>Ga0194039_1001728_pt1 | contig 11499 bp, 12 predicted proteins | sample JunL228m_MetaG_FD_148679 | JGI IMG/M metagenome (GOLD analysis project Ga0194039, IMG submission 148679) | Anoxic zone freshwater microbial communities from boreal shield lake in IISD Experimental Lakes Area, Ontario, Canada - Jun2016-L227-8m | ecosystem: Environmental > Aquatic > Freshwater >...
GTTTTATCCTGAATTGTCACTGTTGCTTCAAGACCTCGTTTTTTAATCTCTTCTCGAATTTTTTCTTTGTCCGGGCCTTCACCTTTCAAGATCAATCGTAAATTATGATTCTGTTGTATTGCAAGATGGAATCCTTCGAGAATAATATCCATACCATAGATTGGTAAAAAACCCCGATTGGAAAAAATTACAATTGTATTCTTTTCTTTATCAGGTGAATTCTGCAGTGGGGTGAACTGAGTTGTATCAACACCGAAAGGTAGGTAATGGACTTTTGTTTCAGGAATATTGAAATCATGGATAATATGATTACGTATATCCAGTGATACTGCATAATTGAGGTCTGCGGACTTAAGGACATACCGGGTAAAAAAGAACAGAATCCTGCTTGATTGGGGGAGAATCAGTATATCATCACCCCATGCTGTCACAATTTTTGGGTAATTGCCTAAAAATGGGAGGTGGAACCCGTACTTGGTAATAAAGTGAGCATGTATGAGATCCGGTTTTATCTGTCTGATAATCCGGTCGATGGCATAATGTCGGGGCCAGAATGAAAGGTAGAGATTTTTCCAACGTGAGATGATGACATGTTCATTGACCCCCTCAATATTCCGTCCCATCGGGTCATAGGTAATGAGGTGGACTTCGTGTCCCCTTTGGGCAAAATATTCTGCCCAGCGCTGGGTATGGATGCTGCGTCCGTCGGCGATGATACATAAGATCATTGGGGGGTAACTCCTGATAACCGTAGTTGTGATAGTATCGGTTCTCTATACGAAATTTTAAGTTTTTTCATAATTTGCCTGTGGTTGGAACGCTTTATCAGTCATGTCTTTATTAGTGAGTGGGGATTTTATTTTGGCACCTATTTGATTTTACCATTCTGAAAGCATCATCACGTATCTGCTGATTAAATTTCAGATACACGACAAAATAAATTACCAGCCAATAAAACCCATTTCCACCATTGACATGAATACATATCAATAACCTACCTTATGTGAAAAAAACAGTGTTCTTACCATCCTGCGGGTGGGAGACCAGCACATTAGTAATCCGGCCGGCAGGATGACCACGAGATCCAAGAGTTTGCTAAACCACTGGGTTATGGAAACAGGTTTTTCCAATGTCCAGCACGCAATGGAGAGCCCGGTAAATACTGAGGGGGAGAAGCCGGGCATCGTATCCCCACGTGTAAAACCGGCAAACAGGCAATCGTAGATAAAACGTCGCTGTGCTGCAAGAATTTCCACTGCGTAAAGGTCCATTTCTTTTCCCAGATCAATCTTGATCTGGATAAAAATCCTCAGCATATCTAGGTAACCCTGAGGGGATGAGAACAGGAACCGGAACGTTTCCGAATGCTCTCCCTGCCGGTAAAAAACGCAGGCCCCACTCACAAACCCGATGTCATGATTCTGTGCAATTTTAATCCACTGGTAAAAATCTGATGAATAGGGATATTCCAAGCTAAATGGCCCCACATCCTGGTAAATGTCGCGGCGGATCATAACTGACGGGCAAGCGATAAATGAGCGGGCGGTAAGCAGGTGTCTGAACCCCTCCGGTGCCGGGTATACAAGATTGGTGTCACTGCATGCGCTGTCTTTTTCAAAACTATCACCGACAATGCGTGCGCGGGTAGATGTCATGACCACAGAGGGGTGTTCCTGGAAAAACGCTATACACCGTGCGGTAAAATCAGGATCAATGTAATCATCCGAGTGAAGGATATGCAGGAATTTGCCGGTCGCCAGCTCGATGCAACGATTAAAATTTCCAAACAGGCCCAGATTTCTCTCGTTTTTTATGTAGGTAAGTCGTTCATCGACATATGAGGCAACGACCGAATCAGTATTATCACTGGACGCATTGTCAACGATAATTACCTCAATATTCCTATAGGTCTGGCCCAGCGCGCTCTCAATCGCCCTGCCGATCATACCAGCCCGGTTATAGGTTGGGATGCAGATGGAAACAAGGGGCTCATCAGGCATGATTCGTGTCTCCCGGGTTTTGCATTGTAATAGCGCATATTTTTGAGAGTAGTCTGAACTGCATGATCACCGCTCTTTTTTAGAAATAGTCCTTAAACCATGCAATGGTTTTTTTTATGCCCTCATCAATTCCGGTTTCCGGCGACCAGTGGAGCACCGTTTGTGCTTTTTTAATATCTGCCGAATTGTACCAGACTTCGTTTGACCTGTGTGCAACCGATCCCCATAAAAGGTCAATATCAGAACCAATATTCTCCCGTATTTTTTCCACAAATGAACGGATGGAAACCGCTTCACCTGTGCCGATATTAAAGATGGCATGATCGTCTTTGAAGGGGTACGATTTTAACACAGCCAGATAAGCATTGACAATGTCATCTACATAGACAAAATCCCATTCCTGTTTCCCTGTTGTCAGGTTGGGAGGGGTGTTTTTTAAAATGCTACCGATTACATACGGGATGAGCCTCCGTTGATGATCGCCAGGTCCATACGGGGGGAACAGGCGAAGTGTGACACAAGGTAGATGGAAAGCATCAGCATAGTAACTGCATGCATCTTCTGCATAGAGTTTGGTGACCGCATACAGGCTCTGGGGTTTGATCACATCCTCTTCTTTAAGGCGCTGTTTCTTCTGTTCGTATACCTGCGTTGAACTGGTGTTGATGAATAGTTGTACCGCACCCGACTCTTTTGCTGCTTCCAAAAGGTTTATCGTCCCTTTCACATTCGTATCTATCATCACGCCTATCTCACCAGCATGGTGCATAACTGCGTAATAGGTGGCAAGGTGGATGATAGTGTCAGGTTCGAAGGCAGAAAATGCCATTTTGATCTCTTCATAATTCCGGATATCTCCATGGAAGTAAGAAACACCTTCGATTCTACCGGTTTTTTGGGATGCTGACGCAGGCCGTACCAGAGCGCCAACAAAATAGCCTTCAGCAATCAACCGGTGCACAAGGTGCCTTCCAATAAAGCCGTTTGCACCGGTGACAAAGATCTTTTTTATCGTCATGATCTGAAGATACCAATTTACCCGTGCCGTACATCCCAATTGTATCCGATCCGCTTGTCACAGGGGTCCAACCGTTCAATTTCATTTGGGTCATGAGGAATCGTTGAACAATTTGCTACAATTGAGGGGGTGGTTCCTATGCCTTTAAACCCATTCCAGACGAGTGGCGGAATTTGAACAAGACAATAATTTTCAGGGCCAAGGAAAATTTCCTGTAATTCTCCGCAGGTCTTACTGGAATTACGATCATCATAGAGCACGAGTTTGATTGCACCGTACGGTACTGCATAATTCAAGGTCATTTTTTTATGGAGATGCCAGCCCTTGACTACACCCGGATATATGGAGGAGAAATAGATCTCACCAAAACTGATGAAATCCGGATCATCATTTCGTATCATATGCATAATTTTGCCACGTTCGTCAAGGATTTGCCGAAGCGGTTTGACTAAAACACCTTCAATCATGGTCAACTCTCCATATATCCAATAATCTGTTTTCTGGTGACAGATTCCGCGCGTTCTCCTTCTTTCACGGATTTGTACCATTTTGCCGTCTGCTCAATAGTTTTTTTGAAGTCCCATCTGGGATACCAGCCCAGTTCATGATGTGCCTTATCACAATTCAGGTGAAGAAGACCTGCTTCCGGGGGATCATTGTCTCTTTTAGTGATTTTTATTTCCCCGGCACCCCATACCGAAATCAATTCCTTGGCAATGTCATGTACGGTATGCATTTCCCGGCTTTCAGGTCCAAAATTATAGGATCCTTGAAACTTCTTTGGGTTTTCATACATGCGTGAAGCAAGGAGAATATAACCGGACAACGGCTCCAGTACGTGCTGCCATGGTCTGGTGGCATGGGGATTTCTTAACTCAATTGGTTTATTGTTTTGAAGTGCTCTGATGCAGTCGGGAACAATCCGATCGGTGGACCAGTCCCCTCCACCGATGACATTTCCTGCCCTGACACTCGCAGCTCCAAATTGCGGTCTGGCATTGAAAAAAGAGTCCTGATAGGCAGAGTATACAAGTTCGGTCGCTGCTTTTGATGCGCTGTAAGGATCTTTGCCGCCCAGTTCATCGTTCTCCCGGTATCCCCAGAACCATTCTTTATTTTTATAACATTTATCGGAAGTTATTGCTATCAGGACTTTTACCGAAGGGGTAAGCCTGACTGCTTCAAAAATATTGACTGATCCGCCAATATTGGTATCAAAGGTAAGTTTCGGTTCATTATATGATTTTCGTACAAGGGGCTGGGCTGCGAGATGAAAAACGAAATCCGGTTGAATTTTTTCCATGAAATTATGGATCTGGCTAAAATCTCGTACATCCCCATCCTTATGATGAATCAATTTTCCTAGACCTAAAGCATCGTAATGATCATATTCTCTCTCTGGAGGCAGGGAAAATCCATATACCTCTGCACTGAGATGATGGAGCCAATACGCCAGCCACGAACCTTTGAAACCGGTATCTCCGGTTATCAGTATTTTTTTATTTTGAAAGATCTCGTAACTGGTCTTCACCAGATCACCCAGGGGGCTTTCTTTTGTTCATAGATCTGATTGAGGAGCAGGTATTCCCTTGATGTATCCATTGGTTGCCAGAACCCATCATGCTTAAAGACCATCATTTCCCCATCGGATACAAGATTTCGGAGCGGGTTCATTTCAAATACATTGTCTTCCCTGTCATCAATGTAATTAAAAATTTCATTTCGGCAGACAAAAAAACCTCCCGATATTCGTCCTCCGGTTGTCTGGGGTTTTTCATTGAACTCAGTGACGAGACCCGAATCATTGCACTGGAGTTCTCCGAATCGGCCCGGGGGTCTCACACCCGTAACAGTGAGGATTTTCCCATGACTATTATGAAATTCGAGGAGTTTTTTGATATCGATATCGCCTACCCCGTCACCATAGGTCAGCATAAAATTGTCCTCATCCTTGAAATATTTCATAACGCGTTTTATTCTTGCACCGGTCATTGCATTCTGTCCGGTTTCAGCAAGCGTTACTTTCCAGTTTTCTGATACCTGTTTGTTATGATATTTAATGGGGTTTTTCCCGCTCATATCAATGGTAAAATCCATTGTGTGGGATCGGTAATTCACAAAAAAATCCCTGATAATGTCACCCTTATGTCCTAAACAGAGTACGAAATGATCATGACCCCATGAAGCATAATATTTCATGATATGCCAGAGGATAGGATACCCACCTATAGGAATCATTGGTTTGGGAATGTTATCGGCCACATCTCTGATTCGGGTTCCGTATCCTCCGCATAAAATTCCGATTTTCATGACAGCCTTACTCCCCGCAATTATCGCGAATTAACATAATTGTCATATTTCAATATCCTCATAATAATACTAATTAGTGACCTGATAATTAATAATTTAGGACGAAAAAAGATTTATCGATTAATACTGTATCCTAGTCATTCCTACAGAATACCGCCATTTGAGGATACGATTTTTTTTCTGCTGATACCTGTGCAGGCTTCCGGATTTAGGCCTTTTTCAAATGTGTGGCGGGATATAATCCAGACAACGTTCGCCAACCATTTTCAACCGGGAGTTCCGGAAACTTGCAGAAAACACACACCTCGGATTACGGTTCGGTAAAAGGTTTGATTCTTATAATCCTATAAAAAAGGGGGTTTTTATTTTACGCGCCACTGTCCCTTTGTGATATGCATCATCACGTATTCAGCGAATGGTGCACAGACCATCATCTTCACAAAATAGAGCATGTACAGGAGCCTGTGGGGAGAGTGAAGGATCTTCTTCCAGTACCGCGGATCCGTTTTTAATATCGAGATCTCTACGGGAGTATAAATCCCGTACCGGTACTGGAAACGGAGAAGCAAATCATGTAATGGCAGGGAATGATGTGACATCCGGTACTCCTCGCTTGGCAGCAGGCGGTTCAACGTCTTGTACTCATCCGGTTTTATCGGTTTTTTAATATAATGTTCGTAAAAATCGGTTCCCGGATATGGCTGTGTAACGCCCAGACCGACAACCGTTGGCCGGATTTCATTGAGGAGTTCCTCGGTCAGTCTGATATCCTCTTCTGTCTCCTCCGGGAGATTTATAAGGATATTTGCAAAAGTCCGGATCCCCTGCTTCCTGCACAATGCAAAGGCATTGCGGATTTGATCTACGGTGATACCTTTCCTGATAAGTTTCAGGAGGCGTGGCGAGCCGGACTCAACCCCAAGGTCCAGCTGGATGCACCCCGCTTCAGACATCAGAGCAAGGATACGTTCATTTTTGAAACAACTGCTGTTTACCCGAGTATCCGCGGCCCACAACATCGTGAGCCCGCTGTTGCGGTATGCTTCACAGAATTCTATCACATCTTTTTCCGTAACGCCGAACGTATCGTCCATGATATAAAAAAAGTCGAACCCGTATTTCTTTTCGAGAAGGGTGAGTTCCTCAATAACTTTGGCAATAGGCTTGTTTCGGACAAATGAGCGTCCCTGGGGGCATTCATTTGCCTGCCAGACCGCGTTCGACGCGCAGAACCCGCATTTGAAGGGGCACCCCCTCCCGATGTAAATAACGGCGCAGGATACCGGGACCCGGCGGATGATATATTTCGTAGGCCGCGAATACCTGCTTACATCGAGCATATGGTATGCCGGCATCCCACAGTCTGCAAGATCCATAATCTCCCGTTTCTGGGTTATTCGGATAGCACCTTTGTCAAGGAATGCAATTCCTCGGATCTCCTTGAGATCTTCCCTGTTTGTACCTGTTTTCAGAATCTCCTTTAAGGTGATTTCTCCCTCACCCATAATTACAATATCGAAGGGAGAGCCGGGATAGATAAAGTCCTGTGGGGAGATGGATGGGTGAGCATTTCCTACAATAACCGGTATTCCGATCTCTTCCCGAATTCTTGTTGCAAGGTTAAGGGACTGGTCAAAATCAGTCACAAATGTTGCAAGTGCGGCATACCTCGGCCGTATCTTTTTCAGGTGTGTAATAATATGAGAATAATATGCTTCCTCATTCGGCTGGAGATCATTTACGATTTCGCAGCTGAACCCCTCTTTATCGAGATAACCTGCAAGGTACAGGAAATAAAAGGGCATGTACTCGCTGTTCACGTTTGACGGTGATACAATAAATGAGACATCCATGCTACCCTCCTCTGAAAAACCTGAGCCCTTGTCATATTTCATCATATGTTCTTATGTATTGTCTGGTTTCATCTATAAGCCATTATCGCGCCTGAAACCCCGTATGAATTTACCCCGTCAGAGAAATTGATTATATTGTTTATGACTGCTCCGGATGATCTCATCGCCGGGCCGTATTCCAGATAAATTTTCAGGGTATAATAAGTATATATATTTCCCTTTGCCAAATGTGATTAATGGATATTTGCTTGTTTTTTAATGAAATATACGAACATTTTGTGAGCTCGGGCCCCTCGAACCGGCTATTTTCCATTTTGCGATACCGATACTATGTAAAACGTCTGAAAAAAGCAGGTGGTTTTTTTGTCAGCGGGACTGGTTTCTCAATCCTTGTGCCTGAGAACACTTCGATTGGACACGATGTTTTTTTTAACCGGAATGTGTGGTTAGGCGCGATCAGAGACGATAGTACGTCAGAAATTATTATCGGTGATTACTGCCAGTTTGGTCCGAACGTCGTGATCATCGCAAGCGATCATGCCGTGAATAATGTAACCCGTCCAATGCGGTTGCAGGATAGTACAACAGGAAGGATCGTGATTGGGGATGATTGCTGGATCGGGGCAAATGTCACGATCACAAAGGGCGTAACCATAGGTATGGGATCGGTAATCGGTGCAAACAGTGTAGTCACACGGGATATACCGGAATATTCTGTTGCAGCCGGGGTCCCGGCCCGGGTCATACGGGATCGGAGATCTAATACAAGCGAAGAACAATTGTGAGCAGGCGTTACCGGGGCACGACTGGTTATTCCTGTGCAACCAACCTCTTTTCTGATTGTAACTTTGTATAAAGATCCTGGTAGGAATTCAGCGCATGTTCCACGGTAAACCGCTGGGAAAAAGATCTTCTGGCTGCATCCCCCAGACGCTTGCGGAACTTCTCATCCCCGCAGACCCTGATCAGGGCAGTTGCGATTGCATCACTGTCCCCCGGGGGAACAAGCAGGCCGGTCTCTCCATCGGTAACCTGTTCCGGTATGCCTGAGAACCTGCTTGCTAGGATCGTTTTTCCCGCGGCCATTGCATCCAGAACGATGTTGGGGAAATCTTCTGATGAAACAGATGGAAGGACAACAACATCGACTGCGTTCAGCAGGTTGGAGAGTTCCGGTTCGAACGGGTAGAATGCAATATCTTCTATAAGATTATTACTGCTGATATAATCCTCCAATGCTTTTCTTTGGTCCCCGGGTCCGGATACAATGGCAAGAAACGGCATATTATCAGGCTTTCCGGACCCTTTCATCTTCTTCATTGCCTCCAGGAGGAAGAAATGGCCTTTACGTGCTTCGAGGTTTGCAATGACAGAGACGATCACCCGGCGGGAAGGGAAGCGATATCTGCCGGCAAGATGCTCCCGTGTCTCGGTGACCGGATGCACCTCTATCCCGTTGTTAATCGTGACAACTTTTCCTTTTGGGAGAGAAAGGACCTTCTGAAGAGCTTTTCCTGCAAACCGGGATCCGGTGACAAATCGTGATACCCTCTTACGTACAAGGATATCAAAAGGGTAATCCGGCAATCGCTGAGTATGCTTGTATCCTGCAGCAATGTTGTTGACGATAAAGATGATAGGGCTGATTCCGGCCATGTCTGCAGCAAGTACTGCAGAAATAGTGGAGTAAGCTCCCGGGTATCCCCCGCTATTGATGTGCAGGATGTCAATTTGGTTCTGCCTTTTCCGTTCCCGGAAAACCCGGTAGAGGATGATGGTATTTAAGAAAATGAAAAAATAATTCATGAGCATAAGGTTGAGGAAGATTTTAAACATCTTCCGGAGAACCGCTGACTTGTACCGGTCGGCCTTTGCGTACCACTCAAAGATATCATACAGTTTTACCTGTGATGAATCCAGGGGTATCTGGATTCGTTGTCTGAATCCCTGTTCGTACACTTGGTTTTCCCGGAATATGAATGATATCTGGTTTTTCTGTCGGAAGGATGCGGAGTTGAAAAAATTTGTAAGCATAAACTCACTGCCCCCGAAAAAGGGGCAGTCTGAATAGAAAAGGATGGTTGCCATCGGGATCACAGTTGTTTCATATGAGTTTTTTATCCTGTTCATCGCGGATAGTGCGTATCTGGGCAATTGTACGATGTATCGGAAAATTCGCCGGCAGCCTGATTCTGAAACGGGCAGGATAATTCATGTCATGCTGCTTATTTCTCGTACCAGAGGAGGACCTTTTTTACCGCCCGGATTACATCGTCTGCATCATCATCGGATAATTTCGGTGAGAGCGGGATGGAAATTGTCCGCTCCGAAATCCATTCCGAATTCGGGAACATGCCTTTCTGGTAATGATAGGTTTGCTGGTAGAATGGCTGGAGATGAAGTGCAAGATAATGCACGCCCACGCCGATGTTCTCCTTTGCAAGGGCATCCAGTATCGTGTCCCGGCCAACACGGAGCATCTCGAGGCGTAAGAGGAGGGTATAGAGATGGAAAGCGTGTTTTGTCCCCTTCTCGACCGGTGAAGGGGTTATGCAGGGAAGATCCCGGAAGGCTTCATTATACCGGTTCCAGATCTCCTTCCTGCGCTCCCAGTTGCAGTTGAGTCGTCCTAGCTGGTGGATGCCTAAAGAGGCCTGCATATCGGTCATGTTGTACTTAAATCCAGCATATTCGACTCCATAATGCTTGTATCCGGACTCACTGAACCTCTTGTACGCATCCTTCGACATCCCATGCAGGGAGAGGCTACGAGCTTGCTTATCATGTTCGTCATTATCGGTCACGAGCATTCCACCTTCACCGGTTACGATGTTCTTCGTGACGTAGAAACTGAAGCAGCCGAAGTTCCCAAAGGTGCCGGCAGGTTTCCCGTTCCATCTGGTTTCGATGGCATGGGCGCAGTCTTCGATTAGGATAAGGTCATGCTTTTGCACGATCCTCATTATCTCGTCCATCCTGCAGGACCTTCCGGTAAAATGTACGATGAGAACTGCCCTCGTCTTGCCCGTGATATGCGCCTCGATTTGCTTCGGGTCAATATTCATTGAGTCCTTCTCAACGTCTGCAAAGACCGGTGTTGCCCCTGTATGGACGACCACGTTTGCAGTTGCACAGAAAGTCATCGGTGTCGTGATCACTTCGTCACCGGGTTTCAGCCCGGAGACGACACAGGCTAGATGGAGTGCTGCCGTGCAGGAGTTCAAACCGAGTGCATGCCTGCTTCCGGTATGCTTCCTGAACAGCTCCTCGAATGCATGCGTCTTCTTCCCGGTCCCAAGCCAACCAGACTTCAGGGTATCCAGAACCTCACGGATCTCAGGTTCTTCTATCAGCGGAGACCCGTATATCAGGAACGTGTCCCTGACCGGGGTTCCTCCTTCAGCTGCAGGTTTCTCCCTGCTACTCAACTCATACAAGAGGCGCCCACCACCATTCATTCTCCTGATACAATCGGAAAGTCTCCCTTAGTGCCGTTTCGAACAGGTACTTTGATTTCCAGCCCAGTTTCCGCAGAGGTGAATTTACATCCAAAATCACTACCACCACCTAACACTTTCACGATTTTCCCCATATGGTTGGTACTAGTCACAACAAGGATATCTGAAATGCCCGTTGATACGAGCTGCTTGATCAAATGAAAGATCATTGGTTCCTTGCCAACCGGTAAGAGGTGCTTTTGTTCGTTACTTTTTTCAGTGGGAAGAGGCATATGCCTATCCCTCCGGCGAGTATTACTCCTTTCATGTCCCACCTGATATTATACGGATTTCTTCTGGAATTTCACTATTACTCTTTTTTCGTTGTATATATGAGTATTTCTAACTTGAGTTCCGGTTTGCTTGGCTATTTCAGAAAAATAGAGAGAATCACTACTCTTTATGTGCTTAATGTGGCGCAAGGGAGGTAGAAAAAAATCTTTTGGCCGGATCTTCCCGGCGCTTACGGAACTTTTCATCCCTGCAATATCTCGAGAGTAGGACTAGATAATTACGAGATATTATTTTGTTGGATATATGAACAAAATATCTCCCACATGGGTTTTTCCGGAGTTCCTGGTTTCTTTATGTAGAGAGTTCTATAACGAAGATATGCCTCTTCATTAATCTCCATCTCCTTCTCCCAATTGAAGCCAGATAAATGATCGACATTAATTGGCTTTTTTCCAAATTCCGAAGCAACTGCCAGTATATCTACTCCCATGATATTTTTGCCCAATATCATTTTTTGCAGTTCATCCGTGGTGATAAATAAAATGGGCTTGTAATTCAGCACTGCGAAATCTATTGAAGTACTACTA
>Ga0194039_1001730_pt1 | contig 11493 bp, 19 predicted proteins | sample JunL228m_MetaG_FD_148679 | JGI IMG/M metagenome (GOLD analysis project Ga0194039, IMG submission 148679) | Anoxic zone freshwater microbial communities from boreal shield lake in IISD Experimental Lakes Area, Ontario, Canada - Jun2016-L227-8m | ecosystem: Environmental > Aquatic > Freshwater >...
TTTGGTGACCACGCCGCCTGCGCCTGCTATTGCGGCACGACAGAGAGAGGCACCGGTAGTGCCCAGGATGCCTGCCGCCAGCAGGATGGGATTATTAAGCTGCAGGCCGCCGGCATGGATGGAAAGGGATGGCATGAATAGGGAGATATGCTGGACAAGATAAAAGGCTTATTAATGGGAATAATCTTGAGAATAATAAAAAATTATCTTAGGCGGCACCTTGGTCAAGCCGTGGCTAAATAATTCCTTTCACTCTCAATGCGGCTCTCATCTCGACTACCTCGTCCTCCAGCTTCTCGAACCTCTGATCCAGGTAGCCTTTTAGATCATTTCTGGATTCCTTGACCTCATCAAGAAGATCCTGCTGCGAATCAATCATTTCTCTTTGACCACTGAGCATTTGATCTTGCTTTTCGATCATTTGATCCTGCTTTCCAATCATTTGATCCTGCTTTCCAATCATTTGATCCTGCTTTTCGATTAGTATGTCTAACTTGCCGCCTAGCTTGTCACCCAGATTATTAACGGCAACGATCAAATCTTTTAGGTGAACGGCAGCTGTGTCCAACCTGGTATCTGTTTCCCCAATGTCTACCAATTTATAGAACTTAGAGACTTTTCCAATCGCAGAGGAATACTCTTTTTCGATGGTCGAAACTTGGATTCGGGTATTCTTAATATCGATAGCTTCTTCAAACCACTTCAGCCGATCTTCGTCTCCCTCAGCTACAATCCTCACTCTGCCGTCGTCCAGGTTTTCCACGAATCCTTTAAAGCCTAAAGCTCGGGCGATATCCGTGACCCTGGCACGGTATCCAGTCTTCTGGACCTTGCCTGAGACATAAGCTGTCAACTGTTTCATATAGTCATTACTCCGTAATTCTTTCTATTTGGCTCTATCGTCGCATTGATGACTTTCATTTATTATTTTGCAGCTAGCACTCCTTCCACAATCCCCGTCCAGGGATCGCCTTTAGTCGAAAACGCCCTGTATTCACCGGAGGCGGAGTTGCCACTCAGGTTGAGCCTGAGCCGGTAAAGGTTTACGGTTCCAGAGGATATCACATCCAAACTCAATTTATCCGCGGAAACTGAACCGGAAGCTGAGGCCTTCATGGTATCGCCGCCGTCATTTATGTTTCCCGTTCCGAAAACTGCATTCTCTGACTGGAAAAGCGTGAGGGCCAGGAATCTGTTCTTGTTGTCTCTAAGCCGGAAGGACCAGTTTCCTGCCGTGCTTACTGTCGGAGATGTAGTCTGCGATATTGCCGGCAACCTAGCCGACACGTCTGGCTCTGCCGATGATGCGGCTTTAGCCTGGCCTGAGCTCACGGTACTTGCTGTCTGATATTCCAGTGCCTCGCCGGTTTTCACAGAACTTCGGGACGACTGCGGATTGGTGCCGTTTTCCGGTAGATTGCTGGGCATGGTGAAATTGATGCCGCGCTCCTCGCTCCACAGCTTCCTCGCCGCCGCTGGGTTTTCCGGTATACCGTTATTGGGGATGTAAATCCCATTGCTGAAATCAATGAGCTGGTCCGCGGATAGTCCAGAGCCTCCATCAATGATGGCATAGGCATGGACGGCAAATAGTGCAAGAATCACCAGTGATAAGGCTATCAGAACTACTAATCTCCTGGCTTTCCAAATCATGTCGTTAAATACGCGCTTTTACATCTTAAAACTTATGTAATATCCGGCTGGCAAATCTTCATTTTTACATATTCGGTAAACCCCAGGGTTTACAACCTGATTTTGACACGCGCGGCGATCTTGGAGCTTTGCATCTGTTGCAGAAGGGCAAGACCAAAGAGGTGCGCATAACCCTGGCCGGGAAGATACTGCATTAGATTTGGGCGAAAAAGCCATATCCCATTGACTGCAAAGATCACCGACAATTCTCATGGAGGATCCAGATGGTTATAGAAAGCGAATTCGCAGGTAAATGGAAAGTCATCGAGGCCGTGGATATGGTGGAAGATTATCTCAGCCAGTCTCCTGACCCACATCTTCTGATAATAGTGGATGAAAAAAACATGGTTACGGGAAGCTATCAGTTTGGCACCCAGGATGGCTACATCGATGGACAATTCGAGAAGGATGAAGTAAGTCTGAAGTTGATTTTCTCCTTTGAAGGCTGGGACGAGGCAGATCTGGTAAACGGCTCCGGCACTTTCTCTGTTGAATCTGGGGACACGTATCTCTTGACGATGAACTACGAAAGTGGCAATACTTTCAGCTTCAGATGCCAGGCAACGCACAGCGATCCTACTACTACTGCGAACGATGCGGCATAACTAGTATCGATCCGATTACATCGATTGAGATGGCTCGAAGACATGCAGGTCTTACACTCTCTCTGGGACACGGAAACCTTCTACATCTGGGCCGAATCCTCAGCTCTGCCCCTCTCTGTCGGCAAATCAGATGGTCGCAGGAAAAAGCATCCATCGGCTCATCCCCATCCTTTTGCCCTGCCTGGTCACAGCTCGCCCTCTTTTCTCTGGAGCTAGTATCGCGTGAGCAGTTTGTGCCCGCTGTCCGGAAAAGCAGAGCCCTCTGGAATGCGGTGATTGACGAGCCGGATCAAGAGCGTCTCAATATCTTCAGCCGGCCCTGCGTAGTTTCCGCTCTGCCGGTGCGAAAGAAGAATCCGAACGCTCTATCTCTCGTTCCTCTCCCGACTCTGTCTCTTTCTCCCTCATCGAGGATAAGGCCAGGCCTCTGGAAGAGTGCCTGGATTGCTTCTGGCAAAATGGAAAAGAGCTTGATTTGCTGGAGATAAATCCCAGGAGCCCGCCGGTAGAGAACGCAGTCCTGAAAATACTTGGAGAGGCCCCTATCTCCATTGGCCGGGCCAATTTGGCCTCTTTGCTCGTAAAGGCATACGAGATAGCAGGTCGGGAGGCACTGCAGAAAGCCGCCCGGGGAAGTGAAGAGCCATAAATTTTTTTACCACTTAAATCGCTCTCCAGACCAACCTCCGAGCAGCCTATAAATAGTTGGGAGAATATTATTGAACTTAAGGAGTGTATGATATGGGTTTCTTAGATCGTATGAGCACCGTTGTGCAGGCAAAGATGAACAAGATCATGGACAAGATCGAGGATCCCAGGGAGACCCTGGACGTGTCCTACGAAAAACAGCTCCAGCTCCTGCAAAATGTTAAAAGGGGCGTAGCCGAGGTCACCACCTCCAAGAAGAGACTCGAGCTGCAAAAGGCCAAGCTGCAGATGGGTCTGGACAAGCTGGACGGTCAGGCCAAAGAGGCATTGCAGGCGGGTCGCGAGGATTTGGCTCGAAAGGCTCTGGAGAACAAGGCCTCGCTACAGGCGCAATCGTCCACGCTCGACCAGCAGATCGCCGACCTGCAAGACCAGCAGCAAAAGCTCATGGACGCCGAGAGCCGCCTGGCCACCAAGGTGGAGTCCTTCCGCACCAAGAAGGAGACCATAAAAGCCCAGTATTCTGCAGCAGATGCACAGGTAAAGATCACCGAATCAGTGACAGGCATCAGCGAGGAGATGGCCGATGTAGGCATGGCCGTACAGAGGGCAGAGGAGAAGACGGAGAACATGAAAGCTCGCTCCGCAGCCCTGGACGAGCTTCTCGAATCGGGAACGCTAACCGATTACTCCGGCAGCGATGATCTGGACCGGGAACTTGCCAAAGTAAAGGCGCAGAGCAGCGTCAACGATATGCTGGCCAAAATGAAGGAGGAGATAAAGAAATGATCATCAGGATCTTAGGTGATGGGCAGTTTCGGCTGGACGACAATCTGGTGGACCGAGTAAACAAGATAGACAACAAAATTGTAAAACATGTCTCCCAGGGCAACAAAGAAGAGTATGCCAGGGATCTGGCCAATTTGATATCCACCATTAAAGAACTGGCCGAGCCCCTTGATCCGGTGGAGATCCTCCCCTCGGATATCATAATTCCTCAATCCGACATGTCATTTGAGGAGGCTAGGAAGGTGTTCTGCGACGAGGGCCTGATCAAGGGTTGAGGGGAAATCAGATAGGTTAACCAGTGGCTAACGACGTTTTCACCACGAAGATCACAAAGCTCACAAAGGAAGCACAGAACTAAAAGGTATAAATCCGGCTGCCTTCCCGCATCATATAGTCCACCAGACTCTCGTAAAAATCAGCTGGAACGGTTGCCTTCCCATCAGCAGAAACGCCCCTCGCTTCCAGGTCTTCCCGGCAGGCTAGGATTCTATGACTGCCGGGCAGAGCGGATGCTAAAGTCTGGTCCGCCTGGCCTGCTTGACTGGCCTTGTCAGCCTCTTCCCGGCCCAGCAGATTATAGACTCCATCCCCGGCCAGATAGACCACGGCATCCTGAGAACTGGCTATAAGCCGCAGGCATATTTTTGTGCGCTCGCTCTGGGGTGTTTTTGTCAAAAGAAATATCCTCATAATAGTATAATGCTATCCGATTGCAGCATCTCCTTTAAGAACATCTCCTCGTCCATCAGTTCCACTCTCTCCACCAGGCTGGCGCTCATGAGGCCTCGATCCGCCAGGGATTGTTCATGGGCCACGATCCTCATCTCCGGATAGGCGTAAAGGATGTCGGAGTGATTGGGCAGCCCTAAAGCTCTGCTGTCCTGATCGGCCAGGGCCAGGTAGACGCCGTCCCCGTAAAGGCCCACAGCTACATCCATCTTGCTGCTCACCGCTGCGGCATTGAGCAGGCCGAATGCCTTCTCGCTGCCGTAGGGGGCGCTGTCCAGGAGAAAGAAAAAGGATCTCACAAATAGAACATATTTAAAGCATGAATAACTAGATTTCCATTCATACTTTGAGGCGAGAGACATGAGCAAGATTGCCGAGATGGTCCAGGAGCTCCCACCCGATCTTCAGCAAGAGGTCGAGGATTATGTGCAGTTCTTGCTGGAAAAAAAGGTAAGAAAGCACAAAGGCCGCATGAAGCTCGACTGGAGGGGCGCTTTACGTGATATGAAAGACGAGTACACTTCAGTAGAACTGCAACACAAGGCTCTCGATTGGTGGAGCAGTTGATGTATCTCCTGGATACGAATATCTTACTGGAGTTTCTCCTTGATCAAGAAAATGCAAACGACGTGGAGAAGATGCTTCAAAGCGTTCCACCTGTCAATCTTTACATATCGGAGTTCTCTTTATATTCAATTGGCGTAATCATGCTGCGGCGAAAAATGCATGAAGAGTTTATTCATTCTTTAATGGATTTGTTCGATGTCGGTGGCATAAGATTATTGCGCCTGGGTATTGATGATATGGGTGATGTTGTGAATGTGGCGCAGAGATTCAATTTGGATTTTGATGATGCCTATCAATACGCAGTTGCAGAAAAATATATATTAACTCTGGTGAGCTACGATCGCGATTTTGACGGCACTGATTTGGGGAGGACAACTCCTGCAAAAGTTCTGGATGGATCGTCTTAAACGCATTTATCTCGCTAGAACCACTACCCTGTCGCTTTCCTCCAGCATCTCTGCCAGGCGGTAGAGGCTCGTGATCTTGATCCCCTCCACATAGTCCTCGCTCTTTCCGCCCTCGGGCGCGTAGCCGCGCGCTGTGGCGCACCTGGGGCAGGCCTCCACATTTACGCCCAGCCGGGCCAGCTCGGCAAAGAGCTCTCCTGCGTTGGCAAAGAATGCGGGATTCTGGCCGGCTTTGGGGATAGCAACCGCATCCAGATAGAGGAAGATATTTACCGTGTGCGCTTTTGCGCTCGCCGCTTTGCAAATCTTGTAGGCCATCTCAGCATACTGGGAGATGTAGGGCCCGTCCGTGAGGATGATGGTCAATGTGCCCATGCGTCGTTCCCCATAAATCCTAAATACCTCATACCACTGTCGCTACTATTATTACTATTACTACTATTTACTCTTACTAATCAGCTTACAAATACTCTCGTAAGGCTCGCAGCGTCTCCAGGCTGGTGGCGAACCTGGGCTCCAGTAGGGGCGTGCACTTCTCTAATGCGGTCTCCCCTCCCACCAGCCGGATGGCAAAGGCGTAGCAGCTCTGCTCGCCACAGATCATGCAATCTGTCCTGGGCAGATATTTGTAGACCTCAGCGTGATCCACCATAACCCTCTCTCTGGGAACAGGCGTAACGCCGCTAGCAATGGCTTTATTGATGGTCTCTTTCAGGCTTTCCAAAACTGCCCGGGCTTCGGCCTCGCTGCTGATCATGGTCATGGTCACGTTGCCCGTGGAGTAAAGGGTGATGAGGACATTGCCCTTTTGAATGATGAGGGCGCCGATCCTCTCCGAGTATCTGGCCCGTGGAAATAAGGGCTCCAGGAGCTTCAGGGCGCCGCCGAGCTGCGGCTCCAGCCGGGCGATGATGCGAAATTTGGAGACATCGGCAATGCAGGGCAATAGCTGCCGGACCTGTGTGATTTGCAGGGGCATTGTCCCGGAAAGGTCCTTCCTGGCCTCGGCGGGCTTCTCGGCCTTGGTCTCCATGAAATTCTTGCCGAATTCAGTCAGGACGAATCGATCCTCCTTGATATCGGCAAGTCCGGCCTGCTGAAGCATTTGCAGGTGATAGTCCAGCATGGAAGCTCCCGCCGCCTGCTCGACCTCAGCTCTAGTTCTCTCCTTCTCAACCAGCATGGTCATTATCTTCCTTCTCGTGGCATTGGCCATGGCGTTGCTCACGAGTTTAACGTCTGCCTGTCCTCCAACCATATCGTCCACCCCATTGGCAAATCAAATTATTTTCTCTTAAGCTGTCCGGCTAAGTTGAGCATATCAGCAACTGCCCCATCCGAGATCCTGTAGCGGCACCATTTTCCTTCTTTTCTCTCTTTTACAAGGCCAGCGTCTTCAAGTATTGAGAGATTATGAGAAATGGAGGACTGCGGTCTTTTCAAGGCCAGCATGAGCTCACCAATGCAAAGTTCCCCTCCGCTCAGAAGTTTGAGAATCTTGAGTCGGGTTAAGTCTGCTAAAGCCTTAAAGACTTTCATCTCGGCAGTCAATTCCTCTTCGTCGATATTTTTTATTTGAGTGCATACCTGGAGACATCGCTCTCTGGCTATGCTTCTATCTCCATAAAACCGGACAAGAGTATTTTCTGCTTCGCAGCAAGCGCTATCGTCCTGGCAGGAGGATTTCTCAACTCCTGGCAGAGGAAGGGGCAATCTTTTTCTTTGGATCATTGGGAACTCTTTATCCAGCATCAGCATAGCCTACCAACGTGATTTATTACTACTCGTATCAATCTATTCATATATAAGGATTTCTAGATACGATTCTCTTTGCCAAAAGAGATATAAGTATTCTCAAAAAAGGTTCCCACCGGTGAGTTTTTAGAGGATTTCGGTTACTACAATGGTCAGAACAATCACTCTCTGCTACTCGCAAAAAAAAAATTGCAGTTTACCTTTAGATCCGCCGCTATTGGGGTGCATCTTTTTTTTGGCTTCTTCTTACTCTTTCTTGCCTAGCGTATTCATGCCGAGCATTGAATAGAGCGGACAGGTCCCGACAATTCCCGTCACGAGCAGGATCAGTCCGATAAACGCAACAAGATACGACCATGGTGCTGCGACCGTATTCACCACGAAGAGGTAGAGCAGGATAATTCCAAGAATGATCCTGATCACACGATCAATCATGCCAACATTCTTTTCTCCAATCTTCACACCTTTTCACCAGGATATAATAGCATGGATTAGAATATAAAATTATTGCATATCTGCCACGAACACTTAATCTATTTTCTCCTAAATACATATCAAAGATGGAGCTGCCCGAAATGCGGCGAGATACTCTGTGTTCATAAATCGCAATGTCTTTATTGCCGGCACACATGGCGCTAGAAAAGACCAAATGAAGGTGTGAGCTGGACAATGGACATCGTTATCCGCAATGAGATAACGTCGGACATCAAAGCGATATCGGAGATCACGAAAGCCGCTTTTGAGACTCTTGCAGTTAGTAACCAAACGGAACAGTTCATCATTGATGCACTGCGAGATGCGAACGCGCTTACCATCTCGTTGGTAGCAGTTGCCGGGAAAAAGGTGGTAGGCCACATAGCTTTCTCGCCTGTGACAATTTCCGATGGTAGCCCCGGTTGGTATGGTCTCGGCCCCATTTCTGTCTTGCCGGAATTACAGAAGCAGGGTATCGGAAAATCTCTGATCCGTGAAGGCCTGTCCTCACTAAAGTCATTGGGTGCAAATGGCTGCGTGCTCGTGGGAGATCCCGGCTACTACGAGAGGTTCGGCTTCAGAAGTCCCTCGGACCTGGTTATTGACGGCGTTCCGCAGGAGTACGTTCTTGCGTTGCCGTTCGATGAACGCAAAGCCAGCGGTACTGTGATATTTCATGATGGCTTTGCAGCAACCGGCTAACAGGGCGCAGGGGCCAATCGGCGAAATAGGGCGCTCTGGCTTGTCTCTGTGTTGGGGAGCGCCATATTCGGCATAGGTAAGACCACATGGTGGCCACTTTCGGCCGTTCATCAAAACCGGTCTTGAAGAAGGATCATAACGAGTTGGCTTGGGAGAAGTAAAGGGGGCTGTGGTTGCCGGCGGAGGTCAGACGAATATATGAAAGAAACATCAATTAGATCATGGGATGAGTTCGTCGAGGTGGAGAAGCTGCAGGCTGAAAGAGATGCCTACGCCAAACAAACATCCTCATTTTTCTCAGAATTGCTCTATCGTGGTCAGCGAGACTCATGCATGAAGCTAGAGACAACACTTGAGCGATCGATACCGCATGAGATAACCCTAAGTAAGTACTATAACTTTGTCTATATCATACGGGCGAAGATCGAATCTGTAACAGGCAAGGATTGGTGTATTCCTTCGCGAGAGGAATTCGAAAAGTGGTGCGATGAGCAGCACATTCCTTTGCATGACATTCCTGGATACTCCTTCCTTGCATATCTTCGGCACCATGGCCTGCCGTCTCCCCTCTTAGATTGGACAAGATCTCCTTACGTGGCCGCGCACTTTGCCATGGCACCGCCTCCGCTTGAGGGTGTGCAACATGCTGCGATCTATGTCTATCATGAAGCAAAGGGATGGAAAAATGGAGACGATGAGGCACCCGCCATTCAGAGCCTTGGCCCCTATGTCACCACTCACCGTAGACACTATCTTCAGCAGAGTGAATATACAATCTGCACCGCGGGGAAAGGCCGATTACTTCGGTACGCTTCTCATGAAACAGTTGTGGCCCGAGATGATAACGGCCAAGATGGGCTCTGGAAACTCATCATCCCGATTTCCGAAAGGGTGGATTTTATCGAACACCTTCAAAGGATGAACATCAATCCATTTTCCCTTTTTGAGACAGAAGATAGTCTGATGGAGGATATTTACCTTTCAGAGATGTTTCTGCGGAAACGTCTTTAATTAGGCTTACTGACGATATGCACTAAAGTTGCGTGCGTTATGCGTTTACCCGCGTTCGGTAGAGCACCACGTTTGGCACGAAATAGGAGGAAATATGGACTTCACAAAATTTGAGACTGTATCAATCAAAAATCATCCCGAGTTGGACGAAAAGTGGGTTCAGGCACGAATCGCGGAAGATCCGTCTATCCTTGGTCTTGGCGATGTTATCCTAAAAGACAAGGAACGTCCACAACCTAGAGCCGGGCGTCTTGATCTTCTCCTTCAGGAAGCAGAATCCAACGGACGATACGAGGTCGAGGTCCAACTCGGTCAGACAGACGAAAAGCACATTATCCGAACGATTGAATACTGGGACATAGAACGACGCAGATATCCTCAATACGAACACATTGCGGTGATTGTCGCTGAAGATATTACAAGCCGATTCCTAAATATAATTAGCCTATTCAACGGAATGATTCCACTTGTCGCCATCCAGATGAAAGCGCTCAAGGCAGGAAATAGCATTGGTCTTGTATTCACTACGGTCGTCGATCAGATGACACTCGGACTCTTAGACGAAGATGAGGAAGTTCAAGAGACAACTGACCGCTCCTATTGGGAATTGCGTGGCTCGAAGAAGACTGTCGCCATTGCCGACGAACTGCTTGAACTTGCGCGAATTCACGATAAGGCATTGGAACTAAAATTCAATAAGTTCTACATTGGATTGGCAAAGGAAGGCCAAACGCGCAACTTCATAATATTCCGTCCAAAGAAAGGATTCCTCAGATTTGAGCCTCGCCTAAAGAGTACCACAGAGACCCAAGAATTTCTGGCCTCCGCCGAACTCAATGTAATGGACTATGATAGCCGATGGGGGCGTTACCGTATCCGACTGCAACCAGGGGACGTTGAGAAATTCAAAACGGTTCTCGCAGAAGTCATTGCTCGAGCATTTGCTGAGAGCAACAAAGATTAAGTGTCGAACAATGAAATTAATTAGTTTAATGAAAAATAAATAATATACTCTATTTTTCAAAGTACTTGCATATCAACTGCAGCCCGATCCTCCGCAAAATATCTCTCCTTCAGCTTAAGCGCCACCTTCGCCAGTCGATCAGCATGGCACCTCGATGAGCGGCCCGATGACCGCAGCAAAGGCCTCCTGGGAGGCGATGCCCGTCGTTTCGGCAAGTTTAAACTTAAGAAGCATGTGAGGATTCAGTTATGGCCAATACCTGCAAAGAAGGAAATTTCGACGAAAAACCACCGGTGAATGTTGAAGAATATGATAAGTCCATCAGGCTATTTTGTGGTGCTTACGAAGAGATGTTTAAACTGACTCATTGCTACCTGCGAGCGAGGCTTCCCGAGCAGGCCAGGATTCTGGTAGTAGGCGCAGGCACCGGTATGGAAATTTCCGAATTTGCTCCTTTGAACCCTGGCTGGTCCTTTTGTGGCGTTGATCCTTCTGCAAATATGCTGGCTCTTGCCGGAAAAAAAATCTGTGAAAAGAATCTGGCCTGCGAAATTGAGCTGAAAAAGGGGTATGTGCATGACCTTAAAGATGAGGAGGTTTTCGACGCTGCCACCTGCATTCTGGTAATGCATTTTTTGAAAGACGACGGGACCAAATTAAAGCTACTCGAAAGTATATGCAAACGCTTGAAGAGCGGTGCTCCTTTTGTATTGATAGATGGCTTTGGAGAGCCGGGCAGTATGGATTTCGAGGAGATCAAAGCGGCCTGGAAGAATTACCCGATTATTAGCGGTGTGCCAGGCGAGATGGTGGAAAACGTCTTCAATGAAGTTATTATGAAGATGATCCAATTTGTTCCAGAGTCGCGTATAATGGAATTGCTGGAAACGGCGGGCTTCACAAGGGTGTCTAAATACTTTTCAGGATTTCTCTATGGTGGTTGGATGGGCTATAAGAAATAGATATCAAAGAAGCCGAACAGCGAAATTGCGGCAGCGCATCCATGCAAGCAAGTTGCGATTTATTTTTAATGAATACCCCGCAGCTTGCTGCGGGGATGGACAGGAAACCGTCTTAAGGAAGGCTGCATATTTTGCGTGCATATGGTAGAGGTGAGAAAGGCAAACCACTGTGCTTATAAAATCCGATA
>Ga0194039_1001731_pt1 | contig 11487 bp, 11 predicted proteins | sample JunL228m_MetaG_FD_148679 | JGI IMG/M metagenome (GOLD analysis project Ga0194039, IMG submission 148679) | Anoxic zone freshwater microbial communities from boreal shield lake in IISD Experimental Lakes Area, Ontario, Canada - Jun2016-L227-8m | ecosystem: Environmental > Aquatic > Freshwater >...
GAACTCTCCAAAAACGAAGAGAAGATTATTAAGGCATTTTCAGACGAAGAGGATCAGTTTGCTCGTACTCTTGAAAAAGGGACAAAGGAGTTTGAAAAAACTATAGAAAAGATTCCTCCACATATTCAAAAGAAAATGCTAAGTGGAAAGACTGCCTTCTTCCTATACGAAACTTATGGTTTTCCTATCGAGTTAACAGAGGAAATGGCAAAAGAGAGAGGCTTTGAAGTTGATAAAGAAGGATTTGCAAAAGCATTTGAAAAACATCAAGAGCTTTCAAGGCAGGGTGCTGAGCTGAAATTTAAGGGTGGTTTGGCAGACAATTCAGATTTGACAACTGCTCTGCATACCGCAACGCACCTTCTTCACTCAGCTTTGAGGAAAGTTCTCGGCTCACATGTCGAACAGAAAGGTTCAAATATTACAACGGAAAGACTGCGTTTTGACTTTTCTCACAATGACAAGATGACTCCAGAGCAGATAATTGAAGTAGAAGGACTGGTAAACGATGCGATAAGCAGAAAACTCGATATTTCTATTGTCGAATCCACTGTTGATGAAGCCAAAAATCAGGGAGCTATCGGGCTATTTGAAGATAAATATACTGATAAGGTTAAAGTTTACACTATTGGCGATTTTAGCAAAGAGATCTGTGGCGGTCCTCATGTAAGCAACACTTCATCAATGGGTAAATTCAAAATTCAGAAGGAAGAAAGCTCCAGCAGAGGTGTAAGAAGAATTAAAGCCGTCCTGGAGAAGTAAAGTTTCCTGTGCCATTTTAAATACTTGTGCCTATTGAAAAAGGTCAATATTTAGATTTAATGTATAGTCAGTTAAACACGAAAATAGACTTCGAATGAAGCTATCTTTATATGGTGAATACTTGAAAGCAAATGTTCTTATTGTTAAAGCTGACTATGGTTATGCTGTAAAAGTTGAGGGAAGGGCTAACATAGAATGCAGTCCTCCTCTAAAAAACTTCGGAGAGAATATTATACCTGGCACAATTACCAAGATTACTTTCGATATGAGCGAATGTTCCTGGATGGATAGCACTTTCATGGGTACTTTGGCTATGCTTGGATTAAAAGCCAAAAAGGCAGGCATATCCATTGAAATGCTCAATATGGATCAGAAAAATAGGAATCTTATTAGTGATTTGGGAATCGATGGGCTTTTTAAGTTTGAAAACACAGTCAATTCTTCTAATAGCTCGGCAAACTGGACAAATATAACTTCTTCACAACCATCGCCGCAAAGTACTGCCGAGACCATACTTGCCGCGCATGAGACTTTAGTTCAAGTTGATGATTCAAACGCTCAGAAATTTGGCAAAGTAATTGAGATGGTTAAAAAAGACCTTGCAGAGGCAATTAGCCACTAGGCTTTTCATTTAGGTCTCAATATATGTCGCCTTTTTAAAGTTCAGGCCAATCCTTGGTCACTTGATTAAGTGTAGGCCCAAGCTTCAATAACTTATTGATAATAGGGTGTATTAACCAGAGAACCACTATCACAGAGAAAATTCCCAGCAAAGTGTCTTCTAATCTGTGTTCTGTAATTATATGTCGCTCCATTGGAGATATTAAGTTAAAAAGGACTGTTATCATTACTGTGAGGAAAAAAGTATAAGCTCCATAGTGTTTAGCTAGAGCTATTACAATACAGAAAAAAATTGGGAGCATCATCAAGGCCAGGGCTATTTTGCTCTCTACCATACTGATAATAAAAAATGCCGCAATACTTCCTAAAAGTGTTCCAATAAAGCGGTGCTTAATCCTTTTTTTTGAAAATTCATAATCTGACTTTAATAGCAACATAGCGGTCATGGGAATCCAATATCCTTGAAGCAAATTGAAAGCATAGGAGATGATATTTGCAATAAGAACCGCAGAGGTCAGGAGTACGGCAAAACGAATATTTTTCTGCCAGTCTCTAAAAACAAGCTCTCTGCTGAAAGGTATGTGCTCGTCAGTCACATCAGGAGTTTTTAAGAGTCTATTTATCCAGTAAAAGAGAAAAATAATAGCTGTTCCGCCTCCGAAGAAAGATACACCGTACCAGAAAGCCATTTCCAGGCTTCCTGGTACTCCGCTGCCTATTATAAACATATCTACTATGTACAATACTGAACTTGCTATCATTACAGTCGAGCCTGTAGTCAAAGCTATAAATGGTATTATTATGCAGATTGTGATACTTGTCAGAACTCCGGAGTGCCCGAAATAACTACCGAAAAAAGTTGTAACTCCACCTGCTATGGCTACAAGAAACCCATATTTTACTTGGGTTAGATGTCCTTTGTCCATCCCTGAGATCATTATCAAACTTGCCAGAAAAACACCCAGTACTGCGACAAGTAAGTATAGATTGGTCAGTCCCATTAAGGCATGACACAAACTTATGGCGCTGGCCACGATTCCGGATATTACTCCAAGCACAATTGCTTCAGGAGTTAGTTTAAGATAGTAATCATGTGATAGTTTTGAAGATTTACGCATAAGCCTGAAATAATACTATGTTACATTCAATTAAGCCACAAATATGGAGGGACTCAGCCTTCCGAATCCTAATGCAGTTTATACGATAAAATGATAGTTGGTTAATATGTAAAAGCAAATTTTTGACATATTCTTCAGGAGCTTTAAAGACATAATCATCTGCTTGCAGCAATGTAATTTTCTTGATATTCTTAGTCAGTGCCATTAGAATCGATAGCGTGCTTTCATGGATCGGATCCGAAGCATGAAATCTTGTAATAAAGCTTAATTATTTATGAGGTAACAATTAATGAGGATGAAGGCCGTTACATTCAATCCTGCCGATGACAAATTCACAATAAGAAGTGTTAGTGTTTCAATTCCTGAAGAAAAAGAACTCCTTATTAAGGTAGAGGCTACAGGCTTAAATCCTGTTGACAGCAAGATAATATTCTGGAAAAAGATGGTCGATGGCATGGCCTCTGACTGGATACCGGGTCTTGATGTTTCAGGCTATGTTGCCGCTGTTGGGAATAAAACAACAATATTCAAAGTCGGCGACAGAGTGCTTTATCACGGAAATATGTTCAAACCCTTTGGAGGTTTCGCCGAATATGCTATCCAAAATGAAGCTACAGTTATAAAACACCCTGATTTAGATTCAGTTACAGCCGCAGCTACTCCCTGCGCTGGCTGGACTGCATGGAGAGCGCTTGCAGATAAGCTCAGAATCACTTCAAAAGATACTATTCTCATCGCAGGTGGAGCCGGAGGCGTGGGAAACTTTGCCATACAAATTGCGAAACACTTCAAATTGAAGAAAATCATTACAACTTGCTCAACCCCAAAAACAGATTTTGTGAAGAATCTTGGCGCCACAGATACTATTGACTATAATAGCGCTGATGTAGTAGCTGAGGTTCTAAGGGTTACAAATGGCGAAGGCGTTACTAAAGGGCTTGATGCTGTGGGAAGAGATAACGACATACTTATTGCCAATGCTCTCGCTTATGAAGGGGAAATGGTTGAACTTGTCGATCTTGTCAGACCTGAAGCTTATAAGAATTCATTCACGCAAGGTCTGACATTTCATCAATTGAGCCTAGGTTCAGGGCATAGGAACGGGCTAAAAGGTGAGAAAACGCTAAAAAGGGCCGGAGAAAAATTCTCTGCGCTTGTCGAAAAAAAGCTAATCGCAGTTCCTGTAACAAAAGTTATTTCTTTTTCTGAAGTACCAGAAGCGCTCACAGAAATGCTCAATAAAAAGACCTTGGGCAAAATAGTGCTGAAAATATGAATAAAGACTTACTGCTAAGACATCTTGGGATACAGGGTTATTCTGTAAAGATACTGAGAGCATTTGATTCTGTCAGGAGAGAGGATTTCATACCTGATGAACTCATTCCTTTTGCTTACGCTGATGGACCTCTGCCTTTAGGCTTCAATTCGACTATTTCCCAGCCTTCCACCATAGCTTTCATGTTAAACTTGCTTGAACTAGAAAATCAATCAGATCTCAAAATACTCGAAATAGGTTCGGGTTGCGGATATGTACTTGCTTTGATGAATGCAATCACGCAAAATTCCAGTTTCTTTGGGCTAGAAATAAACTCAGAAGTCGGCGACAATGCCATTGAAAGACTTAAAGCTCACCAAAATATAAAAATTTTTCTGTATGACGGGAAAAACGGATTGCCTGAAGAAAGCCCTTTTGATAGAATACTTATCAGCGCAGCCAGCGAGAGCAACCCTTACCATCTTCTTGATCAGATTAAGGATTCGGGAATAATTGTCGCTCCTGTATTAAACTCCATAGTAAAAATGAAGAAAGTCGGACATGAAGCCACAGTAGAGGAATTTCCTGGTTTCGTATTTGTTCCGCTCTTATAAGAGATTTCCATTTATAAAACAATGCCAACACGTTATATTCTATATAAAACAAACCCAAATTATATTAAAAATGCTTACAGATATCAAAGGAACAATTCATTTTGTCGGAATTGGAGGAATAGGGATGAGCGGGCTTGCTCAGTCGTACATGTGGGCAGGATTTAAGGTTTCAGGTAGCGACAGAGCATTAGATAATCCCGAAAACCTAGAACTTTTCGCCAAACTCAGAAAACAAGGAATAAAACTCTACCCTCAGGATGGCTCTTTCGTTAAAGATGGTAAGCCTGCCCTGATAATATATTCAACTGCAATTGAGGCTGATAATCCCGACTTTATCGCAGGAAAATATATTGAAAAAAAGCACAGGGCGGCCGCCCTGTCTGATATTGTAGATTTCATGAAAGGTAAAATTTCTGTCGCAGTTTCTGGGAGCTGCGGAAAAACTTCCGCTACCGCCTGGCTGGGAGAAACTCTATACAATCTAGGATTAGACCCAATAGTTCTGAATGGCGGAATGATAAATACTTTCTGTAATGAAACCTATTCAGGGAATTTCAAACCAGGCAAAGGCAAATATTTCGTTTATGAAGCAGATGAAAGTGACAAAAGCCTTGTGGCTTTCTCTCCAGACTATTCAATACTATTAAATATAGGAACAGATCATTACTCAAAAGAAGAGCTTGTAGAAGTCTTTGAGAAATTCCTAAAGAATACAAAAACTGGCGCAGTTATTGAAGAAGAGCTTTTCAAGATGCTTTCGCCTAAATCTTATTCTCACTTGAGACTAAAAGTCATTTCCTTAGGCAGTGAGAGTTCAGCATCGTGGAAGCTAAATTCGTACCAAGGAGGACTTGAACAAACTGCCCGGTTTATTTGTGATAATCAGGAGTTTGGAATAAAATTACTTCAGCCTGGAGTACACAATGCCGCAAATGCTCTATGCGTTGCTGCTGCAATAAAACTTTTAGAACCTAACATTGACTTAAAGGCTATTTTTAGCTCTGTCGAATCCTTTCAAGGTGTCCACAGACGCTTTGAAAGAAAAGGTAAAATGTCAAATGGAGCCGAAGTCATTGACGATTACGCCCATAATGTCGAAAAAATAGTTTCATGTATAAAGACAGTTCAGGAAATCTCTGAAGGGAAAATATTCGCAATATTCCAGCCTCACGGATATGGTCCATTCAAATTTATGAGAGAGCCACTCTTTCCCGAACTGGAAAAGGTACTTAGGGAAAATGACAAATTCATATTTATGCCTGTTTTCTATGCTGGAGGAACAAGCAGTTTCACTCCTAAATCAGAAGAAGTTCAGGCTCAATATAAAGATAAATCAGAAGTTAAAAACCGTTATCATTTTTTCGAAAGCCGTCAATCTGCAAAAAGATTTTTATTAGAAAATACTGCAATAGGCGATACTATTGTAATCATGGGAGCCAGAGATTCATCCCTCGCACTATGGGGTATTGAACTAGCTGAACTTTAAATTCTTATGGCAAACAACATTCCGCCTAATCAATGGCACAAACTCGGACCCTTTACTGTATTCGACATCGAAACTACCGGTATGTCTCCTATTACTGACAGGATTGTAGAAATTGCCGCCATCAGAGTAGATCTTGACGGAATTGAAAGTAGATTTCATTCACTTATAGACCCACAATGCTTTATATCAGAACAAGTCATAAGAATTCATGGAATCACGAACGAAATGGTCAGGAGTTGTAGATCTTTTCGGGATGTCGGAATAGAATTTACTACCTTTGCTTCTAATTCTACTCTCGTAGCACATAACGCCAGGTTTGATTTATCTTTTCTGCAGGAGAGTCTATATCGCTCTGGACACCAGCTTTGGAAGGGAAAAACTCTCGATTCAATACCAATCATTAAAAGATCCTATCCAGGACTGCCCAGTTATAGCCTGGGAAACCTGACTAGTAATTTCGGACTTGAAGCTACAGGAAAAGCCCATAGAGCTTTCGTAGATGTAGAATTAACCCTTGAGATTTTTAGAATGGCAATGAAGCGTTTACTGGGATCTTAAAACCTTGGATATGTAAAAAACTTGAAGCATAGATCTTACACAGTTTGACATGGATAGAAAGTGAGTTAGTTTAAGAGCTCTTTATCCCGATCGATATTGAAAATATTGTTTAACATTTCGCTAAGAGAGTATTAAATGAAGTCGTATTTAGCAAAAACAAATGAAATCGAACGCAAGTACATAGTTGTTGATGCCGTTGGCATCCCGCTGGGAAGACTTGCCGTTAAAATCGCTAATGCCCTAAGAGGCAAAGACAAGCCGACCTATACCCCGCATATTGACACAGGCTCGTTCGTCGTAGTTATAAATGCGGAAAAGGTAGTTCTTACCGGCAAAAAAGAAACTGACAAGATATATCAGGATTATTCCGGTTATAAAAGCGGACTTAAAGAGCAGACTGCACAGCAAGTCAGGGCTAAAAAACCAGAAAGATTAGTTGAAGACGCAGTTTGGGGCATGCTTCCAAAAGGCAGACTTGGCAGGCAAATATACAAAAAGCTTAAAGTCTATGCCGGAGCAGAACACCCTCACGAAGCTCAACAGCCGCAAGTAGTGTCATTTAAGTAATTTAATTAATAGCTTTAGGATAGGATATGGCAAAAGTAGAAATTACAAAAGCAACTGGCAGAAGAAAATGCGCCTCTGCTCAGGTAAGAATCAAACCCGGCACAGGCAAGTGCACTATAAATGAAAGAGCAATGGATGATTATTTTCAATCTGAAATAGCAAGAGGATTTGCTCAGCAGCCTCTAGTTGTCACAGAGATGAAAGGCAAGCTTGATATATCTGCTACTATCAAAGGTGGCGGAATCATTGGGCAAGCAGGAGCCTTAAGGCACGCAATAGCCAGAGCTCTTTGCACTTATGATGAAAAGTTCAAAGCCGCATTAAAAGCCGCTGGATTATTAACTCGTGACCCAAGAGTTAAAGAGCGTAAGAAGAGCGGTCAACCCGGAGCCCGCAAACGCTTCCAGTTCTCAAAGCGTTAATTCATATTATGGATTCACAAAAGATTCTTTGCTTTCGAGCGAAGAATCTTTTTTCATTTATGCTAGATTTCTTTTTACTAAAAATGGAGCAAGATTAACATGGTAAAAATAAGAGCAGGAATCATCGGAGCCTCAGGTTATTCTGGAGAAGAACTTATCAGACTCCTTCTACGACATACAGAATGTGAAATAAGTTTTATTACATCAAGAGGGTATGCCAATAAAGATTTGGGAGAGATATTTCCTAGATTTTCTAATCTGGGTCTAAAATTCATAGAACCTGACATAGAAAAGATTAAAGCAACATCGAGCGATGTTATATTCTTGGCTTTGCCCCACGGACTTGCCACAGAGTTTGCCATTCCACTTCTCAATTCCAGTCACAAAATCATTGATATAAGCGCTGATTTTAGGCTTAGAGACAAAGAGCAATACAAAAAATATTATAAAGAAGACCATCCAGCGCCAGAACTCCTTAATGCCGCAACATACGGTCTGCCTGAATTATATAGGTCGCAGATTAAAACAGCTAATTTAATCGCCTGCGCTGGATGTTACCCGACAAGTATAATCCTTCCCTTAATGCCTTTACTCAAAGAAAAACTCATTTCTACCAAAGGCATTGTTGTCTCTTCAGGAAGCGGAGTAAGCGGTGCGGGAAGAAAAGTAGATCTTCCTTATATTTACCCAGAGTGCAATGAAAGCTTCAGGGCATATTCGGTAGTTAAGCACAGACATTTACCGGAAATTGAACAGGAGCTTGCAAATGCCGCCAGCATCAGTGAACTCAGAATCAATTTTATTCCGCACCTTGTTCCGATGAATAGAGGAATAAACTCGACAATTATCGCCGATACAGGCATTAAAGATTTATCTGTCATTGAGCAAGCATATTCCAAATACTATAAAAATGAACAGTTTATCAGAGTGCTTTCCAACTCAAAACTCCCTGATACGAAAAATGTCTCGATGACAAATCTTTGTGAAATTGGCTTTGTTTATGACGAACACACCGGCAAACTCATAGTAGCATCTGCAATAGACAACCTTACAAAAGGCGCATCAGGGCAGGCTATACAGTGCATGAATATTATGTTCGGTTTGCCCGAAAACATAGCTCTTCTATAGATAGTTGAAGGTTCTTTAATCATCCCCTGAGTTTTTCTATATAAAACTAACTTGGTTTTATATAAGAAAGCTCTTCTTTGATATAAAAATCCTTTTCCGTGATATAAAGGAATCGTTTTCTTGTATTAAACTGCTCTCTGCTTATATAAGAAACTCCTTTTCTTATATCAAAAACCCTATTCCTCATATAGGAAAATCGTTTCCTTATATAAGAAAACTCTCTCTTTATATAGAAAAATCCTCCTTCCTCGCCCAAAGTGATGCAATCCATTGCGTCAGCTAATTTGATAAAAGCCGCATATATCTACATTTATCGACAAATTGAGATGATCAGGAAAAATCAAATGTCCAAATCTATTCCCAAGGCAGCAAAAGAAAGCATTAAATCAAAACATTACTTCGAATGAAATAGTTCAAATGCATAATCACACGATATACTTGTATTAACTCAATATTTTTAATGGGTGTTTGTATGAAAGAACTAGTTTATGTAAAAGAAACTCCAAAGAAAGGTTTTGGGATATTTGCCATCCGTAATATTCGTAAGGATGAAGCCATTCTTGAATTTAATGGTCCTTATATCAAGATAGAAAATATCGATGGCATTCCTAGAGAAGTCTGGGATCATCTGTTTAATATTGGAATCAATGAATACATAATGGCAAGAGAGCCAGGTGTTCGCACAAACCATTCATGTAACCCTAATGCAGGTATTGTTCGAGATGTATTCCTTGTAGCTATGAAAGACATAAATAAAGATGAAGAGGTAACATTCGACTATTCAACAATTACTGCTGATAATTGGGAGCTTGAGTGTCATTGCGGATCTCCTTTATGTCGAAAAATCATAAGCAACTACAGGGATCTCCCAGATGATATAAAAAAGAAGTATGATAAGTACACACCAGACTGGATTAAGAAAGTCTGCTATTTGTGACCCTTACAGAGAGTAAATAATAAATAACTTAGAACCATATAAGTGTAAGTGGTGAGTGTCTGAATAAAGCATTAACTAAATATAATCATTGAAGGGATTTTGATGAAGGCTTCAAGCGCTAATGTCGAATATAATAATCAAGCTGATTCGTATTCTTCTATGGCAATACTGCAACTTGCTCGAACATACATGGAAATTCCAACTTTCATGCAACTTGCAGGAAATATAAAAGGCAAAAGCTGCCTAGATTTTGCATGTGGCAGCGGTTTCTATAGTAGAATGTTATCCCGTCTTGGAGCGAAATATTTGTTGGGAGTAGATATTTCTTCCAAAATGGTTGATATTGCAAAATCTTATCCAAATCCGCTTGATTCAGATATAGAATACATCTGTTCTGATCTTTTTAATTTTAAAACCGATAAAAGGTTTGATTTGGTTACGGGAATATATCTTCTGCATTATATGCAAAATCAGGAAGTGCTTAGGGAAGTAATTAAAGCTGCATATGATAATTTGGACTCCAAAGGCAGTTTTATTTCATTTAATATAAGTCCAAATATCAATCAGCAAAAAGGTTACTATGAAAAATATCAGGTGGACTTTGAATTTCCTGATATAGTAAAAGACGGCACTGAATTTAAGTTTACGCTTAAAATATACCCTGACAAACCTCTTTTATTTACTTGTTATTACTGGTCAAAAGAAGTTATAGAAGATGCTTTCCATTTCGCAGGTTTTAAAAGTATAGAATGGATTTCTCCTAAAGTATCTTCATATGGAAAAATCGTTCTTGGTCATGAATATTGGCAACCGATGATCGACAATCCCTGGTGTTTATTTATCAAGGCTCAAAAGGAATAAATAAATTTAACATACTTAACATCTTTATGGTTAAAGTTAACGCCATTTTGTTTAAAAAAACTATTTATCAGCGTCTTATATTGTCCATATCACAGTTCCGGATATATTTTTATATCAAAAGAGATTTTGTAGAACAACTTAAAGCATTTAGGGCAACAATAGGAGGGGCTATGAAACTCACAAAATTAAGTCTTCTTGCAGTTCTGATGTCTATTACCTGTCTATCATTAAAAGCAACAGATCAAACTACAAATACGGCCACCGCAGATAATCAAGGACATCATCACAAAGCTGCTCTCGACCAGCTTTATAGTTTAAGAATGGACAATGGGTGGGGATTTGTAGATGGGAATAACAGTGTAGCAATACCTGGCTACTTTGATGATGCAGAGGATTTCAGCGAAGGTCTCGGACAGGTAATGATTAGTGATAAATGGGGCTTTGTTAACAGGAACGGAAAAATTGTAATCCCCCCAATGTATGACTACTCAGAGCCCTTTACTGAAGGACTCTCTGCTGTCTGCAAAGGAGATAAATGGGGTTACATAGATGCCGAAGGCAAAGTAAAGATTGATTTTATTTATAAGACGGCCGGAACTTTCCATGAAGGCTTTGCTGCTGTATCTGAAACAGGGAAAAAGGATTCTTTCGGATTTATTAACAAGAACGGCAGATATGTAATACCTACAGGAATTTACGATGGAGCTAAAATCTTTTCTGAAGGTCTTGCTCCAGTTATGGACAATGATAAATGGGGTTATATCAATACTCAGGGAAAAATAGTCATACCCTTAGCTTATGAAGAAGCACAGATTTTTTCCAAAGACCTTGCCGCTGTGCGTTCTAACGGCAAATGGGGATACATAGATAAGAATGGTAAAACAGTTATTAAATTTGAGTATGGCTATGCCAGTTTATTTACTGATAATGGCGCGATAGTTTCAAAGAATGAAGAGTCTTTCATGATAAATCATGAAGGGCAACTAATTCCTCTAGGCGAAAAAAAACATTCTAAATACTCCGAACCTCAGTATCATAGCATACAGCCTGACTGGATGAATAAAATAAAATACAAGAATGCTTTGGTATATACTCTCGATCTACCCGGCACTCACGACTCTGCTACTTACGCTGCCGGTAGCACAGGCATTGGTAACT
>Ga0194039_1001734_pt1 | contig 11478 bp, 9 predicted proteins | sample JunL228m_MetaG_FD_148679 | JGI IMG/M metagenome (GOLD analysis project Ga0194039, IMG submission 148679) | Anoxic zone freshwater microbial communities from boreal shield lake in IISD Experimental Lakes Area, Ontario, Canada - Jun2016-L227-8m | ecosystem: Environmental > Aquatic > Freshwater >...
TGACAATCGCCACCTGATTATTAAATCGTTTCATAGGCAACTCCCAGAGGACACCGCAGCGGAGCGGATGGAAATCTCTTTTTTTAAAAAAGGATAAACTCCAGATCGAGGAAGTCGGCGCTGACGGAGCAGCGCCCTCCAGGTATTGAGGCGGGTCCATGCGTCCAAACGGGCGCGACGCTCCCCTGTGGTTCCCTGGAGGGACGAGCTCTGTCCCGTCCGACTTTTCCATTTCGCATTCCCCATTGCTCATTCCTCATTCGCGCCGCAGGCGCGCCAAACGGGCGTGACAAGCCGCGGCGCGGGCGGCATGGTATCCGGTGTCCATGACAGCCACCGCCTCCGATTCTTTTCCCGCCGCGCGCGGGGACAGCCCGTTCCGGCGGGTGGCGCGGAGGTTTTTTTCCGATCGGCTTGCGCTGGCCTCGCTGGCGGTGATCCTTCTGTTTTTTCTGTCGGCCGTCGTGGCGGGGCTCTGCACTTTGCGCGGTTGGCCGATGCCGATGGATCCGAACGCGATGAGCCTCGCTGGGAAACTTCTGCCGCCCGACGCCACCCACTGGCTCGGGACGGACAACCTCGGGCGCGACGTCCTTTCCCGCATGGTCGCCGGCTCGACGATCTCACTGACCGTCGGCTTTGTCGCGATGGCGGTCTCGCTCGGGATCGGGATTGTTGTCGGCGCGGTCTCCGGGTATTTCGGCGGCTGGGCGGACAACGTCATCATGCGCTTTGTGGACGCCCTCCTCTGCTTCCCGTCGTTTTTTTTGATCCTCACCGCGATCGCGATTCTCGGGCCGAACATCTGGATCATCATCACGGTGCTCGGGCTGGTCGGGTGGACCGGGACCGCCCGGCTTGTGCGCGCCGAGTTCCTCACGCTTCGCGAGAGCGAATATGTGCGCGCTGCCCGGGCGCTCGGCCAGAGCGGGCCAAAAATCATCTTCCGCCACATCCTGCCGAACGCCTTCGCCCCGATCTTCGTGACTGCCGTCATCAGCATCCCGGATGCCATCCTCATCGAGTCCGGCCTCAGCTTTCTGAGCTTCGGGGTTCCGCCCCCGCAGGCGACCTGGGGGAACATCATCGCGGACGGTAAAACCTATTTTCTCGATGCGTGGTGGCTGATCGTATTTCCGGGCCTCGCGATTTTCGTCGCCTCGCTGGCGTTCTACCTTGCCGGCGACGCCCTCCGCCGCGCGGCGGCTACACGATGAAGAACCTCCTCGAAGTCCACAACCTTTCGGTCAGGTTCCGCACGGAGGCCGGGACGGTTGATGCGGTGAAGCGGATTTCGTTTTCGATGAAGGACGGCGATTCGCTGGCGATCGTGGGCGAGAGTGGCAGCGGGAAAAGCGTGACAGCGCTCTCGCTGACCCGACTCCTTCCGTCACCGCCGGCCGAGTATGCCGGCGGCAGAATTCTCTACCGAGGGGAGGACGTCCTGAAGATGTCTCCGCGGCAGGTCCGGCACGTCCGGGGGGGCGGGATCGCCTACATTTTTCAGGAGCCCGCGACCTCGCTCAACCCGGTCTATACGATCCGCAGCCAGATCGCCGAGGGGATCCGGCTCCACCGTCCGGACGTTGCCGACCTCGATGCCGAGGTCATCAAATGGCTTGCCGCAGTCGGCATCGAGGATCCCGAAAAGCGGATGCGCGATTATCCGCACCAGCTCAGCGGCGGCATGCAGCAGCGCGCGATGATCGCGATGGCCCTCGGCTGCCGTCCCCGGCTCCTCATTGCCGACGAGCCGACCACCGCGCTCGACGTCACGATCCAGGCCCAGATCCTCGCCGAGCTCCGCCGCCTCCGCGCCGAATTCGGCATGGCGCTCGTTCTCATCACCCACAACTTCGGGATCATCCGGGGACTCTGCGACCGCGTCGCCGTGATGTATCGCGGAGAAATCGTCGAATACGGCGACACCGAAAGCCTCCTCAAATCCCCCCAGCATCCTTACACAAAAGCCCTCATCGCCTGCGTCCCACGCCTTGGCACGAAACAATCCCGCCTCCGCACGATCGAGGATTCCTGGACAGCCGCACGGTAGAAAATTAACTTAAAAACCCAACGAAACTTATGCCCACCCAACGAGAAATCACACTATCGCGCGACTGCGACGCCATCCAGATCCCGAGCGGGCAGCCGCTCGTGCTGCCGTCCGGGATGTCGGTGGTCGTCACCCAATCGCTCGGCGGCACGTTCACCGTGTCCACGCCTGGCGGCCTGGCGCGCATCGAGCTGAAAGACATCGACGCGCTCGGGCTCACCCCCGAGGAGGCCAAGGAGAAAATCAAAATCGAGGGGACGACCGAGCAGGCGGTCTGGGATCAACTCAAGGGGGTTTTTGACCCGGAGATTCCGGTCAACGTCGTGGATCTCGGGCTGATCTACGATTGCCAGGTGATCAAAAAAGACGACGGCACGACGGCGGTGCAGGTGAAGATGACGCTCACCGCGCCCGGCTGCGGGATGGGGCCGACGATCGCGGCCGACGCCCGCTGCAAGATCCTCTCCCTCGAAGGAGTGGATGAGGCGGAGGTCGAGCTCGTCTGGGATCCGGCATGGAACCAGGCAATGATCAGCGAAGCCGGCAAGATGAAACTCGGTCTTCTGTAAATCGCATGCCATGAGCCCTCTCGATTTCCTGCGCACCCCGGAGTTCCAGATCGGAGATTTTCTCCTTCCGTGGGGGATGGTGATCGGCTCGCTCGGGTTCCTCGCGGCGTGGCTGGCGGTGCTGGAGCTCGAGCGCCGCACATGGACCCGCCACATCTGGCACGTGCCGCTGTTTTTTGTGGCGCTGGCCGTCCTCTTCGGCTGCACACTCGGTCTGGCTTTCGCCCCATGAAAATCGGCGTGTCAAAATATGCGGTCACCTCGGTGGTCATCGCTTTGGCTGTGGTGGCTGCTCTCGCCATGTATCACCGCTACGTCACCCGCCCGTGGACGCGCGACGCCCAGATCCGTGCGAACGTCGTCGGTATCGCGTGCCGGGTCGCCGGGCCGATCCTTCAAATCCCGGTGAGGGACAACCAGCAGGTGAAAAAGGGCGACCTCCTCTTTGAAATTGATCCCGCCACCTACATCGCCGGCGTCAACACCTCGACCGGAAAACTCCAGCAGGCCGAGGCCAAAGCCGTCCAGGCGAAGCAGGAGCTCGACCGGCAGAACATCCTCTACAAAACCAAGGTCGTCGATATCCGGGATCTCCAGAATGCCCAGGATGCCTACGTCGCCACGCAGGCGGACGTGGCGGCGGCCCAGGCCGCGCTCGACTACGCGAAGCTCAGCCTCAACTACACGAAAATTTACGCGCCGGTGGACGGCTACCTCACGAACGTCACGACCTCGCCCGGGGAATTTGTGTCCGGCGGCCAGGGGATCCTGACCTTGGTGGACTCGAATTCGTTTTGGGTGGCGGCCTATTTCAAGGAGACCCAGCTCCTCCATGTGGCCGAGGGCGCGCCGGTAAAAATCCGGCTCATGGGCCATGACAGCCAGCCGTTCGACGGCGTGGTCGAAAGCGTTTCGTGGGGGATTTTTGTTTCCGATGGCTCCACCGTCCAGATGCTTCCGAATGTGAGCCAGACGATCGACTGGGTGCGCCTCCCGAACCGCTTCCCCGTCCGCGTGCATGTCACCGGAAAGCCTCCCGTCCCGCTCCGCATCGGCCAGACCGCGTCGGTCTCGCTCTCCGGAAACTGAAATTTTACTTGCCGAGCGAGCGGTTCTGGAACGTCGGCGGCGGGAGGTTTTCGGGAAGGCCCAGCGGCTCGACGATCTCTTCCTGCTCATCATCCTGGCGGACCGGCTTGCCCTCGGCGTCCATCAGGCGCACCGTGACAAAGATGATCAGGTTGCGCTTGATCTTCTGATCCACGTCCGAGCGGAACAGGCGTCCGGCGAGCGGGATGTCCCCGAGGATCGGCACCTTGTCCTGCGTCTTCTGCACATCCTCGCGGATCAGCCCGCCCAAGGCGACGGTCTGCCCGTCCCAGATGCTCACGCTCGTCGTCACCTTGCGAACCGCAAAGATCGGCTGGTTGATCACGTTGGCCGTGATGTCGTAGGTGCCGATGGTAAATGTTGACAGATTGAAAGAGGGCCCAACGATCGGGCTTCCGTAGTTGATGAAGCCATCGAACTCGACAACTTCCGGGGACAGGTTGAGATCGATCGTGTAGTTGTCCGGCCCGACGACCGGTTCGACTTCGAGCGTCACGCCCAGGTCACGCTTTTCGAATGCGGTCGGGGTTGTTGGTGTCAGCAGAGAATCGGAATAAAATCCGGTTCTGTTTGCAGTGGTGCTTACAGAAGTTCCCGTGGTTGCCGTAGGAGCCTGCGGCGCGGAAAACTCGGTTGGGTAGGGGAAATTGCGAACGACCTTGATGACGGCCTTGTTCCCGCTCTTGGTGGTGACCTTGGGAGCCGACATCAGGTCAACCCCCTTCTTTTGGTTGAGAGCGCGGATCACGACCTGGAACTGCGGGTTGGTGAAGATCCCGCCAATGCCGAGGATTCCGGGTGCCGCAGCAATGGCCGAGGAAGGAGAGATCCCGGCGAGCAGCGCATCAATCGAATTTGCCGTGACGGCCGCATTCGGAGATGTTCCCATGCCGGAGCGCAATCCGCCGGTGAGCGGATCCTGACCGATCGTGCCAAACGGATATGTATCGCCACTGATAGTCCCTGTCGCGTATGCGCCCTGCCCCCCGGGACCCGGCGTCCCGCCGCTTCCGTAAACCCCTCCGCCGATCGAGAGCGGGCCGACCAGCCAGTTGAAGCCGAGCTCCTTGAGGTTGTTCTGGGTAATTTCGAGAAATTTCGATTCGATTTCCACCTGCGTCGGCTGGACACCCATGGCGGCATCCACGAGGGTGTCAATGAGATCTAAATTGTTTTGCGTATTGCGAACGAACAGCTTGCTTCCGGCCGGGACATACTGGGCGAAGGCTCCTGCAGGGAATGGGACATTCTGGCTCTTCAAATACTGGAGGGCATCCTTCCCACCTTTGATCCTGTCCTTCGTCATATCCGATCCGGATCCGCCGGCCGTGGGGATCGCCGATGCCGTGTCGATCGTATTGGCCGGGATAAAACCCGGGGGCACGCGATATTCTTTGGTGAGGAGGTCGTCCGTATTTTCGGAGTTCGGGACGATCGAGACCGCGAAGGGTTCAACTTTGTATTTCAGGCCGGCCAGCTCGGTGAGGTAGCGGAGGGCCTCGATCAGCGGGACGTTGTTGAGCGAGAGGGTCACCTTGGTATCGGCATTGGCGGTGGGCCCGACGGGCGCGCCCGTCGCGGCAGCGGCCGGATCCGGAACCGCTGGGGTAGTTGCTGCGGCAGGGGCCGCCGCGAGTTTCAGGACAATATTTACTCCCCTTTTCTGCTTCGGGTCATCGGTTGTGGTATCCAGCTTCTTGCTGATCTGCTTGAGCTGCTCGACCGCTTCGCGGATGGTCGTCTCCTTGAAGTTGATCGCGGGGATGATGATCCGGTTGAGCTTGGCGGTGATCGCCTCGGTGCCGGCCCCCGCCATGTTGCGGGATTGCGTGCCCGAGGACGTGTCGCGGTTCTGGAGTTTTTTGACCGGACGTTCCCACGCGCGATCCACCAGCCAGAGCATCCGGCTGCGGGTTTCGTTGCGGGCGTCGCCGTAGTAGTTGCTCTTCTGGTTGTTGACCTTCTCCATGCCCATCCGGGCCGCATTGTTATAGCGGTCGATGTTGAGAACCTGCTCGTATCGCTTCAGCGCGAGATCGAACCGCCCGGTGGCATAGAACCCGTCGGCTTCCACGAGGAACTTCGTCACCTGATCCCGCTGGGCCGCGAACTGCGGAGTCACGGTCTTGTTGTAATAATCCGACTGTTCGAGATTCGAGAGAAACTGGACAGCTGGCTTATATCCCGGGTTGTAGCGCGGGAGAAGGATCGTCTTCGCAACCTGCTCAGCGTCCGCATAGCGTCCGTTTTTCACCAGATCGTTCGCATAGGCAAGCCCCCCGCGGCTGAACTTCTCAACTGCCGACTTCCTTTGATCCCCCGCCGCATCCCCTTCCGGAATCTTGTCCAACGCCTCAAGATAGTTCGTGTAGGCGGCTTCAAAATTCTTTTCTGCGAGTGCCTGATCGCCTTTGGCCACGAGCTTGTCGGCCACGACCAGATCCTCCTGCCGCCGGACGATCTCGCGCTCGGAAAGCGAGGCGATATTTTGTTGGGCGGAAACCGGGGAGGCAAGCGCCAGCAAGAGAAGGATGAAGGCCGGGGCAAGTCGTGGCATGGGCTTCCAGCCCATGCGATTTAGGACATGGGCTGGAAGCCCATGCCACGAGAGAAAAGAGATCGAGGTGCTTTGTTTCATCGGAGAAAATCTATTGGGGAAGCGGGACAGAGAGGGCATCGCCGGGGATGGCCTCGGCCTCGATGGCCGGAGCATTCGGGATGGCCACGACCTGATCCTCCTCGTCGGTGCGGATCAGCGGCTGCCCGGCGGGATCAATGAGGCTCGCTGTCACAAACATGATCAGGTTCCGCTTGAAGTGCTGGTCGGCACTCGTGCGGAAAAGCCGCCCGACGAGCGGGATGTCCCCGATGATCGGCACCTTGTCCTCGACCTTCTGCACATCCTCGCGCATCAGTCCGCCCATCACCACGGTCGAACCATCGCGAACCGATACCTGCGTCGTCACTTCGCGGGTCGAAAAAACCGGCTTGTTGATCACGTTGGGGGTCACCTGGATGACATTCTGACCTAAAAGGAACCCCCCTAAATAATACTGCACATTGGCATTGATCGCGCTGCCATAGTTGATGAATCCGTCGAACTCAACGATCCGCGGGGCGAGCACGAGGTCAATCGTGTAGCCATCCGGCCCGACGGTGGGTTCCACTTCCAGCGTGACTCCCGTGGGCTTCATTTCGAACGCTGTCGGAGTTGTCGGGGCGACGGGGGTAAATTGGGCTTGTCCACTGCTGCCACTCACCTGAGGGAGGTCATATTCCGACGGGTAGCGGAACTCGCGGACGATTTCTATATTCGCGCGCTGGCCGCTTTTGGTGGTGACCTTCGGCGCGCTGACGAGGTCCACGCCCTTTGCCTGGTTGAGGGCGCGGAGGACGACTTGGAACTGGGGATTTGTGAAGACCCCGGCCAGAGCCATGATGGCCGGCGCGGGGCCTGCCGGGCTGGCAAAGAGAAGCCCGTCCAGCGCATTGACGCTGATCGCACGGGTTCCCGAGCGATTGCCAGCGGTGAGCGGGCCCTGGGTTGTTGAACTCGCCCCGATGGGGAAGGTGCCGCCCGGATTCATCATGGGATAGGCGTTGGCAGGCAGGGAGGTGCCGCCCGTAGTCGTTCCGCCGCCTCCGTAAGTACCCGACCCGAACGGGAGGGCGAACTGGCCGAGGAGCCAGTCGAAACCGAGTTCCTTGAGGTTGTTCTGGGTGATCTCGAGGAATTTCGATTCAATTTCGACCTGGCTGGCCGGGGCGGTGAGGGAGTTCTCGACGAGGGTGTCCACGAGGTCGAGGTTCGACTGGGTGTTTTTGACGATGAGCCGGCTGGTCGAGGCGATGAAGTTCGCGCTGGCACCCTCCGAAAACGTGACCCCTTGGGTTTCCAGAAATTCGCGCGCCCCCGAGCGGGCGGTCACCGACGACTGGGATCCTGCGGCCACGCCCGCCACCGGCGGTGCGGCGTTGGCCGGGAGCGACGAGATGAAGCTCGGCGGGACTTTGTATTCCTTCGTGATGAGGATGTCCGTCGGCTCCGACTGCGGAACCACGACGACCGAGTAGGGCTCGACCTTGAGCTTGAGATTTGCGGCGCGGGCGACGTAATCAATCGCCGCCCGAAGCGGGATATCCGAAAGCGTGAGGGTGAAGGGAAGGATGGCGGCTTCCTGCTCTGGGGAAAGCTTGAGCACGATGTTCACCCCTTTGCGGGTGGAATCCGGTTCATCCTTGTCCGCCGAAGCGGCCCGGCGCTTGAGCTCGTCGAGAGCTTCGCGGATGGTGGTTTCGCTGAAATTGATCGACGGGAGGATGATGTCGTCGAGCTTGCGGTTGATCGAGGCCGTGCCGCGGGTATCAATCTGCGGCTGCTCGATGATCTGGGATCCCGTGACCTCGAACTTCTTGACCGGCAGCTCCCACGCCTTGTTGACCTGCCGCATCATGTCGCCGCGAGCCTCGCTGTAAGCGGTATCGGCGTATTTCTGGCGGGCGAGATTGACCTGCTCCTGCCCGCGGCGGGCGGCAATATTGAATTTGTCCACGTTCAAGACCTGCTCGTAGCGCTTGAACGCGAGATCGTAGCGGCCGGAGGCGTAGAACCCCTGGGCTTCCTGGAGGAGCTGCTTCACCTCCTCGACGTTCGCCACGAAGCTGGGCGTCATCGTCTGGCTGTAAAAGGACGTCTTGTTTTTCAGCTCCTTGCTGAGCGCCACAGCCGGCTTATAGGACGGGTTGTAGCGATCCTCCAAAACGACGGCGACCGTCGTCTTGGCATCCTCAAAACGCCCCTCGGAAATCCTCTGGCGGGCAAGCTGAACCGCCGCCTCGGAGAATCCGTCAAGCGCCTCTTGCCGGAGATCCAGACTGGCAGAGCCACCGCCGGGCAGCATGTCCACCGCGCTCTTGTAATACGCGAACGCACTCTCGAAATCCCGCGCTTCGAGCGCCTTCCGTCCTTTCGCGACAACCGTCTTCGCGTAGTCAGCCGTCTGGGTCGAGCGCTGGATCTGGCCGGCCACCGTGCCTTGGACGCCCGGGTATTGGGCGTGGGAGGACGGGCAGGGCAAAAGAAGCAGGGCGGCCAAAGCCGGGAGCAGTCGCATGGGCTGGAAGCCCGTGCCACAGGGAGGCAGAGTCAATTTCATGAGTGGTTCTGGCAACATAGAACGAAAAGCCGTTGGTCAGTCGGCCTTGTTGATGCGGATCTTTTGTCCGGTTGAAAGATCCTGTATCGTCGCTTCTTGAGAGGAAATGTCAATAAGTTTGTATTTGCGGGCCGTCTCCGGCGTGAGCGTGAACTCGTCGTCCTTCTTCACCCGGATCTTCGAATTGTCGTAGAGGTAGAGGAATTCCCCGTAGGAAGTCGGGTCGTTGGCTTCCTTGTTGAAAATGAGCGGGATCTTCTGTCCGGTCTCGGAGTTTTCGACCGTGAGCACCGAGATATCAACCTCCATGTCCTTCCGGTTTTCGGATTTTTTCTCGTAGCCGAGAACCTTGTAGGGGGTTCCAGCGATCACGTCGCCGAGCTTGAGGAACTGGGTGCGCGACTTCGCATCGCTCGCGTTGATGATGAACGTCTCGCCGTCGCCCGAATCGCCGCTGAATTTGAGCCGGAACGGAACCGGGTCGAACTTGGTGAGGCGGAGCTTCGTGTAATAGGGGGGCACCGAGCCCGGGTTCGTCGGATCGGTTCCCGCTTGGAATTCGTCGAGATTGCTGAAGCGGTCGTTGTCGGGATCCTGATCCTTGATATCCGGGGCGGAATAATCGAGGTTGTATTTCATCAGCCAGGCGTTCTTGATCGGCGGGTGGAGATCCTCGCCGCCCTCCACCGGATCGAAGAGCTTTCCCTCCTTGACGACATACGGTCTGGAGACCAGAAGCGAGCCCTCGTGCGGGCTCCATGAGCCTGGTGCGGCCGCGAGGGCCGACGCGGAATCCACGACCTTGCTATCCGGCGGAGAGATCTTGTTGTCCGGCTTTTTCGAGCTGTTGCGGCCCGAAAAGGTATCGGGAAACGAAAGGGCCTGAAACGCGAGCCAGCCGGCACACGCAACCAGGACCAGGGTGGAGAGCCCGAGAAGCGCGCGTTCGTAGTTCGTCTTGATCCAGTCCATGTTTCTTATTTTTTCGGCGCGGCGGGCTCCGCGAAATCCAGCATCTCCAGGCGCAGGGTCGTCTTCACATTTTCGCGTCCGAGGATGACCAAGAGGGATTTTTTTTCATCGGCCTTGTCGCCCGCGATGGGGCCGGGGAAATTCACGGGCTTCGTGGCGGCCTCGCCCGACACCTTCGCCGGTGCCTGGGGATTGGTGTTTTTGATTTCGAGCGAGCGGACGATCAGGAACGGGTCGGATCCGAGAAGCGAGTTGAACACGGCGCGGAATTTCCCCTGCTCGGCCGTGAAGGAAATATCGAACGCAAACCTCTTCACGACCGGAACCTCCCCCTTCTTCGGCGGGGGCCCTTCCTCCGGCAGGGGCGGTCGGACGATGGAATCCACCGAGGAGACCTTGAAATCCACGAGCCGCGTGACAAGGGATTGGATGACCCGGAACTGGCGGAAAAGCGCGGGGGACGCCTGCTCGGTCGGAACCTGCGCCTGGTATTGATCGAACCCGAAATAAAATTTTTCGGGGAGCTTGACGTTTTCGGCTTCGGCCTTGGCACGGATGTCGTTCACCGCCGTGCGCAGCCCGTCCTGAAACTGCTGGGGCGTGATCTTCTCGTCGAGCGGCACCTCCATTTTCGCGAGCTGGGACTGCAGCGCCTCGATCCGCGCCGAGTAATCATCGAGCCCGGTCTTGATCGCCTTGCAGTTCGCCTCGCTGGGGAAGGGAACTTTGTTTTGAAGGCCGTGCAGCTTGGCCACTGCCGCCGTGTAGGCCTCCGACGAGGCCGAGTAGGTCAGGGCCGCCTGCGAAATCAAATACCCGAGTGCCCCCGCGCCGACGAGCGTGACGGCGCCGAGGCCCGCGAGAAAAGAGTTTTTCGTGAACCAGTTCATGGGAGCAGGATGGGCTTGCGCAGTGGGAGGACGAGCGTGTAGCCATACGCCCAGCTTTCCCCAGTGGGCGTGGTTCTCTGGGTGATGACCTTTTCCTTTTCATCCGGAATGGCGAAAACCGGCGACGCCTTGAGGTTCTCGACAAACTCGTCAATGATCCGGGCTTCCTTCTCGTTCGGCGGATTGTCAAGGTAGAGCCCCTTGATCTCCAAGGCCGTGATGGCCGGCGATCCGGCGGGCTGCTGTCCGGGCCTCGCGGCGGGGGCTCCGGCCTTGTCGCTCCCCCTGCCTCCCATCCGCGGCTGCAACTCGGTGATCCAGATGTAGCGGGCGGGAAGCCGGGCACCGAGCTCCTCAAAAATCCCGGCCCATGCGGCGCGGTCGGCGGCGGCTATCAGAAGCGGGGCCGCCGTGGCTTCGAGCGTCTTCTGCTCGACGGCGAGCTTGTCCATCTTTCCGGCCAGTGCCTCCAGCCGCGCGACATCGCTGTTGACGCCGGCCAGAACCTCGTCGGTGATCCCGGTGGCGTGGTCGAAATACATCCACCAGGCGGCAAGCGTCAGGAGAATGCAGGCGGCGGCCGCGACCAGAAACGGCTTTTTCCGGGCGAGGGCCTGCGCCTTGACGACCGACGGCGGGCGGAGATTGATCTCGACCGGACAGTTGCCGATGGCGCGGAGGGCGACCCCGACAAGCTCCCCGACCGTCTGCGCCTTCCCCGCCAGCGT
>Ga0194039_1001736_pt1 | contig 11465 bp, 14 predicted proteins | sample JunL228m_MetaG_FD_148679 | JGI IMG/M metagenome (GOLD analysis project Ga0194039, IMG submission 148679) | Anoxic zone freshwater microbial communities from boreal shield lake in IISD Experimental Lakes Area, Ontario, Canada - Jun2016-L227-8m | ecosystem: Environmental > Aquatic > Freshwater >...
TTTTATCTCCTCCTGGTGCCATGGCGCACCCGGGATCGCACTGGCCCGCCTTGCTTCGCAGCATCTGCTTGACAACACCGCCATCCAGAAAAACATCCTTGATGCTTTAGAAACGACCAAAGAAACACCTCTGACGGACAGGGACCATCTTTGCTGCGGCAACCTCGGAATTGCAGATATCCTCTTATACAGTGCCATTCAAACCGGAAAACAGGAGTTGTCGGCTCTTGCGCTTCAAAGGGCCAGCCAGGTTGTTTCACGGGCTGCAAAAAACGGCCGCTACTCCCTCTTTCCCAATGCGGGGGATGACTTTTTCAACCCGGGCTTTTTCCAGGGAGTTTCAGGTATTGGTTACGAACTGTTGCGTTTGGCCTGGCCCGAAAAAATGCCGTCGGTACTGATTTTTGAGTGACAAAAGCTTTTTTACGATTCCTTACTCCTTTTGTTCCAGTTTCAGGTTCGACATGGCAGCGTTGAATTTATTTTTATAATGTATGATCTTTTCATTTGCTTAGGTGCGCAGGGTCAATCATTTTCACCCTCCATCCCGTATCATGGTTCCGAAATAGCCCTTGCATTCAACCGGGGCGTTTTCCTTGTACACGATTTTCAGGTGGTTAAGGCCCCTGAGGTAATTTGCCGGATATGGAAACGAGTGCTTTGTTTTTCCGCAGAAGTTGAGCAGTGCATCCCGTTTTCCACGGGTCAGCAATTTGTCTGATTCCAGAATATCGAGCGCTCCCTCCCACTTCGGGTTAAACCGAGGCTGGCTGAGATTCTTAAAGAGCATCTCCAGTGCCAGATAGGGAAGGATATCCTTCCCTATGTTGATATTGCAGAAGAAATAATCGAACAGGCCGGCATATCGATCGGTCAGAAAGCTGACTTTCTGAAAATCACCCGGCCAGCCGATATCCCGGAGGTAAGGTTCCAAACATTCGGCATTTATTTGCCTAAGCACCAGCCTCACTGCCTCGGTATGCCTGGGTATCATAAATCCGGTCTGGTATAAACCGGCATGTTCGGGAAGGGCCAGGAGCGATGTTCTCAGATTCCCGGCCATTTCAACAGGGAACGGAATGGCAAAAAGGATATGGTAGATTTCATCGAGAACGATGAGGAGCGCATCACTCTGGGCGCTCCTGTCTGCTTCATGGTCAACACTGATCCCGAAAAAAATGTTCGGACATCGATTATATGATAGTCCGTCATAGTCAAACTCAAGCCAGACCGACTTCACTGAGTCGGCTAAAAGATGTCCCCGTGTATTCCATGCAATAAAAAGCCTCCTGATTCTTTGCCACAGGGGATCAGCAAGCAAACTTTCATGCAGATCCGCTGTTGGATTGTTGCCGCCCAATATCTTTGCCCCTTCAGTGCCGTTCTCGATCATAAACGAAAAATCGCAGATGGCAGTAGTCTCACCCAACCGGCTTTCAAAGCCAAAATCGCGGGTCTGATCAAAAGGAAAAAGGGAACACAGCTCTTTCAATGCGTCCATGCAACCACCCCCCATCAACGCGGAATGAAGGGGGTTGGAAATGATATCGATATGATCGACGAAGGTGCGTTTCATAAAGATCTCTTACTGCCGTAACAGCGCTCACCGGGCAGGCCGGGGCTATGTTCCCTGGCCGGGTCCCCCCCAATTTGCTGTCCCTCCGGCGACTGAGGCCAGTTCTGCTTCTGAAAGTTCATCTTCATCAACATCGGCCCGAAATGGCGGAAGTACAAGGTATACGTTGTTGCGATCTTCCTGCAGAACTTTGATTTGTAAGGATTCGGGTAGTTTTACTCCGGTCTCCAGTTCGAAAACAATTTTTGGATTCTCTAACAGTTTCTTCCGGAATGAATCGTCTTTCATTGCTTTTTCAATGATCTGCTCTTCAATTTTTTTTCTGAAATTTGACATGGTTATCAATTTGATGTTATGATTAATATCAGTTTGCTGCGCTTCTCCACCTCCTCAGCAATGTTTCGTTTCTTCTTTTTCATTTTCAGCGCCTTAAACTCCACGGCGGTCATGGGAGAAATGTCGCGTAAAGGCCGGCTTATTACCCAGAATAATGACATTTTACAAGACAAATATAAACGCATAAAAGTCTGTTTCCAAACAGAACAAGTAAGGAATTGTAAAAAGGAGTAAGGAATTGTAAAAAAGCGATTAAGATTTTATCCGAAGTCAATGAGCCGAATAATTCGCATTACTTCAATTAAGTTGATTCAATGGTATGATCTTAACTGTGGACAAGGGATTTTCTGAAATAGAACGGTGTTACGCCAATCTGCTTTTTAAAGATGGAATGGAATGTGACCTTATTGCTGAATCCTGCCATCTCTCCGATGCCTTCAATTGAGATATGGTCATGTTTTGATTCTGTGAGAAGCCGCCTCGCCTCCTTAATCCGGAGCTCGTTAATGAGCCCGTTGAAGTTTTGATTGAAATTATCATGGATCATCTGCGCAAGGTAGGAGCGGTTGGTGTTTATCTTTTTGCAGATGTCATCCACCGTGAGGCCTGCCTCCAGGTATGGTTTTTCCTCTTTCATGAGCCGGTTGAACTTTACCAGCAAACCCAGTGTGGTGTTTTCGACATCATCGTTGGGTGGAATAACAAAGGCATGATCATTCGGAACGCTCATCTCATTCATGGCATCCATGTGTTTTTCGGCTTTTACGATCTCGAGATTTTTTTGCACGATCTGCCTGAAGGCCTTACTCTTTTGACGGTATAAAAAAAAGATTACAAACCCAAGGATCAAAAGCAGGACAGCAACCCCTGTCAGGTTTTTTATCTGTGATTTCTGAAGGTCGATGGCTTTCTGCAATAACAGGTTTTCCTGCTCTTTCTTTTCAGTTTCAAACCGAGTCTGCATCTCAAGTATGGCTGTCGTCTTCCCCTCACTGAACAAGCTGTCGCCAGTGATCCTGTAGAGCGAAAAATAATCCTTGGCTGAAACTGTATTCCCGGTGACTATGCTTATTTCAGTCAAATAACGGCTGCACTTCTGTACGAGTTCGAGTGAATTTTCCTGACTGGCATAAACGAGGGCTTCCCGAAACAGTTCGCCTGCAGCATGAAGTCTGCCTTTATTGTACATCAGTTCACCAAGATCGGTGCTCAGACTGGCAATCTCAGATTCCGATCCGATGCTGTTGGCCAGGGCCAGGGCCTGCTCATAATATTCCATAGCCTGGGTTTCGTTCATCAGCAAACCAGCATATACATCAGCAAGACAATGCAGGGAAATTACGATCCCGTATTTGTTGCCCATTTCAGTTTTGAGCTCCAGGGATTTCCGGTAATAATATATAGCTGAATCGGCTTGTTTGAGATCCACGTAGAGATCTCCCAGTGCGGTGTAATTCGTGGCCAGGTACTTCCTGTTATTCCTTTTAAGATTAAGGGTGATGGCTTTTTTCAGGAAGTATCCTGTCATTTTATTGTTGTCCCAGTCAAAATACACCAGACCGAGATTGTTATAGGTCGCCGCCAGTCCGTCAGAGTCGGCAAGTTCCTCCTTCAGCCTGGCCGACTCGAGAAAGTATTTGGTGGCCTTTTCATAATAGGATATTTGTTTATAGGTGGAAGCCATGTTGTTGTAGAGCTTGGCCATTTGCGGTTTGTCGTTAACCTGCAGAAGTATTTCCCTTGCCTTTTCATAATAATTCAAAGCTTTGGAATATTTACCCATGTAATAGTGCGTAGTTCCGATATCCGTATATATCTTCCCAATGTTAAACGGATCTTTAATTTCCTGGGCCATACTGAGCGCATGATCAGCATAAACCAGGGAACTGTCATATTGACCCAGCGACTGGTAAACGCTCGCAAGCGTTCGCTGTATGATCATTCCGGAGTATGAATGTCCGTATTCATGCCGCTTGCTGAACTGAAGGAGTTTTTCTTTAGCTTTTGCATAATTGCCCTGCTTGATGTAAATAATATTAAGATTGTTGAATACTTCTGCTGCAAGATCCTTGACCGGCTGACTGGAAGGTTTTGTTTGAAGACAGAGGTTGCAATCGTTGAAGGCTTGTATGAAAATCTTTTCAGCCATTTCGGTATTGCTGTTACTCAGAAAAACCAGACCGAGATTATTGGATGCCTTTATGATGCCTTCTGTATTGTTCAAAGACTGGTAAAGCTTAAGAGATTTTTGGGCAAAAAACAGGGCGCTGTCAGGTTTGCCCGCGTAGAGGTATCCCCCGGAAAGTAAAAAACAGGCTTCTGCCGAGTTATCCTGCCTGTTCAATTCCCCGGCAATTTTCAGGGCCATGCCTGCATAGGAAATTGTTTTTTCAGGATTTGAACCGGATGCAGATCTTGCAGCCTTGAGAAGCAGCTCAATCCTTTTTTCACCTTTCAGGTCTCTTAACTGTGATTCAATGGTGTCGGTCGATTTTTGGGAGAAGGCAGAAAAATGCAACAGGAACACAATCACGAATAGGATAAACTGTTTCATACAATATTTTTTTTCATGATGAACCTTAATTGGTAACAGATAGTTTAGCGTGCAAAGTGTGTCGAAAAAAAGCATGACCAATTTTTTAATTTGATATAGGATGAAAGTTGACGCAAACCCAACATCTCGAACAATCCATTCAGCAATTGTTGTTCAATATTGTCAAAAATAGTTGGCATGCATGAAAATTTGAATATAAAAGTAGGCTATATTTAGAAACGCAAGTACAATGGACAAGCCGGTGGACACGCCGATGGTTATGACCATCTCGGGCCAGAGTAAAGTGACCACCCTTATTTATTGATTGTTAAATTAAGCAGCCAATTAAATACATTCATATGCTTTATTCCACTGCGGTTTTGAGTAAACGAATCGGTCGTGAGCAAGTATTTTGGATAATTGTCATTAATCCTCTCTAATGCTCCAAACTCACGCTCCAGCGTATTTTCGCTTGTCATTTGCCATGCTACCTGATAATATTCAATATCACCAGTTGGATTTTTGCACACGAAATCAACTTCAGTATTGCGGGCAGTACCCGTCCAAACCTTATTGCCTCGTCTTATAAGTTCTAAATAAACTGTGTTTTCTAAAATATGCCCTCTATCAGTAATTCGATCTTTACCTACCAAAACATTCAGCAATCCAGCATCCACTATGTAATACTTTTCTTGAGTTGCCAATTGCTTTTTACCTTTTATGTCGAAGCGGTTTACTTTATAAAACACAAAGCTTGAAACTAAGTAATCTAAGTATTTCTCTACTGTGGCATGATGAATATTTTGCCCGTCTTGCTTAAGTGTCTTTGAAATATTGCTTGGTGATAACTGATTTCCAATGTTTGAAGCCACAAATCTCACTATGTTGGCAAAAGCACGCTTATCATTTATCTGGTGTCGTTGCGTTATGTCCTTCTCTATTATCGTGGTGTATATGGCATCCAGGTATTCATAAATTTTATCAAAACCGCTGTCTCTCAGTTCCACCCCTTTGGGCAATGAAGTTTCGTTCACGTAATCAAAAAATAATGCGTCATACTGGAGATACCTATTCTCAAGGTCAATGTTGCGAGCATTTAAATATTCCCTGAACGAAAAGGGCAAGATTGAAATTTCGATATAACGACCACTCAACAGCGTTGCCAATTCACTACTCAATAAAAAAGCATTTGAGCCTGTGATGTAAAGATCCGTATTCTCCGTGGCAAATAGCCCGTCCACTAATTTTTCAAAGAGAGGTATGTTTTGCACTTCATCCAAAAAAATGTAGTTGATTTTATTGGGTTGCATTTTTTTCTTTATATCGAAATAAATGTCGCTCCACGCTTTGCCCAGATAATTTTCCGGAAGTTCGAAATTATAAAACTGCACTTGTCGTTTACCGACTCCTTGTTTCAATAATTGCTCTTGATAAATTTCGAGCAATGTACTCTTTCCTGACCTACGCAAGCCGCTAACAACTTTTATTAAGTCCTTGTCTTTGTACGACAGCAGTTTGCTTATGTATTCCTTTCGATTTATGTAATTTTCCATGAAGCAAAGATAATAACATAATTATCAAAACATGCAACTTGTGCGGATTTTGATAATTTATGTAGCATTTGCCGGATTCAGTTACCACAATACCCAACTTATTTAAAATAAATGATCTGTGATGGTCAATATGCTTTGGCCGAAACAGGCCGGTGTAAGTGGTTTTTCCAAATAAAGGCAACTTTCTAACGCTTTGGGACCCACCGGATGAATACGAACAGCAATATCAGGCTGATAAGACCGATCACCATCCATGGCAGCCTGGAGATGAAGTTATCAAGCCTGTCGGGTTTGACGATTTTGATCTTTTCGACCGGAATCTTTCGCGTGATATAAACGGTGTCGCCTTTGCATTTGCCCGTAATGAAGAGTGTATCGTGGATTTTACGGAGTTTGATTTGAAGGCGATCTTTCTGGATTATTACAGTATCGGGGATGGTTTTATAATTGAACAGGGTATCGAAGCGGACTTGTGGAATTATAACAGAATCTTTGATTAAAAGGGTGTCTGGCGTTTTTAATTCGGGATGCAGGGCCAGAAGACGGTTTAGGCGGTATGAGGGTGAGCAGCTGGTGAAGAGAAGGAGGAGGAGAAGGGAAAGGATTGTTTTCATGGCGGAGGATATTGGATTTTGAATGACGAGTGACGAGTGACGAATGACGAATTTTTTGCTCATAAGAAGTCGTTAAGTCGCCGTAGCCAGCCGTTTTCAAATCGTTTCTGGGATGGATTGCGGATGATGATACTGCGGATGAAGGCGACGCGGGCGTTGTATATCCTGAGTTTGAGCTGCCAGGGATTGGCGCTGTTGACTTTGGAGATGGTTACCGGGCCAACGATGCCATCGTCGGGTACTCCAAGCAGGCGTTGGGGCAGGATGATGCCCCATTTGCCGCTGCACCAGAGCCAGTCGACCAGGATATCGGCCAGGGCCTGGTTATTCATTTCATCGGCCCGCCATCGATCCCAGTAGAACTTTTTAAGCACTGCCGTTGCATCTGCCCTGGTAAGAAGTTCAATGTCGTCGCGATCGATGTCGCCATCGCCGTCTTTGTCGTAGCCTACCTGACGCCAGGTTGAGATGGTTACGCCCATATTGGTGGCACCGCCCTGATCGAGGGGATCGTCGGAGAAGCCTCCTTCCCATTTAAAGATTTTCGGAGCCAGCAGATTGATATCGGCCATGGTTTATTCTTTTGATTTTACCTGGAAAATGGTGTCCTTGACATACAGCAGCCCAAAGATGGTGGGCAGGAAGGCCATAAACTCGCCCCAGGCGATGATCTTATTGAAGACGAGCACAAGGCTGATCAGAAGAAACAGGGCGCCCAGCAGGGAGGTGCGATAGTTGGTGAAGATGCGGGTTTTCATAGTGACGAGTGACGAGTGACGAATGACGAGTGACGAATGACGAATGACGAATGACGAATTAATTTTTTCTTAGATAGAGGTTGATTTCATCGATTTTCTTTAAAATTTCGCGGGTGTCGGATTTGATGTCAATTTTAAGGGCATCGAGCTCTTTGCGGTTTTCGGCGCAGTGTGCTTCAACATTTTTTTTCAGGTTGATGATCTCCACGTTGATGGCGGCAATTTGAATTTCGAGGTGAATCCAGACTGAAATAACACCCATGATGAAGGTGGCCAGGCTGATTGCCTGAAGGATTGGCAGTCCGAATATTTTAGCGCTCTTGACCAAAGGTTAATGAGATCAGAATGTCATTGTTTCAACCATTTCGATGTAGGCAACCCAATGCATGGGTGTGTTGAGCAAACCTGTTGCTGTAACTTTCAAAGCTCCATTGGTGGCGTCGGCTGTGGCTTCAATTGTAATATTGTCGCCTGTGTTATCGGCCACATTTACAAGGAGGGGTGTTCCGATAAGGGCCGTGGTGCTGGCCAGTTCTCCGCGTTTTATCATGCCTGCGATTGTAGCATGCTGGGCAGAGGCATAATCACCGCTGGTTGCCAATATCCGGATGAAGAAGGCATAGATTTTAAATTGAGCCAAAACAATATTATAGGCCAGGTCGACCAGAAGATCGACAGGGCTATCGGTGGGCGTGACACCTTTGGCAATGATATGGGTAACCTGGCAGCAGCCAGGATCACCATCGGTAAAAATGCCGCCACCCTTGATTTGCTGAGTGTGATTGTAAGCGGCACAATTTTTTCCCTCCATATGGACATGGTTGAACCCATTGGATGAATTTGCCGTGCCTTCGCAATGTCCATCGGAGGCCTGCAGGTCATTCGTGCTGCCTTCGACATGGTTGTTGCTACCGATGCAGGTGTTGTCGTTCCCTGACACTGCATTCTTGTTGCCTGTGACCACATGTGAATAACCTGCCACCATGTTGTGCGTACCTTCAACCGCATTGCTTTCACCTGCTATTGAATTGTAGTGTGACCCTGCAGTGGAAGCAGCATTGGCTTTTCCGGCAACAATATTATCATTCCCGGCAACGGTGGCGTGATCCTCTCCCACCACCAGGTTGTTGTTACCAGCAGCGGTGTTATCGTTGCCTCCCACGATATTACAGGTACCCGCAGCCGTATTGAGATGACCGGCGCCACCCGTGCCAACGATTACCGAGTTGGCGCCAGCGCCAGCAGCAACAAGGTCAGTGACGCCCTTTATGGTAGCAGCGGTGACAGGATTGGCCCCTCCGGTATCAAGGCCTGTATCGGTACCCTGGGTGTGGTCAGCGGCGTTGGAATGGTCGAGGGTATTTGCATGGTCGAGGGAATTTGAGTGGTCCAGCGTATTTGCATGATCCGTAGCGTTTGAATGTTTGAGGTCAACGGCAGATTTGACCTCGGCAGCCGTGACGGCGTTTGTGCCTCCGGTGTCCAGGCCCTGGTCGGTACCGGTTGCGTGCTTATCGGAAACAGCATCATCGACATCGGCCTGGGTGCCGGTAATTACTTTTAGGGTATCGCCATCGGCATCGAGCAGGTTCATCACCCCGTCGTCATCGACGAAAGAGCGGATATGTCCGGATGCTGGCGTTGAGGGCGGCGTAGCAAGCAGGCTGTGCTGCTGATAATCGGATTCGCCGGCGGTGGCGGCGGTTTGGCTGTTGTTGAAGAAGGTTGAGGAGCCCATGGGATATGTGTTAATTAAGTAATGAAGTAATAAAGTAATGAAGTGATGGAGTAATGGAGTGATGGAGTTTTTTAGTTGAATGAGAAATAGCAGTCGGTGATGGTTCCGGTTTTGGCGGTTCCTACGGTTATTTTGAAGCGGACCCAGGTTGTGAGCAGGTTCATCACATTGAGGGTGGCGGAGGTGTCGTCTTTGTCGAGGACCATACTGGTGACATCGTCGAATTTTGAACCATCGAGGCTTTGTTGGAGCGTAACGGTAACATCAGCGTCAAGGCCGCAGTAGATAAACTGGGCGGAGAGGTTCATGGAACTATCGGGAACCTGAACGTAATCGAGATATGCATCGCCATCGGCGATATCGAGGTTGCAGGTGATTTTTGTGCGGGAGAGTGGCATATTTTTGCGAATTACGAATTACGAATGACGAATGACGAATTATTTCATAGTTCAAGGAGTTCAACGCTGGCGCACCAGCGCATGGAGAGGGATGGAGAACCAGTGACGGTGATGGTCAGAGCTCCGTTGGTTATATCGGCTGTGGCCAGGGCTGTATAATTATTACCCATATCAAGGATGGTGGTATCAACGGTTGGAGCCAGCATTACAGTGGTATTGTTGGTGGCGCCTATGTTGATCACACCCCTGATTTCTTTGGCATACACCACGTTGGTGGTTGACAGAACACCAAGTACGCGGGCAGTAAACAGACAGGCCTTGTTTTTTGACAAGACCATGTTATAGCCCCCGACCTGCAATGCAACCGGAGTTAAATTTGTGGTGGTACCCGTAGCCACGAACGCTGTCAGGACTTTTACCGTGCCGCCGGATATTTTGCTCAGGCACATGTTATAATTGAAATCGACCCATGTACGAAGCACACTCGGAAGCGTGGGTCTGGAAATCGCATGAAGTTGCTTGGCATAATCCCTGTAATTGGTTACACCTGACCTTAACGAACTAACTTGGTAATATTTAGATTGACCCATAATATCAATAGTTATATTAAGCGGCGAATAAAACCAAGAACTTATCGAGTGTGCCAGTGGTGCAATCGCCAGTTTCAACCAGGAAGCGAATCCAGGAAGTGAGCAGTTCGCTGACATTTAATGTCATAGAAACAGAATCAATGTCCATTAGTATTTGGATAGGCATTTCGTCGATTGTTCGGCACTCATCGAAGTCAATGCCGTTGAGGCTTTGATACATAATACAACCAAAAGCATAGTCGATGCCGTGATACTTGAATTGTACAGTTATCTTGGTGCAGCCATTGGGAATTTGTACGGAAGGAGTAAAAGCCGTACCACCTTCAGCGACGATAGTGGCAATGTCCATATCGCATAAAACCACTCTACGTTGTACCTGTGCCATAATAAGTGTTCATTATTAAGTGATTATAAACCCTGAAACCCTACGGGCTGTCGGGAGTGTGTACAATGGAAATTCCTGCTCGATCAGGTAAGCCACGAGCAAATCCAGTTTGTATTTGGCCATGGCGAATACCTCCTTGACGATGTCGCGGCGGTGTTCGGGAGAGATCATCACGGCCGTTGAAACGTCCATCAGGGATTGGGCCAAAGCCGGATCAGAGCCGGTGGTGTATTGAGAGGTTTCAAGCAATTGCTGGTTGAGCATGTTTCCCTTGACGTAGTATGCCAGGCATGGTTTGATGTAATCATCGACCAGAATGGCGTACAAATCGCCAGCCGGATCGAGCAATACATCATCATATAGCGGAGCGGTAAGCACCGGTTTGATGTATTGAACCTGAGCCGTGAGAATAAAGGAATCCTTGATCATGGCCGGGTCGAGTTCGGTGATGTATGCGATGGTGATGATTTCGAGGGGGGACATGAGGGCGGACATAAGACAGAATTACGAATGACGAGTGACGAATGACGAATTACGAATTTTGATTTATTGATGAGAAGGTGTTTTGGAGTTGAAGGACCAGGACGTTTTGGGCGGGGTCGTTTTTGTCGAATTCGAGGCCTGAGTCGCGGCGGACTTCCCAGACGAATTTCATGGGGTTGATTCGGGAGATGGGCGGGTTGTTGATGAATTCGAAGTCTTTGATGTGCAGGCCACATTCGGCCAGGGAGGTGGAGAGGGATTGAAGAAATACTTCCTGGATGGGTTTGATGACGGTGGCCATGGCTACTTCGTATTCGTTGAGGATACGCCCGGATTCGAACGAGGATTTCATGTCGGAATAGGGCGTTAGGGAGGGGAACCAGTTGTGGATGGTGATCAGCGCCAGTTCGCTCTGGGTATGCAGATCGAGCCAATGAGCCTCATTGTCGCGGCTGAAAGGGACGAATTTCACTTCGCCCACTGCTGCGCCCGGGGCCGGGT
>Ga0194039_1001738_pt1 | contig 11455 bp, 10 predicted proteins | sample JunL228m_MetaG_FD_148679 | JGI IMG/M metagenome (GOLD analysis project Ga0194039, IMG submission 148679) | Anoxic zone freshwater microbial communities from boreal shield lake in IISD Experimental Lakes Area, Ontario, Canada - Jun2016-L227-8m | ecosystem: Environmental > Aquatic > Freshwater >...
CCCTGGAGATGTGGAACCATCGCGAATGCAGGGTGTACAGCCAGTCATGCGCTAGGCAGAAGGCGGCAAACCAGATCAGCAGGACGCTGTAGTTGATCACCAACGACCACAGTAGGACTTCGCGCAGCGTCTGCAGGGTCATGGTCACTCCTGGGCGGACAGAACCCCACCCTAGCCTGATCGCGATCACCTGAATACCTGGCCGAGTACCGTTTTGACGGTGTCGACCGAATCAGCCCTGAGTGCCATCTTCGACGCGCACGGCGGCCTGGACTACTGGCGCTCGCTGGCATCCATCGATGTCGAGATATCGGCTTACGGCTTTCTGTTCACCACCAAACGCGTGCCCCCGCAGCGTCATGCCCGGCTGACCATCAACGCCCGCAAGCCCGAAGTGACGCTCTGGGATTATCCCGCGCCCGGTCAACGAGCGACTCTGCATGGCACCGACCGAGTCGAGATCACCAGTGACGACGGCTCGGTGCTGCAGAGCCGAACCAATCCCCGCGCAGCATTTGCCAACAAGCGACTTGTGACACCCTGGGATGCGCTGGACTTCGCCTACTTCTCCGGATACGCGATGTGGAACTACCTGACGTTGCCTTTCCTGCTGCTGGAACCGGGCATCACGGTGCACACCGCGGACGGACGCGCGGCCAACGGTATGACCCGACTCCGGGTCGGCTATCCCCCGACAATTCCGACCCATTCGGCCGAACAGGAGCTCTATTTCGACCAAACCGGTCGATTGCGCCGTCATGACTACACGGCCGAGGTTGTCGGCTCCTGGGCTACCGCCATCCATCTCTGCGATGACTACCGTCAATTCGGGGGTCTGTGGATGCCCACCACACGGCGGGTGCACCCGAAGGGCCCGTTCAACCGCCCGCTGCCGTTGCCGACCCTGGTCGCCGTCGATGTCCACGACGCGCAGCCCCGCCCGGCATAAAGTAGGCATGTTCGATTCCCCAACCCGGCCCGACGGTGCGGCGCCGCGGTTTAACATCGACTGCTATGACCGAGCGTGAGGCCATGCCCTATGAGGACCTCGGTGCATGGTTCACCGATGATCTCCGGCCGGGCTGGGCCCGCTACTGGAGCGAGGCGCCGGCAGCACCCCCCAAGCCGCCCTGGTACCGGAATAGCCAGGTGCTGCTCGCCATGATCACCGCGGCGGCGGCCACTCTTGTGGCAGCCACCGCATTGCTGGTGACACTCAGCAGCGCCGACTTCAATCAGACCAGACAGCTCCGCAGCATCAACCCGGCGCCCCTCGCGCCAGCGACCGAAGCGGCGCCCATCGCCGCGCCACCGTCACCGGAGGCTCAGGCGGAAACCGAGGCTGAACCCCCGGCGGCAGCGGACCCGACGGCATCAGCGGACGCACCTCCGCCACCGCCGGCTCCACGTGTGGTCAATTCGAATAACTCCGACGGGCCGCGTATGAACGTCACGCGAGCACCGATGAGCTTCACCCCCGGACAAATTCCTGAAAACTGAAGCCGTAGGCTTCGCTCAATTACTCGCATCGCAGTTTTTTCGAATTGCGGTGCAGAGGATTTCACGTATTCGGAAATTGCCGGGGGGCGAGGATGTTCCGATGACCACTCCATGAACACTCACGATTCGATGGACGCCAAGGCGAGGTTTCTGGCTGCCGTCGAGCGAGTGCCCGATCGCGCCGATGGAGCGGAACGGTTGTGCGCCGCGTGCGTGCTCGCCCTGCCGGTACGACGGGCTGCCATAGCGATCTCCGTGTCCGGCCATGGCCTGGAGGTACTTTCGGCTACCGACCAGGTCGCCGAACAGGTGGAGTGGACGCAGGTAACCCTTGGCGAGGGACCAGGATTCGATGCCGTGGCCAGTGGCGGTCCGGTCTCGCTGGTCAGCCTCGCGCAGGCTGATGGACGCTGGCCGATGTTTATCCCCGAGGTGGCCGGGGCCGGTATTGGAGCCATGTATGCACTCCCACTTCAGGTCGGTGCAATCAACGTAGGTGTGCTGGATCTTTACTGCGGCCTCGGGGAGTTCCTTGACGGTCAGGGTTTCGCCGATGCCGTGGCAGTCTCCGAACTGCTCACCTCGGTTCTGCTCGCGATCGGTCCGGGCGGCCGCATTCCGGAATCCCTGGGCCCGTGGTGGAATCAGCCGCTTGGTACCCGTGAAGTACATCAGGCCACTGGGATTTTGATGGAACAGCTTGGCGTGGACGCCAGGTCTGCCTACGTTCGGCTTCAGGCCTTCGCATTCGGAAATCGCCAATCCCTCAAAGACGTTGCGCGCGATGTGGTCAGCCGGCGACTCAGGTTCAACCCTGATTCGGGCGAGGCCACCTCCTCTGATCCCGCGGCATGGACATGACGTATTACCGAAGAGCCCTAGCACCGCTTCGGGTGTGGGACGATTCAGCGGAGGGGGATTTCCGTGAATGACTACGGGCGTTTGGCACAGGCGTTCGTCGGCTTGGCTGACACACTCGTGGCCGACTATGACGCGATCGAACTCTCCCAGCAACTCATTGAGAGCTCGATGGCTCTGCTACCCATCGCCGCAGCTGGTCTCCTGATCGGCGACGTTCACGGCGAACTTCACGTCTTGGCATCGAGCAGCGACGAGACCCGACTACTTGAACTGCTTCAGGTAGAGGCCGACGTCGGCCCCTGCCTGCGTGCGTATCGCACCGGCGAACCGGTCATAGTTGACGATCTCAGTATCGAGCCGGAACGTTGGCCGGCCTTCGCCGCCCAAGCTGCCGAATACAACTATCGGGCGGTTTCCGCGTTGCCAATGCGGCTTCGCGAGACCCGCATCGGTGCTCTGAACCTGTTCCTCACCGAGGTCGGTCCCCTTTCTCCGACTGATATCGCAGTCGGCCAGGCCCTCGCCGACGTTGCTACGGTTGGGATACTGCATCACAGAACCATGACCCACTCTGATCTGGTCAATCAGCAACTTCAGTCCGCGCTCAGCACCCGGGTGATCATCGAACAGGCCAAAGGCGTACTGGCTGAGCGTGGTTCGGTCGATATGGACCGAGCGTTCGTGTTGCTTCGGGCCCACGCTCGCAAGACTCAGCAACGTCTCGCCGATGTTGCGCGTGCGGTGGTAAACAATGCCGATACTTCTGCAATCCTCGCCCAGGAGCAGATTTAGCCTCCCCGTCACCCCGGTCGTTGAAGTTGGCCTCCCGATTTCACACCGCCGGTTGTAGTGTGGAGCCATACGGCTTTCCCCAGTCCCCGGTGAGCAACCTGGTTTCTGTTCATTCCTAGGGGTATTCAATGCCATTGCATTCAGCCGGTCTCGCTTTTCCGGAATGCCTCACATCCATAACTGCGCCGTCTAGGGCAGAACTCTGCGATTCGGGGGTGGCCCTGCCGGTTATGAGGGGTCCGGCAAGACCATCCCCGAAAAGCGCAGTCAATCTGAACAGCGACGTCAACGTCACGACGTTCCGCATCAATCCGTCGCGAAGTCCGCTTCCGCATCGCGCTGCAGGTTGACGTAGGCATCCTCGCTGACATCGAAGGCGACGGTCTGGATTGTGCCGCCGGTGAACGTGCCCGGATTCTGGTACTGCTGGGAGACGTTGTCCCCGCTGTCGTAGCCCACGCACAAACCGTCGCCGGCCAATGTGAACTTACCGATCTGGGCCCGCATGGGTCCGCGTGCGACCTCTTTGCCATCGACGTAGAGCACCGTTGTTCCGAGTGACTCGCCGTGCTCGCCGGCCTTCTCGCGCTTGAACTCCATCCCGAGCGCATGCTTGCCCGGCGGCAGCGGCGGGGAGACGAAATCCTGCTCCGGCTTGATACCGAGGAAGTTGTAGACATAGTGCAGCCGTCCATCCTTGATGAACAGGGTGTGCCCGCCGAACCGGGAGCCGTGCGCGAAGATCACGCCGGAGGCCTCCGGCTGTAGGTCGACGTTGCCGACGATCTTGTAGGACTTTCCCCGGATGTTCACCGCCACACCCTCGGGCACCGGCGCGGTGTCCGGGTAGTAGAGATAGCGATTGCGCGGCGGCTCGGCCTGCGGCCGCGGGGTGCCGGCCTGCTCGACGGCCGAGCGGTCATCGAGAGGCAGCACGAAATTGTCTTTGGCCTCTTGATCCCACGCGGCGATGAGCTCGGCGAGCTTGTCCGGGTACTGGTCAGCGACGTTGGTGGACTCCGACCGGTCCTCGGCGACGTGATAGAGCTCCCAGCGATCCTGATCAAAGTGGCCCTTATTGCTCAGCGGCGCGTGCAGCGCGGCGGCCTTCCAGCCGTCCTGCCAGATGCCGCGGGTTCCCAGCATCGCGAAGTACTGGCGCTTACGGGTCGTCGGCGCTTTCGGATCGTCGAAGCTGTAGCGCATCGACACACCGTTGAGCGGATACTGCTTGATGCCCTTGTACTCCTTGGGCATTTGCAGACCGGCGACATCGAGAACGGTCGCCGCAACGTCAGTGGCGTGGTGATACTGGTCGCGCACCTGACCTTTGGCCTTCATGCCCTTCGGCCAGGAGATGATCATCGGATCGCAGGTGCCGCCGGCGAACTGCGCATAGCGCTTGAACATCTGGAACGGCGTCGAGAACGCCACCGCCCACCCGGTCGGATAGTGCTCGTAGGTGTCCGGGCTGCCCAGGGTATCGATGTACTGCATATTCTCCGACAGTTCGTCGGGATAACCGTTGAAGAACTTGTTCTCGTTGACCGAACCGTTCGGTGACCCCTCCCCGGACGCGCCGTTATCGGCGCAGTAGAAGACGATCGTGTTGTCCAACTGACCGGTCTGCTCCAGATAGTCGATGATCCGACCGACCTGGGCGTCGGTGTACTCGGAGAATCCCGCGTACACCTCGGCCAGCCGGGAGAACAACTTCTTTTCGTCGGCAGTGAGCGAATCCCACGGCCGCACAGCATCATTGGGGGCCGCAACATCGGCGGGCAACGGGTTGATCGGCGTCATCTTGGTGCCCGCAGGAAGCACGCCCTTGTCGATCATCCGGGGCAGCACCCACTCCCGGTAGGCCTCGTAGCCGTCGTCAAACTTTCCCTTGTACTTGTCGATGTACTCCTGCGGGGCCTGATGGGGCGCGTGGTTGGCGCCCGGACAGAACCACATGTACCAGGGCTTGGACGGGTTGGACGATTTCTGGTCGCGAAGCATCCGGATCGCATTGTCGGTGAGGTCTTTGGAGAGGTGATAACCCTCTTCGGGGCTGAATGGCTGCTCGACGAAGCGGTTGTCCTCGACAAGGTCCGGGTACCACTGATTGGTCTCCCCACCGAGGAACCCGTAGAAGCGGTCGAACCCCTTCTGCAGCGGCCACTCCGACTTGCTGCCGCCGCTGGACACATCCTCTTCGGGCACGTTGTGGTTCTTACCGATCCAGAACGTGCTGTAACCGTTGTCCTGCAGTACCTGCCCGATGGTGGCGCACTGCGCAGGCAAACGCGCGGCCATACCCGGAAAACCGTTGGAGCCCTCGGTGATTGACCCTGATCGGTTGACATGCTGGCTGCGTCCGGTCAGGAAACAGGAACGGGTCGGCGAGCACAGCGCCGTGGTGTGCCACTGCGAGTACATCAATCCGTTGTCGGCAAGGCGTTGCATGACCGGCATATTGATCCGGCCGCCGTAGGGCGACCAGGCCGCCAGCCCGGTGTCGTCGTAGAGCACGACCAGAATATTCGGGGCGCCGTCGGGAGCCTTCTTCAGCTCGAAGGGCTTCCAGTCCGGCGTCGAGTCCCGGACGTCGAGTTCGATCTTGCCGTCGAAACCCTCGTTGATTCCGGTGCCGTACCCGGGCGGGCCGTCACCGGAGGCTTTGTTCCCGCCCGTGGAATCACACCCGGCGGCCAACGCTCCCGCCGCTGCGGCTCCCACACCGGCAGCCATACCGCCCAGGATCTTGCGCCTCGAGAGCTTTGGGCTCCGAGCAGTGTCGTCTGCGGTCGGTTCAGCGGATTCGGAGTCAGTCATATCATTCACCTCGTCGTCGGCGGCAGGTCCGCCTATTACAACCCATGACCCCGGCGATGTTTGCGACTTCCGAGGTTTATCGTAAATCTGGCAGACAAAGTCATCTTTAGCTCGACAAATGATATTTGCCCGACACGCCGGGATCGTGTTACGACGGCGGCTGTTCCAGAACCTCGATGACCCGGTGCAGCGGCGCCGGTGATGTCGCGATATCACCGACGAACGGGTGCGAGAGTTCGAGCACCAGGAACAGATTCGCCGCGACCATGGCGCCGACGATGGCCACCATCGGGTAGTGCATGGCGGGTTTCTCGACGCCGTAGACGATCGTGCAGCCCATGACCAGCCCACTGGTCAAGAAGATGACCGCCCACAGCGGCCAGGTGGGCCCGACATCGTTGGTGCCCTCGATGATTCGTTCCGTACGGGACTGGCTGATCGTGTCCAGATTGGCCAGTGAGGTGGACAGGAAGGCCTTCTGGATATCGGTTCGCGGGGTCAGTTCCTGGAAGGTCCGATACAGCGTCGCCATGGCCTTGTCAGCCTCGGGCAGTGACTGACCGCGGGCCACCATGGGCCACTCGGCTACGGCGGCACGTTCATAGGAGAGCAGGCTCTGCCGGATTCGGTCGCCATCCGCCGGAGATGATGACGATCAAGCCCACCAGCAGCAGCCAGGGCGGGATGGTGCTCACGATCCACCGACTCATCAGCAACCCCCCGCGGTCAGGGTTGCGACTCTACCGTCAGCCGATATGTACTCGGCCGAAGCGGGTCATGGAACTCCAGTAGACATCCCTCGACCATCCGGGTGACGGGAAGACGACACCCTGGGTGAATCCCCCGATCCGTGCGCGGCCCTTCTCGGTGCCGTTCTCGATATCGAGCACCACCACGTTTTCGCCGCCGCGACCGAAGTCGTTGGTGATGATCTCGCCAGTGTCCGGTAGGCAGATCATGTGGCTGGCGGCTCCGAAATCATATTTGCGCCACAGCGGTCTCAATTTGTTGCAAGCAGCATCGAACAACCAGGCCACAATCACACGGTTCGCCGAGTCATACCCCACCACAATGCGTCGCGATTCATCCACCAGTGGCGGATTGGTGACGGTTCCGCCCGGGATACCGGAAACCTCCACGGCGTCAGAGTCTTTCGAGTCGGTCAGGTTAACGCGGATCAGCCGATTCGCGGTGTTGCTCACTCCCTGCCCGGTCATGGACCTCAGATACCGGTGTTTACCGTTATCCATGAACCAGGCATTCCCCAAGCTCAGCACCGCATCCCAGCCGTAGGTCTGCGCGGTACCGGTCACGTAATCGAATCGCCAGTTCCCGTCCAGTACCAGCGTCTCTGCCGCCTCATCCCAGTCGAAGCGGAAGATACTTCGCACACCCACCACATACAGCGTGTTACCCATCGCACTCAGACGCGCGATAGCCGGTTCCGGGCACTCGATATCAGCGCAGGCGAACTTCAGAGGATTCGGCCGCAATACCGATAACACAGCCTTGCGGCTATCGGAGATGTTTTTCGTGACGATCAGTCCGTTATCAAGCACCACAAAACTGTTGTACGGCAGATCAATTGGCAGCTTCACCGATTCCGTCAGACTGCAGTCCCGCGCCAGACGGTGTACCCAGCGCCCGTAGACGACATACAGGTCACCATTGGCGTGCAGCGCCATACCACCGGGCCACATCGGGCCGCCGGGTAATCGCGGTGACTTCACCTTCGGTGCCAGTGTCACCGGATCGATCAGCATCACCCGCGACGACGTCGGCATTGCCACTCGCGCCCGCAGCGCGGAGTGCGTCAGCAGATACACCTCACCGGGTGCGCCCAGTACGGTCATGGTGGACATCACCCGCGTCACCGCCGTGGCCTGAAGGGATTCGCCGGGCCGCAAGCCAAGCCCCGCTCCACCCAGTCCGGCAACACCGAATCCATCACCACTTCGGGGCACCTGCAGTCGCGCGGGCCCGCCATCTTCAGCCGGCCACGGCGTGTCCAGGTAACCCGGCACTACATGTATTGATCGAGGACGTTGTAGTGCTTGCTCATGTAATAGGCCAACGTCAACCCCAGGATCCCGAGATAGACCACCAGCGAGATGAAGCCCACCCGCCGGTCAAGTTTCGCCGTCAGAGCCTGAGCCATCTCCGCTCGGTTGCGGCGGCTGGCCAGCACCGTATAGACCATTGCCGCAAGGATGTAGAGCATCGAGACGATATACACCAGATCCAGCATGGTCAGGTACTCCACCGCAGGCAGGCTGGCATCCGTCGTCCACTGCAGAGCCACGATCGTGAGCATCGCGGTGATACCGATTCCGGCGCGGGCATCCTCCAAACGGGCCGGCAGCAGATAGATCAGCGAGGTGATCAGGATGACGATGAAGATCGGCAGCACGATCTTCACCACATATGGGAGCACATCGCGGGTCACCGGAAGCGCAACGATGATGCGCGAATACGGCACGTTTGCTTCGGTCGAGATGTCACCGAAATTGGTCGGGTACTTATGCGCCACCACGAACATCTTGGGCTCGCCCAAAACATAACCGGGAATCGACATCGCCGGGCCGTCGTTGACGGTGACCGGAGGCCGGTCGCGCACGAATTCCAGCCGGGATGCGTCGCTGCGCTTGTCCTCGAACACCACCTCCAGAACCTGGGTGTCGAACGGATACTTCTCCAGATTCATCTTCCTGCTGAACACGCCCTGAAATCTCAACACCTGATACTTGGACCCATCCGGCATATCAAGCGGTGCGTCATACAGCGGTTCGCCCGAGACTCCACCGGTCGCCGAGGACGTGGTGTTCTGGGTTCCCTCGGAGTTCATCGCCTCGATCGTGATCGACGGGTCGATCTTTGGGTTCATCCAGCGCATCCACAGGTAGAAATCGACCGTGAAGTTCTCCGAAGCCAGGTCGATATCCTGGAGGTCGTTGATGAAGACGCCGACGGTCACCTTGTCCGGACCGGTGTCGGCATGCACCGAGGCGGGCAGCCCAAGCGGAATGGCCAGTACCGCGACCAGGACCAGGAGCACGCGAATCAGCCTGGCGGGGAAGCACCCAGGGCGGCGCACCGCATCCACACTCACTGGTCCCCCCCGCCGCTCAAACTACTGCGGCGATGGTAGCCCAGCGCGAGTTTTGCCTGGTTGCTCGACGCGCCCCGCAGGCATTTGCCATGCTGAGCACATGGCCCGCCTCCCCCGCAGGATCGCTTCGGAGTTGAACGCGAAACTGCGAAGCCCGGAGACCGCCGCAGTGGTGGCCGGGATCGAGAGCACACTGACAAAACGCCGCCGGGAATCCAAGATGAAGTCCGGGGCGTTTCGGGGTATCCACGTCGTGGTCTACCGCGGCTTCGTGGCCGACGGCGTCGCGAAGGTCCGGGTACGTGTCATCGAGTCGCCCGAACTGCCAGGAGACAGCCGCATCCCGTACTGGGAGATCGCCCAGACCAATCTGCGCCGCCATGCCGCGCTGGCCATCGTCGGTACGGACGTCCAATTGCGTATCGGCAAGCACACCGCCACCGAGGTCACCGACGACCACGGCTTCGCGAACTTCTCGCTGCCGGTGCCCAATCTCCGGGTCGGCTGGCACGACGCCCACGCGGTCACCACCCCCATCGAGGATGGTGAGTCGGCCTCGGGTACCGGACGCGTCATCAAACCCTCACTGAAGGCCCCGTTCCTGGTGATCTCCGATATCGACGACACCATCCTGGTCACCGGGCTGACCGAGGGTGTCGCCATGGTGACCCGGACGGTCCTGCGGGAGGCAGACAAGCGCCGGGCCATCCCCGGCATGTCCTCGCTTTATCGCGGGCTGGCCCGAGGTGTGGCCACCCGCACCGGTGGCCGCACGCCGGAACCTGCCTTCTTCTATGTCTCGACCGGAAGCTGGTCTTTCTACCCACTGCTGCAGCAGTTCGTTGCAATGCGAGCCTTCCCGCAGGGTCCGATGTTCCTCACCGACTGGGGCCCGACCGAACGCTATGTGCGCCGCAGCGGCGCCGAACACAAACGCACCGCAATCCGCCGGCTGTTCGAGGCATATCCGAAGATGCCATTCGTGCTCATCGGCGATAGCGGCCAACGCGATGGGCTAACCTACGAGGAAATGGCCCGCGAGTTTCCGGGTCGTGTCACGCTGATCGTCATTCGTCAGGTTGGCAATGACGATGACGATCGCAACAGCCAGTTGCGTGAACGTGCTGAAACCCTTCGGGCCGAGGGTATCCCGATGCATCTGGTACCGGATGCGTCAGGCGCTGCACAGCTTTTCCACGCCGAAGGTCTGTGCGACGAGGAAACCCTCGTTGAAGTTGAAGACGAATCCACCGGATAAACAAGGAGCACAATGACAACCGCCCAACCGGTGCACTTCATCGCTCACCTGACCGTGAACGATCGCGGGCTGTACCGCGACTACGTCAAGGGCTTCTTCCCCCTGCTGGCCGAACACGGCGGACGATTCCTCACCTATGACGACGAGGTGCTGGTGCTTGAAGGGGAACGAGAAGCCGGGCGAACCGTCCTGATTGAGTTCGACAGCGAGGAGCAACTGCTCGCTTGGTGGAACAGCGACGCCTACCGTGAACTGGCAGCCATCCGGCAGGCCTCCTGCACCACCCACTCGGTCATCGTCGTCCACCCGACGCCCGCGTAAGCGCAACGATTTAGGCCCGGATACGGCGTGCCGGGCCGCGTATCCATCGCCGATCCCGATCAGGCCTGCTAGCGTTGCTCAAAGCTTCATTTCCACCGGAAGAGCCGCCGATGAACAACCTGATCTTGAGTCACGTGATGTCCGTACTCGCCGTCATCGGTTCCATGTGCGTTCATACCGTGCTATACCGCTGAATCGTCACTGACCACTACGCCCTCACACCGGCTGCGTCACGAAGTCGATCAGCTCCTCGACCCGGCCGATGAGTTCGGGTTCCAGGTCGGTCCAGTCCCGCACTGAGCCGCGGATGCGCTGCCAGGCCTTGGCGATATCGGCCTGATCGCGGTGCGGCCAGCCCAGCGCCGCGCAGATCCCGTGCTTCCACTCGATATTGCGTGGCACCGCCGGCCAGGTCTTCAGACCCACACGCGAGGGCTTGACCGCCTGCCAGATATCGATATACGGGTGACCGACCACGAGCGTGTGTTCTCCGCCCGGCCCGCGACGGACGGTCTCGGCGATACGCGCCTCCTTGGATCCGGGCACCAGATGATCGACCAGCACGCCGAGACGTCGGCGCGGTCCCGGACCGAAATCAGCGACGATGCCGGCCAGATCATCGACACCACCGAGGTACTCGACCACCACACCTTCGACCCGGAGATCATCCCCCCACACCTGTTCGACGAGTTCGGCATCGTGGCGGCCTTCGACATAGATCCGGCCGGCCAGCGCCACCCGGGCGCGCGCGTCGGCGACTTTCACCGAACCCGACGCCGTGCGCGCCCGGGTGG
>Ga0194039_1001739_pt1 | contig 11446 bp, 7 predicted proteins | sample JunL228m_MetaG_FD_148679 | JGI IMG/M metagenome (GOLD analysis project Ga0194039, IMG submission 148679) | Anoxic zone freshwater microbial communities from boreal shield lake in IISD Experimental Lakes Area, Ontario, Canada - Jun2016-L227-8m | ecosystem: Environmental > Aquatic > Freshwater >...
TGCTGGATGTATCAAAATGCTGGACGTCAATCAGACTTCTTTAAAATTCCTGCGAATCGTTTGGTTGAATTGGGCGCGAAGGTGGAAATTTGAGGATAGTACTCATGCGCTCAAAAATATTCTTTGGAATCTTTTTGGTAGCCTGTTCTTTAAGTGGCTTGGTCTTGGCGACCCCTGCGGAAGAGGCTGAGCTTGAGCAGTTGGATAAGATTGAGCAGGAGCTAGAGACGCAACGAGACTGGGCAAAATATCGTTGGGGAAAAGCATCATCAGAGTGCTACAAAAATTACTGGGTCAACTATTGCATCAGTAGTGCCAGAGCCCAATATCGCAAAGAGATTGATCCTATTACTCAGCAAGAGACCGCATTACATGAAGTGCAGCGTAAATTACGTAAAAACATCAAAGACCAAGATGATCAGAAACGTGCTGCTGAGCGTGCTTCTCCAGAGAAAGCGGCTGAACGCGCTGATAATCAACGTGAGTTTACTGAGAAGCAAAAAGATGCAGCTCAAAGGGCTGCGGATTTAGAGCAACGCCGTAAGGATGCACCTAAGCGTGCTCAAGAAAATAAAGCTGGCACACAGCTAGATTGATTTCTACTCAATATTTTTTATTTACTCATTTAATTATTAGGCACACACTTGGCTAAAGTCAAAACGATTTATATCTGTCAGTCATGCGGCGGAACTTCTGCTAAATGGCAGGGTCAGTGCCCATCCTGTCAGGCCTGGAATACCCTGGAAGAGGGTTTGCCTGAAGTGAGTTCGAATTCTCGTTTCCAAGGCTTGGCTCAATCGCTACCAAGGCAAAAGCTTTCTGCAATTACTGCTGAGGACTTACCCAGATTTAGTACTGGGGTAGAGGAGTTTGATCGCGTATTAGGTGGTGGCTTGGTGCCCGGTGGTGTAGTGCTTTTAGGTGGCGACCCTGGTATTGGTAAATCTACCTTACTGCTGCAAGCTTGTGCGGAGATGAGTGCTGCGGGTATGAACGTGCTGTATAGCAGCGGAGAAGAATCTGCTGCACAAATTGCCTTACGTGCAAAACGCATTGCGCTTGATGCACCCCAACTGGAAGTCTTGGCGGAGATTCAGCTGGAGAAGCTGATTTCAATTATGGATACCGTGAAGCCCCAAGTCTTGGTGGTGGACTCGATTCAGACCTTGTATTCAGAGGTATTGAGCTCTGCTCCAGGTTCTGTAGCGCAAGTACGAGAGTGTGCCGCTCAACTCACAAGAGCGGCAAAATCTAGCGGCATCTGTGTATTGATGGTTGGGCACGTCACTAAAGATGGTCATTTAGCGGGTCCTCGAGTTCTAGAACATATTGTGGATACCGTCTTATATTTTGAAGGTGATACCCATTCTTCATTCCGCCTAGTTCGCTCGATTAAGAATCGCTTTGGCGCAGTCAATGAGCTGGGTGTCTTTGCGATGACTGAAAAGGGTCTACGTGGAGTTACTAATCCTTCGGCGATTTTCTTGTCACAACATGAGCAGATGGTTCCGGGTGCTTGTGTATTAGTGACGCAAGAAGGCAGTAGGCCACTTTTAGTGGAAATACAGGCACTGGTGGATACCGCGCATGTACCAAACCCCCGTCGCTTAGCTGTTGGTCTCGAACAGGCGCGTTTAGCAATGCTCTTAGCTGTGTTGCACCGTCATGCAGGGATCGCTTGCTTTGATCAAGATGTCTTCTTAAATGCGGTAGGGGGTGTCAAAATCTCGGAGCCAGCTGCTGACTTAGCAGTTCTTCTAGCCATCCAATCCTCAATTCGGAATCGTGCGTTACCTAAAGAACTGATCGTGTTTGGCGAAGTGGGTTTGGCTGGGGAGATTCGTCCTTGTCCGCGAGGTCAAGAGCGTTTAAAAGAAGCAGCAAAACTCGGTTTCACTGTCGCCATCATTCCAAAAGCCAATATGCCTAAGACAAAAATCCCGGGGCTAAAGCTCATTCCAGTTGAGAGAATAGACCAGGCGATTGCAGCGGCAGCAGAATTAGGTTAATTGCTAGGCAAGGCATTTAATGCAGATCTTCTGCCTGAATCAGTAATACTTGTTCTTCGCCTGCAGACACTTCCATCCAAATGGCTGGGATTTGTGGGAAAGCCCTTTTGAAGTTCTCATACTCATTACCAATCTCAATCAGAATGGCGCCTCGCTCAGATAGGTAATCGGGTGCTAAAGCAATAATGCGTCGAATGAGATCCATGCCATCATCGCCACCTGCTAAAGCTAAAGCTGGCTCAGCGTGATATTCGGCTGGAAGCGTATTCATTGAATTTGCATTCACATAAGGTGGGTTGCAAATAATGAGATCAAACAGATTCTCTTCATTGGGTTCGGGTAATGCATTCCACAAATCACCGCTCAATAGCTCTACTTGCGAATTCAATCCATGACGGTCTACATTGCGTGCTGCTACTGATAGGGCGGGCATACTAATATCACAAGCGCTCACATGAATATCAGGGCAGGACAGGGCCAATAAAATCGCTAATGAGCCGTTACCAGTACACAGATCAAGCGCTTTACCGTCAGCAGGCAACCAAGGCTCTAATGAGCCATCCACTATTAACTCTGCTATCCAAGAGCGCGGAACAATACTTTGCTCGCTACAGAAAAAAGGCACCCCCATTAACCAGGCTTCACCCAAGATGTAGGCAAGCGGTTTGCGCGTGGAAATTCTTTCGTCTGCTACGGCTAGAGCTGTAAGCAGCTGTTCACTTGTCAAAGATACTTCTAAGTGATCTAAAGCCTCTGTGGGGCTGAGGTTCAATTGCTTGCTAACGATCCATAACGCTTCGCTATGCGCATCGATGGCGCCATGGCCATAGTGCAATGTTGCAGCCTCTAGTTTTTGTGCAATTTGATCAATGCACTGACTCGCTGTAAGGGATTGCTGAGGCTCAGGGTCCATGATGGAGTGTAGTTAATTGAAAAAGGGCATTTCAGCTTCAAGTCACAAGATGCTCAAGCGTTTTGCGATAAATATTTTTGAGGGGCTCTACATTATCGATGATGACACATTCATTAATTTTGTGACTTGTTGCATTTAAGGGGCCAAACTCTACAACCTCTTTGCAAATCTTAGAGATAAAACGGCCATCGCTGGTGCCACCAGTAGTTGAGAGCTCAGCTTCAAGCTGGGTTTCTGCTTTGATGGCTTTTCGCAATGCACCCGCTAACTCACCGTCACCAGTTATAAAAGGGCTGCCACCTAAGTGCCAATCGATTTCAAAATCCAGTCCAGCATCTTTGAGAATTTTTTCAACACGCTCACGAAGTTGCTCTGGCTTACTTTCAGTGGAGAAGCGGAAGTTGAATTCAATGGTTAATTCACCAGGAATGATGTTGTTCGCCCCAGTTCCTGAATGAATATTGGATATCTGAAAGCTGGTAGGCTGAAAGTATTGATTCCCTTTGTCCCACTCGGTCTCTACTAAAGCAGAAATCGCAGGTGCAGTAAGGTGAATCGGATTTTTGCCTAAATGTGGGTAAGCAATATGCGCTTGAATCCCTTTAATCTTCAACTTGCCAGACAGAGATCCACGACGACCATTTTTGATCATGTCGCCAAGTCGATCTACAGAGGTTGGTTCACCAATCACGCAGTAGTCCAAACGCTGACCCTGTTTTAGCAAACGCTCACACATGATGACGGTGCCATCTTTAGCGGGACCCTCCTCATCGCTAGTAATGAGAAAGGCAATAGAGCCTTTGTGATTTGGGTGTTGAATAATGAATTCTTCTGTAGCCACTACAAAACCAGCTAGAGAGGTTTTCATATCTGCAGCGCCACGACCATAGAGCATGCCATCGCGGATGGTAGGTGTAAAAGGATTGCTATCCCATTTTTCTAGCGGACCGGTTGGCACAACATCGGTATGTCCAGCAAACATCAAGACTTTGCCTTGATCGCCAGACTTCCCCTTTTTGATTGCCCATAAGTTCGTTACCTGAAAATTTTCAGGCCCACTTACTACGCTCTCAGTATGAAAACCGATCGCTTGCAGTCGTTTCGTAATTAACTCTTGGCAACCACCATCGGCTGGGGTTACTGAATGGCAGGCGATGAGAGCTTCAGTAAGCTCAAGCGTGGCGCTCATGGATGATGGATTCTTTATTTAGTCGCGAAGTAATTCGTTAATAGCGGTTTTTGCTCTGGTTTGCGCATCCACTTTCTTCACGATGATTGCGGCATACAGACTGTATTTGCCACACGCAGAAGGAAGTGAGCCAGGAACAACCACTGAACCTGCTGGCACACGGCCGTAATGCACTTCACCGGTTTCACGGTCATAAATTTTAGTGCTTTGGCCGATATAGACGCCCATGGAGAGAACAGCGTTCTCTTCAATCACTACGCCCTCCACCACTTCAGAGCGAGCTCCAATAAAGCAGTTGTCTTCGATGATGACTGGTCCAGCTTGAATTGGCTCCAAAACGCCACCAATACCCACGCCACCAGAAAGATGCACGTTTTTACCGATTTGGGCGCATGAGCCTACTGTTGCCCAAGTGTCTACCATCGTGCCTTCACCTACATAAGCGCCAATATTGACGTAAGAGGGCATGAGAACGGCATTTTTGCCAATAAATGACCCGCGGCGAGCTACGGCAGGGGGTACTACCCGAAAACCGCCAGCAGCAAAATCCGCTGCGGTGTAATTTTGGAACTTACTAGGAACCTTATCGTAGAACTGGGTATATCCACCAGCGCCCATGGGAATGTTGTCTTCAAGGCGGAAAGAGAGCAGAACAGCCTTCTTAACCCATTGATTTACCTCCCACTGACCAACGCTGCGGCGTTCAGCCACACGAATGGTGCCTGCGTTCAGGCCTTCCAAGACGGCGTTTACAGCATTACGGACGTCCCCTGGTGCGCTATCTGGGGAGAGGTTTGCACGGTTTTCCCAGGCTTGTTCAATGATGTTTTGTGGTGATTGGCTCATGCTTTTTAGTTAACTATCAGATTGTTAAGGGATTTTGTCCCTGAAGGTAGATTTATCATTATATAGATGGGGGAAAATCGCGTCTAAGCCCCCCAAGCTTGCTATCATCTTCCCACTTTAGCTGTAAATTTTTTTATCCTTTATTTGAACCTCTTTTTTCCCTGCAAAGTACGCCGTGCAACTGAAATCCATCAAACTTTCCGGCTTTAAGTCTTTCGTTGACCCAACCCATTTTGAACTACCTGGCCAATTAATTGGAGTTGTGGGCCCTAATGGATGCGGAAAGTCAAACATCATTGACGCCGTACGTTGGGTCTTAGGTGAATCCCGCGCTAGCGAGTTGCGTGGTGAATCCATGCAAGACGTCATTTTTAATGGTTCGGGCTTACGTAAGCCTTCAGGACGTGCCAGCGTAGAACTCATTTTTGATAATTCAGATGGACGTGCACAAGGTCAATGGAGTGCTTTTACTGAATTGGGTGTGAAACGTGTTTTGACACGTGACGGTAACTCGAGTTATTACGTCAATAACCAAGTAGTGCGCCGTAAAGATATTCAAGATATTTTCTTGGGCACTGGTATGGGTCCAAGAGGTTACGCCATTATTGGACAGGGCACGATCAATCGCATCTTAGAAGCTAAGCCAGAAGAATTGCGTGTGTTCTTGGAAGAAGCAGCTGGTGTTTCAAAATACAAAGAGCGTCGTAAAGAAACAGCTTCACGCCTTGAGGACACTGTCGAAAACTTAACTCGTGTTGAAGACATCTTACGTGAACTCGATCAACAGTTAACCCGCTTAGAAAAACAAGCAACCGTAGCAGAGCGTCATGCAGAGCTCTCTACGCAAATGAAATCGCAACAACAGTTGCTCTGGTTTGTGCGTCAAACTGAAGCCGGTAAAGAGCAAGAGCGTCATGCGAACGGGATTCGTGATACTCAGGTGAGCTTAGAAGAGCAAACAGCCAAATTACGTCATGCGGAAGCCGAACTCGAAACCATGCGTACCCAACAGTACGCCCTACAGGATAGAGTTTCTCAAGCGCAGGGTGATTTGTATCAAACCAACTCTGACGTTAGTCAAGTTGAGTCACAGATTCATTATGTGCAAGAAGCACGCCAGCGTTTGCAGCAACAAACACAAGATTTACAAGCGCAGTTACAGCGTTGGACTGTGCAAGAAACAGACGCAGCTCAAGCGCAACGCACTACTGAGCATGAACTTGCATTAGCAGCTGAAAAAGAGCAAACATTATTGGCGGATTTAAGTGGCTTGCAAGAGCAAATGCCAAGTCGTGAAGAGGTATATCAAACTTCATCTCGTGAACTCAATCTTGCTCGTGAAAGTCTTGCAGCTATTGAGCAACGTTTAGCCAGTTTGGGCGAGCGTATGCGGGCAATGTCTGCACAATCAGATGAGTTAAAAGGCCGTGAGACACGTTTAACAAGTGAGTTAGAGGGAATGCGTAGGCCAGATGCGGAAGCATTGAAAATGGCGATTGATCGTCAAGTGATGGCTCAGCGTAAGGTTGACGAAGTGAAGCAACGCGCTGCTGAAACGCAACAGCGTGTTCCAGCCGCTGATGAGGCTCGCAATGCAGCACAACAAAAGATTCAGGCTGCAAACCAAGATCTCGCTCAGACCGAGGCGAAGTTAACAGCCCTGACTGCATTGCAAGCTAGTGTCCAAGCCCAAGGCAAGATTGGTCCATGGTTAGAGAGCAAAGGCCTTAAAGAGAGTAAGCGCCTTTGGCAAGAACTAAAGGTAGAGAGCGGTTGGGAAACTGCTTTGGAGTCAGTATTGCGTGAGCGTTTAGCCGCAGTAAGCGCAAAGAGCGTACAAGAAACATTGGCTTTAGCAAATGATGCTCCTCCAAGCCGTTTAGCCATTTTGCTAACTGAAGACATCACTCCGGCACATACCTCAGCCCCAGCGGACTTCACTCCATTGTTGAGTCGCGTGCAGAGTGCAGGCGCTCCAAGACTAACTTCAGTCTTACAAGAATGGTTAGACAATATCTATATCGCTAGCAGTCTTGAAGATGCATTACATCGTCGTGAAAAATTACCGGCTGGTGGCGCCTTTGTTACGCAACAAGGCCATTTAGTCAGTCGTGTTGGTGTGCAGCTTTATGCGGCCGATTCAGAGCAAGCAGGAATGTTGGCACGCGCTCAAGAGATGGAAAGTCTGGAGAAGCAACTCCGTGCACAGCAACTCATGCAAAGTGAACTCAAGAGTGAACTGGACCAATGTGTAGCAAATTATCAAGCGGCGCACCAGGCTGCAGAGCAGGCTCGCCAAAATGCGGAGCATGCAGTGCAAGAAGCACATGGATTTGAAGTTGAAAGAATGCAGTTGACTCAGGCTGAAGAGCAATACAGTCAGCGTGCCGCACAGATTCAGGGTGAATTAAGTGAACTGCGTCAGCAAATGGAGCAAGCCAGCTTAAATCAAGAGCAGTCCGCCGCAGAACTGTTGCAGTCTGAAGAATCTAAACAAGGCCTACAAGCGGCCTTACAGGTTTCCCAAGAAAAGTTAGAGGTTGCTGCTCAAGAGCGTGATCGTTTACGTGACGCTCTTCGTACTGCAGAGATGGCTGCGCAAGAAGCAGCATTTGCTACCCGTTCATTGCAACAGCGTATTGCTGATTTGCAGCGTGATCAAAGTACAGCACGTACTCAGATCATGGAAATTCAGGATAAGCATGATGCAGCCATTAAAGAATTAGAGACTTTAAGTGATGAAGAAGCGCAAGATAAATTGCAGGGCTTATTGCTAGCGCGCAGCGCTCGTGAGGCTGCCCTGGCAAATGCGCGTACTGAACAAGATGCTTTATTGCATCAATTGCGTGAAGCTGACGAGGCTCGTATGCAAGTGGAGCGTAGTTTGCAACCTATGCGTGACAAAGTGGTTGACTTGCAGTTACGTGAACAGGCTGCCCGTTTGAACTTCGAGCAATTTGCTACTTTGCTAGCAGATGCAGAAGCTGACCTGAGTGCTTTAGAGGCAAATTTCAGTACCGAACTGAAGGTTGGCGCTTTGCAGAGTGAAGTTACTCAATTAAATGCAGAAATTCAATCTTTAGGCCCAGTGAATATGGCTGCGCTTGATGAACTATCCAGCTCACGTGAGCGCAAACAGTTCTTGGATGCGCAATCGGCTGACTTGAATGAGGCAATGCAGACATTAACTGATGCAATTGCGAAGATTGATGCGGAAACGCGCGATTTATTACAAGGCACCTTCGATCAGGTGAACTTGCACTTCGGAAAATTATTCCCCGAATTATTTGGCGGTGGTCATGCTGAGCTGGTAATGACAGGCGAAGAGATTTTGGATGCAGGCGTTCAGGTCATGGCTCAGCCTCCAGGTAAGAAAAATAGCTCTATTTATCTCCTCTCAGGCGGCGAAAAGGCCTTAACTGCGATTGCCTTAGTGTTCTCACTCTTCTTGCTCAATCCTGCGCCGTTCTGCTTGCTTGATGAGGTTGATGCGCCATTGGATGATGCAAATACCTTGCGCTATTCCAAGATGGTTGCCAAAATGTCAGATAAGACACAGTTTGTATTTATCTCACATAACAAGATCACTATGGAAATTGCCCATCAACTGATTGGTGTCACGATGCAGGAGCAGGGTGTATCGCGAATTGTTGCGGTGGATATCTCTTCGGCTGTGTCGATGGTGGAGGCCGCTTAAGTGTACGTAGAACAAATCATGACGATGTTGGGTTTGTCTGATTTGCAGTTCGCTTTAGCCGCAATTGGGTTGCTCATTTTAATATTAGTTGCTGTACTGAATTTCAAATACGCACGTGCGCGCCGTAAAGCTAGAGAGCAAGGACAGTTTGCTGATGATCGCTTTGGGCGTGAACCCAGTTTTACTCAAGGCTTTACTGACCCAGAAAGTGCTGATCGTTCCGAACCGAGTTTTGGAGATCTTCCATCAGCCTATTCACCCCAGGAAAAGTTTGTCATTGATCCTCGTATCGATTGCGTGATCACTTTGCGCTTTGATCAGGGCATTTCTGGAGCAGAAATTCTGGAAGAAATGAGTGATTGGAACGACTCCCAGGTGCAATCAACCGCTAGATGGATGTGTGAAGGTTTAAACGCGGATATTGATGCGGCTGAAGATTGGGAAGAGTTAAAGGTTGATTCGGCCTACTCAGAGTTGCAATTGGCTATTCAGTTGGCTAGCCGTCGTGGACCTATAGGTGTTCTAGAGTTATCCGACTTTTGTTCGCGTGCGCAAGCCCTTGCTGAAACCTTGGGCGCCCAAATTGATATGCCAAGCGTCAATACGATGTTGGAAAGCGCTAAAGAGTTAGATGTCATGGCAGCCGATAGTGATATTCAGCTAAGCATTAATGTTCTATTTGACGAACCATGTCCTTGGGGGAATTTCGATGCCCTGATGCGCCAGCGTGGTTTCAAGTTGGGGCGCAATGGCCGGCAATACGAGTTCTATAGCAATGGCGTACTTATTTTTAATAGTGCTGAACTAGATCCTAATAAACCAGTGAAGCAATTTACCTTATTACTTGAAGTTCCTTTGGTTGCTCAGGAGGAACGCGCTTTCGAAAGAATGCTGGGTGAAGGTGTTGAAATTGCTCAAGCAGCACATGGTCGCTTAGTGGATGACAATGGGATTAACTTGAGTGAAGCTGCCGTCATTAGTATTCGTCAGCACCTTGATGTTCTCTATGCCAATCTTGAGAAGTCTGGCGTTCCTGCTGGATCTTCTACAGCTAGCAGACTATTTAGCTAGGAAATCACTTTGTCGTCTCATAGTCCGACAAATTCAGCGGATCGTTACGCTTTCTTGCAGGCAGAATTGGCTCGCTTAGAGCATGCCTACTATGTCCTTGATAACCCCTTATTGCCTGATATTGAATATGATCGCCTGTATCGTGAGCTATTGGATATTGAGGCTGCTCATCCTGAATGGATTACCTCAGAGTCCCTGTCGCAAAGGGTTGGTGGTACTGCACTAAAAGAATTTGATTCGGTAACCCATGAGGTGCCGATGCTCTCTCTCAATAATGCTTTTGAAGAAGCTGAGCTCGTTGCATTCGATCGTCGCTGTCGCGAGGGACTGCATGTGGACCACGTTGCATATGCAGGTGAGCTGAAATTCGATGGTTTGGCTATTTCTCTTCGTTATGAAAACGGTTCCTTGGCAACGGCAGCAACCAGGGGTGATGGGGCAAGTGGCGAGGATGTTACAGCGAATATTAAAACCATTCGCGCGATCCCACTCAAGTTGACTGGCAAGAATATTCCCAAAGTATTGGAAGTTCGTGGTGAGGTATTGATGTACCTCAAAGACTTCCAGAAAATGAATCAACAAGCGGCCGCCCTTGGAGAAAAAGAGTTTGCTAATCCACGCAATGCAGCTGCTGGTAGCCTACGTCAGTTAGACTCCAAAATAACTGCTAAGAGACCACTTTCCTTTTTTGCTTATGGTTTAGGTGCATTAGAGCCTCAATCTTGGTTACCAAAAACACATGAAGAACTGCTTAATGCTTATGTAGAACTGGGATTGCCAGTCTGTTCTGAGCGCAAGGTTCTTTATTCAGTCAAAGAGATCCTGGCGTTTTATAACGAGATCGGCGCTAAGCGGGATTCCTTGCCATACGATATTGATGGCGTTGTCTACAAGGTCAATTCATTTGCAGAGCAAGCTAAGTTAGGTTTCGTATCTAGAGCCCCCAGATTTGCATTGGCTCACAAATATCCGGCGCAAGAAGCGCTCACGACTGTTTTAGGTATTGATGTTCAAGTGGGACGCACGGGTGCGATTACTCCAGTGGCTAGACTTTCTCCAGTAGAAGTCGGTGGCGTAACAGTGACCAATGCTACATTGCACAATGAAGATGAAGTAAAACGTAAAGATGTCCGTATTGGGGATACTGTTTCAGTTCGACGAGCAGGTGACGTAATCCCTGAAGTTGTTTCTGTGATTAAAGATCGCCGCCCAAAAGATGCAAAAGAATTTGTGATGCCGATTCGCTGTCCGGTATGCGATTCTCATATTGAACGCCTTGCAGATGAAGCGGTAGCGCGTTGCAGTGGGGGTTTATTTTGTGGTGCCCAGCGTAAGCAAGCATTAATTCACTTTGCCCACAGAAGGGCTCTGGATATTGAGGGTCTGGGTGAGAAGATTGTCGATCAATTGGTGGATCATAATCTCGTGAGAACCCCTGCAGACCTGTATCACCTTGGATTTTCTGCATTAGCCAACTTAGAGCGCATGGGTGATAAGTCTGCGGATAACCTAATTCAAGCGATTAATGCATCGCGGAATACCACACTTGCTAGATTTATCTTTGCACTTGGCATTCGGCATGTGGGCGAGACCACCGCAAAGGATCTGGCAAACCACTATCGATCTATGCAAGCCCTGATGGATGCTAGCCAAGAGGATCTGTTGACAGTAAAAGATGTCGGCCCCGTTGTGGCAGATTCGATTACCAGCTTCATGGAAGA
>Ga0194039_1001741_pt1 | contig 11437 bp, 13 predicted proteins | sample JunL228m_MetaG_FD_148679 | JGI IMG/M metagenome (GOLD analysis project Ga0194039, IMG submission 148679) | Anoxic zone freshwater microbial communities from boreal shield lake in IISD Experimental Lakes Area, Ontario, Canada - Jun2016-L227-8m | ecosystem: Environmental > Aquatic > Freshwater >...
CTTTCACAATCTAATTATTGCTATACTAAGATATATATCTAATTATTGTATTTCTGATTTTGCTTGGACTTCCTGCGAAAGGTGGGGTGAAAAATTTTAATGGAGTAAAAAAGTTCCCGAAGGAAATTAATTCTGCCAATTCCCTTACAGCCTGCACAAAATCTCAATCGATTCCGTGCCGGCTTTCACCGCATTCATCAGGAGAAGCACGTTCTCGGGATCCTTCTCGTTCTGGATACGCTCGCAGAGTGAAAGGACAGTCATTGCAAGTTCATCGGTGAGCATTCCTCCATCTTCGCAGGAGCAGGGATCCTCATCATGATCCACTCCGCAGCCACAGGTAGCGCCATGATCGTGGGCATGGTGCGCTCCCGTCTGTTCAGCAGGAGCTTTTGCACTTGCACTCTTTACTGTTTTTTCTACGATCTCATTCTCTGCACAGACGACACAGAATGTTTTTCCTTTGACTTCAAAGAGCGGGCACCCGCAGGTTTTGCAGGTCTTTTCGAGCATTTTACCTCCTTTGAGGAGGTATTCTGCCATTATTTCATCTTCTTTGCGCACTGGCATGTGTTCACCGTCGATTTGATATTTAACCTATATATGCCGGTTTCACATATTAACTACAGGTACACAGGTAGGTGTTCCCATGCCAAACCCTGAAAAAACAATGGAAAACTGTATCCTGATGTTGCAGCACATACAGGAGGACAGCTCGATCCCCAGAAATATCCGGCGCGTAGCAGACGAGACCCGGACGCTGCTTATGAACAATACCAAGGCGATGGGTCTGCGCGCAGCCGAAGCCATATCAAAAGTAGATGAAATCTCAAATGATCCTAATATGCCGATCCATGCAAGGACGAGGATCTGGGAGCTTGTGTCGCAGCTCGAGCAAATCCCACTGGATTAAAATCCACAAACTCTTCTTCTCATTTTAGCATTCATTTGCACTCAGCCCAATCTGGTTTAGGCTATGATAGTAAAACCGAAATACGGGTTGGACTGTACATGGTTATGAGAATTTTTTATGGCGATTGAATGGGATCCGATTCTTTTTGTGAATCTGGTATTATGCATAATCATTGTACTGCTCGGCATTCTTTGCTACAGCAGAAGCCACGAGTCCTTGCCATTGTTTATCAGTGCCGCGTTCGGCCTTTTTGGCGTCTCGCATGCTGCAACCCTTCTCGGGTTTAAGATACCTCTTACCATCCCGCTCATCGTGATCCGGGCCCTTGCCTATATCCTGGTGATTTATGCACTCGTTATGCACCTCAAAAGCAGCATGATCGCAAAAGAGACCCAGCAGGCATGGGTTGATTTTTTTAAAGAAGAGTCCCGTCAGTCTGATGGTGACGGGAAAATTCATGAGCAGAAGTAATTTTCTTTTTTTTTAACCAATACCCACAAAAAAATCCATTATTTTTTCTGCAGGTTTTGTAATGCCTCGTCCCGCGAACCATAGATGGTAAATATTTTCGTGAATCCTGCGATCTCAAAGACCTGCCTTACCTGCGGCGAGAGTGATGACAAGGCAACTTTGCTTCCCGCTTTCATGAGCGTACGCGTTGTACTGAGTAGCACTCTCAACCCGGCGCTTGCGATATAATCTGTTCTGGAAAAATCAAAGAGAACTGATTCCGGGCGTTGTTCAATAATTTTTTTAAATTCCGTCTCAATCGCCGGTGCACTCTCCGAATCAAAACGCCGGACAAGAGTGATCGTAATTGTACCATTAATGGTGGAAATATCAAGAGTCATGCAATCCCAACACCTGTATCCGGTATTTACATCACGTAGTTATGTAGTGTCTGGTGCATTTTCTGTTCCAACGTGTCTGTTCAACCCAGATGGTAAGGATCTGATGGGATGAACGCTGCCTTCAATAGCACCTTCAAGCGTTACTAAAACCAGTTGGGTGTTTTTTCCGGGGATATGTTTTGTAATAGTCGTCTTTTTACCAGAAGGCTGAAATTGATATGAGGACACAAAATCGCATGAGAGATGAGTCCGGAATATGGGAAGTAGAGTATCTCAGCAAGGGAGCTGTCTGGGGTGGTGCAGTACATCATCTCCCGGTATTACCGCAAGGTTCACGCGTGCTTGAACTGGGTTGCGGGAATGGTAAGACACTGTCTGCCATGATCGGGCGAAGCTGGAATGTAATTGCAATTGATTTCTCTTCCCGTGCTATTGAGATGAGCAGGATGATGACCGGCACGCAGCAGAAAGCAGAAGTCTGTGTGGCAGATGCCCGTCACCTGCCATTTACCCCCGAGAGGTTCGATGCGGTATTTGCCATCCACATTCTTTCGCACCTCAATAAAACTGATCGAACGCGAGCGGTCGCAGAAGCTGTGCGGGTGTTGAAAACCGGGGGCATCCTGTATTTCTCCGGTTTCTCTACCGAAGATTTCAGATCCGGCAAAGGTTTGGCTGTCGAAGATGGAACAGTAAAGAGGGGATCTGGGATCTGCACTCATTATTTTACTGAATCAGAGACGCAGGATCTATTTAGCAATCTTACGTTAGAAACGTTCACAACAGAACGATGGTCCATGCATATCCGTGGACAGGATTTCCCACGGGCTGAAGTTCAGGCCGCTTTTATCAAATAATCTGCCGGGAGTTTTTTAACGGAACTGTAAATTTTACTATCTCCACACAAAAAAGGGGTTTACCCTTTACTCATCATCTTCAAGATTCTTTTGCCCTGTCTTATCCCGGTCCAGCAGCGCCGGATCGATATGCCACTCGCTCCGGCGCAGCAATCCGTGCAGGGTGCTCGCCTCGCGGATGGTTAAGTTCGTCCGCCCGAGAATCCGCCGGATGAGGATCATGGTATTCTCGCGCTTGAACTCCGGGTGATGGATCTCGTCTAAGTACCGGTCAATGTGCTGGAACAGGTGCGCCATATCTTGGGGTGGACAGAGAGCAAAGCTGGGTAATGGCAGGTTTGAGAGTTCATAGCAGACAACACCGACTGCATGCGAGAGGTTGAGGATCGGGTATTCTTCCATAGTCGGGATCGTGCAGATCATATCGCTGCGTTTCACCTCTTCGTTATTGAGCCCCCAGTTCTCCCGCCCGAAAAGGATCGAGATGCGCCCTTCAGTGTCCTTAATCCGCTCGCGAATCTCTTTGGGGGAATAAAACGGCATCCGCATGGCACGGCAGACCGATTTGCTCACCGTGCCAGTAGCGGCAATAACGATATTGCTCCGGGCAAACACGTCTTCAATCGTGCAGACTTCAGCGCTGTGGAGGACATCATACGCATGCGATGCCCGGGCATCCGCTTCATTACCCAGCTTGCAGGGATTGATGAGCACGAGCCGACAAAATCCGAAGTTCTTCATCACCCGTGCGGCAAATCCCACGTTGCCTTCATAGATGGGCTCAACCAGCACGATATCAATTTCGGGCATAAAAAAATTACTGGATGGCATCCACGGTTGCCTTCAAAACCGCAGCGCCCTGATCGTAGACTGCATTACCGACAACAATCGTGTCTGCGTATTTGCTCATCTGCGCAGCCTTCTCTGCAGAGTTGATCCCGCCACCATAATAGAGGATGGAATGATCAAGCGCATCCGATGCAGCTTTTACCACATTCGGATCGCCAAACGTACCGCTGTATTCAATATACACAATCGGGAAATGGAAGTAATGGTCAGCGACAGCTGCGTAGGCTGCGACTTCATCGGCTTTGAGATCACAGACCGATTTTGTGACCTTGCCGACCGAGGAGTTCGGGTTGAGCACAATATAGGCTTCGGGAACCAGATACTCCCATGGAATTTTTCCTTTCTGCTGCTGTACCCAGAGCCGGTGTTTGCCCACAATCCACTGCACATCCATTGAATTCAACACGCTGGGAACAAAGACATAGTCGATACCCTGCATGAGCACGGCTTCTGGCCCTGCCGGTTCCATAACGAGCGGCAAATCATAGGCCTTTAGCTGTTTTTGCAGAGCGGCAAGATTCTCTTTTGTCACATTGAGCGTGCCCGAGAGCATCAGTGCATCGGTACCGCTTGCAGCAATCGCCTCAATCTCCCCGGGTTTCAACTGCTTATCGGGATCGAGTTTGGTCACATGCACCCAGTCTTTCCACTTCATCACAATGTATTTGTCCTGCTTCCCCATAAACCGGTGACATTCCAAAATTACCGGAGTTTAAACGGTTTGTTCCGGAATGAGTTGTCTGTGGGATGAAAAATATGTACATTCAATGCTTATCGTAAATTCGATACTTTATATCGATGAACTGGAGCTGGAAATATACATAGGGTTTTTAGATCTGGATAATGGCAGTATCCTTCTTTTTCTGGATCGCTGCCTGTAATTCCTTAATCTTAACTGTCGCAATACCCGAATTACGGGCAACAGTTTCTGCATCTGCCGAAAGCAGGTTTGATGTATTGGTAATTCCTGCAAGGGAGAGTTTCTCTATCATGGCATCAGTAACCCCCTTAATAGCGAGCAGTTCCTTTTTACCTTTTTGTGCGCTGGCTTTCGGTATTTTTTTTACCGCAGGTTTGTTTAAAGGTTTGTTTAAGAATGTGCAGACCAGATCCACATGGCGTTGCACTGTAGCAGCAGACATACCGGTGAGTTTACACAATGTGGCAGTGGGACGATTGCAAAACATCTCCGGATCTGTTATTCCTGCTGCAAGGTATTTTTTTAAGCTGACTGCGGGAATGCCAATCTCTTTTAGCTTCTGACCATAATACGTGATCTTTGCTTCGGTCAGGATCTGTTCTGTCTCCACATCACTGATGCCTGCTTTTTTCAGGGTTTCAGCATCTGTGTGTGCGAGTCCGGAAAGCTCAGTGATTCCCATCTCCTTAAGTGTAGTGAGAATCTTTGCAGAGCTGCGGCCCTTTCTTGGGATAAGACGTTCGCGCATGAACTTGCGGCATTCCGAGCGGCGACGCAGTTTATCGAGAACTGACCCTGCATCGGTGATGAGTTTTTGTGCTGCATCAAGCGGTAGATCGAGACGTTTTGCCAATGTCTCATGAGTACTGCGGGCAATCTCTGCTACCGTGTAGATGTGCTGTGCCAGGATCTTTGCTGCGAGTTTATCATTCATTGATGGGATCTCGGCAAGGGATTCTTTGTTGGAGTTGATCTGGTGGCAGAGCGGACATCCGATATCCCACGGGCGTGCGCCTTTTCTCACAAGCCGGACCGAGTTGAGCTTGTGCTTTTCGCAGATATCATCGGTGCGTACAGCAAACCCCCACTGGGCATTGGGAAGACCAATATTGAAACTGCATGTCGGATACTGTGAGCATCCGATAAACTGTGAATTGCCCCGCATGTGTTTGATCGCAATCGTGCCACCGCAGACCGGGCATTTTCCCAGGTTCATCTCTTCAGCCGTCCTGCCCCGGATATCTTCTCCAATCACCAACTCATTTGCCTCCAGCTGATCGAATGCCTGGTGGAGCATTTTCTGCGATTCCTTGATCACATCCTCGCGTGTCCGGTTGCTCTCTTTGATCTGCTGCATGTGCGATTCGAGTGTCTGGGTCATGTCGGGTTTTGTGATCATGTCCGCATGCTGCTCTAAAGATTCGATTACAGCCCTGCCGACAAGTGTGGGGCGCAGGGGAGTACCTTCAACATACTTGCGCGACACCAGTTTTGCGATCACTTCGTGGCGGGTACTCTTAGTACCAAGGCCAAGCTCTTCCATCATCTGGATAAGTTTGCTCTGCGTGAAGCGGGCGGGGGGCTGCGTCTCTTTCTCATCGAGAGTGACTTTTTTGATCGGAAGGTGTTCTCCGACAACAAACTCCGGCAGGATCCTCTCTTTAGCCTCGGAAAATGGGTAGACTACATGCCAGCCGGGTTCGATGAGTTGGCCCCCGGTTGCGGTATACTCCTCCCCACCGGCAACAAAGAGGATCTTTAAGGTCTTCCAGAGTGCGTCAGGAGAGAGTGTGGCAAGGAAGCGGCGGACGACAAGTTCATAGATCCGGAACGCATCGTCTCCAATCGCTTCACGGGTTGCCGGGCCGGCAGGATGGATTGGCGGGTGATCGGTGGAGGATTTCTTGCCCCGTGTCGGGACTGCCCGGCGGTTTGCCATGGTCCATTCCACATCTTTTTTGAACGGTGAATTCCTGATATCTTTTAATATTCCATCCAAATTCAGAGATGGGGGATAAACGGTATTGTCCGTTCGTGGATAGGAGATGTAACCGTTCATGTACAGGTCTTCTGCAATCCGCATGGCATTGGCTGCAGAAAAACCCATGTGTGCTGCGGCAACAATGTAACTGGTGGTGTCAAATGGTGACGGCGCCCGGTCTTGCTTGGTGCCGCTTTTTACATCCGTGACAACGAGAGGGTTTTTCGTCCGGTCATTGGCTAGTTGCGCTGCGGGTTTTTCATGGAAACGTCCATGGGTGTGCCGGACTTCGATTAGCTCTCCTGATTTCTCTGTATCGAGTGAGATCTGCCAGTATTTTTCCGGAACAAACGCTTCAATTGCTTTCTCCCTGTCCACGATCATGGTCAATGTAGGGCTCTGCACCCGGCCAACTGAGAGAATATTCTGCCCGCCCCGGCGTGCGGCAAGCGAAATGAAACGTGTTAACGATGCCCCCCACATGAGATCGATGGACTGCCGGGCCTCTCCAGCTGCCGCAAGGGCGAAATCAAGATCCGTGGTGTGGGAAAATGCATGAGTGAGTTCCTGTGAAGTGATCGCGGAGAAACGGGCACGGTCAATGATCACTTTTGGGTTGACCGCACGGACAAGCTCGTATGCTTCTTTACCGATCAATTCCCCTTCGGTATCAAAATCTGTTGCAATGGTGATGCGTTCTGCTTTCCTTGCCAGTTTCTGGAGGAGTGAAACGATCTTTTTTTCTGTGGGAATTTTGATAGTTTTTGCATCGATCAGGCTTCGGGGTGTGTATTCTGCACTTCGCCAGTTGCTGTATCCCTCAACGAAATCGATCTCTACAACATGCCCTCTAAGACCAACTGTAGTGGTCTCGCCAAAACTGTAGGTTGAAACACCGGCATCCTTATTTTCAACAATCCTTTTTCCATGCCCTAAAATCTCTGCAATACGGCGTGCGGAGATGTTCTTTTCAGCAACAATAAGATGCACGGTGATTACGCCTCCTTTTTCTTTAACGCTTCGATCAGCATTCGATTCAACTCGCCCGGGTCGGCTTTTCCCCGCGTCTTTTTCATTACCTGTCCGATAAGGAAGTTGAGTGCCCCGCCTTTTCCTGCAAAATAATCCTCGAGCGCTTTAGGATTTTCATCAATTGCCTGGTTGATGGCAGCGGTTATGGCGCCGGTATCGCCAGAAGTTTTTGCCAAATTCAGGCGCGAAATAATTGCTGTGGGGGTTTCAGTCGGCTCATTCTTCAGGCGCTGGTCGAGCAAAACTCTTAAGACCTCAATGCCGCTCTTATCCGTGATGGTGCCCTGCTTCAGGATACCAATAAGTTCAGTAAACCGGGGAGCATCCACACTGTCGAGGTTCATGCTGCGGAAATTCAGTTCGCCTATCAGGGTATCGGCAATCCAGGTGGCTGCAAGATTTGAGAGCCCTTTTGGATCTGCGGTAACTACACCTTCAAAGAAATTAGCGAGTTTCAACTCACCGGTTAAGGTGCGGGCGTGGTTTAATGAACAGCCATATTGTAAAACGAACCGTTCCCTGCGGGCATCGGGAAGTTCCGGCAGCACAATGCCAGCTACCCATGACTGCACATGCAGAGGGCGAAGGTCCGGTTCCGGGAAGTAGCGGTAGTCGTGCTCCTGCTCTTTTGATCGTGACGACTGCGTGATTCCGGTCGATTCAATAAAGTGCCGGGTCTCGCGTTCGATCCTTTGGCCCCGTCTTATCTGGTTCTTCTGCCGGGTAACTTCATAGGTAAGGGCCTTTTCTACCCCTTTATAGGAAGTGATATTCTTGACTTCTACACGTTCGTTGCCTTTGATTGAGATATTTGCATCCACTCTTAACGATCCCTCTTTGTCGCTGTCAAAGACATTGAGATATTCGAGCGTGGCGCGGAGTTTGTTTAAAAATTTCCGAGCCTCTTTAGGAGATCGCATATCCGGCTCTGAAACGATCTCGATCAACGGGATGCCGGCACGGTTGTAGTCCACAAGCGAATACTTGCCCCGCTCGGTATTACCCATATGAACGAGCCTTCCCGGATCTTCTTCAACATGGATGCGGGTGAGGCGGATACGTCTTTCGCCCCCCTCATCACTCTCGATTTCGAGGTAGCCGCCTTCTGCAAGCGGCTTGTCGTATTGGGTAATCTGGTATGCCTTGTCGAGGTCCGGGTAAAAATAATTCTTACGCGAAAATTCGGATTCTTGGAGCACTGTGCAATTCAGTGCCTTTGCTACTTTCATTGCATATTCTATCGACCGCTTGTTGAGTGCCGGCATGGCACCGGGAAGACCTAGGCAGACGGGACAGACGTGGGTGTTAGGACCATCGCTCCGGTAATCGGTTGAGCAGCCGCAAAAGAGTTTGCTCTTTGTGTCCAGTTGGCAGTGTACTTCAAGTCCGACAATCACCTGATCTTCTGCCATCATTTCACCGCCTGTTCATATGCATAGGCTGCATCGATCACGCGTTCATCTTCAAACGGTCTGCCCATGATCTGGAGTCCGACAGGCATGCCGTCTGCTTTTCCGCAGGGAACAGAGATCGCAGGAATACCGGCAAGGTTTGCCGGGACTGTCAGGATATCGGAAAGGTACATGGAGAGCGGATCACTCTTCTCCTTAAGTCTGAATGCTATCGTGGGCATGGTGGGCCCTGCGATCAGATCCACTTCAGAGAATATCCGTGCGAAATCGGCTTTCACATTCTCGCGGGCAACCTGTGCCTTTGTGTAGTACTTACCGTAATATCCCGATGAAAGAGCAAACGTGCCTAGCATGATCCTGCGGCGCACTTCTGTACCAAATCCTGCTTTACGGACTTCCTTGTAGGCCTCGTGCCAGGATTTTTTGGTATCTGCGGCCGGGCCATATCGTACGCCGTCAAACCGGGCGAGATTGGAACTGGCCTCGCACGTACACGTGACATAGTAAGCGGCAAGCGCAAACTTCATCGAGGGGATACTGCACGAAACAGTGGTTGCGCCGAGTTCTTCGAGTCTATGGATTGCTGTTTTGACAACATCTGCAACTTTCGGGGCCACTCCCTCGCCAAAATATTCCTCAGGGATGCCGATCTTTAATCCTTTCACATCTGCAACTGGTGTGTGGGTATACGGCCGGTCATAGGTGGTCGAATCGTGACGGTCTTTTCCTGCAATCACCTGCATGAGAGTGGAGATGTCACTAACCGTTAGTCCCATCGGCCCGATCTGCTCTAAGGAATTTGCGTACGCGATCAAGCCGAAGCGAGAAACCCTGCCATACGTAGGTTTCAGCCCGACAATTCCGCAGAATGCGGCAGGGCAGCGGATGGAACCACCGGTATCAGTCCCAAGTGCCATCCGAACCATATTACCTGCAACTGCGGCTGCGCTTCCTCCTGAGGATCCACCGGGAACGCGGTCAGTATCGCAGGGATTAAGGGTGGGTCCAAACGCCGAGTTTTCGGTGGTTGTGCCCATACCAAACTCATCCATATTTGTTTTCCCCACGATTGCTGCGCCAGCTTGTCGGAGCAGTTCTACCGCGTGGGCATCATATGGGGGAACATATCCCTTGAGAATCTTTGAAGCACAGGTGGTCTCGATTCCTTTTGTGGATATATTATCTTTCACCGCTACGGCAATACCGGAGAGTTTTCCCTTCCGATATGGAGCTTTTTTGCAGATGGTAAGAAAAGCATTGTACCGGTCATCAGGTTCGAAGGTGAGTTCGTAAGATTCCACTACATCACCCGCGGTGCTTTGATAAAACCGTCTTCCTGTGCTGCTGCGTTTTTCAATACCTCATCCCGGGTAAGGGAAGGTTCAACTACATCTTCGCGCATGATATTGGTGAGATCGCGTGTGACGGTTGTGTCCCCTTTTACCTGGTCGAGCACGTCAAAATAGTCAAGAATTGCATTAAACTGGTGCGTAAAGGTGCCCAGTTCAACGGTATTGATGCCGATATCGGCAAGTTCTGCGATATGTTCCACTTCTTTTTCAGTGACCATGTTCCACCCTGCTTATCTGGTCTATGTAATCTTGCACAGATGTTTTATAACCATTTTTTCGGGCAAGCTTGCTGAGTTCCTTTGCAACTCCGCTCCCATACTGCATGGCTTTCTTCTCGTACCATGCGAGTTCCGGGCCAATGTGGCGTTCTGCAAGTTTTCTTAAGGGCACCTTACGGAGTTTTCCCTGTACTTTTTCCGCAGCCGGGATCTTACGCGCCGCGCGCACAACCCGTATGTCCAGGTACGGCATGGAGAGGTACGTACCATGCAGTGCGGCAATCGACTGGTCGCGCTCTGCCTGTTGTTCGAGACCGGCAAAGTCTCGGGCGAGATCTTCTTCCAGCGTTTTAGAATCAAGATATCGGGAATATCCTCCGAATATTTCGTCAGCAGCCTGACCGGTGATGATGCGGTTATAGCCGTGTTCACCCGCCCATCGCGTGATAAAATATTGGGTGAGGGCGATGCTGGTATTGACCGGGTCTTTTTTTGTGATTGCAGCAATTACCCTCGGGAGCGCTTCTGCAATCTCGGGCCGGGTAATTTCTACATACGTGCAGGAAAGACTGAGCATGTCGGCGGCATGCTTTGCCTGACGGAGATCATGGGATTCAGCTAGACCGACTGCCACACATTCACGCCCGGCAAGATGGGCGACAAGGGTTGAGTCCACCCCCCCGGAGAGTGCGGTTACTCCTTCATCGCTGCGCAGCCTGACTGCGGTGATGATCGCCTCTTCAAGTGGCAGATCCGAAACCGCAGGATTAATCTCACCGATTATCCCGTTCTCACAGGTGAGTGTTCCTTTCGGACAGTTTCCCTGCATTACCCCAAAATGGTCCCGGGCACGACACCCGTTTCCTGATAAAAAGAACTCTCCACCAAACCGGAGAATGTCTCTCGGACGCTCATGAAGGATTGTCCGAATATCTGGCTGGGTAAGACGTACTCCATTAAGTTCAATCCATCCCGCCAGTTTAAGTTCATTCATCGGCAACTCTACATTATTTGATAGTTCACCTTCAAGAGCTCTTGCGCTAAGGCAGAATGTTTTCAGCTTTTAGAAAGGGTCTCCTTTAGAGAACATCTCTCTGATGAGTTTTCACTTCAACTTAAAAAAATCCGGTGTATTTTTGAATACCGGGTATGCGATCCTTTTTTTTAAGTTGGGCGATGATTATTATACCGCGCGAGGGTAGCCAAGCTCGGCCAACGGCGCTGGACTTAAGATCCAGTCCCGCAGGGGTTCATGCGTTCGAATCGCATCCC
>Ga0194039_1001742_pt1 | contig 11430 bp, 12 predicted proteins | sample JunL228m_MetaG_FD_148679 | JGI IMG/M metagenome (GOLD analysis project Ga0194039, IMG submission 148679) | Anoxic zone freshwater microbial communities from boreal shield lake in IISD Experimental Lakes Area, Ontario, Canada - Jun2016-L227-8m | ecosystem: Environmental > Aquatic > Freshwater >...
GTTGGTTTCCATGGCGAGGGACGGGTTCTCGTAGGTTGCGGGCGCTTCGAGGAGTGCGGCCAGCTCGCGCTGGCGTGCTTCGAGGGCGGCGATCTCGGCCTCGAGTGACGCGGCGAGTTTTTCGCGTTCGCGGCGTTCGCGGTTCACGGCGGCGCGGGCATCGGCCTCCGCCCGGCGCTGGGCGCGGATCTCTTTCATTCCCGGGCCGGATTCCTTGCGGGCGACCGGCTCGGCCTCCGGCTGGTGGTTGCCGAGCGAGGCGACGGTTCCCGCGCGGGCGCCCGAGGCGCGCGACTTGTCGAGGTAATACGCGAAGTCGCCCGCGTAGGGAGTCAGCCGGCCGGCCTGCACATGGATCACCGACGTCGCCACCGCCCGGATAAAATGGACGTCGTGGCTCACAAAAATGATCGTGCCTTCGTAGGGGCCGAGCGCCCGGATCAGGGCGTCGATGCTCGGCATGTCGAGGTGGGTCGTCGGCTCGTCGAGAAGCAGGAGGTTGGGCGGATCAAGGAGCAGCTTCACGAGGGCGAGGCGGCTTTTTTCACCGCCGCTCAAAATGCTGACGCGCTTGAACACATCGTCGCCCCGGAAGAGGAACGCCCCAAGAATATTGCGCGCGGCCTGCTCGGACACCGGGCGCGGGATGCTCTGCACCTCCTCCAGCACGGTCTTGCTCAGATCGAGCGTGTCCGCGCGGTGCTGCGCGAAGTAGCCGACCGTGACGTTGTGGCCGGGCGTCCGCTCGCCGGCTTCGATCGGCACCATCTCGGCAAGGATTTTCAGCAGCGTGGATTTCCCGGCACCGTTCGGGCCGACGAGGACAATCCTCTGCCCCCTCTCGACGCGGAGGTGGAGGTGGTCGTAAACGACGTGGTCGCCGTAGGCCTGGCGCACGCCCTCGAGGCTCATCACCCGCTGCCCGCTGCGCGGCGGCTGCGGAAACTTGAAATGCACGGTCGGCTCGTCGGACTCCGGCATTTCGATCCGCTCCAGCCGGGCGAGCTGTTTGACGCGATCCTGCGCCTGCGCGGCCTTACTGGCCTTCGCGCGGAACCGCGTGATGAACTGCTCGAGATGCTCGATTTCTTTTTGCTGGTTCCGGTAGGCGGCGAGGTGCTGATCCTCGCGGGCGCGCTTCTGCACGAGGCACGCGTCGAAATTCCCATGGTAGCGGACGAGCTTCCGGTGGCGGATCTCGACGATCCCGCGGCAGAGCGTGTTCAGGAACTCGCGGTCGTGCGAGATCGCGAGGATCGCGCCCGGATACCCGAGCAGGTGGTTTTGAAACCATCCGAGCGTCTCGAGGTCGAGGTGGTTGGTCGGCTCGTCGAGGAGAAGGAGATCCGGCTCCTCGACCAGCAGGCGGGCGAGGTGCGCGCGCATCACCCAGCCCCCGCTGAGCGCCCCCATCGGACGGTGGAAATCCTCCTCCCGGAACGCGAGCCCCGAGAGAATCCGCTTTGCGGAAGCCTCCGCGCGTCCGTCAGCCTCTTCTCCGCAGGCCAGTTCAAGCACCGTGGCGTCTGCCGCCGCAGAGGCCTCCTGCGGGAGGTATCCGCACCGCACGCCGCGCTGGAGGCTAATCGTCCCCTCGTCCGGCTCTTCCGATTTCAGGAGGAGAGAAAAAAGCGTGGTCTTCCCCGCGCCATTCGGGCCGATGAGCCCGATGCGGTCGCCCGTATTGATCTGCAGCGACGCCTCCTCGAAGAGGACGCGGCCGCCAAAAGATTTTGTAACACGGGATACGGTGAGCATGGCAAAGTGCGGGAGCCTCGTTCAGGAAGACCTTCCCGGCAAGCACGATCACACAGGATTATGTGGCGATGAGCTGGGGAGAGGGCTCCTCGCGAAGCGGGATGTTTTCCCCGGCCACGAGAAGCTTCCACCAGATGCGGACATTGGCGCCGACCACCAGCGTCACGAGCACAAGAAACGCGCCCGTCACCAGGACGTTGATGTTATTGTTGAGGATCTGGTGCTGCCATGCGGCGAGCTGCGAGGAGGTGCCTCCGCCGGCAACGCGCGTTTTCAGATCCGCCACCGCGCTGAGAAATCCCAACCGCGGATCCGCGCTGAAGATTTTCATCAGGCCGGCGGTCATGGTGACGCAGAGGAGCCAGGCCAGCGGCAGGAGAGGAACCCATGCGTATCGCGCCTTCCCCATCTTGATGAGCACGGTCGTGCCGAGCGAAAGCGCGATGACGGCGAGGAGCTGGTTTGCGACGCCGAAGATCGGCCAGAGCGAGTTGATCCCCCCGAGCGGATCGATGACCCCGGCATACAGGAAATACCCCCAGGCCCCGACAAACAGGATACTCGCCAGCCAGCTCCCCGGCAGAAAATCGGTGCGCCCGAGCGGCTTCCAGAGGTAGCCCAGAAGATCCTGGAAAAGGAACCGGCCGACCCGCGTGCCCGCGTCGATCGTGGTGAGGATGAACAGCGCCTCGAACATGATCGCGAAATGATACCAGAGCGAGAGGCTGGTTTTGCTGTTGAACACCTTGCCGAACATCACGGCCATGCCGACCGCAAATGTCGGCGCCCCGCCGGCGCGCCCGATCATGTTCTTCTCTCCCACGCGGTCCGCCAGATCGGCCATCTGTTGCTCGGTCACCGGGAACCCCTCGGCAGAAATTTTTTGGACGACGGTGGCCGGGTCGCCTTTCATATTGATGGCGAAGTATTCCCCGGGCGGCATCGAGGAGGCGGCGATCAGCGCCATGATGCCGACCAGCATTTCTGTGATCATCGCGCCGTAGCCGACAATCCGGATATCCTTTTCGCTCGCCAGAATCTTCGAGGTCGTTCCCGACGCGATCGTGGCATGGAAGCCCGAAACCGCCGCGCACGCGATCGTGATGAAGCAGAACGGAAAAACCGGGCCGGCGAAAACCGGGCCGTTCCCGGCGATGAACTTCGTGATCCCCGGCATCTGGAGGGCGGGCGAGATGCAGATGATCGCGACCGCCAGCCCGCCGACGACCCCGATTTTCATGAACGTGCTGAGATAGTCCCGGGGCGCCAGCAGCAGCCAGATCGGCAGCACCGAGGCGAGCAGGCCATAGATCATGATCGCCCAGGCGAGCGTGGTGGCGTTGAGCGTCAGCGCATGCTCGAGCAACGGGGACGCCTTGATCCATGGCCCTGCGGCGACCGAGAGCAGGAGCCCGACGACGCCCATCGCGCTGATGATGCCGATGGGAAGTTTTGTGAACCGCATGGCCAGCCCCATGACCATGGCGATCGGCACGGACGACGCGATGGTGAACAGCCCCCACGGGCTCTCGGCCAGCGCGTTCACCACGACAAGCGCCAGCACCGCCAGGATGATCACCATGATCAGGGTCACGCTGATCTGCGCGACCAGGCCGGCGAATGGCCCGACCTCCTCGCGCACCATCTGGCCAAGCGATTTCCCCCTCCTCCGGATCGAGCAAAAAAGGATGATGCTGTCATGCACCGCCCCGCCCAGCGTGGCGCCGACCAGAATCCACAGCATGCCGGGAAGGTATCCGAATTGCGCCGCCAGCACGGGCCCGACCAGCGGGCCCGGCCCCGCAATGGCCGCAAAGTGATGTCCGAACACGACCCAGCGGTTGGTCGGCACATAATCCCGTCCGTCGTCCTGAACGATGGCGGGCGTCGCGCGCGCCGGATCGAGGGTCAGCACCTTCGCCATCAGCCAGGAAGAATGGAAGCGATACGCGATGGCAAACGTGCAAAGCGAGGCCACCACCATCCACAACGCGCTGACGTGCTCGCCTCTCCCAACGGCCAGCACGGCCACTGCCACGCCGCCTGCCAGCGCGACAGATACCCAGCCCGCCATCCGAAACCCGCGTCGAAATTTCATCAGGGTCTCTGATCCACGCCATGAATTCCCGCGAAACTTTCGCTGATTCCGAGAGTGCGGCTCAGGCGCCGTAGCTCTTGGTGAACTTCTTGCGGCTCTCCAGATCACTGCCGGTCGGCTCGTCCGCGTGTGCCGCGTCTGCCACGGCTGCCGCGTCTGCCGGAGCTGCCGGGGCGGGCGTCGCCTCGGGTGCTACGGCCGCCTCGACGGCGGCGGGAGGATTTCCGGCTGCTTGGACGAACGTGAGCCGGAGGTCGCCGAGCACGCGGGTGAGGATTTCGGATTCCTCGGCGGTGAGGTTCCCGCGGGTTTTTTCGTGGATCATTTCGAGCTGGTCAATGAACATGCGGGCGATCTCGAGGTTGACCTCCGGCTTTCCGGTCTGCGGGTTCGGGATGCGTCCGAGGAACATCGCGGCCTGCTGGGCCTGCATCATCACGAATTCGATGAATTTCTGTGTCATTTCCCCAAGGGCTGTGGTGCGTTGGACTTCTGGCATAATAGTGATCAGGGTTGCTTGTCGGACGGGAGGACGGTGACCTCGACGCCGGCGGGTTGTTGGAAATACTTTGAGGCCACCCGGCGGGTGTCGTCGAGCGAGATTTTTTCGAGCACTTGTTTCCGGCGCGTGAACGCGTCGAACCCGTCGCCCAGGAGCTCGTCGACCGCGCAGGTCGCGGCGAGCGCGGCGTTGCTCTGGTTGCGGATCGCCTCGGCACCGAGCAGCTTTTTCTTCGCGCGCACAAGCTCCTCATCCGTGAGGCCGTCTTTCGCGAGCTGGGCGATCTCGTCGCGGAGCTCGATCGTGACCGGCCCGGCTTTTTTGGGATCGGTGCCGAGATAAAACAGGAAGGCACCCGGCGCGAGGCCGTAGAACTGGGAGGCTCCCACAAAATAGGCGAGCCCCATTTTTTCTCGGATGCGGTTGAAGAACCTCGAGCCGAGGTCGTTCGATGCCTCGGAGATCAGCTCCATGACCGGCCGGTCGGGGTCGTCCACCCTCATGCCTTGGAAGCCGACCATCACGATCGCCTGCTGCTTGTCGAGGTGAGCGGTCGCAGGAGGAAGCGATGAGACCGGAACGGGAGCGGGCGGGTTTTCAAACGCCAGCGCCCCGGACGGCATCGCGCCGAAATCTTTTTCGACAAGCTTGCGGACGGTCTCCGGATCCACATCCCCGAAGACGCTGAGGACGCCGTTGCGGGCGGTGGCGAGCTCCTTGTGAAACGCGCGGAGCTGATCCGGGGCCAGCGAGGCGACGGATCCGGCGGATCCGGAATTCCGCAGCGCGTAAGGATGCGAGCCGAAGAGCCGCTCGCGAAGCAGGTTGCGGGCGACGGATCGCGGCTCCTCGTCCTCGGCCTTGATCCCGGCAAGCTGGGACTGCTTTTCCAGCGCGACCTCGCGCTCGGGAAACGACGGATGGATGAGCACGTCGGCCAGGAGCCCGAGCCCGAGTGCCAGATCCGGTTGCATCACATTCACCGAGACGCCGAAGCTGTTGTTCCCGCTGTCCGAAGAAATGCTGCCGCCGACATTTTCGATCTGCGATGCGATCTCCTCGGCCGAGCGGGACTTTGTGCCCTTGAGCAGTGAGCGCGCGCAGAGCTTCGTGATCCCGTTATTCTCCTTCGTCTCGGCGAGAAGACCGCCCCGGAAGACCGCGTTGATCGCGATCAGCGGGAGGCGCGGATCCCTGCGGACGACCAGGCGCAGGCCATTCGGAAGCGTGAATTTTTTAATCTCTCCGGCGCGCGGCTCCGCGTCCGTCCCGGCCGCTTTCGCGAGCGTCCCGGACGGGTTGAGCGACGTCGCGTTCAGGCGGTCCGGGCGCAGATATTCCTGCGCGACCCGCCGGATATCGGCGGCCGTGACCTTGCCGATCTCGTCGAGGTAATACCTGCTGAAATTCAGGTTCCGCGTGAGAAGCCAGTTCGATCCGAGGTTGGATGCGATTCCGCGCGCGGTGGTCAGGGAGTTGAGCTGTTTCTGAGAGGAGGGATTTCCTGGCGCGCTCGAGTTCCTCGGCGCTGACGCCGCGGGATTTGACGCCTTCGACGAGAGCGAGGGATTCCTTTTCGACCGCTTCGCGATTGCCCGGATCGGCGACCGCATGGATGACGAAGACGCCCTCGTTTTGCATCGTGAGCATTCCCGCGCCGACCGAGTGGGCGAGCTGTTTGCGCTCGCGGATCTCGCGGTTGAGGATCGAGCTGCGCCCGGAGCCGAGGATCTCGCCGAGGACTTCGAGGGCCGGCGTGTCGGGATCCGTGAGACCGGGAACCCTCCACGCCAGCGCGAGACGGGTCAGCTCAGTCGGGAATTCCTCGTGGGCATCCCGGCGCCCGAGCTGCACCGGTTCCTGCGCGACATACACCGGGTCAAGCGCGCGGCGCGGCTGCGCTGCGAACAGCTTCCCGAGCTCGTCACGAATTTTCTGCGCATCCACATCGCCGGTGACAACAAACGTCAGGTTGTTCGGGACGTAGCGCGATTTGTAGTATTGAAGAACGTCGGCGCGGGTCAGCTTGTTATAGACATCGAGGTAGCCGAGGACCGGGTGCCGGAGCGGGCTCTCGGAAAAAACCGTGCGGAGCAGGAGCTGCGTGCTCTGGCGGTCGGGATCGTCGAAGCCCATGGCAAATTCGCGGCGGATCACTTCCTGTTCCTTTATATATTCCTCCTCGGGCAGGGTCGCGTTCGTCATCGCGTCCGCAAGGATCCCGACCGCCGCCGAGGCTCCGCCGGACGGGACATCGATCCAGTAAACCGTGCGGTCGAACGACGTGTAGGCGTTGATATAGCCGCCGAGGTTCTGGACCTCGCTGGCGATCGCCCCGGGCGGGCGCGATTCCGTGCCCTTGAAAAGCATGTGCTCGAGGATGTGCGAGAGCCCGGCGCCCATCCGATCTGCCTCGTGGATGCTGCCGGTTCCGCACCAGGCCTGGACGCTGGCCACCGGAGCGCTCCGGTCTTCCTGCACGATCAGCGAGAGGCCGTTTTCATATGTGAAAACCTGCGCATTGGATGCGGGAAGAGAGGGAGGTTTCGTCGGCGCAGCGTGGAGCGAAGCGGCGGCGAGAGTTGCGAGCATCAGATTCATTCCGCAGCTCAGACGCTGCCCGCCGCCGGAACGTTCAAAGAAAATTTCCCGGACCGGAACGGCGCGACGAACGCGCTGTGGAAATCGAATCCCCCGGCGAAGCTCTCCGGCGTATCCTCATCGGTTTTTCCGAAGACCCCGGCGTTCACGAGATTGAAAACCATCTGCCCGATATCCTCGCACGAGCGCACCCCCCAATATTCGAGCACGGTCATCGTCATCGGGCCGAACTCATGGATCGCGTGCAGACGGAAACCCTCGATCAGTTCGGGCGCCGCCACGTGCCCGCCAGCCTCCCCCTTCGCTTTTTTCCGCCGCTTGAGCGTGGCGTCGAGCGAGTCCCTCAAAAAAAGATACGCCTCCGGATGATATCTCCGGTCGTCGCGCGAGACGGCTTCAACGGCTTCTTGGAATGTCGTGGTCTGCATGGATATTCAGGGCGCCTGCTCAGGAACAGCACGGAGCGGCGCGGATTCCCTCCATTGCTTGACCCCGAAGCCAAGCAAAAAAATGAAAACGAATCCGGCAACGAGCGCCTGTTCGCTGCGCGTCAGCTCAAACATGACCGGAACCATAACGAAAATTCCGGGACGCGCAAGAGGTGGATTTTTCCAAAGTGGCATCCCAATCATGACGATCCCCGGACGACGCGGCTGGTCGGGTGAATTTGTAGAAGCGGCATCTTGCCGCTTGCCGGAAAGCCCAAGCGGCAAGATGCAGCTTCTACGGTTTGAGATGCGCCTGTGCCACTATTTTCCTTGTCTGCCGGGCTTGGGCGGTTCAAAAATGGCGTTTCGCAACATTTCAAACCCAAACCACAGTTTGGAAAGGATGTGACACGCTATGAAGACCCCTCGCATCTATCTCGATACGTCCGTGATCGGCGGCTGTGAGGATGAGGAGTTCGCCGAAGCGAGCTGCGAGTTGCTGGAACAGGCGCGGAGCGGGCGCATCAAGCTTCTCGTCTCCGAGCTGTTGCTCATGGAGCTGGCTCGCGCACCGGAAGCCGTGCAGGCACGGATCGCGACGCTGCCGCCCGCCAGCGTGGAATATCTGGCCAACACTGCTGAGGCGCGGACTTTGCAGGGCTGTTACGCTGCTGCCGGGATCGTTGGCCCGGCCCAATTGAACGACGCGCTGCACGTCGCGTTGGCGACCATGGCGGGAGCCGATGTGATCGCGAGCTGGAATTTCAAACACATCGTCCACTACGACAAAATCCGTCTTTTTAATGCGGTGAACCTGCGCGAAGGCTACAGCCTGCTGGACATCCGCTCGCCCTTGGAAATCGTCTGAACCATGAAAACAAAACCGTTCGATTGTGTGGAAATGAAGCTCCGCATCCAAAAGGAAATGGCGGAAGAAGAAGCGAGGCTTGGCCGAGAAGAAACGCAACGCCGCGCCGAAGCGTGGAAGGAATCCAACGCCTCACCGCTGGCGAACTGGTGGCGCAAACTGGTCGGGACGGAAGACAAATTTTCAACGGCCTCCACCGTGCGCGAAGACCCCCCGAAACCATGAGGGAAGCCAACATGAAGCCGATTGATCCGGAGGCCGGAATCGCGGACGTGGGGCGGCCGTCCCGGTTGCCCTTTTGTGCAACGCACAGCAGGCGGGACGCCTGCTCTACAATTTTGATCGGGAGGGCGAACCTCCGTGTGAGCCGAAATATATGGGTTCGGACGGAGCCTCACCCTCCCGGTTGGAGAGCCTGTGACACGCTATGAAGCCGCGCGTCTATCTCGAAACCACGATCCCGAGCTACCTCGCGGCGCGTCCGAGCAGGGATACCGTCATTGCCGGGCACCAGCAGACGACGCACGAATGGTGGGCGACCTGCCACGAGCGTTTCGATCTCCACATTTCGCAGTTTGTGCTGGATGAAGTGGGGGCCGGTGATCCAGAGGCGGCACGCCTGCGATTGGAGGTGTTGCGTGGCCTGCCGGAATTGCCGGCAACGGAACCTGCGTTCGTGCTGACCGGTGCCCTGCTGTCCGAGGGAGCGGTGCCCGAAAAGGCGCGAACCGATGCCGCGCATATTGCCGTTGCCGCAGTGCATGGGATGGATTTTCTTGTGACGTGGAATTGTCGGCACATCGCCAATGCCGAGATGGAGCCCCGCATCCGGGAGATCTGCCTTCGCCACGGATGGCGCTGTCCGGAAATTTGCACGCCCGAGCAATTGCTGCCAAAAGAGGAAACACCATGAAAGATCCCATCGTCGAAGAAGTCCGCCGCGCCCGCGCGGAAATCGCCGCTCGCAACGGCAACAACCTGCGCCGCATCTTTGAAGACGCCCGCAGCCGCCAGGGCTCGGACGGACGCCGCGTCGTCTCCTACGACCCAACGGATGCCAAGGCAACGGTCTCCATCGTGCGCGAGGAACCGCCGAAGCCATGAGGGAAGCGCCCCAATGTGACACAGGCTTTCCAGCCTGTAAACCGGCTCAAAGCATCGTAAAAGCGGCGTCCCGCCGCTTGCTTGAAGACCCCAAGCGGCAAGATGCCGCTTCTACGGTTTGTCATTCGCCCGCAGTGGCGGCCGCCCTGCCAAGCAATTTGCCGAGATCGACCTCCAGCGCGCCCGTGATCCGAAGCAACGTGTCGATGGTCGGCAGCCGCTCCCGCTTCTCCACCCGCGAAACCATCGTGTGGCTCAGCCCGGACCGGGTCGCGACTTCGTTCAGCGAAAACTTCCGCCGCAGTCGCTCTTCCCGCAGCAATTCCACCAACCGCCCAATCACCGCCTCGCGTTCCGATGCTTTTGACACTCCCGCTTCTTACGCGACGGAGAGTTTGACACGGGATGAGCAGAATTCCAATTTGTCATTCATGGCAAGAATGACCAGATTTCAAAACTGACGGAATGAAAATGATTGATTCAATGATGATGGGGGGAGTCTCAACAATTCGAAATTTGCTGTTTCATCTCACTTTTCTTGGAGTTTGCGGAGCAATTCAGGCATTAGGGGCTCAGACTTTTCGGTGGCCGGTTGGTGACCCTGCCGTATCGCCCGTTGAATTTACCCAGCAATACGCAGCGAGAGAAGACGCGCCACCCCCGACAGATCGCTACAAGTGTGGAAGAAACTCTCACACGGGAGTGGATTTGAAAGGAGACGTGAATGATCCAGTTTTTGCGGCTGGCGATGGCATCGTTGACGGAGTTTATGGAAGTGACGGCAAGAGTCTTGACCTGGGATATTCCATCGTTATCAAACATCAACCCGGAGTTTATACGGTTTACGGCCATTTAAATGAACCGGCAGGAACAGACGGCAATATTCCCCTCAAAAAAGGAGACACGGTTTATAAAGAACAACAAATTGGAAAAATTGGAACGTCTGGAAAATCAGGCAACAGGGTCGCATTAGGGGTGTTTCCCAAACACCTGCACTTTGAAGTAAAACAAAACGCGCCCATTTATGCTGATGGAGATGGATCGTATGCCGGATACACTCCAGGTCATCCCGATTTGTATGGTTATTATGATCCACGTGATTTTGTAAGGGATGATGTTGCACCATCAACTACAATCCCGTTCATAATTTCCCCAGCTAATCAGGGGCTGCCCGTAGATGTAAGAAACATCGCGGGGGACTATTACGATGGGGGCAACATTACAGCAAGTCTTGCTGATTCTAAATTTTCATATTGGACAGTTTGGAAGATCTATCCCGAACAGTCCTACTGTGTGACCAAACAAGTTGCCGTGGGCTCGACTCTATGGTATTTTATAAATCTCCCAAATCGAAGTTTCAAATTTCTGCCGGGGGTAGATAACACGATATACGGAAGAACAGGAGGCTGGGTCAGGGCATCAGATGTGCACAAGCTAAGCGGAAGTATCGCAAGAATATCAGTTGCAAATCAATATGGTCTCGTAGTCGAAGATGCCACTAACGGAAAAAATCCGCCTGCCAACTCTCGAGTTAATCCCCCGTCAACAAGTGAACCCGGCATTGCCCAGGTTTTTGACGGCCAGTATGTCTGCATCGATTCAACTCCTGTGGTAGTTGAAGGGACGACTTGGCTGAAGATATACATTCGGGGACCTCTAAAAACTACATTTCTTATTAGGACCACACACAGATATGCGCATGGTTTCAACGCATGATTGTGGCGCGATTCCTGCTAATACAAACTCATGGGTAAACATATTAAGGCTAAGGTTCAGGGAACATTGTTCGACAAGGTGGCGAGACTCGACGAGTTGCACGAGATGGGAGATCCGCTCGCCCGTCTGGACACGGTTATCGATTGGACAGTGTTCTCGCCAATCCTTTCCCGCTTGCCTAAGGCCGACCCGAAAGGGCCGGGAGGCAGACCTTCCTTTGAACCGGGACTGATGTTCAAGGTGCTGGTGATCCAGAGCCTCTACGGGCTGAGCGACCATCAGGCCGAGTTCCAGATCACCGACCGCATGAGCTTCAAGCATTTTTTGGGATTGAGTGACGCCGACAAAGCCCCCG
>Ga0194039_1001745_pt1 | contig 11421 bp, 20 predicted proteins | sample JunL228m_MetaG_FD_148679 | JGI IMG/M metagenome (GOLD analysis project Ga0194039, IMG submission 148679) | Anoxic zone freshwater microbial communities from boreal shield lake in IISD Experimental Lakes Area, Ontario, Canada - Jun2016-L227-8m | ecosystem: Environmental > Aquatic > Freshwater >...
TGTGGTATTCCTCTTGTTCGTGATGGTGCTGCCCTGGACAAAGTTCCGGCATATCATCACCGTCCCGCTCACCCTGCTCGCGAGAAGAGGGGGGGATTAGGCTGAAGGAAGATACGTTCTCTAAAATCCAGTCACGTTGGTTTTCACCAATCCAGATGCTGGAACTGGACGCCTGCACCCGGTGCCAGGAATGTGTCGCTGCGTGCCCGGTCGTCAGGGCGGGTATCCCTGATGGGGCCATGGAACGTATTGATGCCTGGAGGGGGGCAGGGTCCCGTTCTACTGGCCTGGTTCCCCGATTTCCCAGGATTATCTCGCCGGGTCCGGGTCTCCCACCCCTCTTCGAAAGCCTTGTCCGGTGTACTACCTGTGGTATTTGTTCAGTTGTCTGCGAATCCGGGATCTCCACCACCTCCCTCTGGGAATCGATGAGGGGTGCGTGCAGGGAACTGGGGTTCCGGGACGCGGCCATTGAAAGGACTGCAGATGTAATTGATCAGATGAAAAATCCTTACGCGATGTCATCTGATACCCGGACTGCATGGATCCCGGCGGATACGAAGGTAGCTGATTCGGCTCCTGTAGGTTTTTTCGCCGGTTGTACCGTTGCGTTCCGGCAACCTGAACTGGGGCGGGCAGCTCTTCGTATCCTGGCACAATCGAAAACCGCGTTCTGCATGCTTGGGAAGAGCGAATCGTGCTGTGGATCGTTTCTGTTCCGTACCGGGTCCCTGGGGGAATACCCAAGTACCATCCTTGCGATGATAGAGGATTTCCGGGAACGAGGGGTGAAAACCGTTCTCTTCCCCTGTGCGGGCTGCTTAAAAACAGCGACTCTCGACTGGCCACGGGTGTATGGGCAACCATTGCCCTTTAAAACGATGCCGTTCTCCGTCTTTATGCGGGATCTTATCAGGGAAAATAAGATACGGTTCAGTTTCCACCAGTCCCGGCGGGTGATCTATCATGATCCCTGCCATGGAGGCCGGCACCTGGTGCACCACCTGGGAAAGGACTGGGTGTTTGAGGCACCCCGCAATATCATCTCTGCGATCCCCGGTTTCGAACTGGTCGAATTTCCTGAGAACCGGGAGTTCGCGGTCTGCTGCGGAGCAGGCGGAGGGGTGAAAACAGGAGATCCTGGTCTTGCCCAGACCATTGCACACGAAAAAATCGATTCCCTGTCCCGGATACGTGCTGATCTCCTGGCTTCGACCTGCCCGTTCTGCAGGAGAAACCTGGATGATGCCCGAATTACTGCGGGATCAACAATCGAGGTACTGGATGTCATAGAACTGGTCGACCGGATGATGGACCGGGACGTTCACACCTGACTGTCTCAACAGGAGATGATTGGCGCAGCCCGGGAAAGGATCTTTCAGGATAAAATCTGAAATGCCCTTATTTTTTTCATCAGATGCCCATCCACACTTCATTGACGAACCGCCTTCCGGACTGCTGCTACCAGTTTCTCAATTTCATCGAACCTTGGGTCTGCCATCCCGTTCTTTTCAATCCCTTCTTCTGTCGCGATGATGTGGATGTGGGGGGTGATGGACAGGCTTTTCAGTTTTTTTGCGGCACAATGGTCCTTGCACCCGTCAAGGACCAGCACCTTTCCATCGTTGATCACATTCTCCATAATATCGTGCGTGGACTGTTTCCCATGCAGGTGTCCTTCGAATAAATCCGGTTCCCGTTGAATGAGGACTGCTGCTACCTGTGCAGTAAGCTTCCCGGTATTGGAGATCCCCGAACAGGTGATAAGGAACAATACGTCGTCATCAGGAATATGTCTCACCCGGTTCTGTGGTTAACGTATCAGCCATCCCCTGGTTTACGCGTCCTACTATTGTGATGTTCAAATAGTTTATGAGGCTTGTTTTCTATCTCTGATCTTCCCGCAATATGATTGAAATCGGGCTTCAATCAAAAGAGGTGGGTCAAACCTAAGTAGGACGAAGAGGACGCGCTGCCACCTGGTAGATGGTCGCAGTTATTGGTGAGAGTTGTGCTTGGACACCAGGTAACAGTCAGACCTCAATATAAACCCTGGAAAAGATCAATATTGATTGTAATCCTCCTGATAAATTTCAGGGGCCTCCAGGCAAAGTGCGCAAATATCCGGTGGTCTTGCATCATCAGGGTGAAATCTGTGGTCTCAATCACCACAGCCGTCCCGGTGGCCTACATCGCAAAATTCGGGAAGAGATTTTTTAGCCAAGGTAACTTTTTTGGGATTCTCCTTAAGCCAGGAGATTGTCGCACGAATGGGGTTCATTTTGCAATAAGGTGAATATTGGTAATGTTTCACGCAAAAAAGCGAGGGGCCGGGTTCCTTTTTGGCATCTCAAAACTCGAAATTCTCCATCTGGAGGACGATTATGGTTCATGTGGCGGCCTCGCAAAGTGTTGAAAATTGTTTTTCCTGCAATCAAAGATCTATTGAAAAAGGTTGGACCAATCTCTTTTCCCTTTTCCACCATTCGTATATCTGCCAATTTTTATACGTAATGAAGTGCTGCAATCGTCACAGAGGTGAAAGAATGGGATAAGTAAAACCACTAAAAAAGTAACCTCGTTGAACTTGTATACCCGAAATACTGTCGGTTGGCTAGCATTAAATTGGGTGCAGGTACAGAGATCTAACCCCAGGCCAGGTCACGTGTATCTACCACAATTTCCTGGCATGACATGTTAGGTAATACAATGAAGTTCAATACACCGAAACGAGGTTTTTTCCTTGTACTGATAGCACTCTGTCTCATGATAGTCGGAGTACCAGCATTTGCTGATAGGACAAACGGGATCAATTCAAGCCCGGATACAGGATTACCTGATATTTATTACGATTTAATCGCAGGTTCACCCTTACCTGTGACCCAGCCTGAAGCAGTTAATGGTCCAGGTCTTATTCCTTACCTGACACCAGCTAAGATTCCAAGTTTTTCCAGCCCTACTGACGAATTCACACCGATTCATTTATCAGATACAAAGCCGGTCTCGCAATGGTATAACTCGCTGCTGGAGCGTTACAGGGCAAATCCCCGTCCAATAATTTGGACCAACAATGCCCCGATCCGTTGTACAATGGGATAGCAGGCGCTCGATCAATGTTAGTAGTTGTATCACGGTCATCCTTTTTTTCCATTTACAACCGGATATATCAGCACTTTCCAGGGCGCAAGGGTGGACAGTAATGATTGGGATCCCGGGTTTCCTTTGGGGGGATGTAACCATTGTAACCCTGCTCATTCGTCCCTGTAGAGTTGGAGCACTTCTTTCTCTTCATTATCCCATGCATCGACCTGTCCGAATGTTGCATCAATCCATTTCGTGATATCGTTCCTCACCGTGCGGAAGCCGTCGAGCACTTTTTCGTCGGACCCGGAAAAGCTCTTCGGGTTGGGAAAACTCATATGCATCGTCTTCTTTGCGCCTGGGAAAAAAGGGCAAGCCGCTTTTGCATTATCGCATACCGTGACCACGATGTTCATTTTTTTACCATCGAACTCGTCGAGACTTTTCGAACGTTGCTGCGAGATATCGATCCCGATCTCCAACATGGTCCGGATTGCATATGGGCTTACGGTGGAGACCTCGGTCCCGGCACTGAATGCATCGTATTGGTCTCCATATCTGGCACGGAGATACCCTTCAGCCATCTGGGAACGGGCCGCGTTATGCGTGCAGATGAACAGGACATTCGGTTTCATATGTGCATTTCTCCAATTACTTTGAAATACCATTGAGGTAACATCGATCAAGCCATCCTGGTTTTCTTCTCTTCCGCAGCCTTCGCAGCACTACGTGCTTTCAGTTTCTCAATCATATCGAGGGCACGTTGTTTCGCGGCACGTTCCTTGTCATCCTGTGGTTCTGACCACGGCTGCACGACTTTCCAGGTGATCGTACCACTCAGTGGTGGTTCCGGCCACGCCCCGGGATCGCAGAGGGCCTGGCCTTTGAAATCAACCAGCTCCTCCTGGTAACAGGACCACACAGCTTTCCTGATTACCTGTTCTGTCTGGAACTGGCAATCGACTAGAGTCAGCTGGTCACGGAACCGCTGGATGAATTCCATCGGGACATTATACAGGACCGCCGTGAGCCCGGTCGTCCCGATGATGCGTTTCTTTTCATCGACCCCGTTCTTCAACAACGCCTTGATCGCATCGCCGGTTTTGTGCCCTTCGGACTCCGGGCCGCCGAGGATGAGGAACCTGATGTTCGGGTTCGCAACGATATTGCAGATGACTTTCTCGATGCCGATATTTGCAGTCTGCAACGTCCCCGAAAGTGCAGCGCCGCTCTCCACCCCGGTCCGTACGAGGTGTTCAATCTCGGGCGGTATCTCTTCGGCATCGGTAGTCAGGATGATAATAACCGCTACCGGGGAGTAATCGTTCCCTCTCAGGTAACGCCCCTCTTCGGATGGGTAGGCTTCATGAGGTGATACTTTGAGCATGACTCTTCACACCGTTCCTGCCTGTTTTTTCCGGAACGCTTCTAATATCTGGTCCATCTCATCGCGGAATTGTTCAAGCCCTGCAGCATCCACGGCTTCGTTTGGAATACTATGGAGTAGTTGCCGGACATGAAGGGCCCCTGATACTTCCTTGTCACAGGTCTTGCCGAACCGGGGGGCAACGCAGTGATGACAGATCCGGAGACCAAAATGCCTGAGCGTTTCAGTGCAGAGTGTCATACCCACACATTCAGCAGCGGCACCCCGTGTCGAACCACATGGGGCTTCCCTTACAATCTCAATCCCGGAAATCGTTCCGTTTTCCACGGTGGTCACAAAACCGGGAAGGCCGAACTTCTCTGCATACAGGTCAATCTCCCTGCACCCGGTTGTTGGTTCAAGTGAGCACATAGTAGGGGCCGAGGCAACGTTGGGGTTGATCTCCTTCGCCTGGCGGACAAGGCCCGGCCCGGGGGTGATACCAAGCACCACGGGTATTCCCTGTTCGACAATCGCCAGAATGACATCCGGGTGCCGGGCATACGAGATGCTGAGGTCGCATGGTGGCAGGTCAATCTCGATATCCTCCATCATGGGCGATCCAGAGTAAGGGACCGTGACCCACCGGCAGGGGAACTGCCTGCCGATATTTTCAACTGCCCGTTTCCCGAATAACCCGTCGCTGACGATGTTTATCTGCATATTCTCTCCTTTACCGTTTTTGGTCATCATGGCACCGGACTGCAGCTATCGCCATTCTCTCCGCTATACCATTTCTTTTTGAGCCAGAGTGAAACATTCACGAGCGAGATCAGCACCGGTACTTCTACAAGCGGGCCGATGACGGTTGCAAATGCCACCGGCGATGCGATCCCGAAGACCGCCACTGCGACCGCTATTGCGAGCTCGAAATTGTTGGATGCAGCAGTAAAAGAGAGCGAAGCGGACTTCGCGTAATCTACTCCGATACGATGGGACATCCAGAAGCTCACGAAGAACATTATCACGAAGTAGAAAAGCAGAGGGATAGCTACCCGTACTACATCGAACGGCACATTGACAATATATTCTCCCTGCATTGAGAACATCACGATGATCGTAAAGAGCAGGGCGATGAGCGTGATGGGCGAGATCCTCGGGATGAAGACCTCTTCGTACCATTGCTTTGATTTAAGATGGATCAGGGTGTAACGTGTTACGATTCCGGCGATGAACGGGATGCCGAGATAGATGAAGACGCTTTTGGCTATCTCCGTCATGGTGATAAAAACCGCAGAACCAGCCCCTATGCCGAGCAACGGTGGCAGGTATGTGATGAAGAACCACGCGTAAACGGCGTAGAAAAAGACCTGGAATACTGAGTTCAGGCCAACGATTGCAGCACAGTATTCACAATCCCCCTCTGCGAGGTCATTCCAGACAATAACCATCGCGATGCACCGGGCAATTCCTACGAGGATAAGACCGTACATAAACATCGGCTGGTCCCGTAAGAAAATAACAGCAAGGGCAAACATCAGTACCGGGCCGACTATCCAGTTCTGGACAAGCGAAAGCCCGAGCACCTTCGTGTTCTGGCACACTTTCCCTAGTTCCTCATACCGCACCTTCGCGAGTGGTGGGTACATCATGAGGATCAGCCCGATTGCAATCGGGATCGATGTCGTACCTACGGAAAGTCCCGTGATTAGCACAGGAACAGCGGGTAAGAAATAACCGATCCCGATACCAACCGCCATCGCCAGGAAGATCCAGAGCGTGAGGTACCGGTCAAGGAATGAGAGTCGTTTTCCTGTTGCAATGTTTGCCATGCCTGATCACCTTTAAGATGAATTTTCAGCACTTACCGCCACAACTGTTCCCACAGCCGCAGCCGCCTTGCCCGGGTTTCTTACCGTTTTTCCCCGGGTTTTCCGTTCTTCCGGAACCGTCCCAGGCCGCCGAAACCACGGTTTCTATATCTTTATCTGTGTAGTCCCTGGACCCGGCCTTCACAATACCCAGTTCAGTTACGATGATATGCTGTCCGGGGATTATTCCTTGTTCTGCGGCAATCTTTTTCGCACACAGCATCGGGCAGCCATCGAGGATGACCACTTCTTCTGCCTTCTTTGCGTTTGCAAGTACTCCTTCAGCACCGATTGCGAGTAGAGCTACACAGGCAATATTCCCATATCCTTCCTCTGTTAACTGGATTGCCGCAAGGTTCGTAAGTTGTCCGGTATTTGCCTGCCCCGCACAGGGAAAGATAATCCGTGTCGGCCCTGCGGGTTCCGTGGTACTGCTGCATGTGCAGGTGGGCGGTTGTGCCATTTCACGCACCCCCGGCCAGGAACTTCTTGATCTCCGGCACATCAGCAACCCTGCCAGAGATTTTCAGGTCTCCGTCTACAATAATCGCCGGCAGCATCATCACGCCGCGTTCCAGGATCTGGGCCATATCATCAACTTTTACGATCTCTGCAGTAATGCCGAGCTGTTTGACCGCTGCTTCAACATTGCTCATCTGCCGTTTGCAGTTTGCGCAACCGGTCCCGAGTACTTCAATGGTTACCATGATTCTCAACCTTGTTATGTTCAGTTTTTAGTGTTCGCCAACTTTCCCCGGAATACTAAAATTTTGAATAAAGGGTACTGCCGGATATTGACAAACGGAAGATTTCTTCTGATCCATTGTTTCTAAATTATTTGAAACATCAGAGGTACTACCAGATAAAGATATGCATTTCATATTAAATTGAATCTAACAAAAAAGTTGGATAATGAAATAAATTAACCAGTCAATATCATCTTCCAAATTCGAAAGTCTGGTAAACTATCAGTTGAATCAATCTTTCTTCCTGGCGGCATGATATTCCTGCATGATTGCCTCAGTATATGCTTCCTGAACGCCCGGTGGGACTATATTATTACTCTTAACCTGCTTCGTCGGCGCATCAAGGACGTCATGTTCTTCAGCTGACCCAGGTTCCTTCACCTCGCTGATGCTTTCTTCCGCATGGTGAAACCGCTGATAATCCCGTTCACATTGATCTGCCTTTTCCTCTGGTATGCACCAGCCGCGCAGCGTGGTTTTTTTGCCATTTTGATCACCTTTCAATTCCCGCCATTACCCAAGGATCACATTGAATAGTAACCCGGTTATCGTAATTGCCACAAACATAATTCCTGCAAAGACCAGGATAAGTTTTATTTTTATTACTTTTCGGAGGATGATCATCTCGGGGAGTGATAACCCGATCACTGCCATCATGAACGCCAGGGCTGTCCCAAACGCCATGCCCTTTGATGTGAGAACATCCAAAATCGGGAGCATTCCGGCCGCATTCGAATAGAGTGGAATTCCTATCAATACTGCGATGGGGACTGCAAACGGATTATCCGGACCAGCGATATTCACAAGGAAATCAGCCGGTGCGTATCCATGAATTATTGCACCGATCGCGATACCGATGAGGATGTAGGGCAGGACCTTCAGGGTGATACTCTTGGACTCACCAATTGCGAAGTCAGTCCGGTCCCGCCAGGTCATTACCTTGTCCGGCTGGTCATGTAATTTGCATTTGTAGACGAACTCTTCCACCTGGTCTTCCAGATGTAGCCTCCCGATAACGATACCGGCAACAATCGCGATGATAAGGCCTGATACAATGTAGAGTGTCGCAATCTGCCACCCGAATAATGCAAAGAGCATGGCAACGGCAACTTCGTTAATCAAAGGCGAAGCAATGAGGAAGGAGAACGTTATTCCAAGCGGGACTCCGGACTCGACAAACCCGATGAAGAGCGGGACTGCCGAGCATGAGCAGAAGGGCGTAGGAATTCCAAGCAGTGCCGCGAGGACGTTTCCCGCCCCTTCGGTCCTCCCACCTACCCATTTCTTCACCTTTTGTGGGGTGATGAAGGTCCGGACAATCCCGACAAAAAATACGATAACTGCCAGAAGGGCGGTCACCTTGATCGAGTCGTAGATAAAGAAATTGACCGATGATGCAAGCGGGCTCCCTGCCACCAATCCTAATACCGTATAGGTGACCCAGTCCGCGAATAGCTGTAGTACGTCGGGAATCATCAGTTACACCGTACCTGATTACCCTTCACTATCCATGCCATCATTTCGATACCCCTGTTGTTGTGTCTTTCCCGAAAAACAGGCGGCAGTGACAGTTGCCGTCCTTTGCAATCTCGTCACGGTGATAGGTACAGGGACAGATGATTTTTTTGTCGGTTTCCGGATCACCACTCCTGATCCGACAGGGGCAATACTGTTTTCCAAATTTGAGACGGTTTACTGCAAGTCCTTTCAGAATTCCGTTGCGTTCCACCTCTTCGGGATTCAGCACCCAGCCGTTTTTTTCTGCATACCGGTGTGCCCAGGTCGTGATTTTTTCAATCAGTTCCCCGATTGCAGATCTATTCAACAGGTCCGCAGTATTGGTGTCCGTTTGAGGTTCAGATTCTTTATTAATAACCATTCTATCAGAATTCCCACTGCACCCGCAGTTCGAGATTCAAATTATATTGAAATTATATTGTTAATGGAAGGCATATATAGCTTACCATTTCATATTAATTTGAATCCTTTATGCCAGAGACACGAACGCGTTCCCGCCCGGAGAAATGCTGCGATTTCACCAGGGACATCCCGGACCCTGTAAGGAATGAACTTGATAAAAATGGTGGGATGGAGGGACTTCTCACCCGTATTCCAGACCAGGCTGCACTGTATGCAGGCAGCCGGCTTAACCAGGCGCTTGCAGATCCCATTCGCCTTACTGTCATGTACGCCCTCCTCTCCCAGCCACTCTGCGTCTGTGTGATCAAGGCCGTTGTCCAGATTGCAGACTCGAAACTCTCCTACCATCTCACCATCCTCAAAGAACAGGAGTTCATTGCAGGTGAACAGCAGGGGAACTGGATTATCTATCATATCACAGATCGCGGGCGGCAGGCACTGAAATGCACAGAAAAGATGGGTGTATGAAATATATGGGGCCCCGGAAACAAACTCTTACCGTTCTTCTGGTACTTGCCTGCATGGTAATATCCCTGCTTTTTGTTGCAGGATGTACGAATCTCACTGCAAATGCAGGTAAAGGTGCGATTGCTTCACCGACACCGAATAATCACAGCACCGTTGAACGGGTCGAGGTGATGCATTTCCACCCTGCCCAGCAGTGTTATTCCTGCAAGACCCTCGGTGAATATGCAAAGGAGACGGTGAACATCTTCTTTGTCCCTGAACTTGAATCAGGAAAACTGGTTTTTAAGGAGGTCAATCTCAACCTCCCGGAGAATGCCGATCTTGTTAAGAAATATGAAGTAACCGGGTCATCGCTATGGATCGGTGTATATGACGCGAATGGGTTCCACAAGGGACAGAATATCAATGTATGGTATAAAATCAACAATGAAACAGAATTTGCGCAGTATCTCCAGCCGATAATCAGAGACCGGCTGAATGGAGTCATTACCTGATGGATTTTATGCAGGTAATGGAGGCGATGGGTACCAGCGGTATCCCGGTCGTCGCCGCATTTTTTATCGGACTGATGACGGCCTTCAGTCCCTGCACACTCGCAACCAACATCACCGCTATCGCGTTTATATCGAAAAAGATCGACAACAGCCGCCACACGCTCCTGGCTGGTTGCGTCTATACACTCGGCAGGATGGTAGCGTACGTCGCCGTCGCATCAGTCATCGTTTTCTTCGGGATGAACATCCAGTTCATCGCCCTGGGTCTCCAGCACTATGGTGAACTGCTGCTCGGGCCATTTCTCATCGCATGCGGAATCTACCTGCTCGACATTATTCCCTTCGGCAGCCTGCCCGGATCGTGCAGGATATCCTCTTTTTCTTCGGGGGTTACTGCAAGCCTCGCAGAGAGAGGTTATCCCGGCGCATTTCTGCTCGGGGTCATTTTTGCCATGAGTTTCTGTCCATTCAGTGTCGTCCTCTTCTTTGCCATGCTGATCCCGCTCGCTCTTGGTGCAGGCGACCCGGTGCTCATCCCGGCGGTGTTCGCCATCGCCACCGGTTTGCCGGTGATTGTGATCTCGTACCTCCTTGTTACAGGAGTAGGGAAGTGCAGTGGAATTGTCAAGAAAGTGGGAGAGATCGAACCCTGGATCCGGAGAGCAGTCGCAGCGGTGTTTATTGTGGTCGGGTTGTACTATATTGCCATCGTTTACGGAAGCGGGGTATGATAATGAAATTAAAAAAGAATTCATATCCCCTGATTGGAGTTATTTATTTGTGGTATAGCACGGAAACGTTTGAGGTCATACCATCCCTTTCCAAGGAATGCAAACCCGATCACAATGAATATACAGGTATGGGCACCATATACCCATGTCCCGCTACTGGAATTTCCTGAAAACAGTGAAAGCCAGAAAAACGGGCACACCAGTCCGAACAGTGCGAGTCCTGCGCCGACTTTCATCTGGCTTTCGATTTGCCGTTTATTCATTGGTATTTTCTTTCCCTGTATTTTTCCCGTGTCCAGTTCATTTCTCAACAGAAATCCGGTAAAATCCTATATAGACTATGCCGAAAACAACCACGATAAGGGAATGGACCGCGTTGAAAATGAGGTCATCCCCCCGGGTTCCTGACAACAACGAGAACCAGAATATTGGACAGAGTGCCCCGATGAGCATAAAAAGGGTTATGTAATCATTTTTTCCTGTTGAAAATGATTGACACGATACCTGCAATCGGGATAACCATCAACAGGACCATAAGGGAGATTGGCGCTTTTGTCGTGCTGATGGGTGAAGCTACGGTCATTTGCGGGGATGTAGTTGCAGTAGATGACGGGGGAAGTGTTGTTGCTTCGGTTGCTATGGTTGGTTGTGTGGTGGTAAGATTCCCTTTAATTGAACCTGATGCGAGATCAACTGCCCGCGTCCTGTTGGTCTGAACCGCGGTAAGGCCTGGATTTGCAGCAA
>Ga0194039_1001747_pt1 | contig 11419 bp, 9 predicted proteins | sample JunL228m_MetaG_FD_148679 | JGI IMG/M metagenome (GOLD analysis project Ga0194039, IMG submission 148679) | Anoxic zone freshwater microbial communities from boreal shield lake in IISD Experimental Lakes Area, Ontario, Canada - Jun2016-L227-8m | ecosystem: Environmental > Aquatic > Freshwater >...
GGCGCACCACGCCGATCGGTCGCCATCCGGGGGGAAGCTGCTCGAAGCACGCGACGAGGGCGTGGTCCTCACCGCCGCCGAGTACGAGTGACCACGGATCGGTTCCGGTCGCCGCCGCGGCGGCGGTGACGGCCTCGACGTCGGCGCGCAGCAGGGCGCGGTCGAGGTCCATCACCACCCCGGACCGCGCGGCGATGTGCCCGAGATCGGCGAGCAGGCCGTCGGAGACGTCCGTCATCGCCTGCGCACCGGCCTCTGCGGCGGTTCGCCCCTGGCCGTAGGGCGGCCGCGGCACCCGATGGCGGCTGCGTAACTCCTCGAAACCGTCGACGCCGTTGCGGTACACCGCCAGACCGGCTGCCGAGCGGCCGAGTTCACCGGCCACCGCGATCACCGCGCCGGGCCGTGCGCCACTGCGCGGCACCGCGGTGCGCCCGCCGAGATCTCCCAGTGCGGTCACCGAGACCACCCACTGCGGGGCCGACACCATGTCTCCCCCGACGATGCCGGCTCCGGCGGCGGCGGCCTCCTGCCACATGCCGTCGGCGAGTTCGGTTACCGCGGACACGGCGGTGCCCGGCGGTGCGGCGAAAGCGACGACGAATGCGGTGACGCGGGCGCCCATCGCCTCGATGTCGGCGGCGTTCTGCGCGATCGCTTTTCGGCCGACGTCGTGCGGGCGCGACCAGTCCGACCGGAAGTGGCGCCCGGCCACCAGCATGTCGGTGGTCACGACCACGCGGCCGTCAGGCGCGTCGATGACGGCGGCGTCATCGCCGGGGCCGAGACTCACGCCGGGCAGCACCGGCCGGCCGGCGACGAGGCGGTCGATCACCGCGAACTCACCCAGATCGTGCAGGGTGGGTTCACGCTGATCGGGCACGGCACTCCTTGGACTAGGTTGGGCGCCAGTCTATGGCGGGCTGGAGAGGTCGGACTCAGACGATGCACGACGACACCGGTGGCGGGCCGGGGCGCGCCGCGATCATCGCCGCGCTCGTTGTGGCGGTGGCCGCGATCGGCGCCGTTCTCGCGATCGCCGCGACGCGCCGCACACCCGCGGCCCCGATCGCCATCGCGGGGGTGCCCGCACCGCAGGCCGAGTCGGCCGAATGTCGCGCACTGATGGCGACGCTGCCCGAGAGGCTCGGGGAGTTCACCCGCGCGGCCGCCGCGGAACCGGTGCCGCCGGGTGCGGCCGCCTGGCGCGGCTCCGGCGAACACGACGCCGGCGATCCGGTGATCCTGCGGTGCGGCCTGGACCGGCCGGCGGAGTTCGTCGTCGGCACACCGCTGCAGATGGTGGATGACGCGCAGTGGCTTCGGCTCGCCGACGGGAGTGGGAATCGTCCCGATTCGGAGCGCAGCACCTGGGTAAGCGTGGACCGGCCGGTGTACATCGCGCTGACACTGCCGGCCGGGTCCGGTCCCGCGCCCATCCAGACACTGTCGGAGGTGATCGCGCGGACCATGCCGGCGATGTCGATCCGGCCGGCGCCGGCGCGATAGTCGCTCAGCGCAGACCGGTGCCGCGGGCCAGCGCGGTCTCGACCATGGTGGTCACCAGGCTGGTGTAGTCGATCCCGCTGGCGCCCCACATCCGCGGGTACATCGAGATGGTGGTGAAGCCGGGCATGGTGTTGATCTCGTTGACCAGTGGGCCCTCGTCGGTGAGGAAGAAGTCGACCCGGGCAAGACCCTGAGCGCCGATCGCTGTGAAGGTCCGCACGGCCAGCTGTCGCAACTGCTCTGCGACGGCGTCGTCGACTTTGGCCGGCACATCGAGTTCTGCGCCGTCGTCGAGATACTTCGTCTCGAAGTCGTAGAAGCCGTCCTCTCGGCCGGCCACACCGGCCACCCGGATCTCGCCGATGACGCTCGCCCGCACCGTTCCGTCGGGGAACTCCAGCACTCCGCATTCGAGTTCACGGCCGACCACCTCGGTTTCGACGATGACCTTCGGGTCGTGACGGCGCGCGGCGGCGATCGCCGCCGGCAACTCCGACGCCGCCGTCACCCGGCTCACACCGATGGACGAACCGCCTCTCGCCGGTTTGACGAAGACCGGTGCGTCCGGAAAGCCGACTTCTGCAAGCAATTCCGCCGACGGGCCGTCGTCGCACGCACGCAGCACCGTGTATGCACCGATCGGGAGGCCGTCTGCGGCCATCAGTTTCTTGGAGAACTCTTTGTCCATCCCGGCTGCGCTGGCGAGCACACCCGCGCCGACGTAGGGCAGCCCGGCGAGCTCCAGCAGACCCTGAATGGTGCCGTCCTCGCCGTAGGGCCCGTGCAGGATCGGGAATACGACGTCGACCGAGGCAAGGATCTCAGGTGCGAGTGCCAGTGGCGTGTCGGTGCGACCGGTGACCTCCGGCAGCCGGCCGTCGCTGATCGCCAGCGCACCCGGATCGGTGTCGGTGCGCAGCCAGCAGCCGTCCCGGGTGATACCGACGGCGATGGCCTCGAAGCGGTCCGGATCGAGATGGCGAAGAATGCTCCCGGCCGACACGCACGAGATCGCGTGCTCGGAACTCTTGCCGCCGTAGACGACGGCCACCCGGACGCGGGAGCCTGTCGCGGAAGCCACAAGCACAAGAGGCTACGCCGTCGGGCTAGGGTGCGGCGTCCAGGGCGCGCTCGATGTCGGCGATGAGGTCATCGGTGTCCTCGATCCCCGCGGAGATCCGGGCGAAGCCTGCCGCGACGTCGTCTCCCCAGCGTGCGCGCCGGTCCACCGAGGTGTGGATACCGCCGAAGCTGGTGGCCGCCACCAGCAGTTCACTGTTGGCCACCAGGGCGTGCACCGCTTCGGCGTCGGCGAGTTCGATCGACACCAGTGCCCCGAAGCGCCGCATCTGCCTCGAGGCGATCGGATACGACACGTCGTCGGGCAGACCGGGATATCGCACACCGCGGACCCGCGGATGCGTGCGCAGTGCGGTCGCCAGAGCACCGGCGTTCTGACACTGACGCTCGAAGCGGAGACCGAAGCTGCCGATGCTGCGAAGCAGCATCCACGCCTCGAACGGGCCGAGGATTCCCCCCGACAGCAGCCGCTCGTTGTGCACTGCCGCCAGCAGCTCCGGCTTGCTGCCGGCCACGTAGCCCGCGACGAGGTCACTGTGTCCGGCAAGAGACTTGGTGGCGCTGGCCACCACGAGATCGGCGCCGAGAGACAGCGGCTGCTGCCCCAGCGGTGTCGCGGTGGTGTTGTCGACGACGAGGTGCGCTCCCCGGCCGTGGCAGATCCCGGCCAACCGGTGCAGGTCGATCACCTCGAGTGCCGGATTGGTCGGGGTCTCGGCCAGCACGACGTCCGCATCGGCCGCCGCCTCATACATCTGCGCCACCGTCGCCTCCCGGATGACGACGCCCTGCGGCGCCAGCAGCTCGCGGGCCCAACGGCGCACCTGGTAGTAGCCGTCGGCGGGCACCACCAGCACCGAACCGGGCCGCACCAGCACCCGCAGCGCACCGGCTATCGCGGCCATCCCGGAGGCGAAGGCGTACGCCGTCGTCGCACCCTCGAGTGCGGCGAGGGCGGACTCCAGCTGTTCCCAGTTCGGGTTGGAGTAACGCCCGTAGATGTGCGGCTCGGTGCCCTCCTGCGGCGAGAGGTGATACGCCGACGCCGGAACCGGTGTCGGCGCCACCGGGGTCCCGGGAACCGGCGCGGAGTCGACGGCGCGCACCGACCGGGTGGAATCGCCGTAGGGCTGATTCCTCGTTTCTCTCACTGTCATCGTCTCTATCACTCCGACTTCGTGCGGCGACCCAGGAGCAGGGCGACGGCCTCATCGACGGACAGTCCGCGGTGGCACACCTGATACACCGCGTCGGTCAGCGGCATCTCCACGTCATGGCCGGACGCCAGCGCCAGGATCGAGGTGCATGAGGAAACCCCTTCGGCCACGTGGCCTTCCGTCCCTCGCTGGGCGGACTCCAGCGACTCTCCGCGGCCCAGTCGAACACCGAAACGGCGGTTGCGTGAGTGCTGCGACGTGCACGTGGCGACGAGGTCGCCGACGCCGGCGAGTCCGGCAAGGGTGGCCGGTGTGGCACCCAGGGCGATGCCCAGTCTCATGATCTCGGCCAGTCCGCGGGTGATGATCGTCGCGGCGGTGTTCTCCCCCAAGCCGACGCCGGCCGCCATACCGCACGCCAGCGCGATGACGTTCTTGCACGCACCGCCGATCTCGGTGCCCACCACGTCGGAATTGGTGTAGGGCCGCAGGTAGGTGGTGCTCAGCGCGCGTTGCAGCGCCATCGCCCGGCCCGAATCGGTGCACGCCACCACGGTGGCCGCCGGTTGCTCCTCGGCGACCTCGCTGGCGAGGTTGGGACCCGAGATCACCGCCACCTGCCCGGGCGCGACGCCGGTGACCGCCGCGACCACCTCACTCATCCGCATCAGTGTGCCCAACTCGATGCCCTTGGCCAGACTCACCAGTGTGGCGTCGGCGGCGATGTGCGGGCGCCACACCTCGAGATTGGACCGCAGGCTCTGTGACGGGACACCCAGCAACACGGTGGTGACACCGTCCAACGCCGCCGCGGCATCGGTGGTCGCACGCAGCCCTTCGGGCAGCACCACGCCGGGCAGATAGGCGTCGTTGGTGCGTGCACGATTGACCTCGGCTGCCACGTCCTCGCGGCGCGCCCACAGTCGCACCTCGGCGCCGGCGTCGGCGAGAACCTTCGCCAGCGTGGTTCCCCAGGCGCCGGCACCCAGCACCGCCGCGGTCCCCAGCATGTCGGCCACATTCTCAACCTAGCGGTGACGCTGGCAGGATGACGCCATGCTCGGCGCGCCGGATGTCAGCCTCATCATCGCGGTGAAGCGATTGCGTGACGCCAAGACCCGGCTGGCCCAGGTGTTCGATGCGGGCGGACGCGAACGCGTGGTGCTCGCCATGCTGATCGACACCATCGATGCCGCCCGCGCCGTCGAGACGCTCGGATCGATCACCATCGTCACCCCGGACCCGGTCGCGATCACCGCCGCGCGCGACCTCGGCGTCACCGCGATCGAGGACCCCACCCCGCCCGGTCACCCGGACCCGTTGAACAACGCCCTGCGAGCGGCCGCGGAACTGCTGGAGGGGCCCAACCTCGCCGTGCTGCACAGCGACCTGCCGTCGCTGCGCAGCGCCGAACTGCGCGAGGCGTTGCACGCCGCGCGGGCGCACCCGCGAAGCTTCGTCGCCGACCGGGAGGGCACCGGCACCAGCGCGCTGTTCTGTTTCGGGGTGGCCCTCAATCCGCTCTTCGGCGCCGGCTCGGCCCGGCGGCACCGGGACGACGGCGCGTTGGAACTCACCGGCGACTGGCCGGGGCTGCGCTGCGACATCGACACCCCGGCCGACCTGGAGGCGGCCCGCCTGCTGGGGCTGGGTCCGGCCACCGCCGCCGCCACCGCCACCGCCGCCACGCCCTAGCGGGCCGGTCGGGCCGGCGGAAGGTTTACCTACTATTAGCCGACACAGATCCCGCACTCGTCGCGATGGTGAATGATGAGACCTATGACGGACACCGAGATCCAGCCGCGAACAGGGGAAACCGACGGCCAGACCGGCAAATCGCCCGATGCCCCGCCGGCGGCCACCGCCGCGGCCGTCGAGAATCCGCTGCCGCCGGACCGCTACCTCAACCGTGAGCTGAGCTGGCTGGACTTCAACACCCGGGTGCTCGCCCTGGCCGCCGACACCTCGCTGCCGCTACTGGAGCGCGCCAAGTTCCTGGCGATCTTCGCCTCCAACCTCGACGAGTTTTACATGGTGCGGGTCGCCGGCCTCAAACGCCGCGACGAGATGGGCCTGAAGGTGCGTTCGGCCGACGGGCTCACCCCGCGCGAGCAGTTGCGCATGATCGCCGAACGCACCCAGCAACTGGCCACCCGTCACGCCCAGGTGTTCATGGAGTCGGTCCGGCCGGCTCTCGCCGAGGAGGGCATCGTGTTCGTCCGCTGGGACGACCTGTCCGAGGCCGACCGCGCCCCGCTGTCGACCTACTTCGCCGAGCAGGTGTTCCCGGTGCTGACGCCGCTTGCGGTGGACCCGGCACACCCGTTCCCCTTCGTCAGCGGGCTGAGCCTCAACCTCGCCGTCACCGTGAAGTCCCCGGAGGACGGTGGCGAGCACTTCGCCCGCGTGAAGGTGCCCGACAACGTCGACCGGTTCGTGCGCCTCGACAGCACCGATGGCTCAGGCGAGATCCGCTTCCTGCCGATGGAGGAACTGATCGGCGCGTTCCTGCCCGTCCTGTTCCCCGGGATGGACATCGTCGAACGTCACGCGTTCCGGATCACCCGCAACGCCGACATGGACGTCGAGGACCGCGACGAGGACCTGCTGCAGGCTCTTGAACGCGAGCTGGCACGGCGCCGGTTCGGCCCGCCGGTGCGGCTGGAGATCTCCAGCAATATGAGCGAGCACATGCTCGGCCTGCTGCTGCGGGAACTCGACGTGGATCCCGGCGATGTGGTGCAGGTGCCCGGCCTGGTGGATCTGAAGTCGCTGTGGCAGGTCTACGGCGTCGACCGGCCGGGCCTCAAAGAGCGGCCGTATGTTCCGGTGACCCCGCCGGCGTTCGTCGACCGCGAGGGCAAGAGCCTTTTCGCGACGCTTCGCGAAGGCGATGTTCTGGTTCATCACCCCTACGAGTCGTTCTCGACGAGCGTGCAGCGTTTCATCGAGACGGCCGCGGCCGACCCGAACGTGCTGGCCATCAAGCAGACCCTGTACCGGACCTCCGGGGACTCCCCGATCATCAACGCGCTGATCGAGGCGGCCGATGCCGGCAAGCAGGTGGTGGCTCTGGTGGAACTCAAAGCCCGGTTCGACGAGCAGGCCAACATCAAGTGGGCCCGGGCATTGGAAGACGCCGGAGTGCATGTCGTCTACGGGATGGTGGGGCTCAAGACCCACTGCAAGACCTGCCTCGTCGTGCGACGAGAGGGCTCGACCATCCGCCGGTACTGCCACATCGGCACCGGCAACTACAACCCCAAGACCGCACGCCTGTATGAGGACGTCGGATTGTTCACCGCGGCACCGGACATCGGCGCGGACTTGACCGACTTGTTCAACTCGCTGACGGGGTACTCCCGCAAGGTCTCCTACCGCAACCTGCTGGTGGCCCCGAACGGGATCCGCAAGGGCATTCTGGAGCGCATCGAACGCGAGGTCGCGGCGCACCGGCAAAGCGGCAACGGCCGCATCCGGATGAAGGCCAACGCGATGGTCGACGAGCAGATCATCGACGCCCTCTACCGCGCCTCCCAGGCCGGTGTCCGGGTGGAGGTGGTGGTGCGCGGAATCTGCGCGCTTCGACCGGGGGTGAAGGGCTTCTCGGAGAACATCGCCGTGCGTTCGATCCTCGGTGAGTTCCTCGAGCACTCCCGGGTCATGCATTTCGCCTCGATCGACGAGTTCTGGATCGGCAGCGCGGACATGATGCATCGCAACCTCGATCGCCGCGTGGAGGTCATGGTTCAGGTGAAGGACCGCCGCCTGACCGACTACCTCGAGGACGTCTTCGACTCCGCCATGCATCCGTCGACGCGATGCTGGGAGCTGGCGTCGGACGGCAGTTGGACCGCCGCACCACAGGACGGCCGCGAGGTTCGCGACCATCAGCTGTGGTTGATGGAAATGCACCGGTCGTCCTGAGGTGCCCTCGGCGAAGTCCAAGGCCGTCATCCCGGCGGCGGGTGCGGTGCTGTGGCGACCCGATGAGAGCTCCGGTGCGCCGCTCGTCGCGGTGATCCACCGTCCGCGCTATGACGACTGGTCGCTGCCCAAGGGAAAGCTGGACGACGGCGAGACCGAACCGGTCGCCGCCGTTCGCGAGATCATCGAGGAAACCGGCCAGGGCGCACATCTGGGCCGCCGGCTGGGCCGGGTCAGCTATCCCATCCCCGAGGGCACGAAGGTCGTCCACTACTGGGCGGCGCGCGCCCTGGGCGGAGAGTTCGTCGCGCACGAGGAGGCCGACAAGATCCGGTGGCTGACGGTTCCCGACGCCCGCAAGCGGCTCAGCTACCCGCTGGACCGCAAGATCCTGGGCCGCTTCGCCAAAAAGCCGGCCGACACCCAGACCGTTCTGGTGGTGCGCCACGGCACCGCGGGCCGCAAGGCGCGCTACCACGGCGACGACCGGTTGCGCCCGCTGGACAAGAGGGGCCGCGCGCAGGCGCTCTCCCTGGTGCCGCAACTGCTGGCCTTCGGCGCCTCCAGCGTCTACGCCGCGGACCGCGCCCGCTGCCGGCAGACCGTGGAGCCGCTGGCCGAGGAACTCGGTGTGCCGATCTCCATGGAACCGGCGCTGACCGAGGAGGCCTATGCGGCCGACCCCGACGCCGCCCACGAACGGATGCTGGCGATCGCCGCCCTCGGCGGCACCCCGGCGATCTGCACGCAGGGCAGGGTCATCCCCCACCTGATCGACTGGTGGTGCCGCCGCGACGGCGTCAAACCGGACAAGTCGCGTAATCGCAAGGGCAGCACCTGGGTTCTGTCGCTGGCCGGCGGGAAGGTTCTCGCCGCCGATCACCTGCCGAGCCCGCTGGCCAAGCGGGACAGCCCCTAGACAGACAAATACGCCGCGGACGTGGTGTCCGCGGCGTATTTGCTTGGAGGAATCTAGCGACGCTTGGCCGGAGCCTTGCGAGCCGTCTTGCGCACGGCCTTCTTGACGACGCGCTTGCGCACGGCCTTCTTGGCGGCCTTCTTGACCACGCGCTTGCGCACGGCCTTCTTGGCGGCCTTCTTGACCACGCGCTTGCGCACGGCCTTCTTGACCACGCGCTTGCGCACGGCCTTCTTGGCGGCCTTCTTGACCACGCGCTTGCGCACGGCCTTCTTGACGGCCTTCTTGGCAGCGGTCTTGCGGACCGCCTTCTTGACGACGCGCTTACGCGCCACCTTCTTTGCCGGGGACTTCTTGGCAGCCTTCTTGGCAGCCTTGCGAGCCGGGGCTTTCTTAGCAGCTTTCTTTACAGCCACAGTTCTCTTCCTTACTGCGCCACCTGCGGCGCCTCGTTTTACAGCGGGCCCTTCAGCCGGGAGTTTTTCCGCACCAGAAACAATTGCCTTGAAATGCGCTCCAGGGCGGAACGCCGGAACGGACGTGGGCGCGACCGCAACGGTCTCGCCCGTGCGCGGGTTGCGTGCGACGCGTGCTGCGCGCCGGCGACGCTCGAAAACACCGAATCCGGTGATGGTTACGCTGTCACCTCTTTCGACAGCCCGAACGATGGCGTCGACCAAATACTCGACGGCATCCGACGCCACTCGGCGATCGGTGTCCAACTGCGCCGCGAGGACTTCGATCAACTCTGCTTTGTTCATACAGATCCTCCAAAACAGTGGCCCTGGGTAGGACCAACTGGCACACACGTTAAACCCTGAAAGCACAGATATCTATGAGCCACGCGCATTTACAGCAACGCGTGTCGCAAATTTTCTCCGCGAATTTTGCGCCCTCAGAGCGGCATTCGGACGTCCGCCGCTACCGCGCGGAGCACAGTTCGACCGACTTGCCGAGCCATCAGGAACCGTTTGCGATGCGCGGTTTCCACCGCGGGCGCGCCGCTTCGAATGCTTCAATCTGCGGGAGTTTCCGCAGCGTAAGGCCGATATCGTCGAGACCTTCAAGCAGTCGCCAGGCGGTGTAGTCGTCAATGGTGAAGGACAGGACAACGGTTCCCGCGGCGATCGTGCGGTCGCGGAGATTGACGGTGAGTTCAAGCCCGGGATTTTCCTCGATCAACTTCCAGAGCAGTTCGACATCGTCGGAACTCACCTGTGCCGCCAGAAGTCCCGCCTTGCCCGCGTTGCCGCGGAAGATATCGGCGAAACGGGGCGAGATCACCACCCGGAAGCCGTAATCCATCAGCGCCCAGACGGCGTGCTCGCGTGAGGATCCGGTACCGAAGTCGGGCCCGGCGACCAACACCGAGCCGCGGTCGAAGGGCGCAAGATTGAGGATGAACGACGGATCGGAACGCCACGCGGCGAACAGTCCGTCCTCGAAACCCGTCCGGGTGACCCGCTTGAGGTACACCGCCGGAATGATCTGATCGGTGTCGACGTTCGAGCGGCGCAGTGGCACGCCGATGCCGGTGTGGGTGGTGAAGGCTTCCATATCTCCTCAGTCCCCGAGATCCGCCGGCGAGGACAGCGTGCCGCGGACGGCGGTGGCCGCCGCCACCTCCGGTGACACCAGGTGGGTGCGGCCGCCCTTGCCCTGCCGCCCTTCGAAGTTGCGGTTCGAGGTCGACGCGCAGCGCTCCCCCGGGGCCAGCTGGTCGGGGTTCATGCCCAGGCACATCGAGCAGCCGGCCTGTCGCCACTCGGCCCCCGCGGCGATGAAGACCTCACCGAGGCCTTCGGCCTCGGCCTGCGCACGCACCTTCATCGAGCCCGGCACCACCAGCATCCGGACGCCGTCGGCCACCTTGCGGCCGCGCAGCACCTCGGCGACCGCCCGGAGGTCCTCGATGCGGCCGTTCGTGCACGATCCGACGAAGACCGCGTCGACCGCGACATCGCGCATCGGCATCCCGGGCCGCAGATCCATGTAGCTCAGCGCCTTCTCGGCCGCCTGACGTTCGTCGTCGCTGCCCATCAACTCCGGATCCGGCACCGCCTGCGACAGCGGCACGCCCTGGCCGGGGTTGGTGCCCCAGGTGACGAACGGGCTCAGCTCCGAGGCGTCGATGTAGACCTCGGTGTCGAATAGGGCTCCCTCGTCGGTGCGCAACCGCTCCCATGCGGCGAGGGCCTCCTCCCACTCGGCGCCCGACGGCGCATACGGCCGGCCGCGCAGGAACTCGTAGGTGGTCTCGTCGGGGGCGACCATCCCGGCGCGCGCGCCGGCCTCGATGCTCATGTTGCAGATCGTCATCCGCCCCTCCATCGACAGCGCCTCGATGGTGCTGCCGCGGTATTCGATGACGTGGCCCTGGCCGCCGCCGGTGCCGATCTTGGCGATCACCGCCAGGATCACGTCCTTGGCCGTGACCCCCTTGGGTAACCGGCCGTCGACGTTGACCGCCATGGTCTTGAACGGCCGCAGCGGGAGTGTCTGGGTGGCCAGCACATGCTCCACCTCGGAGGTGCCGATGCCCATCGCCAGCGCGCCGAACGCCCCGTGGGTGGAGGTGTGGCTGTCGCCGCAGACGATGGTCATCCCGGGTTGGGTCAGGCCGAGTTGCGGGCCCACCACGTGCACGATTCCCTGTTCGGGATCGCCCATCGGGTGCAGTTTCACCCCGAACTCCGCACAGTTGCGGCGAAGCGTCTCCACCTGGGTGCGCGACACCGGGTCGGCGATCGGCTTGTCGATGTCGGTGGTCGGGACGTTGTGGTCCTCGGTGGCCAGGGTCAGGTCCGGGCGGTGCACCGGCCGGACC
>Ga0194039_1001748_pt1 | contig 11412 bp, 13 predicted proteins | sample JunL228m_MetaG_FD_148679 | JGI IMG/M metagenome (GOLD analysis project Ga0194039, IMG submission 148679) | Anoxic zone freshwater microbial communities from boreal shield lake in IISD Experimental Lakes Area, Ontario, Canada - Jun2016-L227-8m | ecosystem: Environmental > Aquatic > Freshwater >...
GATTATTATACCGCGCGAGGGTAGCCAAGCTCGGCCAACGGCGCTGGACTTAAGATCCAGTCCCGCAGGGGTTCATGCGTTCGAATCGCATCCCTCGCATAATTCTAAATCCGTCTTTTCCGGATAATTTTATAAAAAAAGTCTGCTTTGATAATTCTGGCTGTATTGCAGGCACCAGATTTAAAAAGACCAAATGAGACAAATATTTTCCTGCTTACCCCTCAAAAGCAGTGCGAATCTCCTTTTATGTTTCATCTGATTTAACGATCCCTGTAATCCTTCCTACGCGACCATCTTTGAGCCGCACTTTTATCCCGTGTGGATGGGTTTGGGAGTTGGTTAAGATCTCCTGGACAATGCCACGGGTCTTTTTACCGCTGCGCTGATCTTCCTTTAAGATGATATCAACCTTGCAGCCGAGCTGGATGGCCAGACGGTTTATTCCCTCATTTTGGTTTGGCATTGTCACAAATATTATACCGGATTTTCGTCTCTAGTGAAAGTAATTACTCTGGTTATCAGGTGAACTATTTTTAATAAAATTATGAGGGGGATGACGGGACATTATTCGTACCCATGTTACTTTCAAGTGTCCCTTTCATTACCGTCCAGCCATGATTATCGCCAAACATCAGGATACTGATCTCTGCCTGGTACTCATTGAACTGTGGATCAAAGATCTTCCAGCTGTTCTTTCCCTGCAGGTTAGAGGTGATGAGGACAGATGCATTCATCGGTGCCTGGTAATCTGCGTACACTGGAATAAGATACCGGTAGCACGCGGGGTCTCCAGTTACCTCGGTGTTTTTGGCAGGGCAAGTTACTTTCTGCATGTCCTGAACCGGGCGGAACATAACTCCCTGCTCAATGGGGGAGACGGTATTGATCACTTCTTTTGAATCTTTGTTGATCGAGAGCCTGATGATAAATGGATGGCTAGGGTTAGTTCCTGGGGGGGGTATAATTGCCGGGGTTGTGATCTTTGCAAGTGTAGCTTTTCCGGTATCGAACAGGGTAATTTTCCAATCTGCAGGGCTGCCAACAATTTCCTGTGCACTGTATTGCGCCACAATCGGGGAATTTCCCACACGATCAGAAGGAACCGGAATGAAGAGCGTTACATTGGTGAGCTGGGAATCTGTGGTGATCGTGCAGCTGTAGTCATAATTACTGGATAACGATGTCCGATACGCGTGTTCCACAAATCCTGTATAAGTTACACTGGCAACAAAAGCTACCAGAAGAACAATGATCAATCCTAACGTGATCCTGATGATCTTATCCATTTTTTTAACAACCCCATATCCGGCAGGTACATGGATATCTTTTTTCAAATCACCTTGGGGTGCTCCTGCCAGAATTAATGTAATGAAGTATTGAACTATTCAGATTGAATACCTGCCGCAGAAAATTTCCTGCATACTGGTTGTCCGTAACGGGTAAAGATCATCACACCTTTATGGTTGTGCGAAAAAGTGAGTACTATGGCGCCGCCTCCTACTCTTGTACTTCAGAATGTCAGGTTACCCTCAGGGCGTGTAGCGGATCTTACCCTTGCCGCCGGGAAAGTTTCCCATGTTGGTGCGTATAAGGGTACAGCAGAACTCTGTGATTGCAGGGGCTGTATTGTCATGCCGGCTGCAGTTGATATGCACGTTCATATGCGGGGCGGTGTGCAATCGGCTAAAGAGGACTGGGAGAGTGGAAGTATGAGCGCTATTGCCGGGGGTGTGACTGTAGTTGTTGACCAGCCCAACACCATTCCCCCAATTATTACCCCTCATGCATTGGCGGATCGCGTACAGAATGCAAAAAGCCATTCGTACTGCAATTTTGCGGTCAACAGCGGGGTGACTCCTGAAACTCCCCTAGAATCTATGTGGGATGCGGGAGCCATGGCATTTGGTGAGATCTTTCATGCCCCCTCCAGTTATGGCGATGCAATTGACGGGGTTGCACTGGAGGCGGCATTTGATCGTATTTTTAAACTTGGCGGGCTTGCAACCATCCATGCTGAACGTATCGGCACTTCTCCCGATACAGATCTTATATCTCATGGTCTTGTCCGCTCTGCTTTGGGTGAAGCCGAAGCGGTTCGAACAGTACAGTTCCTGAATCGCAGTGACTGCCGTCTTCATTTCTGCCACATGAGCTCCGCCCGGTCGGTTGATGCTGCCTCGGGTTCAGTTGAAGTAACTCCCCATCATCTGTTCCTTTCGTCAGAGCAGTTCGACAAAAACGATACCTTCGGGAAGGTAAATCCGCCTCTCCGTACAGAAGCAGAGCGAAAGGGGCTTTGGGGGCGATGGAGCCGGATCGATGTGATTGCATCCGATCATGCCCCCCACACCGCTGAAGAAAAAAAGCATGATTTTCCCGACGCCCCATCAGGAATTCCGGGTGTCGAAACCATGGTCCCACTCCTGCTCGTACAGGTTCTTGCCAAAAAGATTGATCTGGCATCTGTTATTGACAAGACTTCGTATGCCCCAGCCCGGTTGCTGGGAATTCCCCGCGCGGGATTTGATATTGGGGACCGGGCAGACTTTGCCATATACTCAAAAAAGCCTGAACTCATAAAGGCTGACTCACTGCATAGCAGGTGCGGTTGGACGCCCTTTGAAGGACAGAAAGCCATCTTTCCCAAAATGGTGGTGATGAATGGTTCTATTGCATATCTTGGAGGAGAATTCTCACGCCAGGAACCAACATGGTTCTTTGGAAAAGGTTTCAATGTAAATCATTGACCAAAAAGATTGACAGCCTCACCATACATTGTCAGGTTTTTGGCCTGTCCCCAAGTGCTAAATATCTTTGAACATGATGTATCTGGTGCCAATACAGCGCAGCCATAGGTCCCCGGGTGATCGATTGACAAGCGTCTGGATATGATCCATGGGACAACCCGGTTGCGCGACAGGCATACGCCCGGCAAGGGTTTAAACACAGGTGAAGAACGGCAGTAGCCACTGGTGATCCATGTGCGTTTATGCCGGGCAACATTCTTATTAGCGGTTTACCGATGTCCGATATTTCTGATGCTCTGTTGGAGGAGCGGAACGGTACGATTATCTCTCTCGATGTTACTGCCAGCTCAAAGGCAGAGCTCTTTCCTGCAGGATACAATGAATGGCGAAAAGCCATAGGTTGCCGGGTTACTGCCCCTGCGCTTGAGGGACGGGCAAACAAAGCCGTCATTACTCTGATTGCTGAAACGCTAGATCTGCCGGTATCTGCGCTCAGCATCCTGTCCGGTGCAACATCCTCGCAGAAACGTGTGCTGGTCGTTGGTGTTGCGAAGAACGATCTTCTTTTACGGCTCAATTCACACAACAGATGAGTTGACCGCTTATGATAATGTCAGATAAGATTGCAATTTAATCACTTGGCAATCACTATCATTTGTTCACCCTTGATTTTCTTGTGAGTTTAAAAGCATGCCCTTTAAGTAATTCTACAGGTTATATATAACATATACCTATGATCAGGCATTACATTCATCGCATGATACATGGGGGTGCGTTTACGTGTATTCACCGGATACTACCAAGTACCTTATTCACATCAGCCTCACAGCAGAGGGGGTGGTCGAGAAACCCGATGTAGTTGGTGCCATTTTTGGGCAGACTGAAGGGTTACTCGGCGAAGACCTGGATCTGCGGGATCTTCAGAGAACAGGACGTGTCGGACGAATTGATGTCCAGATAACGAGCAAAAAAGGCGAGACTAAAGGAGAGATTTTGATCTCTTCTTCGCTTGACCGTGCGGAAACGGCAATACTTGCCGCATCGCTAGAAACGATCGACCGTGTCGGTCCCTGCGTAGCGCATATTGTAGTCGAATCTATTGAGGATATTCGCGTCAGCAAGCGAAAGATGATAGTCGAGCGGGCAAAGGTGCTGTTAATCGAGCGGTTTGATGATGGTACCATCGACAGTGACGAGTTGCTCGACGATGTCCGCGAGAGTCTCCGCATGGAAAAAATTGGTTCCATTGGAGAAGAGAAAGTGCCAGCAGGTCCAAATGTGCTGGAATCAGATGCGATCATTGTCGTTGAGGGCCGGGCAGATGTGTTAAACCTTCTGCGCTACGGTATAAAAAATGCCGTTGCTGTTGAAGGAACCAATATCCCAAAGACGGTTGTTGATCTCTGTGAGAAGAAGACGGCAACTGCCTTTTTCGATGGGGACCGTGGCGGCGAATTAATCCTGCGGGAACTCTTGCAGGTCGTAGATATAGATTTTGTCGCATTCTCTCCTAAGGGAAAGAGTGTCGAGGACATGACACGAAAAGAAGTCATCAAGACTCTGCGCAACAAAGTGCCTGTTGAATATGTCCGTGACCAGTACTTTGAAGATGCAGCGGAACTTCCGGCCGAACTCCGCATCACACGGGGTAGTGGGGACGAATCGGATTCTTCAGGCAAAAAGACCCGTCATGCATCTTCTGCAAAGCGCACTTCTGACGGCACAAAAGGGCCTCTTACGCTCCGGGACCATATAGAAAATGTAAAAGGCCACAGTCTTGCCCGCTTTCTTACCGATGATCTCACAATTGTAAAAGAACTGCGCCCGGATGAAGTTGAAAAAGCTATAGACACTCTTGATGGCACAGTTAGTGGTCTTGTCGTTGATCGCCCGGTGGATCAGAAATTGCTGGACCGGCTGGTCTGGAAAGGTCTCTCCTATGTTGCGGCAAAAGACTTTAAGGGCGTTATTAAACGACCGCTATCCATCCAGTTATTGAAAATGGGTACTTGATTACCCCTACGCAAATTTATTTATCCTGCATAAAACCATGATACTGTCAGGAGTGGTCACATGCACAAAGAGGAACTGATCAATCTTCACAAGATGCTCTCTGAAGTCAAAGACTATTTTGAAGAGATCAATCCCGAACTGAAATTTACCCAGTACACTTCATTGAAGATTACTCCCTCGCAGCAGCACAAGAGCAAGATGGAGCATAAGTATGCGATATTTGTGCTGGGGACCGAAATTGCCAATGCTATGAAGGAAATTGACTATTCCTCTTCAAACCGGATATCAGCACGCATGAAGGAGCTCGCTGATAAGACTCTTAAAGAGATGGATGAGTCTTAATTTTTTCTTTTTTTTGGCTCCGCTTGTTTTGTTGGTGCGGTTTTATTGTGAGATAATCTTCTGATATCACTCACCGTTTGTAGTTATCATACCGTGAAGAAATGTTAAAATCCCATAAGGGCGGATGATCGCACATGCAGTACTTCGCAGATACCGAAAAATCCATCGATATTAAGGAAGTGAATCGTGCAATTGAGACTGCATTTGCTGATCACGCAAGAGGCGTTGTCCAGATGCCTCCAAAAGTGTACATAACACTTCCTGAAGGGGACTTCCGGACCATGCCCGCATATCTTCCCTCACTCTCTCTTGCAGGCGTGAAGGTAGTCAATGTGCATCCCGGTAACCCGGTACGCGGACTTCCAACCGTGATGGCCCTTACTATAATTCTCGATATCGCAACAGGTACTCCTGTCGCAATTCTCAACGCAACAAAACTAACTGACATGCGTACCGGAGCAGCGGGTGCTGTTGCGGCAAAATACCTCTCTCCGAAAAAAGAGATTGTCCTTGGATTGATTGGTACAGGAAGGCAGGCTGAAGCACAATACCGGGCAATTTCTCAGGAACTTGACATTTGCGGGATCAAATGCTGGAGCCGGAATTCCCTGCACGCGGAAAAATTTGTACAGAAAATCACGGATCATGATGCCCGCAGCGTTACTGTGGAAAATGCCTGTGACTGTGATCTCCTTGTTACAACAACCCCCTCCCGCACACCGGTTGTCAGGAGCGACTGGGTGCAGGAAGGGACCCACATAAATGCGATCGGTGCTGACGCGCCGGGTAAACAGGAACTCGATCCCTCTCTGCTCAAACGAGCGCAGATCTTTGTCGATGATTTATCTCAGGCAGTTCACTCAGGGGAGATTAATGTGCCCATCAGCCGTGGGATTTTTACGCCAGAAGAGATCGCTGGCACACTTGGTGAAGTTGTTATCGGGATAAAGCAACGCGCGAGTCCGGACCAGATCACTATCTTTGACTCCACGGGACTTGCAATCCAAGATCTGGCGATTGCGGTGATCGCAATGCGCAACGGACGGGCAATCGACATTCCGTTTCCCTGATTTGTGCTCTTAAAAAAGTGAGGGAAGAGAATTCCTACTCTTCAGGTTTTTTTGCATGTTTCTTCCAGATCTTTTCACGGTACACTGGCCCGCTGTTATAGGTACAGAATGGGATAAGGGTACCGTCTGGAGTTGCATAGTGTATGCAGCAGCGCTGGACACGTTCCAGATCATAATTATACCTGTCCATGAAATGCATGGTGCCGATAAAAAGTGCGTTCCAGTGAAAATCTCTGAGCGCGTCGAAGTTCTGTCCGATCAATGTTTTTCCTATCATCTTCCAGAACTCGGTAGTGTTACCATGCTCTCCCTTCTGCACGGATTCATGCATGCTTTTAACGCCCTCTAACAATGCCTTGTATTTGTTTATGGCGCCACCTTTTTTTATCGTCTCTGTCATCTGTTCGATCGATTTAAAGAAACTCTCCACATCTACCATCCGGTTTACCGGTACAATGCCTGCCTCCTGGACGAATACATACGTGGCAGCACCGCAGTGTGGGTGGGCTGTGAAACGCACTTGTGGCTTTCCTGTGTAGGCTTCAACTAGATCGGAGAACGGGAGCACACAGGGAATAGGATAAAAATCATCTTTTTTGATGATTCCCTGTGTCTGTGCTTCAATATCAGCCAGAACTTCAGGAATAGTGATACGGGATTTTTTAATATCATCATCACTTGCAGCGCCGGTAAATGCTACCGGCTGGAAATTCACACCACGGATAACTGATATGTTATCTACGGCAAACCTGATGATATCACCAATCTCATGATCATTTTTGCCACGGATTATAGTAGGCACAAGAACAATGCCAAGTTTCACCCGATTCATATTTTCTACGGCTTTTTTGTGAATTGCTAAAAACGGGTTTGTTGCTGGAGAGACACCGTCAAAGTGCAGGTATACCGTGTTGAGACCAGCATCCTTGAGTTCCCTGGCATACTCCGGCTCCTTTGCGAGACGCACGCCGTTGGAAGCGATCTGTACTTGGGGAAAGCCAATCTCTTTTGCCTTGTTGATGATCTTTGAAAGATCCTCTCTCATCGTAGGCTCTCCCCCGGAAAACTGTACTGCGGGAGCGGGGACCGGCTTTTGATCCCGAAGAAGCGTTAACATCTTTACGATTTCATCAAAAGTTGGCTCATAGATAAAACCGCAGGCGCGTGCGTTTGCAAAACAGAATTCACAGTCCAGATTGCAGCGGTTGGTGAGATCGATATTGGCAAGCAGTGTCTGTGAGTGGTGGTTATTACAGAGTCCGCAGGACGAGGGGCAGTTTTCTGGCGGAGCAATATTCTGGGGATTTGATACACCCGCGCCTATGGCATCATACTTAGCAAACCGTTTATACATCACGGGATCTGACCAGTAGAGATTCTTAAAATCCCCGTGCTCTTTGCACGTTCTTTTCAGCCAGATCTTTCCCTCTTCTTCTACGATCTCCGCATCAATTACGGTACTGCATGAGGGGCAAAGAGTTCGGGTCTTTTTTATCAGCATTAATATCCACCGGGTACTCACGGTTTTTAGTTATCCCGCTGTTGAGTTACCTTAATGTTTTTATCTGCTCTTTATTAGAGATATTGGAGTGCACCATTATTAGTATCGACTTCTTCATAATACCGTTGCTCTCAGCGGTCTGGATCATGCTCCCTGCGTATATCCCCAATCCTACGGCAGCTCTTCTTGGCGGGGGCACTCCTATAGACTTTGGAAGGAATTATTCTGACGGGCAGAGGATATTTGGGGATGGTAAAACGTTTCGTGGCCTGTTTTTTGGGGTGCTTGCCGGTATAATCACCGGTATACTCCTTATCTGGCTTTCTTCAACATTTTCCTTGACATTCCTGCCCCAGCATACCTTAACATCGGTATCTCTTCTCGCGCTTGGAGCATTGTTAGGGGATCTGGGAAAGAGTTTTATTAAGCGCAGGATGGGAAAAGTGCGGGGTGAAAAGTGGCCGGTTGCAGACCAGCTCGATCTGGTTGTTGGGGCATTTATCCTACTGCTCGTCTTTGATCCCGCATGGCTATTTGCCTATCTTACCCTTCCCATTCTTATCATTATCGTGATCCTCACCCTTGTCCTTCACCGGGCGGTTAATATTATTGGTTATATGTTGGGCGTCAAGGAGGTCCCATGGTGAACGCTATTGCTGAACTGCTTATCCAAAATAAGGCAATTGAGATGGGTGACTTTACGCTGGCATCCGGTGCAAAAAGCACGTACTACATTGATGTGAAAACAGCAGTGACCCATCCCGATCTGCTCAATGCCATTGCAAAACTCGTTGCACAGTCGCATGATTTCGATGTAATTGCAGGAGTCGCTGTTGGGGGGATCCCTCTCGCGGTTGCAACTGCACTTGCTGCTAAAAAACCCTATGCGATAATACGGGCTGCCGAGAAAAGCCATGGAAAGAAAGAGATGATTATAGGCAACGTCCGGAATAAGCGGGTCCTTCTTATTGAAGATGTGACCACATCCGGTGGATCCGCGTTGTACGGTATAGAAACCCTTCGCACCGCAGGAGCTCAGGCAGACCGCGTCGTTACTGTAGTAGACCGGGAGCAAGGGGCAGAAGCGCTGCTCATCCAGCAGGGCATTGAGTTCCTGCCACTCGTCAGAGTCAGCGAACTGCTAAAACAGAAGTAATTTTTACGGCCAGTGTACATTAGAGATGGACATGAGGATACTTGTTGTGGGTGGAGGTGGAAGGGAGCATGCAATAGCATCTGCACTTGCCCGCAACCGGAAAACCGTAATATATTCCGTCATGGCAAAGAAGAATCCCGGGATCTTAAAACTTGCTAAAAAGGTTCTGCTCTGCAGGGAAACAGACGTGCCCCGTATTGTTGCCTTTGCAAAGGAGAATGGTATCGAATATGCTTTTATCGGTCCCGAATCCCCGTTAGAAGCCGGTATTGTTGATGCATTAGAATCTGTTAATATACCCTGTGTCGGACCTACAAAAGCGGCTGCACGAATTGAGACTGACAAAGGTTTCTGCCGCAGACTGATGGAAGAGCACCAGATCGATGGTTGCCCGAAGTACCGGCTCTGCCAGAACGGCGCTGAGGCTATCGCGTTCATCAAAGACCATGATGGCGATCTGGTGATAAAACCTGTTGGGCTTACCGGGGGAAAAGGGGTCAAGATTATGGGTGAGCAAGTGGATCGGGTCGGTGCGATCGCGTACGCAGCAGAGATCAAAGGCTCAATCATTCTTGAAGAGCGTCTTGTAGGAGAGGAGTTTACCCTTCAGGCCTTTGTCGATGGCACTCACCTTATTCCCATGCCCCTTGTCCAGGATCACAAGCGGGCATTTGACGGGGACACCGGGCCGAACACCGGGGGCATGGGTTCGTATACTATGCCCGACCATATGCTCCCCTTTGTCACCAAAACAGAGTACACGCGCGCGTTTGCGATCATGCAGGCAACCGTTGATGCACTGGCCAGAACCGGAAACCCCTATAAGGGCATTCTCTATGGCCAGTTTATGAATACAGCAAAGGGTCCGAAAGTGATAGAGTTCAATGCACGGTTCGGAGATCCCGAAGCCATGAATGTTCTGTCGTTGCTCACATCAGACCTTTCAGAAATCATGAAGAGGATCACAAGCGGGACACTTAACTCTGCACAAGTCACGTTTGAAAAGAAAGCAACTGTCTGCAAATATCTGGTACCTGAAGGTTACCCCGATGCCCCCCATGCGGGGGATCCTATCCATTTCGGCGAAATGAATGGGACAATCACTTATTATGCAAATGTCGAAGAACATGACGGTTCGCTCATAACGCTGACATCCCGGACACTTGCGTTTGTTGGAATAGGCGATACGTTAGAAGCTGCCGAATGTATTGCAGAGCAGGCAGCTGCATCAGTCAAGGGTCTCGTGCGATACCGAAAAGACATCGGGACTGCTAAGTTACTTAAGCAACGTATCGCGCACATGAAGGAGCTACGATGAATAAGGATTTTCTTTCAATTCTTGATATCAACAAAATCGAACTGGAACAGATACTTTCTGAAGCAAAACATCTCAAGACATTGAAGAAACAGGGAGTGGTTCACGATGTCTTACGGGGAAAGAACCTCGCCATGATCTTTGAGAAGTCATCTACCCGTACGCACATCTCGTTTGAAGTTGGTATGAACGAGCTGGGTGGCCACGCCCTGTTTTTGAATGCCAGAGATATGCAGATCTGGCGGGGAGAAGAGATCCGGGATACTGCACGGGCTGCATCCCGTTATGTATCAGGAATAATGATCCGGGCCTACAAACACAGCACGATTGAGGAATTTGCCCGCTTTGCCACAATTCCGGTGATCAATGGGCTCTCCGATCTCGAACACCCTTGCCAGTTAATTGCAGATATCATGACTATGCAGGAGCATTTTGGTTCAACGAAAGATCTGAAGGTGGCATGGGTTGGCGATGGTAATAATGTCTGTAATTCGCTGATCCTCTCGACTGTTCTTACCGGCTATTCTGTAACCGTGGCAACCCCCAACGGTTACGAACCCTCTGAAGAGATCGTGAAAAAGGCACGCGCTCTTGGTGGAAAAGTGACATTAGTGAAAAGTCCTGAGCAGGCTGTTAAAGATGCGCATGTCATTGTTACGGATACCTGGGTGTCTATGGGTGATGATGCGGAGCGGGAAGAGCGCCTTAAGATTTTTTCGGGTTATACTGTTGATACAGGACTCATGCGACACGCGTCTCCAGACGCACGGGTGCTCCACTGTCTTCCGGCACACCGTGGCGAGGAGATCGCCGATGAAGTGATGGAAGGCGGTCAGAGCCTTGTCTGGGATGAAGCAGAAAACCGGCTGCACGCCCAGAAAGCATTGCTCGTGCGACTTCTGAAAAAATAAAAAAAATAGTTTTTTTTAACTTGTTACTTATCGTGAACGAATGCATTAAGTTGTTCACGCATATAGGTCTCAACTTTCTGCATTACCTCAAGTTTACCACGGAACGCGAGTAGATCCCGTTCATCCCCTTCCATATTGGCAAATTTGATCTTCTCTCTACGGTCAACAACTTCCACATCGAATTTACTCGTGATATCGAAAATGATCTTCTGGGGAACCCCGGGGGGGATGACAATATCGAATAACTGTTCTTCATCGGTCATAAGTATCTCACTATTCACTTTCCTATTTTGATCCGCCGGCTCATAATACATGGGCCCCCGCGCACGCCCCCGATCGGATTTTTAGGTTTTCCAA
>Ga0194039_1001749_pt1 | contig 11406 bp, 13 predicted proteins | sample JunL228m_MetaG_FD_148679 | JGI IMG/M metagenome (GOLD analysis project Ga0194039, IMG submission 148679) | Anoxic zone freshwater microbial communities from boreal shield lake in IISD Experimental Lakes Area, Ontario, Canada - Jun2016-L227-8m | ecosystem: Environmental > Aquatic > Freshwater >...
TCCCATTGACAAGACAGGCAATCTCCTTGTCTTTTCCAACGTTGGCAATCGCGGCTTCCATGCCGGCCGTACCGGATCCGCTGATTACCATGAGATCGTTGGTCGTTCCAAAGGCGGTTTTAAGGACCCGCACACAGTCGGCATACGCGGCACCGAACTCGGCGCTGCGGTGGTTTATTGCCTGACGCATCATTGCATACCTGACCCGTTCCGGCATCGGCACCGGGCCTGGCAGCATCAGGAGAAGTTCTTTTTCCATGGGGATCTGCTCATAGTATATTTATATAGATACAATATAAGTTTGGATGGCTTGCATGGCAGACGTAGCGATAATTTCAGGATCCGCATCAGACGCGGCAATTACGGACAAGGTTAAAAAGGTCCTTGACGAGAACAAGGTGTCGTATGACGCACAGATCATCTCCGCTCACCGCGACCCGGACAAACTGGATGCGTATATCAAAACCAGCAATGCGAAAATTTTCATTGCGATTGCCGGCCTTTCCGCGGCACTTCCCGGTGTTATCGCGTCAAAGTCCGACAAGCCGGTGATCGGCGTCCCGGTGAGTGGGACACTGAACGGTATGGATGCCCTGCTCTCGATCGCCCAGATGCCAAAGGGAGTTCCCGTAGCCTGCGTGGGAGTGGACAATGGGGATAACGCAGCGTGGCTGGCGATCAGGATACTGAAACTAAAATAGGGGTTATCAGGTTCAGCCTTTTTTTTAATCACCTTTTTTCGACAGATCAAATCCTACGGGTTCTGTATCACAAAGAACGTGTACCCGTGGTACCGCTTATATTTCCGGTACATCTCCACTTCGAGGTCGCAGGAGTCAAGGAATGCACCAAGGGTGGGATCGTTCCCGTAAGTTTTCCTGAGCTCTGCCACGCGAGCACGCATCGGAACATAGTAATTCTCCCACCAGCCGGCTTCCGGCAGCCGGTACATTTCAATGAGACGGAGCCCCTCCCGGTGGATCTGCTCCACCCGCTCTTGTTCGGACAGCAGCAAGTAACCCTGCGTTTCCCAGTACTGCATAAGTTCAGCAGGAGGATCTGCCTCAAAACAGACCGCATCAGAAACCACAATAAACCCACCTTTCTTCACGAGCGGTTTCCAGGCCCTGAGTCCCTGAACGAATCCCATGATGAAGATGGCCCCCTCGGACCAGATGAGATCGAACTGCCCCGGCTCAAACGGCAGGGTGTCCATCGATGCACAAACGGCGCTTATCCGTCCTGCCATGCCATCCTTCTGAGCCCGTGCCGTGATGGCATCGATGAACGGCTGATGATTATCGACTGCCGTTATCATATCGGAAGTCAGGCCGGCAAGGTCCATTGTCTGGGTACCTGAACCGCATCCAATATCGAGGATCTTCGCATTCCTTGGGAGGGGCGGGAGGTATGAATATGCTTTTCTGGTCGCACCCGTGCATCCGGGCCCCTGTCTGGGAAGGAACTCGAATACCTGGTAAAAAAACTCTTCAGGTGTCATTGCAACTCAAAGGTTGGGAATGTGAAATTGAGTGCTTTGTGGTCTGGAAGAATATAGTTCACCCATTTTTAGGAACCAGTAAAATTTTAAAAAGTGCACCGTACTGCAGCCCACGTTGAAATGTAACAACAATTGCAAGCGAGGAAGTAATCCGGGCATGGGCATGATTATGAGCCCGCCTGCCGAACGTTTTACCATGACAGTACTGCACGAACCGGTTGTTTCTCTGGAGGATGTCAGGGTCAGGAAAATCTCGCTCTCGTCCCTTGACCTTGAAGTGACAATTCGCGTGGAGAATCCCAACCTCATTGGCATCACTCTGCAGCAACTGCCGTTTACTGTTCTTTGCAGTGCTGGGAACAAGAATCAGGAGATCGCAACAGGAAATACCGGGCGGGTAAAGATCCCCGCCAAGGGCAGCACGGTACTTCGTATCCCGGTCACATCGCAGAACGCCGCCCTTATCGGGGCACTCGCAACGTTTGTCACCAGAGGTGGCATGCAGGTGACGATTCAGGGTAAAGCAACCATTGACTGTATCCTGTTCGGTTGGTCGATCCCATTTTCAAAAACACTGGCGGTGACGATGGCTCAGGTCGCAGAGGCCGTTGCCGGGAAGGAACCGTTGAAATAAGCGGACCGTTCCCGCTCATGGATCTTCCGGGCATGTTGCCCGTAAAGTGCAAACTGGAACTGATCGTCCCAGTCAAGTTCATGACGGGCCTCGGCTATCTGCACTTCGGATTCGATCCGACTCCAGCTTTTTCATGCATTTATCACACTATAATGCATAATTTTGTCTATTTTCGTGCACTTTAATGGATTAAGGATACCCTATGGCAGTAACCGATGCTCAGATCACGCAGTTATACGAGATCGAAAGGGCATATTCAATTCCGTAGTTACGGTCCCTGTTTCCCTTTTGGACCGTTCCCCTTCTTCTTCCCTTTGCCCTTCGGAGCAGTCCCAAACAGCTCATTTACCATCTTGACCGCACAGAGATCCCCGCACATCGAGCAGGTATCCGTCTCCCCGTCCCGCTCATGGATCTTCCGGGCATGATCCCCGTAGAGCGCCAGCCGGAACTGCTCGTCCCAGTCGAGCTCATGCCGGGCCTCGGCCATCTGTACCTCGCGGTCCATCTGCCAGCCCTCGTGCTTCCGGACGGTGTCCCCTACATGCGCAGCGATCTTTGCCACCCGGGTTCCCTCGATGATATCGGCAACATCCGGGAGAGCGAGGTGCTCGCTCGGTGAGACCATGCAGAGGAAGTCAGCACCGTTGAGGCAGGCAGTTGCCCCGCCAATGGCCGCGACTACGTGGTCGTAGCCCGGCGCGATATCGGTGACGAGCGGTCCGAGCAGGTAGAGCGGGGCGTGGTCGGTGATCTCCTTGATCATCTTCACATTGTAGCCCACCTGGTCGAGCGGCATATGTCCCGGCCCCTCGATCATCCGCTGGACTCCCTTTGCCTGCGCCTGTTTTGCCAGAGTGCCGAGCGTGATGTACTCGACTGACTTTGCGAGTTTCTCTGCATCCTGTAAACAACCGGGGCGCATCCCGTCCCCGAGGCTGACCGTCACATCGTACTCTGCGAGGATCTCCAACAGGTAATCGTATTCTGCATACAGCGGGTTCTCCTCATCGCGCTGCATCATCATTGCGCAGTGGAACGAACCGCCACGACTCACCACACCCATAAGGCGCGGATCGCTCCGGAGCGCTGCGAGTGCCTGCCGGTTTACCCCGCAGTGGAGGGTTAAGAAATCCACACCCTGCTGGCAGTGCTCACGGATCACTTTAAAGAGCAGGTCGGCATCCACGTCCGCTGCGTTCCCGGCCCGGCGCACCGCTTCGTACACCGGTACGGTTCCGACCGTGGTATCCAGTGTGAGCATCTTCTTCCGGATCGCAACAAGGTCGCCACCGGTCGAGAGGTCCATCAAGGCATCGGCACCGTTATCGAGCGCTGCCTGCGCCTTCTTCTGTTCCATAGCCGCATCGCACCGGCTGCCCGACGTACCGACATTCACGTTGATCTTGACGGTACACCCTTTACCGATCGCACACAAAGGATGTTTCCGGGTGGGGTTTGTGGGAATCACAATCCTGCCGGCCGCAACCAGTCGCGCCATGCGTGCAGGGTCCATGCCCTCTATCCGGGCTGCCGCTGCCACCTCTTCCGGAACACCGCGGGAACACCTGCGGACCAGCAAATCCATAAGACACATCTGTGCGGAGTCCTTATTATTGTGCATGCAGGTCGAGTGGATAACGAATGGAGAGATGTGGGGAAATTCCTTTATCGTAGGAAATATTCTCGTGGATGCCGGGGTTATGCCCATGGCAATAGCACCGCACAAGGAGCGGATCGAAACCATCGTCCTCACCCATTGTCATTTCGACCACACAGCCCGGGTAAAAGAGATCGCGCACATGTGCAAAGCCAAGGTTGCCATACACAAAAATGATGCTCGGGGTCTGCTTGACGAAGCACAGAACCTCGCCATGCATTTTGGTGCCCGCTCGCCCGGAATACTGCCGGACATAACGCTAAAAGAGGGTGACACCATCGGTGATTTTGTCGTCCTCCACACTCCAGGGCACACACCGGGATGCATCTGCCTGTTCTGCGAAAAAGAGCAGCTCCTCTTCAGCGGGGATACCGTATTTACCGATGGGGCATTCGGGCGCTATGATTTCCCGGGCGGGAGCCGGGCAGAACTCCAGCGGTCGCTTGAACGCCTCGCACCGCTCGATGTCGAAGGGCTCTTCCCGGGCCACGGATCGCCGGTAGAAGAGGGCGGGAGACGGCATATAGCCGCTGCACTCAGTCTTATCAAGAGCGGTTATGGATAAAGGAATTTACTGTCTCGTTTTTAAAAATCCCATCTGCACGGTCCGGGTCGGTGCACTCGGTGAGATAATCTTCCAGCCCGGCTGGCACTACTACATCGGTTCCGCCTTAGGCAGCGGGGGCTTGAAACGTCTTGAGCGCCACATCAGCCTTGCAGCACGGCGCGACAAACGGCCGAAATGGCATGTGGATTATCTCCTCTCTTCTCCCCTTTTTTCTCTGGGATATGCAATCTGTGGGGTAACGAGTGAGAGGCTCGAATGCCGGCTTGCAGATGAGCTGGGCGGTGACGGTGTACCGAAGTTCGGGTGCAGTGACTGCACCTGCTTATCACACCTTTTTTACCTGCGGTGTGATCCGCAAGAAGAGATCATCTCTGCGTTCCGGCAGCTCCGGCTCATACCAACCACCAAAACAATCATGAACCCGGGCGTGAAGGATAACATATGAAGGTGCTGGGAATATCTGGGAGCATGCGGAAAGAAGGCAACACCGCAGTGCTGGTCAATGTCATTCTCGAACGCTGCCATGCTGTGGGGATCAAGACCGAATTTGTCTCGCTTGCAGGAAAGAAGATCCACCCGTGTCTGGGCTGTGAGAAGTGCAAGGAGAGGAAGTGGTGCGTGATCGAGAACGATGACTGGGATTCTATTGTCAAGAAGATACTTGACTGCGATGTGCTCGTGATCGGTTCACCCACATATTACTATGATGTGTGCGGCCATCTCAAGAATTTCATAGACCGCACGTATTCCCTCTACCATGACCACAAGCTGGCGGGTAGGAAGGGGGTCGCTGTGGCCGTGCAGGCGCAGAAAGGCGCAAGCCGGACGATCCAGACACTTGAAGGATTCTTAAGCACCCATGAATTTTCATCGCTGGGATCGGTCAAGGGCAACGGGTATCATGAGGGTGAAGTGCTTGCTGATAAGGAAGCTATAGAGAAAGCCCAGAAGATCGGGGATAAGATCGTCCGGCTTGTCAAAAGGAATCATAATAAATGAGAACGGAAAAACCTTTTTTCAGATATTCTCATACAGCGTGGTGCGCCGTTTAAGCGGTCTGCCCACATCCTCTGCAACGCGCTGCATCTCTTTGGGATCAAGGTAATCGGTATTGACTGCCCCTGCCCCTTTTGAGATGCTCTCTTCAAACATAGTCCCGCCGAGATCATTGGCTCCGGCGATGAGCCCGAGCTGGGCCATCTTGATTCCCTCTTTCACCCACGAGACCTGAATATTTTTAAAATTGTCAAGAAAGAGGCGTGCAACGGCCACCATCAGGAGATCCTCTCTTCCCGTTGCTCCCGCCCGGGCGATACCTGCGCGGAAGAGGGGGGTGTTCATGTGGATGAACGAGAGGGGCACAAACTCGGTAAACCCATGTGTCTCATCCTGTATCTCCCGCAGGATAGTGAGGTGAGAAACCCGATCCGCGTCACTCTCGCAATGACCGTACATGATAGTCGCCGTAGTGGGAATGCCAAGCCTGTGCGCCTCTTTGATGATACGCACCCATTCTGCGGTCGAGATCTTCTCACGGCAGATCGTTTCCCGGACGGAATCCACTAAAATCTCGGCTGCTGTCCCGCACATCGAACCCAGCCCGGCCCCTTTCATCAGGACTAGCACATCTTTTGTGCTCATCGCACTTTTTTTTGCCGCATAAGCAACTTCCATCGGGTTGCTCGCGTGGAGATGGACACCCGGCGCCGCTTCATGGATCCACCGGTATACGTCTGTATAAGATTGTGCGGTGAATGCCGGGTGAAGACCGCTGACAGTGCAGATCTCTGAGACACACCGCTCTTTTGCAAGGGTAGCCTTCTTCTGGATCTCTGTCTTGTCGTGGAAATAGATCCCCTCGTCTCCGGGTTTTTTTGAAAAACCACAGAACCCGCAGGCATTGACACAGAGGTTGGTCACGTTGATGTTCTGGTTCAGGACATAGGTGATCGCAGGACCGACCCGCACCTCGCGCACCTCATCTGCTGTTCTGGCAACATCCCACACCTGCCGGTCGCGTACCGAGAATAGCTGGTGGGCCTCATTCTCAGTCAACCGGTGGCCGGCCTTCACATCCGCAAGCAGGTTCTGGAGAGGGGTTGTCATAGGTACTCCACGCGTGTGTTGTCAAAGTGTAGCGCACGCGAAAAAGTAAACCTGTCGCTATTATTGCCGCATAATTCTTATTCCCTGACGCGAAACCATCTCTATAGGAGCGATATGCAGCAGATAGATGTTCAACTGACAAGAAAGCTCGCAGATGGATTCATCATCCCATTAGGTCCGGCAAACCTTGTCGCGGTTAAGACCGATGTGGGTATGGTTGGGTGTGGGGCGTTCGATGTAGCAGCGCTCGATTCGTTCAGTTATCCGGCAGTCAAGGTACGGCCATCCATCGGACCATCGATCGTGGATATCGATGATATCTTAAAAGGGATTGTCAAGGAAGCGAACCGGTCTGCGATGGGACGCGGGATCAGGAACGGCATGACCGGGCGTCAGGCGCTGGAACTGCTCTGATCTGTGGATCAGAAACTAAAAAAAAGTTTTTCTGACGGTTCAACTGTTTTTTATCGCGAATTTCACACGATCTCATACAGCGTAGTCCGTTGCCGGAGTTTCCGCCCGATATCTGTAACGATTCGTTCCATATCTTTTGGATCCAGATAATTCGAGCCGGAGGCTCCGGCATCACCGCTCACATCATCGGTGAACATGGTTCCCGCAAGATCATTGGCGCCGGATAAGAGGGCAAGCTGAGTCATTTTCAGCCCGACCTTCCCCCATGCAACCTGAATATTGGTAAAATTATCGAGGAAGAGCCGGGATACTGCGATCATCAGGAGATCTTCTCTGCCCGTGGGCCCGGCTCTGGCGATCCCTTGCTGGTACAGCGGCGTATTGGTGTGGACATAAGGAAGGGTGACAAGCTCGGTAAACCCGTGCGTTTCCTCCTGTATGTTCCGCAGGATACCGAGATGTTCGATCTGGTCCGCTGCGGTCTCGTAAGATCCGTACATGATGGTCGCTGTCGATCGCAGGCCGATCCAGTGCGCTTCCTTAATTATCCGGACCCAGTCTGCGGTGAGCACCTTGCGGGGGCAGATCACTTCCCGGACGGAGTCCACCAAGATCTCTGCCGCAGTTCCCTGGATTGTTCCAAGACCCTCCTCTTTGAGCCGGATGAGCACTTCGGGCGTTGAACACCTGCCCCGGTTTGCTGCGTGGGCAACCTCGTCCGGGCTGAAGGCATGGACGTGGACACCGGGCGCCACCTCGTGCACCCAATGGATAAGATCAATGAATGTGTCCAGCGTGAAGCCGGGATGCACTCCAGAAAGCAGGCAGATCTCGGTCACATTACGCTCGTATGCCAGCTTTGCTTGTACCTGGATCCCTGCCTTGTCATGGCAGTATGCCCCCTCGTCAGTCACTTTCCTCCCAAACCCGCAGAATCCGCAGAGGTTCTTGCAGATGTTTGTGACGTGCAGGTTCTGGTTCCGCACGTAGGTGACGGTATCTCCGACTCGGCGTTCCCGCATCTCATCGGCAGCCGCGGTGATCGCAAGGACATCAGAACCCCGGACATTCAGGAGGAGTTCTCCTTCCTTTGCGGTGAGACGGTGGCCGCCCAGCACATCGGACAGCAGGGTCGATACGTTTATCACTGACTTCCCCCTTCACCGCTGTTTCTTCCCGCTTTTCTTCTGCGGTTTTTGGATCCTTGCTTCTTCCTTCCTGCGGAGGTAGAGTTCGTGGAGCACCATTATGATGATGACAACAATGATCACTTCCACAATGTGGAGCGGGAGAAGGCCGACATAGGGCACGGTGAAGAGGGCCTTTCCGATAACCCACTCCTTTGCCACGGGCTCAACTGTCCCTGTCCCGGGGATCGTGAGGTATCCCTGGTCGCTGAAGTTGTTGTTGTCACCCTTGGTGATGTACCCGCCATGAGTGGTATTGGTATCGGTATTCCTGACATAGCCGGAGTTTGGGATCACCTCATTTGCGGGAAGGACATAGTTGCCCTGCGGGGTTTTCATGATGAGATCTTTTGTCCCGGTCGTGAAGTTGGCAGCAGGAGGGGCACCCGCACCGGTCGATAAAATCTGGTACCCGTTTGCGGTCTCCCCGCTGACAGTGAGCGGGAGATACCCTGTCGGAGTGACTGTCCCGCGATAGATATTGATATACGAGGGGACCGGTTGCCCGGCATTTGTCCATGTCATAGCTCGGTGGATGATCGGGTGCTGCGCTTTTGAGAGCGGGAGAAGGCCGATCGAGGCCCACATGTCGGTGAGACCATTCGGGCGGTAGATGATCATATCCCCATAATCACCGAACTTTTTATACCCGGACTTCTTCCCATCATCCCAGGTCTGGAGATCCCCAAACCGGTCTTTCTGGACAACAACCACGAGATCCCCAACGTTCATGTTGGGCACCATGCTCTCGGACTCGATCGTAACCACTGCGGGCCAGGTACCGCAGATCAAATAGAGGGCGAATGCAATGCAACCGACAACTGCCACCACCCAGATCAGATCGCGGGCAAGGGATACCGCCCAGTGATTGTTTGTCCGGAACTGGCTGAGTAATGTGCGGATGTCCCGGGTTTTTTCTTTGTCTGCCATCTCTTGCTACACTGTATGAGATTTTTTGTTAATATAGCGCTCCTTTCGAACTGCAGAACACAGAGGAAGTGCCTTAGGGATAAAATAAGCTCCTAACAGGATTAGAAAAAACCCGCATAGACCCATGATCCTGCGATGAGAGGTGTCGGAGAGATTTGTCCTTCCCTGTGGAACGACCAGGCACGATGGAATGATGGGATCTTTATATTTTCTCAGTGGACGATATGTATTCATGCTCGATGTACAGCAGATCACGCTCGCTTTTTTAGAGAAGCGGCTGCAGGTACATCCCGATGTGGTGCGGTATATCCTGGAACAGGACGAACCTGACCTGATAGAACGTATCATTTCTGGGGTGCCGGACCATGCGATCGTGGTCTCGGCGCAGCACATCCCCGGCATGACCGTCACCCGTGACGGCACCCGCTTTCTCACAGATCCCAGCGTAGAAGTGGTCAGCGGCTCTGCCGGAACTTCCGGGCCTATAAACGGTACCGGTGATTATCTCCACTATTTCCGCGACCGTTACACCAGATTGGGTGGAATGATCCGGAGCCGGTGCAGTGCCATGCCCATCGAAGCACTGACGCGTTCCAACCGGTACCGGCAGGAGGAGTGCACCATCATTGGAATGGTCACAGAGATCAAGACCACGACAAACGGGCACCGTATCGCCGAGATCGAGGACTCCTCGGCAAATATTACTGTGCTCTTTTTGAAGGATCGCCCGGTCTTTATCGATGCCGATAGGATTATCCACGACGAAGTCATTGGAGTCAAAGGCAAGCTCTCCAGCGATGGGAAACTCTTCTTTGCCGAGCTGCTATACCGCCCGGACATCCGCATCGATAACACCCCGTTCAAGAGTGAAAAGCCGGGAAAAGCGGTCTTCATCTCGGATGTTCATGTGGGCAGTGACACCTTTTTAGCGGAAAGCTGGAGCCGCTTTTCCGACTGGCTCTCGGCATCGGATTTCTCTTACCTGTTGATTGCCGGTGACCTTGTGGATGGTATTGGTATCTATCCCGGTCATGAGAGCGAACTGGTGATAAAAAACATCTACGAACAGTATGAGGCGTTCGGTGCGATGATGCGCGACCTACCCTCACGGATGAAAATTATCATATCGCCCGGCAACCACGATGTGGTTCGTGGTGCAGAGCCACAGCCGGTGTTACCGGATGCATTTATCAAAAAATTCCCGGACAATTGTATCCTTGTAGAGAACCCTGCGCTTGTCAACCTGCAGGGCGTGCGGGTGCTGATGTATCACGGGCGATCGATCGACGATATGATTGGCCTCATCCCGGGGGCATCCTACGCACAGAGCGGACTGATAATGCAGGAGATGCTCCAGCGCCGTCATCTTGCGCCGGTGTACGGCCGTAAAACCCCGATTGCTGCAGGAAAGACCGACCGGATGATCATCGATCCATTGCCCGAGATTCTCCATACCGGCCATGTCCATATCAAGGGCATCACAAATTACCGAGGCGTGCTTGGCATCAATGCCGGTACGTGGCAATCCCAGACAAAATTCCAGAAGCAAATGAACGTGGACCCGACACCGGCACTCGCAGTTGTAGTCGACCTGCAGACGCTGTTACATGAGACATTCACGTTCGCTTGAAAACACTTTTTTCCGGCTCCATCTCCATCCATTACACGTGATATATGGAGAGATTCGTGCACACCTGATAAATGAGCCGGTCCAATTTTTTTTGCGCCAGTGATACAGCGGATATTTCGACACCGCATTATAGCGCACTTACCGACAGGCTCACGGAACTTCTTAAAAAAACCCGCTAACAAAATCACAACCCTCAAGTATTTTGATTCGCAATATCCGTCAATGGAAACCGGTGCACGAAAACCCGAGGCTGACCGATGAACCCCAATACACGGTTTGAGAATCGCAATATCCTCTGGAATGCGGTAATCCTTGGAACGGCTGCAGCTGCACTTCTCGCAAATTTTACCGGACTCCTTTTTGGGATCTCAACTGGCATCCCCCATCTCTTGTACATTCCGGTTGTAATCGCCTCATACCAGTACCCGCGCAGAGGGACTATCATTGCAGGGTGCATTGGATTGATCTACCTTCTCATGGTAATCCTCCTTGCCGGAACCTCGCCAACCATTCTTATCGATGCGCTGCTGCGCACACTTGTCATTGTCGTGATCGGGTGGCTGATCGCTACACTTACCATCCGCCTCCAAGAGCAGGAAGTGCGCTACAAAGGTCTCTTTGACCATTCGGAAGGTGGCAGCATCCTTGTTGCCGATATTGGCAGCAACCGGACGATTGAAGAGATCAACTGGAAAGCTGCAGACCTTCTCAAACAAAAATCTGCTGACCTTAAGGGCACTTCAATTGCGACCATCTGGGGCGGGGAGGGGGAGGAG
>Ga0194039_1001750_pt1 | contig 11399 bp, 2 predicted proteins | sample JunL228m_MetaG_FD_148679 | JGI IMG/M metagenome (GOLD analysis project Ga0194039, IMG submission 148679) | Anoxic zone freshwater microbial communities from boreal shield lake in IISD Experimental Lakes Area, Ontario, Canada - Jun2016-L227-8m | ecosystem: Environmental > Aquatic > Freshwater >...
GTGTTAGGCAGTCCATGCCGCAGTCCTATTGCGTACGATACGGTATCGAATTGGCCAGGCTGACGGTTTACGAGGCAGCTGGATTGCATGACGCCGCGAATCAGCAGCAGGGCGTGGTGAGCACATGGAGAGTACGATGTCAATACAAGCTGGAAGAATTGGCCGTGTGCAACTCATTCAGGGTGTTCAATGCCACCGGTGGGCCGCAGGACGTGAGCAAATGCCCATACACGCTATCCGTCACACAGTCGCTCCAGAATTCGTACGCTGTCACGCCGGGATGCCTTTTGGTTGTGTGGAATTCTCAGCAAGACGGCATATACGACCCCTGTATCTGTGTTCCATGTACGAAAAATCCGAATATCGATGTGCCGGCGCAACTTACGTCGATTTGCAGGCTGGAAGCGTTCCAGCGCCTCGTGGCAGACGATGTGATCCCTGGAGAAACAACGGGAGTTCCATTGGGAAGCGGTTCGTTCCGAGCACTGATGGATAAGCCTGGACTCTTGCAGATCAACACGCCGGATATTGCACACTGGGCACTTCACACCAACATGCGCGACGCCGACCTTACACTTGACTGGTGGCCGGACGAATGGAAACAGCCTGTCGGATACCATGTAACGCCGGGCTGCTCCACGCCAGGAGACGCGCATTGGAAGACGTTTGACGCTTCTTGGAGATGGGATTCCAAACTGGAGCAGATGGTGTTTGCACGGGACGAGACCAACGACCCTTTATTAAGCCGAAACGCGTTTGGTGCGTCCGGCGTGTGCCGTACCAATAATTACGGAATGCCTCTCACGATGCTGAACTCCATGGCAGTGTGCACACAGGAGAACGCAGACGCCAAGGCCGATCCGATGGTGCCTTCTGGCGCCCCGAAGAAGCCGTGGGTCGACGGGTCGGAGAACTGTGCGCCGGACGCTTTCTCGACGCCGTGGGGCATGGACAGGACCTTGAATCCGCCACGTCAATGGACAGTGGGAACACTGCAACAGGAAGCATCACTTTCACCATTCGCAGCGACTGAATGGGGCCAGGGCTGTGGGCCATATCCCTTGAGCACATGTACGCTGGACAATGACTGTGCCGCCGGCTTGGCGTGCATCATCGCTCCAGGCGGCGCTGCCACTGGTGTATGTGGAGTTTTGCAGAGCGGGAAGATGGAATGCGCGACGCACTCAACATGTAGCAGCAATCGCATGTGTTCCGGCGACGGGATCTGTGTGCAAGGTGTGTGGCAGATCCAGAACAATATTCAACAGGCAATGTCTTTTCGATCGTACTCACAGTCATGCGAAACGGGGACCGCTCTTGACACGTGGGGTACGAGCATAGCCGAGAATCTGCCTGATATCCTCAACGCATCAGGGCTGTGTTCATATCGTTCTTGGTTCGAGAATCGAAGAATGTCCGTTAGAAATTGGTGCAACGGATCAAACACATGCGAATTCAGCGGCATGCAGTCCTGGAATTTCTCCGCCCCTAATCGTCAACAGGATGCGGGGAAAAGCGCTTTTGACAGCGGGGTGCTTGTTCTCCAGCCCTCGCAATGCGATAGAGACTATCAGTTCTATCAGGGATTCTCTTCCTGCACACCAAACGACGCGATGATGTTTGATAGCAAGGGCAACCCCATTCAGGGCCCTTACAAAAAGGACAATCGCACCATCACATATCGCCAAGCCGGGAAACGTGTCCCATTGATGAATTATTATGCGGACGGACCGTCGTTCGGATTCACGGGAATTCCAATGACATATGAGCAACTCGGTTTAGGGAGCGCAACCCCCTCAATCGTCGCCTGCGTGAGCCAGCATATCTGCGGTTTTCAACCTATCTTCATGGTGAATAATCAGCAGGTGGATCACAGGTTGGTTCTCGACGACGGTGTCACGCGGGGATACACGTTACAGGACCTGCTTGCGTGCGGGAGTTTCGGAATATTGAAAGGTTCAACGTGCTATCTGGATTTCGCGGTTGTGCCGTTAGCGTCTTTTGTTTTGACGAATCGAGGAACATTGTACAGTAAGCGAGGATTTCCTGATAGTGTCAAGACCAAGCTTACCACTTCATACACCAGCGACGAAAAATATGACATGCTTCCGATCCTGCAGATGCTCCCGGATTTGGTAATTGCTTTTTACATAGGAGGCGAAGCCACGACGCTGCAGGAATATGTGTCCATGACGAACGCATTCATCACACTGTACGACGCATTGGGCCAGATCAATAAGCCAACATACACGCCCGCGGGAATTCCAAATCAGATCTACAACGTGACCATGTTCGGGGCATACGAAGTGCCGTTCGCGTGGTGGTACAAGTGCACGTGGCTCGGTGGGCATGCGATGGGAAACGATCCAATCGACGCACAGCTCTGCTCATGGCAGGGAGGCCAGTCGCAGCCGACAGCGTTCAGTCCTTCCTCGTTTTTGCAGACGTTGTTTCAAATTAGCCAAGAACAGCAACAGGAGACCGAGAAAACCACACTCTTGCAGCAACTGATCAATATACCCGGTGTGATCACACAAGAAATCATGGATCAGGCATACACTGATTACGTGCAGCAACGAAACGGCTGGTTCGACAGGCTCGGATCAAATCTGCAGTCCGTCTACCGCCGATGCAAGGATAAAAAGATGTACGTGCCGTTCTACAGTGCACGGTCCGAAGCATATCAAATTGCCCGCCTCAATCAAATGTACTACGACACTCCCTTTGATCTCTCGTCGGTGTATACGGATATCAACAATCAAACAGTGTGCACCGGGTCTGCTTGCCTTACCAGCACAGGGGATACGATTCCATTCAGCACCGACCTTCCAATGACACTCGTCGACAAACTGAAAGAGGCCGCAGTGAATAAACTTGCCACGGGACTGAGCGACACGGAGGTCCCGAAACTCGCTGGGGCTGTCCTCGTGCCACTGTTTTCATCCGAACCCATTCCGGCGACATTCTGGGACGGTTTACTTGACACGTTCAAGCCATTGGCGTCAGGCTGCGGTGGAATTGTGACGCTCAGGACTTCGGGGGTGGCAACTTCATGCCTGTGTGGTATATGGAGCGACTGCTCGAACAAGGTCAAAAACGACATACTCCAAAGAGCAAAGATCACAACACAGCCGTCGTCCACAACGATTCCGGAAATAATACTCGGCAGCACTCGCATTGATACGTGTGTCGTGGCAGGGATCGATAGCGTCGGCAAATGCTTTTTGGACAACGGGGTTCTCCAGTCGAATGTAAATTTCACAACAGTCGCCTCTGTCACCGTACCGGCCGGCGTGTCTGCTGAGCTGTACATGGAGGTGAAGTGGGATTGCAAGCGATTGACCTGTGATTCGAATAACATAGCCATGGACGGAAAGATGGTGCCCGCTGCGCAGATTCCGTTTACGGTTACAAACCAGGAGACGCTGTTGATTCAGGAGTACACGTTCTTGCAGCGAATAGGCTTTGTAAAGACAAATCCGTGGGAGAGTCTTGCAACACAGATCAACGAAATCAACTGTGATGAAGAAAACCGGTTTAAAATAGGACGCGATCAGTGGGGCAACACCCAAGATCAATGTAAAATCGAAGAACGAAAAGTCACAGCCTCGCCAGCCTTTTTTGAGATGAAAGTACGGACTCTAAAGTATTATATCAATGAAACGCTGAGGGCGGATCTCGAATTTCTGCCATGTGTTGTCAATTTTGACCCGGGGTTGGTCACAGCCGAAACGTTTCTCAATACCTACAACACATATCGCAACGATCCGATTCAATTCTTGGATTGCGCTCGTAATAATTTTACAGATTCAAATGGAATGCCGAATTTAGACGTGAGCTCGTTGAGAAGAGGTACCAGCACGACTTATAGTTCAAACTCACTAACAAACGAAGCCATTTTGAAAATGGTTCAATCCGCAATCGCGCGTGGAAATCAGCAAATCGTCAGGCCGACGTGCATGAATATTAGTAAACGGTGTTTGATTTCTACAAGCACACTGCAAGGCACGGTTGAGAAGTTGCAATGGTCCGATTCGCAGAATAAAGAAAAATGCCGAACTCTCAAGAACGATGCGCTCTATGGATGTATAATGTGGCCAGGAGAGAACACAGATAGGTACTATGCACCTCCTGGTACAGCACTTCATAATTCAATAACTAATAGCTGGAACCCCACCATGGATTTCAGCAAATTGCAATTTCCCCAATGCATGCGCGACAGTTCCGACGACCCCTGTCGAAGTGAAGAAATAACATTAAGGGATATGTGGCTGAGAGGCCAGACCTTCACCTACATCATGACCAGCACGAACCCAACATGCACAGCCGGTCCCACGACGCAGTGCACATTGTTAGACGAGGTTGACAAATTGGGGAGCAGCCCCCAAGCCGCGTGCCCTGGAACCGACTCGTCGCAGCAACGCAACCGTGATTATTACAAACTGGTCCAGAATACCGGTGGACTGAATACGAATTTCATTCTCAGACAGGCGTTAGGAAACAATCTACTTTCAGAGTCTGGTATAGATTTCAATCATATGTTCATCACCCTCGACCCGAACTATCAATGCTGCCGAAAGGAAGAAAATTGCCGTGCACAATGTTCAGCGCCGAATGAAATTCCCGTAGAAATGAAACGCAATCTCTGGAAATGCCTGCAATGCCCATTGGTGTCCGAGATCCAATGCACTGGAATACACAACTGTCTGATCACCTCTCCGTCCATTGCGGTAGACAGACTCAATACGCTCCCGGGCTGGAACAACCTCACCTCAGCACAGGCAGCCTTCCTGACCAGCACCGCCTCCTCGATCGAGGTGGTCGTCCCAGCACTCAGATGGCTCGCGACACAGGTGTCAACTCTATGGACTTCTGGCGTGCGGCTTTCGTACAGCGTACCCCAGTTCATGCAGTCGTTCACCGGATCATACGAATACAACCCCATATCCATTGCATCCTACGACGCGACGATGCAGGTCAATGCGAGAACATGCACCGAAACAGGCACCATGCCCGATTTTGTAAACTGCAGTTACGACACGCATCGTCGTGAGTTGAGGCAATTCGTCGAATCCAAATACAAAGTCAACGACGGTATTATCATCAACCCCAAGGAAACACTCCTTTGGCGCGTCGGCCGTGCGCAGATGATGTCCCAGAATATCCCGCAATGGGAATCAATAGTGAATCGAACCGAACTGTTCCTCGTCGATCTGTTCAGTGACAAGTGGTGTACCAAGGGCAACATAATGGACAATGCCTGCTACGTGACATCAGTCGACGGAAAGCCCGTGATCCGCGCACTGAACCCTGGATTGTTGGGTGAGTTCGAACCAAGCGTGGGATGCGATACGCAGATTATTAACCAGCAAAGAGTTATCTATTCGTATTGCTCCGACTGTTCTGTGGCACAGACAGAGTACGACACACTCGAAGACGGATACACGATGACATGCCCCAAGACGTATACGGCGGTAAAACAGATCACGGCAGACAGCAGCGCGAAATCCAATCTTTGCAGCAAGACACCCAGTAAGATGGAAGACTATTCCGCCTCCTCATGTGGAAACAAGCATGGAATACTCGGAGGAACAAATGACGGCAAGCCGGTTGGAAGTCTTTACACGCGACAACCATGGACCGGTGGTCTGCCGTCTGGCCTGCGTAACAATCCATTGCTTCGCGGCACAACCGTTGGCGTCGACAATCCATCCAACATCGCGCTGACGTCGGGAGACATAGGCGGACATTACATTCGAATGGTGCTGAACACTGCTACCCGCGGCTTTGTGCTCTCTGTGCAGGGCTTGCCTCTGATGTCATATGCATCTGCTCTGAGCTCCGAAACGTATGGCCTCGGTGTATCCAGCTCCAGTCCAAAATGGACACAGATCAACACCGCGCTCGAGACATACAGGCTCAATGCCTTGTACCCGAATTCCGTCTGCAGCACTTGGGACTGTCCTCTCCGCCGACGTGCGTTTTACATGGGCATGGACGAAACGTTTCGCCCGAGTGTGCCAGATCCGCTCAGATCACAGATCATGTATGGAACCCGTGTACACCCGACGCAGGCAGCGACGCCGCTTCCAACCTTAATCTCACAGACCGCCAACCGTGTTCTCAGCGTCTATTCATCGAGCAATGGTTTCTGCGTATGCCAGACACCACCATGCGTCGGGTGCAGCCCGGACACAGCAGCACTCTATGGCTCATGGACGAATGCTGCGGTTACGGGTTCCGCCGTGTGTTCGGAACAGATCGATTGGCCTTATTCTGGTGGAAAGCTGCGAGACGGTTCGGAATTTAACCAACGCTGGGCGACCAAAACTTCGTGCGGACTCCTCGACAGGCTGCCCACGTTTCGATACCGTTATGCTAACCTGCAGAAAACCATACCATCCACGAAGACCACGCTGGACAAAGGCGGCGTCTGTCATATGGGATGGCCAGCTATCACAGCGGGACCGATGGCCGGATGCTATATTCTGGTGGATACGGACAGTTACATGTGCCCATCGTTCACACAGCCGAAGACCGTCAATCGAATGCGAGCAAAGACCGTGGCCGAGCTCCTGGCTGCCTCGACACGCCCACAGTTGAAGGATTGCAGCGCGCCCCCGTCCTATCGAATCAACGGAACCATTCCGGTCACGCCCGAGGTCAGCTACGGCCAACTGAAGCGATGGGAAGCCGCCAGACTTTTGGCAAACGACCTTCGACGGAGGCTCTGTGGAAACAGCGTCGAGTGCAAACCTTCGAGCCAGTGGTCGCTTTCGACATTTTGGTCGTCTGTTTTCATGGCCAATTTTCCCTCTTCGATCCCGTCCGGTAACGGGGCCAACGAGAGTCTGTGGTCTCAGCCGTGGGTCGCATGCATTCAGGAGAAAAACGGTTCACAAACATGCGATAAAACCATCTCACGGAGCGATTGGATAGCGAGCAACCGTTCGGATACGTGCATGGCGACCATTACCAGTTCCAAACTAGCGTCGGAGTTGGTGCAGGACATCAACGTGTGCGATCTGGACTCGACAATGGATCTGTTTTGTCGAACTGTACAGAACGCCAGATACCGGGTGTTTGAGGCCAACTGCCTTTACTCGGGCCAGTGCAGGCATAAGCTCTTCTTCTACCAACCATCGACATACGAGATCGACAATGGGGAATTTGTGCGAAACACTGTCCAGAAGTTCTACAACGACTCGGTCGCAGGTGCATGCATTCCAGATCAGGATACCGCCGCTGCGATACAGGCCAACGCAGAAAACCTGAAAAAATGCGCGGCGATGCAGCTCAATGTGCTGGTGCATTGCATCCAGATTGTTCGAATCATCGTTGGGACGCTGGTGGAGTTGTTATACTACAGCGGAGAGGTGATGCTTTACGTGTTTCAGCTATTGGGAGCCAAGACCGATGAAGAGAAATTGCAAATCACAACGCAGATCAACGCGCTGCTGGCACTGATACAAAACAAATGCATCGCATTGATGAGGGAGGTCGGGGATCTGTTTTATTCCATAATATTCGACGGGCCGATGGGCGCTTGGCTGATTTCATTAATACAGTCGATCTGCGAGTTTATAGATTGGCTCTTCTCTGAAATCGTATACGTTTTCCTCTGCTGGTTGCGGGCAGCAAGCATCTGGTTTCTGGAGAGTTTCGCCCAAGGATTCGTCGACGTGCTTAACAAAATGCTATTCAACGCCCTCGGAGGCGTAAATGCTGACATAGCGCGCGCGGTCGTGGTGATCAAACAAAACATCCCTTGCGGAGAGCAAAAGACACTGTGGAAATGCGACCCCCTGTTCCTCAACAACAATGCGACCATTTCCATTCTACCCATGCCGACGCGGTGCTGGGCGGGCGCTGAACCCCAGGTCGGCGGTTCTCTGGCCTGTTCGGCCGCTGACACCTGCATTCAACAAGGGGACTTTTCGAATGTCATCTGCGGCGCATGCCCGGTCGCGAGCTCCATGACTCGATTTGGCTGCGACACGCTCACTAAGCTCTGCTCGTGCAACGTGTTTCCGATCGGCATAACATCCTGCGCGTCACACGAAGAGTGCACCATGGACAACGCAGACGTCAGCTGCCAGTACGTGGACTCATACCTGCAGCCGAGTTATGGCAACGTGCCATGCAGCCGATGCCCAAATCCGATCTGCCTCATCACCGATGGATCTGGCGTGGGCACATGCTCCTGCCTGCTTCGCGCCGTACCTTTGCAGACATGCTCTGGAGTGGGAAAACTCGTGAGCCCTGATGCGGGAAGCCTCTGCCTCGTCGCCACAGCCGGAAGCGGGCATCTGGCCTCCAGCAACCTATACTCCGCGAATTATCGCACGCTGGTCTCGGTCCCTTGCATGCTGCTGAATCAAGCACAGAGCTGGTGCTACAACGTGTTCACGTCGGCGTCCGTCTCGAACCAGCTCGTCGTGGGACTGGCGCTGCTGAGCACCGGGAGACGAAGGTTGTTACAGGTCTCCGCCAATGGAACGTTGTGGTGGGATGGAAGAGGCGAGCCGTGTCGCTCGTTGGTGGAAGCTGATATTACAGGATTGGGAATTCTCGAAAAATATACCAGAGGCGAATGTTGGAGATGGTACGAAATAGGACTGCGGCTCACATTCGAGGCCAACATGACCGGCGTCAGTCCGTTTCTTCTCGTGTCGTGGAGGGATATGGTCGACGCACTGCTCGACAAACGATCGCTCACGGAAATCATGGCCAAGATACCGTTTGTGATTCATCGCATACTGCTGCATTCGGAGTTCACACAGCCAATTTATGTGATGACGGCGTACTGGACGAATGTTATACCAAAGTATTTTTGGGAAAACCAAACCATGCTCGACTCGGCTAGAGAATACCTCTTCAATGCAAGCAGTCCCAACAGCCGGCGATTGTTAGCAGATGATGGTGCGACCGGTAGGCATCTCATGACGGAATCAATTCACACCGACGTGTCAGCAGAGACTGCGTATCAATGGAGCCTCGGGCCGTACAGCTGGCCGCCGAATTATGTTTACTGGAACAACAACGGGGACTCGTCGTGCGCGATCGTCTCGACGGGACTGGATGTGATAAAGAACGGACTGGACGCGACCGCCACGTTCTACAACAGCCAGGCGCCTGATCCGGAGCCAGTGTCATGGCCGGAGCTGCATCTGCGGACGCCTGAGATTTCATTTCAGAATCTATCGCTCGGCGACTTTATGCTCACCACGCGCACCGTGCTTTCCAACCTCACCGACGCCTGGCTGGACCGTGTGCACATACGTGCTCTGCTCGTCAACGCGTCGTACATGCCACTCGTCAAACATATCATCATGTGCAACTTCACGCACGTGCAGACTTGTGCTGGTCGAAAGTCGCTGTTCTGGAGCGGCGTGCAGGCATTGGTAATTTTGATCGTGGTCGGAGCAGTGAGCAGAATTCTAGGCATACCGTACATCGAGATCATACTGGCGTTCTTTTTCATCCCGTTGATACTCTACATAGCCTACGGTTATTCGCCAATGTGCGCTCCGCTGGTGCCCGTATGCCTGCTTCCCGATCTGTACAGCCTGGTGGACTGGATATTCCCCTCCAGTTTGGTCTGGCCAACCTCCCTGATAACGGCTAATGGACCTGCAAACTGCGCGGACAAGTCTTGCATGCGCTCGTGTGTCAGCGACCCGATCGTCGGGTATGATTCAGTGTACGATCACGCCGCGTGGATCATGTGCGAGGCGTCTGCTTCAGCCGTCAAGACCGCTTTAACAATGACCAACGGCGATCCGCTCCGCACGGCCGTGTTGCGCAAGTGCGTCGATACGTCGGAATCAATGCGTTCGGCGCAGAGAATATGCTTTGCTGTCACTGTGATGAGCAACCTGCCAATCCTCTTGATAGTGTTCACTGCATTATGGATCCTGCCATCCGCACTGGCCATCGTCTCCGCGGTGTTTCAGGCGGGTGTGAACATGGTTTTTACGTTTATTTTGTTCCTTCATTCGAGTGATCATCATTAGCTGGTCGTCTCTTCTTCTACGAGCTGTTTTGAATCCGACGAGGCTTGCACGTGTGTCTTGTTCTCCATGTAGGATCCGTAACTATACACCTTCATCACCAAATCCGACAGCGCCGCGATGAACACGAAATCGAATTGAGTGAATGAAAGGAAGAATTTGAATATGTAGGACATGTGCACATAGCCGTAGTAGATCTCCACTATGCATAAACACGTGAACTTAGAGTAAGGAAGCGTCTTGGCCTTGCCATCAGCGATCGCGGTGGTGAACCACGGGATGCAGGCGTCGTGGCCAAAGCTTTTGATCAGCGTGTCTACACAGCAGTATAGGCTCAATAGGGACCATTCGCTCCACGTATCGACTTGAATTCCCATAAACTGAAGTTTTTCCGATGGACCGAAGCTGAAAAAGGTAGTGTGTAGCACGCCGAGAGAAAAAAAAATTCCAAAACTCACGGCTAACCAGATAACGAGAATCAGTGCCGTGATCCGCTTGTCGTGAAATATGACAGATGGAATCATTTTAATATTCACACCGCGCTACTGTGTATGTACTTGATTGTCACGACACAATACAGCGACAACTCGAACACATCTCAGAAGAAGAAGACGGGCTGATAAGAGAAGAAGAAGAAGAAGACGGAGAAACCGAATCGATCGTTTGTCGAACAACCAACCATCGTGTCATCAAGAACCATTTTGTCCGAATCTGCTCGTACACGCCGTCCTCTTCCTGAATCGTTTCCATATTAACATCACATACCTGCTCTTTGTTTGTACATAAAACGATTTATTTTGAAACCGTATGCCGTTCTTCCGCCGCCGAAGATTATCCGTCGACGTTTCCGACAGTCCTCCTGCTTCTCCGAAAAGACGAAACAGCATACTACGCAGGAGCATGAGCAACCTCTTATCAACCAGCATGCAAAACCTGGAAAGCAATCATCAACCCATCCCGATCCGCGTGAAAATCGATCTACCCGAGCCGTGCGAGTCTTTCAGCGTGTGCCTGGTGCCAAGACACAGCGTCTGCAACTGCGTACATCTAGCCGAAACGGGCTTCGCGCCTGATGACATGACTCTGGCGTACTTAGACCATGGACCACTGTCTCCTGAAAGTGGCTTGACGCTTGAACTGCCCGACGCGCACTACGCAGTTGTGAATTCCAAAATCAACACACCGGAATCTCCGAGCTCTCCTTTCTGGCAAACCATCATCACCGCAGGAGTCGTGCGCGTTCCGCCGCCGAGATGGCTGGTTGACTCGGATTGTGAAATTTAAAAAAAATATTCGTGTCCAAAAAAAAATTCTCAATCCAAATTCCCATGCCCGCATTCGACCGCTCCAGACTCCTGTGCCCTACCTCTCTCCTCGTCATTCCGC
>Ga0194039_1001751_pt1 | contig 11393 bp, 7 predicted proteins | sample JunL228m_MetaG_FD_148679 | JGI IMG/M metagenome (GOLD analysis project Ga0194039, IMG submission 148679) | Anoxic zone freshwater microbial communities from boreal shield lake in IISD Experimental Lakes Area, Ontario, Canada - Jun2016-L227-8m | ecosystem: Environmental > Aquatic > Freshwater >...
CGTCAGCGGGCTCCGGAGCCATATCTGTCTCGAAGTTCCCTCCCGTAGTCCTTTGGGCCACCTTTAGCTGGCCGACTGCTTCGTTCACGTCAAAGTAAAAGGCGCCATTGAGATTGTTGACGTTGTTTTGCGCATAAAACATCTGTAGGCCGTTGTTGGGCGCATACTTGGCGAAGCACTCGATGGTTAGCTGGTTGTAAGGCGTGAGATTCAAAGTTCCAACTGTCTGCGCATACGAAACCCCGTCGAATACGGCGCTGTTGGTAGATCCTGGCGCGTTGGTGGGCACATCGCTGCTAAAGGTGATGTTACCATTGAGCGTCAGAGTGTTGCCGTTGCCAGAGGAGTCAATTGCCGGATTTGCAGCGTCGACTTTCCAGTCGGCCACTGTGGCTGCCCGCAAGGCAGGGTCCGCAAAGCAGAGGATTGTGACCCCCGCGGCAAGCATGGCCCACGATTTCCTGAACCGTCTCAGGGCAGAAGGGCGGATAGCCGCCTGACGCGAGGCCTTCACGGTTGTAAAACAGGGAATGGGACTTCGACCCGGAAGGCCGCTTGGAGGAACTGGGCGTTGATTCGATGAAGTCATAGTGTTGTGTTTCGTATGAGTGTTAAGTTATTTGCGGTTCATCTAAGGTGGCATCATGGCACTCGTGGTGGATTCCGTCTTGGTCTATTGGGCGGTTCGTGTTGGTCTTTTGGGCGAACCCTGGCGCGCCTCTCCTCCGCCCGATTACCCAAATGGCGTCGCCCATTTGACCAAGACACGCGATCAGCGGTAAGCTAGTTTAGACGCGAAGAAGCTGGACCAATCTGAAACGTCGTATGCCAATGATCGCCAAAAACAAGCAAGCGCGGGACCGAAAGCACGATCCTGAGGAAACGGGGCAAGGATTCACCCTCATCGAATTGTTGGTCGTGATCGCCATCATTGCCATTCTCGCCGCCCTCTTGCTGCCAGTATTGGCCAGCGCCAAAAGGAAGGGCCAGCGGATCCAATGCGTCAGCAACCAACATCAAATTGGCTTGGGATGGATGATGTATGCTGATGATAACAATCAAAGTTACCCATTCATTAGGGGCTGGAATGCAGCAGGCGGCCAGAAGGGAAATTATTCGGTCGATACCTTCGTCGCCCATTCTATCGGCGTGACGACTGATTACACAAATCGACCTCTGAACAGATATGTTCCAGCGGTTTTAACCTGGCGTTGTCCCTCCGATAAAGGCGATGCAAACTACGCGTGCTCCAATTGCTTCACCGGCTACGGGAACAGTTATCCGACACAGAATGATATGGATGCGTGGCGGACGGAGCACGTGACGGCCGATTCGGATCCGGGAATGCGCGCACAACAAGGAGCCCAAGGCTTGGCAACCGTGCCCATTAAGGCCAGCCGCGTCGCAGTGCGTCCGGTTAACAAAATCATCCAGGGCGACCACGAATGGGAGAATAACGGCTATGACGTCAATAATCCGGCATCTTGGTGGCATAATTACAAGGGCCAGCGACGGCAGAATATGCTCTTCGGGGACGGCCATGTCGCATTTTTCCAGTTCCCGCCCCAGATTGTTGGCTGGGCCTCCAGTCCGCCGCCCGATGTGAATTGGGTGTGGTGGTAGGGATATCCTCAGCCAGCCTGCCGTTTCATCCAGTCAATATCCTCCGCAACCGTTTTCTTGGTCGCCGAAAACCTTTTCGGAAACCGCGTTACAAGGCGCGCATGGATGTCTTCCATATTGTGGATGAAGTCCTGCGCCGTTGACCGCGAGTCTTGGCCGACCAGGAGCTTGCCGAATTTCCCCCGCACGGGATTCGTCCCGCCGCCTCCACCGGCTACGATGAAGCCGGGGTAAGCCTCCACCAAGTCTTTGAGCACGCGTTGTTGCTCGATGGTCTTTCCCAGCCAAAGAATGGCCTTCCCAATCGAACGCCCTGGATTGTAATTCCGAGGGTCAACCGCATAGTCCGCGCAGGTGGCCAAGGGAATGCGGTTGATTTGGTTTTGTGTATGCATGGGGTTGCTCAAATAACCATCCACGACTTCACACAAGTCAGCCTCGCGCCCGCTGACCGGTCCTAGATGGAGGGTCGGGCTGCCGTCGTTGACTGGATAATTATCCCACAGGAACAAGCGATGGTTTATGGCCCTCTTGTATCCCTCCGCGGCTATGCGGGTCACACGCGGCGTCACAACGTTGTCCCCATTCCAGAAGACGTAAACGTCCGGATGCATCTCGCGTGCCAGGGCGCCCAGGTATTCCCGGTGTTCTCGATTGGTCGCGTCTCCCCAATGGATCGTCGGACAGAAAACAAATTGGGCGGATTTGTCCCGGGCTCGAAGCCGGCCGAAAACCGTGTTCACAAAATTGGCGTGGGAAGCGCCTCCCAAACCCGGTCCGCCAACACCCCATCCCGTATCATCCATGTGGATGCTGAACCAATGGACCTCCTGGCTTTGCGCCCAGTCATAGTGCTGGTAGAATTGATCCACATCCCCGGCATTCGCAGGGTCCAGAGGCCGTGGCGACGCCAGTTGCGGGTGCAGCGCGAAACAAAACACGATCTGATGATCACGACACATACAGATGATTTTGCCGCAGGCTTGCTTTCTTGCCTCCGACATGGGCTTCCACCATTCATTGCACCATGCCTGCCCATGCTGGGAGATCATCATCGAGCCAGTGCAATTCATCAAGAAGTTCATCTTGAGGTCAGCCAGCACTGGAATCTCTTCCAGATACTGGTCCGTCGTCCAGTACCACCCCTTGATGCCGCGGACCTTAAAACCAAGAGAGGATTCACACGACTGCGCCCGTCGGGAAGAACCTTGTGTTTCTTCGGTAATCCGAACCTGCCGTTGCCCGCGGTAAAGCAAGGGAGAACAACCATAGGCCGCCTTAAAGCTGTGGTTAAAGTACGATAGATCGTCAAAGCCAGACTCAAATGCCACCGCCACCACCGCATGGTCGGTTTCAGCCAGCAATCCCGCCGCATGGTTCAAGCGCAAGCCAAGGATATATTGACGCCAGCTTTTTCCTGTGACCTTGCGAAACAAATCGCTGAATTGCCGCCTTCTTAAACCCACAGCCGACGCCGCCTCACTAATGCTCTCCTGACGGAAAAAGTGGGACTTAAGACTCAGCGCATAACGAGCCACGCGCTCCGTGCTGTCACTGCTCGGTTCAAATGCCGGAAGATCATTCCGGCCTCGCCGTCGAGCCAACCGTAGGGTCCGAACCGCCAAATCAATCAACCGGGAACGCAGAATCATTTCCCAACCCTCCTGGCAGGCGGCTTGCTCAAAGAGCATCTCCTGAAAAATCGAGTGAAAAACGCGCGCTTGGCTGACCGTGACCGTGGTGAGATCCAGCCGAAGCATCCCCAACGAAATCAGTTGGCTGTTGAGTGCAGGCGAAAGCAGGTCGGTCCGATAATGCATGGAATAGACGGTCGATGGGTCATCCGGCAGATCCGATTGATGATACGTTTGACCCGCAGGTATATGAAACAGGGTATCAGGACCGAGAAAGTAGCTCCTGCCTCCACCCTCCCAACGTGAATGACCGGTGATCCCCAAGTAAAACCTGGAACCGGCCCCTTTGACTTGGCCAGCATGGCCGGGGACCGGCCGGCTTTCAAAAACTACCAAGCCGCAATCCGGGACCACAACGCCTAGCGGGTGGTCCACCACCTGAGCCTGTGCTCTAAGAGGGAAACCCCCTATCGCTTGTGCCCGGTCGTTGCAACTGTCGCGGCTCACACATCAAATGTGACAGCGCCCTTCACAGAGTCAATCCCGGATTTGCTGATTGGCTGGTTGGCTGGTCGCAGCAGGGTGGATTCAACAAACCGTACCCGCCGACGGCAGTCGGCGCTAACACCGATGATTGAGGAAAAGTGCGCCGACTTTCAACTGCGTTCCTGATCTCCGCCTTCGCGACTTTTGCCCTTTGCGTTCAATCCTCAATTCGACCCACCCCCACAAAATACTTACCGTGCGCTGACATGAACCGTGACATCAACTTCGGGATGCGCTTTTGAAACCTTATCAACAATCTTCTGCTCAACAGTCCCTGTACTTTCAAGCATGAGAGACTTGTCTGCTAGAAAATGCATTATTACGAATAGCTGCCGGCCTGCATTACGCATCTTTACTGACTTCACACCTTTCAGTTGATGTTCAACTGCACATACGGATGCTATATTTACAATCTTATCCTTAAGCTCCTTGGGGCTTGCATCCACCAGATCGTAAAAACTCTCGCGTATGATGCTGATAGGTTTTATAAGTAGAACAGTAGCAAGCATGATACATGTGATCGGATCGACATAGGAAGAATACCCCTTCCAGTGGGTGGTGGAGATGTACGCCGAGAGACCAAAAGCCACAAAAACACCGAGACTGATTATGCCTTCAATTATCCACAACTGGCTATCTACAAGCAATATCTTCGAGTTACACCGTCTCCCCACTCTCTTCATATACATCCCAAACGTCATAGAGACAAGACAACCTATAAATGCGTAGATGACTGCCAGATTAATACGGTCCATAGGCTCGGGATGTAGGATATCCTGGATGCTTGCAATGATCGTGGCGGCACATATCGCAATAATCAGGATGGCATCTACGGCTGTCATGAATGGTTCATATTTTGCATAGCCAAAATTGTACTTTTCGTTGGGCGGGAGGTGAATCTTGCGAACAACTGCAATAGCAAAAAGAGCGATGGCGATATCAGCGATGCCGTAAAGGCCATCAAGCATCAATGTCATGGAATCGCATATAATTGCAATCGTGACACCTGCGCTGCCATAGATCATCGTGAGAGCTACGGAAAACTTCAATACGAAAAGTTCGCGTTCGTCACCTGCACGCTTGTCTGCAGATTGGCTTATCATGATACTGACAGGAAATTGCTTTTCGCGCGCCCGCTCGTACTGAGCGCTGCGCGGGCGGGGGAGAATTGATTTTTGGTCTCACCAAACATGGTGCCACCCTATCAAATGGCGTGCGCAGTGGCAACAGACAATTGTTGCCTGTCTTCAGCCGCCCATGCGCCTGACCGCGACCGGGCACCAAGCCGAAATCGTAACTGTGTAGGTGTGGGGCAGGCCGGAGGCCCAATGCCGCTAGAATTTGACCCAATGCCTTTCGGCTATTCTGTCCGAGGCCATTGCCGTAAGGAACGACGGAAAGCCCGGTGGTTCTGCAATCCCAAAGGGATTGTGTCCTCCAGCCCAGCAACCGAGTCCGCGAGGCTACCCTGGGTTGGCGTCCGCGCGATTTTCAACCCCAACGGGGTTGTGTCCCCACTACGCCATCGGACCACAACCCCGTTGGGGTTGGCCGACATCACCCGCTTTTCCCAGGGTAGCTCGCGGCTCGCAACCCGGGGCTTTGGGGCGGAATCCCTTTGGGATTCATCTGAAAGTTCCGCAAGGCTGGCTCAAATCCTAACAAGGCATTGGACCGGACATCTGCCCAACGCTCGGACTTGAGCAGTTACCCGAAATCAAACAATGTCGCGTCTCGGGTTTGGCGGTCAAGGCACCCAAGCTCCCGTCCAATACGGCCCGCACTTCCGGGGATTCACCCTCTATCCGCCCAAGCTCGCCGAAACCCTTTCCAAACGGCCACACAATTGGGCTAGATCAGGGAGACGCTGCAATGACTGTTCTCGATACGTTCATCCAGTCGATCAGCTCTGCCGTTGAATACAACCGGGATGCCCCGTTCACTCGAACGCCGTCCTGTGCGAACTGCGCCTGCTAGCCAGCGTACCGGGTATTTGTCATGTCCGCTGCAAATACGTTTGGATCAGTGAAATCAAGGTTGCCCCCAAGCATGGCTTGGGCAGGTAGATTACGGAGGACTCAGTTAGGTTGCTGAGGTCCGGCATTTCGGTGTTATACCCGCTGGTGATGATCACCTTCACGCCAGGTTTGTCTGCCATAACGTGTTCCGCCAGATCGTTGCCAGATAAACCGCCAGGCATCACCATGTCGGTGTAAACCAGGTCGATCTTCGCCCGGTGTTCCTGCCACAGGGCCAGGGCCTCGACACCATTGGCCGCCTCGAGAACCACGTAACCGGCGTGTTCAAGAAGCTTTCGGGCCGACTTGCGGACTCCAGGTTCGTCTTCGGCCAGTAGAATCGTCCCCTGGCCCACTGGCTTTGCCTTGCGGGGAAGTGGTGGTCGGGCAGGGACGTGAGCCGGCACGGGCAAATAAACCTTAAACGTGCTGCCTTTGCCCACACAACTTTCAACCTCCACCCAACCACCGTGCTGCTGAACGATCCCGCGGACCTCAGCCGACCCCAGGCCGGTGCCCTGACCGATGTCCTTGGTCGTGAAGAATGGCTCGAAGAGCCTCTGTAAGGTTCGATCATCCATGCCGCAGCCGCTGTCGGTGACCGACAGACACACGTATTTTCCCGGCTGTGCCTCGTGATGAAGATTGGCCTGTTCAGCGCCAACTTCTGCCTCTGCCAGGCGAAGACGGAGCAGTCCCCCATTCTTCATCGCATCCCGCGCATTGAGGCAGAGGTTCAAGACAATTTGCTCAACCAGGCCCTTGTCCGCGTTCACCCACGGCAGATTATCCGCGCTGGAAAACTGCAGGGTTATGCGCTCCCCGAGGAGGGGTTCCAGCATTTTGCACTGCTTCGAGACGGCTGCCGTGAGGTCCATCAATTGACAGCGCATCACCGACTGACGGCTGAAGGCCAGCAACTGTTTAATCAGGCCAGCAGCCCTTTGACATAACTTGAGCATTTCATTCATTAGCTCGCCAGCATCGGCCCCAGGGCTGCTCATCTGGACCAGTTCCAGACTCATCATCAGGGCGGCAAGGATGTTATTAAACTGGTGGGCCATGCCTCCTGTCAGATGGCGGATAGCTTCCATCTTCTGGGCCTGGTGCAGGCGCTCCGCACCCTCATGCTGCCTGCGCGTGGTGATATCAGCAAAAGTGGCAACGACCGCGTAAGGGCGGGATTGTCCCCTCTTAAACATCGGCTCGGCGTTGATGCTGATCCATCGCTGCAATCCGTCCGGCAGATGGATGCCCATGGTCACATCGCGGCAGGACTGGCCCGTGCGCAAGCTTACCACCGCCGGATGCTCCTCTCCCGAAAACACGCGCCCATCCTCGCGCACTGCTTGCCAACGCGCATCCATCGATGTCCGCCCCAGAATCTGGTCGCGGCTCAAGCCGAGAATCCTCTCCGCACTCGGGTTGCAGTCGATGATGGATGCGTCCACCGTTTGAAAGACGATCCCCTCGGTCATTGCCTCCTGGACTGATCGCAGCCGCTCTTCAACCCCAATGCGCAAGAAGAGAGACTGAGTTTCCAGGGCGAGGATGCGGATCAGTTCGAGGTGGCCGACAGTCGGCGGCTCGGGGCGGCGGGAAGCGATGATGAGAAAACCATAGGGTTTCCCCTCGGCAGCCAGGGCGACGCACTGCACGTGCTGAAGTCCAGAGGCCTGGCCCAAATAATTCTGTTCTGGAAACTGTTTGACGACGTCGAGCACCTCGTGAGAGTGCTCCAAGACCGCCTTTATATAGCCTGTATCCAACGGCCGGCGAGCCACCTTCGCGGCAAGCTCGGGATCCAAACCTATCTGGTGCAGGAGCACGGCTTCCTGGCCCTCGATGAGGTAGGCCCCACCGCAGTCCATCCCACCGAGTTCAATCGCTTTCTGCAGCAAGCAGACCAAGGCGGAATCAAAATCGGCGCAGCCGTTGAGCGCAAGGATGCTCTTATGCAAGAGTTCGTTGGCACGGGCGGATTGTTGCAGGGCTGCCTCTGCCCGCTTGCGCTCAGTAATGTCATTCACCGTGCTTCGGCTCATCACGAGGTTCCCATCGCTGTCCAAGATGGCACTGGCGTTGACCAGGATCGATAGTATTGAGCCGTCCCGGCGAATCAGATCCAGCTCCAAACCCCGCAGAACGCCTGATTCCTTGAACCGTGGGAAAGTCACGCGAAAGACCTCGCGGCTGCCGGCGGTCAGCAGCTCGGAAAACTGCATCTTCCCGACCACTTCCTCGCGTTGGTAGCCCAGCCATTCAAGCTCGGTGTCGTTTATGCGCACGATCACTCCGTTTTTGTCCAAAGAGTGATAACCGCAAGGGGCATGGTCGTAGAGATCGAGGATTTCCTCCGCCTGCTTGTGCAATACCGCTTCCGCTCTTCTCCGCTCGGTAATGTCCACCACCACGGCCCAACATTCCTGACTATCGCGGGCGAGGGTAGTCTTCATGTGCGCGAAGCGCAGAAGCTCGCCCTCCGTCCCGATGCATACCTCGCAGGTCTGACAAGGTTTGGCCGTAAAGACCTGCTGAAGGTGACTGTTGAAGGCCGGACGATCTGCTGCGGAGACAAAGATACCGAAACGCTTCCCGACCAAGGCAGCGCGATCTTCTCCGAGCAGGCGAGCCCCAGCCAAATTGGTTTGGATAATCTCCCCCTGGCGTCCCATGGTAAAGTAACCCACGGGAGCGAAGTCGTAGAGGTCGAGGTAGCGCGCAGCCGAGGCTTCCTCTCGCGCCCGCGTATTCCGCAATTCTTCGTTCTGCATCTCCAGTTCAACCTGGTGGACTTGCAGGTCCAGGAGAAGCCGCTCCAGATCGTTGGCTGAGCCAGGAACCTTCAGGGGCGTCGCCTGGCTCTGCAAGCGGGCTTGGGCGCGCCGGCGCAGACCGGTGGGATCACTAGTTTCCATCGATTTGTGGAAGATTTCTGACGGTAATCAGCGATTTCCCGCTATATCTGCGTGGCTTTCGCGTTGTGAGGGGTGTAAATCTCAGATGGCCGGTCTCGGCGGTGAGTTATCTTAATGCCCTGCTTTTATGGATTCTCAGGCAAGTTGGACCTTTGGCAATATAGGCTGATTGATAACCCAAATTTGGCAAATCCATAATGCCTTCTACGACACGCCACGAGAAGTAACCTATTTCTGGTGGCAAACGGTGCCACTCAATTTTACCTTCAACGGTCCAGGCTTCAGTAAAATAATAATCAACCGGAACGCCAACGATGTAGCTCACATCAGGCTCGCCTTCTCCGTTGCATGATGGAATATATTTCCAGTTCATCCATAAAGAACCGGTATCAAAATCTGACCGCAATGCGCGAGAAAACTCTTTGCATTCTTCATCGCTCATTTTCTTTAAGTTGCTGACTTCAGCTTCGACAAAACAGAAACCGTTTTCTGATGCCCGATAACCCGTTCGGTTGTTCTTTGTCCATGCTGGCTGCACATCGACGACCAACTTCGGCACACCAATGATTTCCCGGCCACCTGCTACAGCAACAAAATTGTTTTCCCACATTACGAAACAAAACACACCGCTTTGTTTGTCTTCTTTGCCTTCATAAGCAGCTTGTGCATTGATCCCAAGCAAGTTGTAACTATGGCCTCCAATGATATCAACCCCTTTGCACATGGAAAAATAAGCCGTGATTAAGGGGTTTTCCGGTGCAGTGAATCCCGGCGGCAAAACCTTCTGTAATTTGTTTCGATCAGTAAAATAACTTATCACTATAGCATGCTCTTCCACAAAATGACAATTCTTGCCATCCCAGCCATAGAGATTGCTGCCAAAATTCGCGGGCATTGTGCATAACGGTTGTTTCTTGCTGTTTTCGGTCATAATGTCTCAGTTTAATTTGTTACATGTTGCTTGTGATTGATGGGACTAAGAGGAAGTTGCTTTCTGGCGCGCCCTGCCGGACTTGACCCTGCACGGCCAGAGGAGAACTGATTCCTGCTCTTGCTCTTGCTCTTGCTCTTACTCTTGCTCTTACTCTTGCTCATCTGAAACCATCTTTATCAGCGGAAAACTTGTTGTGCAAGGGCTTTTTGTTTCGTTGTTTTGTGCGTCCTGCCGCAGGAGTGATGGGAAAATCTCTTCTCGATTGCCTGTCAGCCGCGAAAGGCTTACATCTGAGCCATGTTCGCCATGCCGCACTCGACATTTCATGGGCAGTCAGAGGCGCCACTGCAACCGGTGACGCGCCGGATGTTTTTGAAATGCTGCAGCGTCAGCCTCGGTGCCATCGCCACCAGCACCGTGTGCCCGGCTGCCTCGTCGCAATTGCCGCCGCCGCGGGATAAAAGCCCAACCGCTGAAAATCCAAACCGCGAACCTGGCCGCCGCACCTTCCACATCATGCCACACTCCCACATCGACGTGGAATGGTATTGGACCTTCGCCACGACGCGGGAGTGGACGGCAGATATTTTGGACAAGGCCATGTCGCTCCTTCGACGGGATCCTGAGTTTCGATTCACTCAGGACCAAGTGGTGCTGCTGCGAAGTTACTGGGACAGCCTTGGTAACGTTGATCGAGCCTTCTTCAAGCAAATGGTGATCGAGGGGAGGCTTGCAATTGTGGGAGGCATGTTCGTCCAGCCCGAGGTCGCCGAGCCGAGCGGCGAGTCGCTGGTTCGCCAGATTTTGCTGGGTCAGCAGTGGCTCCAGGCGACTCTGGGAGTCCGCGCCCGGTGTGGCTGGTTCATCGATACGTTCGGTCAAATCCCCCAAATTCCCCAGGTCTTGAGCCTGGCCGGCTTTGATTCCTACGTTTTCTTGCGCGACATTCCACCCTCATACCCCATCGACTCCCTGCCTGCAGACTTCTATTGCGAGTCCCCGGATGGCACAAGAATCCTGACGCATTGGCTGGCGGGTGGGTATTCGTTCGATGATGCGCAAGTGCGTGCGGTGGTGAAACACAGCCACACCCTCGAAGCTCTGATCCCTCATGGGTCCGATGTCTCGCGTCCCACCGAAGACAGCTCCGCAATCCGCCGGGATGTGGCAGGGCGGCTGAGCAAGCTGGGCATCGCGGAACCGCGCCTGCGCGTTTCCACCGCGTTGGATTATTTTGCGGCCTTGCGGGCGCAGCCGGACCGTTTGCCGGTATTGCGGATGGATTTCAATCCGCCGCAACGGGTGCAGGACTTGCGCGGAACCTATGATAGCCGGATCGAGCTCAAGAAACGCAACCGGGCGGCTGAACAAGCCCTCTACAGCGCCGAATGCCTGGCGGCCCTCAGTTCCATCGCCGGACATGCCTATCCCCACGCTGCCCTTCGACAAGCATGGGAGAATCTGCTCTTCTCGCAGTTTCACGACACCATCGGCGGGAGCCACTCGGACCCGGTTTACCTGGCCGCGATGGACCGCTTGGAATCGGTGCTCACGCAAGCCACGCGGATGGCCGAAACTTCCCTGCAGGAAATTGTGCCCGGCGCCGGGCAGACAGGGGACGCCTTCATTGTCTGCAATACCTTGTCGTTCCCCCGCAGCGAACTCTGCCGGTTGCCTCTCCCGCCCGGTCAACTTGCCGCCGTAGCGAGACTGCAGTTGC
>Ga0194039_1001755_pt1 | contig 11378 bp, 9 predicted proteins | sample JunL228m_MetaG_FD_148679 | JGI IMG/M metagenome (GOLD analysis project Ga0194039, IMG submission 148679) | Anoxic zone freshwater microbial communities from boreal shield lake in IISD Experimental Lakes Area, Ontario, Canada - Jun2016-L227-8m | ecosystem: Environmental > Aquatic > Freshwater >...
CTTTTGCCCTTGGCGGGTTATCTCGAATCGATCTCGATCTCGCGCAGCGCGCCGGTGCTCACGGCATCGCGGCTATTCGTGGCGCCTGGGAAAGCTGATCCCTGGCGCAGCGCTTACTCCGATTGATCTTCCGGATGCGGTTCTTCAGACGCTTCGACGCGATAACTGTCGGTGGCCCAAGCAACGAAGTCGATGCCTTTGCAGCGCGCCGAACAAAACGGCCGGTGGCGGTTTTCGTCAATCCATTCGACGTCCGTACCGCATTTCGGGCAGGCGACGATGCGTGGTGAAGCAGAACGACTTACAGATTGCACAGCGCAATCCCCCTAATCGCCGGAAACACTTGAGGCGCTCGACTAGAAAGAATTTAGACGTCGATATTGCGAGCGTACAGCGCGTTCGATTCTATGAAGGCACGCCGCGGCTCGACATCGTCACCCATAAGGGTAGTGAAGATTTCATCGGCAGCAATGGCGTCGTCGATCTGCACCCGTAGCAGGCGCCGCACCGTCGGATCCATTGTCGTTTCCCACAACTGCCCGGGATTCATTTCCCCCAAACCCTTGTAGCGCTGCTTGGCGAGGCCGCGCTCGACTTCATTCAACATCCACTTCATGGCATCGGCGAAACTTGTCACCGCCAGCGATTTCTCGCCGCGGCGGATTACGGCACCCTCTCCCATCAGACCGGCGATCATCTGTGCTGTCCGGCGAATCTGCAGATAGTCCCCCGAAAGAAGAAAATCCTCGTCGATGCGACCGGTGCGCAAGTTGCCGTGGCGCATGCGAATGACAGCAAGCATCCAGCGCTCATGCTTGTCGTCAAAGCGCGATTCGATACGGACTTCACCGGAAAGATGGGCGCTGATTCGCTCGGCGCTGTCGCGCGTTGCCGCCTCACCCGATGTATCGACTGCGATGTCGTAGGCAAGCAGGGCGTGCAACACCTCGCCATCGATGAAATCCGTAACGCGGCGGATAACGGCTTCGGAAAGCAGATAGGCGCGCGCCAGAGCTCCCAGCGCTTCACCTTCGACCACCGCAGCGCCCGCCCTCGGCGTCAGTTGTGTGCCGTCGAGCGCGAGGCGCAGCAGATGCTGGTTGAGCTCGTGATCATCCTTGATGTAGGTCTCGCTCTTGCCGTGCTTGATCTTGTACAGCGGCGGCTGGGCGATATAGATGTAGCCGCGCTCGACCAGTTCCGGCATCTGACGATAGAAGAAAGTCAGTAGCAAGGTGCGGATATGGGCACCATCGACATCGGCATCGGTCATGATGATGATGCGGTGGTAGCGGAGCTTGGCAATGTCGAAATCTTCGGCACCAATGCCGCAACCGAGCGCCGTCACCAGGGTGACAATCTGCTCGCTGGAAATAAGTTTGTCGAAGCGGGCCTTTTCAACATTGAGCACCTTGCCGCGCAGCGGCAGGATGGCCTGGAATTTTCTGTCACGGCCCTGCTTGGCGGAACCACCGGCGGAGTCGCCCTCGACGATGTACATCTCGCACAGCGCCGGATCCTTTTCCTGGCAGTCGGCCAGTTTGCCGGGCAGACCAAGACCGTCAAGCACCCCCTTGCGCCGCGTCATGTCACGTGCCTTGCGCGCCGCCTCCCGAGCACGCGCAGCCTCGACAATTTTTCCCGTGATTATCTTTGCGTCCAGCGGACGCTCCAGAAGATAGTCTGCGAGCTTCTGCGCAACTACTTCCTCGATCGCCGGGCGCGCTTCGGAGGACACCAGCTTCATCTTGGTCTGGGACGCGAACTTGGGATCCGGCATCTTTACCGAAAGCACACAGGCGAGGCCTTCGCGCATGTCGTCACCGCTGATTTCCACCTTGGCCTTCTTGGCGATCTCATTTTCTTCGATGTACTTGTTAATGACGCGAGTCATCGCAGCCCGCAATCCGGTGAGATGAGTGCCGCCATCCGACTGGGGAATATTGTTGGTAAAACAGAGCACCTGTTCGGCGTAGGAGTCATTCCACTGCATGGCGACTTCAACGTCAATATTCACCCCGTTCTGTACCGACACCCCGGAGGAGTGAAACACGGCGGGATGCAACACGGTCTTGGTTCTATTGATGTACTCGACGAAGCCCTTGACGCCACCCGAGAAAGCGAAGTCCTCCTCCTTGACGTTGCACTGGTCGATCAGCTTGATCTTGACGCCGTTATTGAGAAAGGAAAGTTCGCGCAGACGCTTGGCGATGATGTCATAGTGATATTCAACGCCGCCGAAAATTTCGTCGTCAGCCATGAAATGTACTTCGGTGCCACGTTTTTCCGTATCGCCTATAACCTTCAGCGGCGACACCTCCACCCCGTTCTGGATTTCTATCAAGCGATCCACTGCGTGACCGCGATTGAACTCCATGAGGTATTTTCTGCCGTCACGACGGATGGTGAGACGCAACCATTTCGATAAGGCATTGACGCAGGAAACACCGACGCCATGCAAGCCACCGGAAACCTTGTATGAATTCTGGTTGAACTTGCCGCCGGCGTGCAGCACGCACATCACTATCTCGGCGGCAGAGCGCTTTGGTTCGTGCTTGTCGTCAAACTTTATGCCGGTCGGGATGCCGCGGCCATTGTCGGTTACGGAAATCGAATTATCAGTATGAATTGTTATTGATATGTCATCACAATGACCGGCCAGCGCTTCGTCAATGGCGTTATCAACCACTTCGAAGACCATGTGATGCAAGCCTGTGCCATCGGATGTGTCGCCGATATACATGCCCGGGCGTTTTCTGACCGCCTCCAGGCCTTCGAGTTGCTGGATGCTGGATTCGTCATAGGCGTCTGCCGTGTTGCTCTCGATCATGGTGTTCTTTTCGTATTGAAAATCATATGCGCATCGGCATCACAACGTACTTGAAAGTCTGGTTGCCCGGCAGCACAAAAAGCGCGCTGGAGTTAGCGTCGGCAAGATGCAACTCGATGGTTTCATTACTGACGTTATTTAGAACATCCAGCAGATAGGTGACATTGAAGCCGACATCCAGGGCGTCGCCGCTGTAGTCGATTTCGATTTCTTCCTGCGCTTCTTCCTGTTCCGCATTGCTGGAGATTATCTTGAGGCTGCCCGGGGACAGCACCAGGCGAACACCGCGGAACTTTTCATTGGTCAATATCGCCGCTCGCAGCAATGAATGCAAAAGCGCATCACGCGACAGTTTGATCAACTTTGTGTGGTGCTGCGGTATGACGCGCTCATAATCCGGAAATTTTCCGTCTATCAGTTTCGATACAAGTTCGATACTGCCGAAACTAAAGCGGGCCTGAGTCGGGGTCAGGGTAATTTCAAGCGGATCGTCGTTGTCAGCCAACTGGCGGGATAATTCCAGAACCGTCTTACGGGGAAGTATAACTTCGATAGGTGCAGGTGAATCTGGCAGTATTTCAGAAGCGTAGGCGAGTCGATGACCATCAGTGGCGACCATGCGCAACTCATTGCCTTTGGCGACCAGAAGCAAACCATTGAGGTAATAACGAATGTCCTGTTGTGCCATGGCATATTGAACCAGGGCAAGCAGGCGCTTCATTTGTTTCTGGGTAATCGACAGCCGGGAGGGTTGGCCATCAGCGCTGCTCATGCGCGGAAAATCTTCAGCAGGAAGCGTCTGCAAGTTGAAGCGGCTCTTGCCAGCCTTCAACTGCAGGCGCTTGTCGTCCAGTGCAAGACTAACCTCTGCCGTTTCAGGCAAGGAGCGCAAGATATCCTGCAACTTTCGGGCACCAACCGTCATGGCTGCTTTTTCTGAACCCACGGTCGGCGTCTGCGTTGTGATCTGGATCTCGATGTCCGTAGCCAGCAGCGTGAGCTTTTCACCATCCTTGTCCATAAGGACATTGGAAAGGATAGGCAGGGTATGGCGTTTTTCTACGATTCCGCATACCGACTGCAAAGGAACAAGGAGTTGATCGCGAGGACCTTTAAATAGGAGCATATATAGATCTCTTATAATTAATAAGGGAAGCTCTTTGCTGTGGATAAATGCATATTTACTTTTAAATACAAAGAATTATTATATGTATAAGTCGGTTGAGAAGCTTTTGATTTGCTTGTTGATGATTGTGAATGAATTGCAGTCGAGCTGTTGATGTCAGAGGTTATCCACAATTGTTCCATATATTGCCTTGCGTACTTGCTCACAGCCTAGCTCTTGATCGTTTGCATCAAGACATGTAGATCATTATTGAGCCGGGTGTCCTTTCCGCGTAGGTCGATTATCGTTCGGCAAGCATGCATTACAGTGGTGTGATCGCGACCGCCGAAGGCTTCCCCTATTTCAGGAAGGCTGTGCGAAGTAAGTTCGCGGGTAAGCCACATAGCTATCTGGCGAGGCCTGGCTATCGCCCGCGTACGTTTTTGCGAATACATGTCGGCTACTTTTATTTTATAGAAGTCGGACACTGTTTTTTGTACGAGTTCAAGCGATATCTGCCGGTTGGTGGCGCCGATAATGTCGCGCAAGGCTTCCTTCGCCACTTCCAGATTGATTTCGCGACCGTGAAAACGGGCGTAGGCAACTACGCGATTGAGGGCGCCTTCAAGTTCCCTGACATTTGAACGAAGATTCTTAGCGATAAGGAATGAAACTTCATCTGAAATACTGATCTGCTCTGCTTCGGCTTTCTTCTTGAGGATGGCGATACGCATTTCAAGTTCGGGAGGTTCTATTGCAACCGTCAGCCCCCAGTCGAAACGTGAAACCAGTCGCTCTTCGAGACCCTGAACATCCTTGGGATAGGTGTCGCTGGTGATGATGATCTGCTTTTTTGCCTCTACCAGAGCATTGAAAGCGTAGAAAAATTCTTCCTGCGTTCGATCCTTGCGATTAAAAAACTGGATATCGTCTATCAGTAACAGGTCGAGCGAACGGTAGTATCGTTTGAAGGTCTCACGGGAGTTTTGCTGAAAGGCACGTACTACGTCAGAGAAATAGTCCTCGGCGTGCACGTAGCGAACTTCCATGGTTGGATTTGCGGCATAGATCGAATTGCCAATGGCGTGAATCAGGTGGGTTTTTCCTAAGCCGACCCCACCGTAAATGAACAGGGGGTTGTAGGACACCCCAGGATTCATTGCAACCTGTTGGGCGGCAGCACGGGCTAGATCGTTGGCGCGGCCTGTGACCAGCGTGTCAAAGGTAAACTCAGCATTGAGTCTCGTCTTTTCGTACGCCGGATCACCTGTCTTTACAGGTGTGACAGGTACCACCGAAATAGCAGCCGGGGTAGCCTCAGATGTTTCTGTTGCGAGAGAAACATCAGTTGCCGCATTTGCCACATCAAGGTTGATCTCAATCGGAACGGAAAAAAATTCAAGTCCGAGAGCTTCTATTTGGGCCAGATATCGCTCCCGTACCCACTGCATGACGAAGCGGTTGGGAGCAACGAGGCGAAAATGGGTAGGGCCGGCTCCGTCGTTTTCCAGGCGCAAACCTTTTATCCAGGTGTTGAACTGCTGTGCAGGAAGTTCCTGCTCGAAGCGGTTCAGACAGGCGGACCAGAATTCACTCATTGCGTTTGGATAGACCCGGGGCGAAGGGCAAAAGGATGTAGCGGTACAAATGCAACATCCTTATTGATGCCGGTTTGCATTCGCTGGAGGTTCATTCTAGCTGTTTCATCATTAGTTATCCACAGCCCTGTCAAGTTGTTCTCCTTGACAAATCGGCCGCAAAACGCTGTAATCCGCGGTTTTTCTTAATTCAGGGGATATTGCCATGAAACGCACCTACCAGCCTTCGGTTGTGCGCCGCAAGCGCACCCACGGCTTCCTAGTGCGCATGCGCACACGGGGTGGTCGTGCTGTAATCCGTGCGCGTCGCGCCAAGGGTCGTCATCGTCTCGGCGTCTGAACACCCGGCTTCGTTTCACTCAAATCAGCGTCTGCATCGGCCGGAGGAGTTTTCCGCCGTTATGGCGGCCCGGCGGGTGGTGCGCGGTGAGTGTTTTGATTTGCACTATCGTCGGGGCAGTTCTTATGGCGAAGCAAGGCTTGGCTTGATAGTGCCCAAACGGTTGGCGCGGGCCGCGTCCTTGCGTAATGCGATAAAGCGTCAGGGACGTGACGCGTTTCGCTTGATGGCGGTTGAAATTCCATCCTGTGACCTGGTTCTGCGTTTGAGAACGCCCGTCAAGGGCGTGAAAGCTCGAGATGGTGCCCAGCGAAAAGTTTGGCGTGCGGAAATTGAAACTCTCTTGAGGCGCCTGGCGGTTCAATCGCAATGAGATCCTGGCTTGTCTTCCCGCTGCTGCTGTTGATCCGCGCCTACCAAGTGGCGATCAGTCCAATGACTGGCAGCCGCTGTCGTTTCTGTCCGAGTTGCTCGGAGTATTCTATGGAAGCGTTGAGTCGCCACGGTTTATTCGGCGGACTATGGCTGGCTGCAAGGCGAATCAGCCGCTGTCATCCGTGGCATCCGGGCGGGTATGATCCGGTACCCTGATTTTTTCAGCGGCGCACTGTGCTCGAGGCTGAAAACGCTTCTTTTTAAAATTCTGATATGAGTCACTGCCGGGACAGTAATGGATAACCGACGATTGATCCTGCTTTTGGTGTTCAGTTTCTCGCTGATCATGCTTTGGGACGCCTGGCAACGGCAGAGCCTGCCGAAATCGACGGCGCCAACGACGACGATTCCCTCGCTGGCTGCACCGGCTGGCCTGGTGCCGGCCGTGCCGGAAACCGGCGCAAGATCGGTAGCCGCTGCTGTTTCCGCCACGGTTGCGGTTCCCGCAGCAGGCGTGGTGAGCGCAAAGATCAAGACGGATCTGTATGTAGCGGATATTTCTTCACAAGGCGGCGACATAACGCGGCTTGAGCTGGTTCGTCATCCGGACACTGAAAACAAATCAAAAAGTTTCATCCTCTTCGACAACGGGGAGAAGCATCTCTATTTGGCTCAGTCGGGGCTGATTGGCGAAGGTTTGCCGAATCACAAGACCGAGTGGAAGCTGGCGGCGGGTGATCAGGTGCTCAAGGATGGCGCAAATCAGCTCGACATTACGCTGGAGGCAACGACGGCCGGCGGAAACAAGGTGTTGAAGACTTATGTCTTTCATCGCGGCAGCTATCAGATAGACGTGCGTCACGAAGGGGTGGCAGTGGGCAGCCACGCCTATTACCAGATTACGCGCGACGGCAAGCCGGCAGAGGGTCAAGGCAGTTCCATGATGATGGGGGTAACGACCTTTACCGGACCGGCTGTTTTTACCGATACTGAAAAATATCAGAAGGTCGAATTCGCCGATATTCTGAAAAACAAGGCGAAGTTTGCTCAAAAGGCTGACAGCGGCTGGCTGGCCATGGTGCAACACTACTTTGTATCGGCCTGGTTGCCGCCAGCCGGCACGCCACGCGAGTTTTATATGCGCAAAGTCGGCGAAGATCTGTTTTCGGCCGGCGTCATTCTCCCGGTTGGTGCTGACGGCAGAAGCGCAGTATCGCTTTATGCCGGACCGCAGGAGCAGGACAAGCTCGAGAAGATCGCCCCGGGGCTTGATCTGGTGGTCGATTACGGTTGGTTGACGGTGATCGCTGCGCCATTGTTTTGGGTCTTGGGTGCGATACACAAATTGGTAGGGAACTGGGGTTGGGCAATCATTGGTCTGACTGTTTTGCTGAAGCTGGTGTTTTTTCCGCTGTCGGCCGCGAGTTACAAGTCGATGGCGAAAATGCGGGTGCTGACGCCAAAGCTGGTGAAACTCAAGGAAGCTTACGGTGACGACAAGCAGCGCCTGAATCAGGAAATGATGGAGCTCTACAAGAGGGAAAAGGTAAATCCCCTTGGCGGCTGCCTGCCGGTTCTGGTGCAGATTCCGGTATTCATAGCGCTCTACTGGGTGCTGCTGGGGACCGTCGAGATGCGCAATGCGCCTTGGCTGGGCTGGATAACCGACCTGTCGGTAAAGGATCCCTTCTATGTTTTGCCCCTGATCATGGGTGCCACCATGTTTATCCAGACCAGGCTCAATCCGACGCCACCCGATCCGATTCAGGCCAAGGTGATGTTATTCATGCCCATCATGTTTACCGGCATGTTCCTGTTCTTTCCGGCAGGTCTGGTTCTCTATTGGACGGTGAATAACCTTTTGTCCATCGCGCAGCAATGGCAAATCACCCGCTTGGTCGAGGCGGGAGAGAAGAAGTAGGCGAAGGAACTCCGGTCCTGATGGACCGGGGGGCTTGTCGGGGCAAATAGCCCTTGGGGGCAGAGAGACAGGATGGGATCGCCGCGCACTGGAATAATCGCCGCCATTGCCACTGCTCCTGGTCGCGGTGGGATCGGTGTGGTGCGGGTATCGGGCGCCAGCCTGTTGGCGTTTGCCGAGACTTTGACCGGCAGGTCGCCACAGCCACGCCACGCCACGCTAAGCGGCTTTCAGGGGAGCGACGGGGTCGTCATTGACCAGGGCCTATTGCTGTATTTTCCTGCTCCGCATTCCTTTACCGGTGAGGACGTGCTTGAACTTCAGGGTCACGGTGGTCCCGTGGTGCTGCAGATGCTGTTGGCGCGTTGCCTTGAGCTTGGCGCGGGCTTGGCCGGGCCGGGCGAGTTTTCGCAGCGCGCCTTTCTCAATGGCAAGCTCGATCTGGTCCAGGCGGAAGCGGTAGCCGACCTTATCGAGGCCGGCAGCGCGGCCGCTGCACGTTCCGCATTGCGCTCACTGTCCGGAGAATTTTCACGTGAGATAGCTGCTCTGGTAGCGCGCCTTGTCGAGTTGCGCATGTTGGTGGAGGCGACGCTGGATTTCCCCGAGGAGGAAGTCGATATTCTGCGGGATACGGACGTCGCACGACGGCTGTCGTGCATCGTCGCCGATGTGTCGTCGCTACACCAGCGCGCGCGCGCCGGCCGTCTGCTGCGCTCCGGTCTGCATGTGGTGTTGGCCGGGTTACCCAACGTCGGCAAATCGTCCTTGCTGAACCGTCTGGCAGGAGAGGAATGCGCGATTGTTACCGAAGTACCCGGGACGACGCGCGATGCAGTGCGCGAGACGATCGCGGTCGAGGGCATCCCGTTGCATATCATCGACACGGCGGGCCTGCGCGACACGGATGATGTGGTGGAGAAGATCGGTATCGAGCGGGCCTGGCGCGAAATTGAGCGGGCTGACGTGGTTTTGCAACTGGTTGACGCGCGAACTGGCGAGACGCCAGCCGACCATGCAATTGGCGTCCGTCTGCCAGCGGGCATTGAACGTATTGTGGTGGAGAACAAGTGCGATCTGGCGGGAAAGGCGGCGCTACGTTTCTTGGTCGAAGGCCGGGTGCATCTGCGTCTGTCTGCAAAGTGTGGCGAGGGCATCGGCCTGCTGCATGACGAGTTGCTGCGGGTGGCCGGTTGGAGCGGGCACGGGGAAGATGTGGTGCTGGCTCGTGAAAGGCATCTGGAGGCGCTAGGAATGGCTGTCGAAAAATCGGCGCTGGCGATGCGGCGACTGGATCAGATCGAACTCTGCGCCGAAGAACTTCGGCTGGCGCAGGAAGCGCTGTCACGCATTACCGGAGAATTTACGGCCGACGACCTGCTGGGGGAAATATTCTCCCGTTTCTGCATCGGAAAATAGGCGGGGCGACATGGCCGAAGTGGACCTGATCCTGTTGCTGGCGGCCGCATTGTTTGCCGGTTTCGTTGATGCCGTGGCCGGCGGAGGCGGCTTGATTCAAGTGCCGGCCTTGCTGATGGCGCTACCGGCGGAGTCTCCTGCGACCGTGTTCGGAACCAACAAGGTGGCGAGTATTTTTGGCACGGGCAATGCTGCGCTTCGTTATGCCAGACGTATTTGCATACCCTGGCGGATCGTCTTGCCCGCTGCTGCGGCGGCTTTCCTGTTCTCGTTTGTCGGCGGCATGGCGGTAGCCTGGCTGCCCAAGGCTGTGGTTCGTCCGCTGGTGCTCGTGCTGTTGCTCCTGGTTATGGTCTATACCGTGGTCAAGCCGGATTTCGGCGTGGTAAGCGGTTCGCAATTGGCGCCCGGATTGGAGCGGCCGCGTGCGCTGTTGATGGGCGCTTTAGTGGGCTTCTACGATGGTTTTTTCGGGCCCGGGGCAGGCAGTTTCATGATTTTCGGTTTTGTGCGCTTGTTCCGGCTCGATTTTTTGCATGCGTCAAGTGCTGCCAAGGTGGTAAATTTCGCCACCAATGCTGCGGCACTCGCGTATTTCGTCCCGAGCGGGCATGTGCTCTGGGTCACCGGGCTGGCGATGGCGGCATTCAACATTGCCGGAGCGCTGCTTGGCGCCGGTCTGGCTTTGCGCCACGGCAGCGGTTTCGTCCGCGGTGTTTTTATTTTGGTGGCGTCGGTGTTGATTGTTCGTCTGGGGTATGACACATTTACCTGAGGCGGTGTTGCAGAAAGCACTTGATGGTTGCCGACTGGGGCCGGAAGAGTTGCCAGGGTTTCGAGCCGGTCAGCGGGTGGCGTAGCGTAATTCATGCATATTTGTCATTGTCGCCCTGTGCGCTTGCATAGGGTTAATCGAACGGGGAGGAGACCCTTACATGAAGCTCAATAAACTTGTCGTCGCGGCAGCCGCTGCTTTCGGTGCGCTGGGTGTTCAGGCGGACATCACTGTCGGCGTTACTCTGTCTGCGACCGGTCCTGCCGCCTCACTCGGTATTCCCGAGAAAAACACGATCGCCTTGCTGCCCTCCACCATGGGTGGCGAAAAGGTGAATTACATCGTTCTGGATGATGCGTCGGACACCACTACGGCGGTCAAGAATGTGCGCAAGTTGATATCGGAGAATAAGGTCGATGTCATAATCGGATCCACAATTACTCCGAATTCGCTGGCGATGATCGATGTCGTAGCGGAAGCTGAAACGCCCACCATATCCATGGCGGCGTCGGCGCGGATTGTTGATCCGGCGAACCCTAAGACCAAATGGGTATTCAAGACGCCGCAGCACGACCAGCACATGGCTACTGCGATTGCCGCCCACATGGCCGGGGGTGGCGTAAAAACAGTGGCGTTCATTGGTTTCAATGATGCCTATGGCGAGGGCTGGTATCAGGAATTCACAAAGTATGCGGATACCTACAAGCTCAAGGTGGTGGCCAACGAGCGATATGGCCGTGCCGATACTTCGGTGACCGGCCAGGTACTGAAAATCATGGCGGCCAAGCCCGACGCGGTGTTGATTGCGGGTTCCGGCACACCCGCAGCGATGCCTCAGGTTACCCTGAGAGAGCGGGGCTACGAAGGCAGGTTCTATCAGACGCATGGCGTGGCAAATAACGATTTCCTGCGTGTCGGCGGCAAGAACGTCGAAGGCACTTATCTGCCCGCAGGTCCGATGCTGGTGGCGGCGCAGTTGCCAGACAGCAATCCGATAAAGAAACCGTCGCTGGTG
>Ga0194039_1001756_pt1 | contig 11376 bp, 9 predicted proteins | sample JunL228m_MetaG_FD_148679 | JGI IMG/M metagenome (GOLD analysis project Ga0194039, IMG submission 148679) | Anoxic zone freshwater microbial communities from boreal shield lake in IISD Experimental Lakes Area, Ontario, Canada - Jun2016-L227-8m | ecosystem: Environmental > Aquatic > Freshwater >...
ATATTAGCGTTGACCACGTCAGCCCCGCCCCGACCAGGGCCATGATCAGGCAGTCACCTGATTTGAGATCCTGCCAGTGCTGACTCACAACCGCCGGGGCGCCGGAGCAGCCCGTATTGCCGAACATGATCACGTTGCGCCAGTGGCAGTCATCGGGAATGGCCGACCGCTCGCAGACCGTATTTAAAACGCTCAGGTTTGCCTGGTGGCCAACAAAGAGAAGGCGTCGGCCATTTATATCTTCTTCCCCATTCTTTCTTCCCTCATGGGTCTCCTGAAACGTCCGGACCGCCTCCGTCATTTTGCGGATGGCAAAACCCTGCACCGCATTTCCGTCCTGCTGGAAATAACCGGTCCGGGGAATAATCGCCTTCTGCCATGACGCCGGTTTCGAGGCGCAATCACTCTCCAGCAGGCGTAACCGTGAAGGTATCGTTGCCGAAACCACGGCAGCCGCACTGCCGTCTCCGAAGAGGACCGCCGTATTACGATCCGAATAGTCGATACAACGGGTCATATTTTCCGGGTTGACAACCAGGACATAGGGAGGCAGACTCTCGGACCTCATTTTGCTCAAAAAGGACAACTGAACCCCGAAGGTGGCGCAGGCGGCGTTGATGTCAAAACACGGCGCCTCGATTTCGAGTTCCGCCGCCACCGTGGCAGCCTCGGACGGGGTGACATGATCCGGGGCCGAGCTGCCGGAAATAACCAGGCCGATGTCCTCCGGAGCAATACCCGCCTGGGCAAAGGCCTGTCTTGCCGCCGCCGCTCCGGTCTGGGCATTTGTGTAAATACTGGCTTCATAAGCCGCCCGAGTGTCGTTATTCTTCGTTTCCCGGATGTAAGCGAGGGAAAGAGAGGTCCGGCGCTCCCGAATCCCCACCCGTTCCAGGACCCAGTCGTTGCTGGTCCCGATGTCGAGATCTTCCAGGAACTTATTGGTAATGACATTCTCCGGATGAAAGTGTCCCAACCCGTGCAGATACAGCATAATCAGCAAATCTCCCGGCCGATGATCATATTCTGCACCTCTCGAACCCCCTCATAGATATCGATGATATGGGCGTCCCGAACCAGCTTCGAGATTTCGTACTCCGTCATGAACCCGTAGCCGCCGTGGAGATGGAGCCCCTCATTGGCGCAGAAGAGGGCCGCTTCGGCGGCGGTATTCTTGGCCAGAGACGCATAAAGCCCCCGGTCTTCGGTCTTCTCCTCAAGGGTGCAGGCAGACTTCATCAGGGCCAGCTTCGCCAGTTCCACCTTTTTCCACATGGTCGTCAAGGTATCCCTGGCTACGGGAAGGTCGCAGATCCGCTGACCGAACTGTTTGCGCTCCCGGGTATAGTTTAGGGTTACATCCAGAGCCCGCCGGGCCAGACCGACGCCGATGGCCGCCACCATTGGCCGGGCATAGTCGAGGACGTCGATGACGTAACGGAAACCGAGACGCCGGTCGCCGATGATCTGTTCGGGGGCGATAACGACATCTTCAAAGGTCACGGCGGCAGTATTGGACAACCGTTGGCCCAATTTGTCCTCCGCTTTGCCGACAGCGATGCTCCCGCCTGTGGGCAGGCTAATCTCTCTCCTCTGTTCAAATCCTGAAGCCAGTTCCTCCGGGGACGGCGCCGCGACGGGAACGATGACGCAGGCCATAAAATTGCCCGTCGGCTTCCCCACCTTGCAGAAGACGGTAAACTGGGAAGCGTAGGAGGCATTGGTAATGAAGCACTTGGCCCCGTTGAGAAGATAGGTTCCGTCTTCGCGGCGGCTCATGAACGTCGTCATGGCACTGTTGTCGGAACCGGCCTCCGGCTCGGTCAGGCAGAATGAAGCCAGAAGAGGATTTTCGACAAAGGGTCTCAGGAAGGTCTCCTGCTGCGGACCGGCCCCGTGCTGGGCGATGACGGCGTTGGCCAGGTCGTTGCACATGGCCGAGGTGGCAATCCCCGAATCGCCGTAAGACAGCTCTTCGATAATCAAGGCGGAGGACACGGCGTCCATTTCATATCCTTTAATATCACCGGGGATACTCAGATTCAGGATTCCCGTCTCCCAGGCCTTGCGAATAATCTCAAAGGGGAAGGCATGTTTCCCGTCCAACTCCAGGATGTGGGGAAGAATCTCCGTTTTAACGAAGCGCCGGACCGTCTCCAGGTACATGCGTTGATGATCTGATAAATTGAACTCCATCTTTCAATTGTTCCCGAAAATACGTGTCGCCGAGGACAGGGTAGTCACGGAGAGGCAGTTTACCCCGATGGTCTTGAAAAAATCCCGCAACGGCCGTCCCGGTCCGATTTCATAGATCGTATCGGCTTCAGCGGCGATAGCGTCCATATTCTCCCGCCAGCGGACCTTGCTCCCCAGCTGATAGGTGAGATAGCACAACAGATCCTCCCGATAGCGGGTATGGAATTTGCCGGTGTAATTTGAGGTCACCGCCATGGCCTTTTGGGGATCTACATCATCGCCCAGGGTTTGCAGGAGGTCGGAAAATTCTCGTTCTATGGGGCGCATGAAACGGCTGTGGAAAGGGGCGCTGACATTGAGGGGGACAAAGCGCAAATCCGCATCCTCGTCGATGACATCGGTGATCCTTACCGCCGCCTCCGGCAGGGCGCTGGCGTGACCGCTGATGACGATCTGACGGGAAGAATTTACATTGGCGATATCTACAGGCAGATCCGACAAGGCACCCTCTAATTCCTCCACATCAAGATCGTCGGCAATCACCGCCGCCATCCCGCCCAGACCGACGGGAACCGCTTCCTGCATCAGGCGGCCTCTTGTATGAACAATCTGCACGGCATCTCCGAGAGGCATGACGCCCGCTGCCACGAGGGCCGTAAATTCGCCGAGGCTGTGACCACCGTAAAGAAAAGGCGCCAAATCATAAAGGGCGCCCAGGCCGCGGAACATGGCGATCTCGGTGGTCAGAAGGCAGGGCTGGGTGAATTCGGTTTGATCCAGCCGCTCGTCCTCTCCGAAGCACATCTCTCCGACATCCCAACCCAGGGCGTCGGAGGCCTCCTCATAAGTCTCCCGGCAGACTTGCAGCTGCTCGTAAAAATCCTTACCCATCCCCGGACGCTGAGCGCCCTGTCCCGGAAAGACTACGGCGACGTATTTATCTGAACTTGGCATAAGATCCTCTCTTTTTCAGGTTTGTCAACCGCCCATGAGCATGATTCATACCAAAGCCGCACAAGATGCGGTGTGCATAGTATAAATATATGAAATAATTTGCTGTTATTTGTTAAAGGTGCAGCTTGCCAGTCCTCATCCTGAAAGTTAAAAAGGAGAAAACTTGGGAATGGAAGTTTACAGCGCGAAGTGGCTTACGCATTTATAACGGAGACGGTTCTATTTTTGATTCATCCAAGTGAGGACGCTTACACCGGTTGGTGTGGGGGTTGGCGGGAAAAACCTTCGTCTGTCCGATCAGGGCAATATTTAAAATGCAAATAAAACTTTTTGAAACCTACTGGATATTCTATGATCTGTCAAAAGGAAAGTCCGCTAATGGGCCACCAGATGTTGAATGCTGATCGATAGGTTTGAGAACACACGGTAACAAACTCTCATAGAAAGGTCATGTAAGAAAGGGCACACGTAAAAGTCTATGGCTTGATAGCCGCTAACGCTCTGGCGGCAGCATTCTTAACTTTTTTATGATATGTTGTAATGCTAAAAAACTTGGGGTTACTGATCTCGGTTAAAAGAGGAACTGCTTCCGGCGCGCCTATTCTTCCTAAGGAAACACAGATCATCTCTTCCAGATCAATTCTTGCCAAAGATACGATAAACGGACGCACTTTCATTATCTCCACGAGGACCGGTGTTGCCTTTTTATATTTAATTTTGCCCAACATCTCGATGATGCTCATTTTAAAGGCATCGTCAACCGCCGGCAAAATCGACAGGAGGACCGGCCCTTTTTCGCTTTCCCCCACTCGATAAAGACTATTCAAGGCTTCCTGCCGAACCTTGTCATGTTTATGCATTAGCATCGTCTGTAAAGCTTCGATGGTAGTCGGGCCCTTGATATGCCCTAGTAAATAGGCCAAATTTCGGTGAAAAAACCAGGGATGGTCACGAAGGGTTTCGTTTCTGATGAAGGGTAGGGCTGGCTGACCAACTTCTATCAATAGGTGTAAAATTTTAACGCGCTCATCACTGTCAGGATGATCCTGCAATATGTCCATTAACCGACTTAAAGAGGCAGATCCCAACCTCGATAACACGCATCCGAGATCTTTCTGTTCTTTTTCTCTAACAGTTGCGTAGGCTTCAAAAAGCATATCCAATCGTTCGGGGGGAGATAATTCCATTATGATATGTGAAGCGATCTTTTGGGCCGTCTCATTCTTGTCTAACAGACCACAATCGATAAGATGAAAGATATTCAGCAACGGCAAACATTCAGCATAGTGCTTCTCACCAATAAAAGCGGCTATCTGGTCTTTTAATCGGTAACAGATCTTTTTATAGGCCGTAGTAGTTGATGTTTCCAGATTGATCCATTTCGTAAGCGTCTCTGACAGCTCATAGACCACCTCTTTTTGCCGCTTTTCTGGAAGATTGTCGATAACCTTGACCAATGTCGCAGCCGCCTGATCGCGCACATCCTGTTTGTCACTCAGCAGTGCTTCCGCGAGACGGTCAATAAGGGCATCAGCCGTTTCAAATTCTTCATGATCAGCCAGGTTCTCGACAAAACCGGCAATGGAAGCCATCAAAGAGGGATTCATAAAGCTTTCTTCATGGCCTCTGAGGATGGGTTCGATTTCCTGTTTTAGGGCACGAATTTTTTCTCCCTTTTCATCTTTTTCTCTGTTTTTTTCTTCTTCGCTTCTTTGCTGTAGCTCTACGCCCTTATCTGAACTCATTAACCGCTGATAGGCACTAATGAAACCTGGGGGAGCAGTAACTGCCGAATTCATGCCTGTCAGGGATTTACCACTTTCCATTACCCCAATCATTTCTAATACTTGCTCAAATTTCGTACCATCTATTTCATTTAGGATTTCCTGGAACAATTTTCCGTTAAATAATTGGTCGATGCCCTGTGTTAACACGAGGCCAATCATATCCGCATCCAGATCGGCAATGGATTTCGCAATGAGGTGGGCGAACTTGTCTTGGTCCATTTTGTCAACAATCTTGTCAAGGATACCCAGCATCCGTACCATGTTCTCCGACAACTGAATATTTGGTAATAAATCTTTATTGTTAATGAGCTGACTCATGCCGTTCTTGAAGACTTGCTCTAACCAGTCTGCATTCTGTGCCAATTCCTTGACCTGCTGGACATCCAGGTCTAACCCCGAATCAGCACCGCCGATAAGGTATTGAATAATATCATCATCCTTGATCTCGAGACGGGCAAGGAACTGATGTTTACTATCCGTTGCAATGTAGATTTTATGATCTAAAAGAATATGCGACACATTCTTCTGCGCCATTACAACTGGCAAGCCCCCTGCTTGCTTAATCGTTACCGGCTTTTCCCCCATGATCTCCAAGAAGGAGGATAGGTCTGCCCTGGTCAGACCGTTATTGAAAGTGACACTTTTTACTCCGAAGTTTAGCAGCAATTCGAGAAATGCGGCAATTTGAGGTCTTTCCAGATCCTTCTGGCTCAGCGGTTCGTCTCCGACCAGAAGATTTTTTTCCGCTTCTGAAATAATCAAATAAGGTTCTCTTTCAAATACCATCTGAAGGGCTTGGTGGAGTCGATCGATTGTGTTGATGGTCATGGAGCTTGTAGGGGGGTAAAGTCGTAAATTGACAATGGCAGTGTTCATAATTACGAGTATTTCCAATACCTTTTGCTTCATCCAATTGTCTGTCATCATGGCCTCGATTGATAAGTATTTGCTTCTATGAGGCAGAAGTATCAAAGAAATAGCTTCTGCATTTGTATTTTGGAAATAATATCAATGATTGCGACCAGGATTCAATAAGCTCTCAGTAAATCTGATCTTTTGCTTTGTGTTTATTGTCGGTAAGGATGATCTGCGTAAATACCAGTTGTACAGATGTCTCTGACAGCGTAGCAAACCTACAGCACATCACCATCTGCTCGCCCTGTTCGGGATACGCGAACACATCGCGGCTGGCTATCCATACCAAGGTTGGGAAAACTTTGCTTGTCTTTTAATCCTTAGCCGTGGTTCTTGCTAGTTTTCTATAATTGCCAAGATCTATTATTTCTTTTTCTTTTTTTCCTTAACCTCAACAGGTGTCTCCTTTACCTTCTTCTCTTTAATTCCTTCCGGCTCTTTCCGGGGGGCATCTGCCTTTTCCAGCTTCATCCTTGCCAGTTCTTCATTCTTCTTTTCGTTGGCATCAATCGCCTTCAGCCTGGTGTTTATGGCCTCAACATTTGCCCGCAATTTTTTTACAAGCACATCTTTATCAATCTTACGAGATTCGATCCCTTCTTCTGACAGGAGAGTCAGCCGATTTTTCAGTTTTCGTTCGAAAGATTCCTTTTGTCCGATTTGCGCCTGCTTCTGCTTTGATCCCATGTTTCCCCTCCCACTCTGATCCCCTTTTTTCTCCGACAGCTCACAGACTATGCAGAATTTTCTCCTCCCTGTCGGGTAGATGAATATTGCCTATCTATGTATCAGAGATTAAGTCGAAAAGCCATCACATAGATGGGCTGATGTCTGTCTTCAATAGTGGACATCAAATATAGAAAAATGTTTCCCCTTTACCGAGATGGTATCGCCTACTTTTTTTTCTTATTCTGTAGGCGCTTATGGATCAGCTCCCCAAAGCTGCCAAAGCCACCGGAAGCACCCTCCACGGCTTCTCCCGACTCGGGAATATAAGACTCCTCTTCCTCCGACAGAGTTTCAAGTGACAGAGAAATCTTGCGCTTTACCGGATCAACGGCAAGCACATACGGTTCTACCAATTGACCTACCTCGACCACATCTTTGGGGTGATTAATGCGCTTTCCCGCCCCAAGGTTGGAGATGTGGATCAAACCGTCTATACCAGGCGCCAGGTTAACAAAGGCCCCAAAGGTGGTAAGCCTGACGACAGGTCCCTTTACCCTGCTGCCTGATGGGTACGCAGCCGCCACGCTCTCCCAGGGATCGGTTTGCAGGGCCTTAAGACTCAGGGTCAGGCGACCCTTCTCCCAATCAAGACCGATAACCCTTACCGTTACCTCCTGACCGGGAGACAAGATATTCTCGGGCTTCTCCGTCCTGTCCCAAGCCATCTCGCTCAGGGGTATCAAACCATCCACTCCCCCGATATCTATGAAGGCGCCAAAATTAGTCAGAGAACGAACCGTGCCTGTCAGATCCGTCCCCACGGTAAGGGTCTCTTTAATGCGGTCGGCCTGCGCTCGCCTTTCTTCTTCAAAGAGGACACGTCGTGAAAGGACAACATTCTGGCTTTCTTCTTCAAATTCAACTACTTTGAAAGGGAAGGTCTGACCGACGTAAGACTCGCTGTCCTTGTCTCGCTTCAAATCAATTTGGGAAAAAGGACAAAAGCATCTCACGCCGCCTACCATCACCTCAAATCCGCCTTTCACGGCAGATTTAACCTTTCCGGAAACCGGCAGGTTTGCATGATGGGCATCGCGTATCTCGGCCATATCTAGGGTCGAATACCCGTGTCTGAGGGTTGTGAGTCTCTTTGCTCCGTCACGGACATGGAGAAAGTAGGCCTCTATCTCGTCGCCTTCCTTCACCGCGCAGGTCCCGTCGGCGCCCTTGAACTCGGCCAGCTCTATGACGCCTTCGCTCTTTTCGTCCAGGTCAACGTACACCATGTCTTTGGAAATGCTTATTACGGTTGCCTTTATTTTCTGGCCGGGCTTCAGCCTTACCGGCATTTTGTTATCTTTTTCAAACATCGCCCCAAAATCATCCTCAGTTGAAGAGGCCTCGCCTCCGACAGCTGCCATCGTTCCAGTTCCCGCTTTTTCTTCAGTCATTTTGCTGCTCCTTATTGATGTCACGCAGATAAATCGCCTGATTTCTCCCCACAAGTAAAATTTGTTATTATTGCTACTGCCCGGTTTTGATCGACAAGACCTCCTCGGAAAACTCGGAGGGCAAATCCTTCCTGCCGCCTGATTTTTCCTGAACCTTCACGCCCCTGGTCAGCCGGGACACATCCGTCGACTTTGTCATCACCCGATATACGTCACCCTGGGCCGCAAGGTTAATATCCCCTAACGGCGCCGTGCTTGTATATATCGAGATACTTTCCTGGCCAAAGGGAGGAGAGACTTCCAGATCAAAACGGTCGTTTCCTGAGGGGATCTCATATATGATGCCACCGTTGAAATAAGTTTCGATCCGATAAGGATTAGGCAAGAGTTGAAGGAGATTGCCGGACGTATCCTTGTAAAGAATACGGGCATGGAAAGGTTTGTTGCCCTTGAGGTAAATTTTTATCTTGTCACCCTGTTTATACTCCTGCTTGTCAGTCCATAATTTCACTTTCAGCGGCGCCGCCGGATCGTCGGTAAAGTCCTTTACCTGTGCGGCTTTATTTATAGCTTTTTCATCGGGAACAACCTCCGCCTTAATCTTCATCCGGAAGCACTCACCGGTGGCGGCATCCTTGTACCAGGACTTTTCCAACTCTTGAATGACCTTCACTGCAGCATTGGAATAGGCAGCGATAAGATCCTTCTCGACAGCCAGATCCTTAACCTGGGTTTCGCTTCTTAAATAGGTCACGGCCCTTTCTGCCGCATTTCGCTTGGCGTCCGCCATCGCTGCCTGTTCCGTTTGCTTTCTCGATTTGTCGTCTCCCATGCAGGCGTTGCCATCAACATCTACAATGGTAGATTGGGCGGCGTAAAGGGGGGAGGAAATGCAGATAAAAAGCAATAAGGCGAGAAAAGTATTCTTCATCTTGAGGGCCTCCATCTTCTTGATTATCGGTTGGAGTTTTGCATATTTGCGATAATTCGTCAATCGGTACAACGATGTTAGTTAAATATTCGACCTTTCGCCTCTTCCCAGAGGCGGTCCATGACTTCAAGAGTAGCTTCCTCCAGGCTAACGCCTTTTTCCTGCAACCGTTTCTCGATATATTGGAACCGTCTCAGAAATTTACCCGTTGTCCGGCGCAGAGCTTCTTCCGCCTGAACATTGGCAAATCGGGAAAGGTTGACCACGGAAAAAAGGAGATCCCCGATCTCTTCCTCCATATTGTCATGATCTTTCATTCTGATGGCTTCTTTGAGTTCCTGAAGTTCTTCTTCGATCTTCTCGATAACCTGATCTGTTCTTTCCCAGTCAAATCCTACCGTTGCGGCCTGCGCGGTTATGGCCTGGGCCCTTGAGAGGGCCGGCAGGGAACGGGATATACCCACATTTAGCGGACTTACATGCTTGTCCTTATGCTCCTGGGTCGCCTTGATCTTCTCCCAATTGGCCTTCACCTCGGAGACATCCCGGACCGACGTGTCGGCAAAGACATGGGGGTGGCGGCGAATCATTTTTTCCGATATCCCCCGGACCACCCCGGCAAAGTTGAAATGTCCCTGCTCCTCCGCAAGCACGACAAGGAAAAGAATCTGAAAGAGCAGGTCCCCCAACTCCTCACGGAGATCTGCCGGCGAACCTTCAGCGATGGCATCGATTACTTCATAGGCCTCGCTCAGCAGGTACCGTCGGAGGTCTGTTTCTTTCTGAACACGGTCCCAGGGACATCCCTCGGGAGAACGGAGGGTCCTGATCAGGGCGAGGAGTTCATCGATCTCCGGCGACGGCTCACGATTTCTCACTGTTTCCTTTTGTTTTTCCACACGAGAGCTCTTCACTATCCCATTGTATTCAAGTTGTTAGGCCTCTTGATTCCATGCACTCGCGGCACCAGGGAGTATAACCGCACTGGCCGCGGCAACTCTCAAAATCGTCCATGTTTACCTTGACCATCCGGTAGATTCTAACAAGGAATTCGTCCCGGTCATCCGTTTCCATGGCAATCACCTCCCCGGGACAAATCGCCGTGCCGTCTCTGGTCATGATGTTATCCACGTGCAGGGCCGCACTGACGGGAATTCCATGATCAAACAGAAAAGATTTGGCCGGTGCGGAGGAAACCCCCGTGATCACTTCGGAAATAAGCCCCGAATAGACAATCAGTTTCGCCGCCGCCAAGCCCACGACCTTATCGTGGAGGAGACAACCCTGATACTTACCCCGGAAGATCTCCATCCACTCCACCAGGGGCTTTAGTCCCGGCTCCCTGGACGTGAAAACCCTTCTCCCCCCGCAGAACATGGCCAGAGAATAGTCCTGAAAATCAGGCTTTGTCACGCAAGCCACCTTTTCAGCGGCCCACTCAGCCGGGCGGCTACGACTGCCCAGATGGTATTAGACAGGAATAAAATCAGCACCAGATTTTGGATAAAGGATTGGGAAAGGCCGACAAGATAATAATCCGCCGGGATCAACCAAAGCAACTGTAGGCAAAAGGCTATCCAGACGGCAAAGAGGGGGCGGATGCCGCTCCGTAGAAACCAACCGGCAAAGAATCCGAGGATACCGTTGCCGATCATGAGGTAGGGATTCGATAAGCTCAAGGCTGAGAAGAGCGATCCAATCACGCCGGACAGCAGCCCTCCCAGGGGTCCCAACAGCGATGCGGCAAGAAAGATAGCCACTTGGAAGGTATGAATCTTTAATCCCCCGGGGATGGTCAGATTAACCATACTGAGGACGTTGGGCAGGAACACTAGCAGCAGCATTGCGCCGACGGTTTTGCGATTCCAGGGCAGTTCCCAGGATAAGATACTTGATACAAGCATTTTTCACCTCCTGTAAATATTGATAACATTAGAGCTTTGCATAGCCGTAGAAAAATGGAATCCATTTTCCAAAGTTTTTATATTATTAACGCAGCATGACGAGAAAGGTCAAATGAAAAGATCTCCATAAAATTCATACGGGCAGGCTATGGGAAAATTATTGATTTGTCAAACGGGCTTAACAAATACGTACCAGAAAATCCTTGGCACTCTTGTTCTACAGTGTTATAGAATCGAATTATTAATGATAATGGTCCAATAAAAAAGGCTGTGGAGTAAATACGTAACTACGATACGGGGTCGGGATGACGGTGTGTGAGACTTTTTGCGCGGTTGTCAAATTTTACTAATGAAAGAATGGGCACCCACGATGAAAAAGATCAAAATAGGAGTCAGCACCTGCCTCTTGGGGGAGAATGTCCGTTACGATGGGGGGCATCAACGGGACCGTTATCTTACCCAGACCCTGGGCCGTTATTTTGAGTGGGTCCCGGTCTGTCCCGAGGTCGAGTATGGACTGCCTGTGCCCCGGGAGGCCATGCGCCTGGTCGGCGATCCCGCCGCGCCCC
>Ga0194039_1001759_pt1 | contig 11370 bp, 8 predicted proteins | sample JunL228m_MetaG_FD_148679 | JGI IMG/M metagenome (GOLD analysis project Ga0194039, IMG submission 148679) | Anoxic zone freshwater microbial communities from boreal shield lake in IISD Experimental Lakes Area, Ontario, Canada - Jun2016-L227-8m | ecosystem: Environmental > Aquatic > Freshwater >...
TTCCAGGACCATGCCTTTTGAAAAGAATGATTCCTTATTATCCGGAGAAATGCGCAGGCCTGTAGAGGTAACTTCCGGCGCCGCTTTCGGTTCAAGTCCCGGCGATGGACTGTTGCTATTACCGGCAATATCGCGGACGGGCTGTTCGTGCGATGATGCGGAAAGACTTTGTGCCTCGATCGAAGGTGGGGCGAGCCGGTGCGCCTCTTCCATGTAGAATCGGGCGCGTTCGTGGTGGCCTGCTTCGGAGAGACTTTTTCCCGCCTGACGGCAAAGGAATGCCTTATCCGGTGTGATTTCAATGGCATGGGCATAAAGAGTTTCCGCCCCTTCCAGATCTCCCCGCCTTAGCTTCGCCATCCCCATCCAGCAGCAGATCTTCCACTCATCGCTGTAGGTGGCAATCTCCACCATGTCCAGTGCAATTTCATGGTTCCGGTAGCGTGCGAGGGCTTCCCGGTAGCTGCTTCCGAACTCGATAATCCCGGCCCAGTCCTTTTTAATAAGGCTAATTAACGTCTGGGTGGCGAAAATATCGATGTGGTCACCATAGCGGGCCTGTGCCCGCCGGCAGATTCTTTCGGCTTTATCAGGGCGTTGCAGTTGAATGTGCGAGCGGGCGGCCGTATAGTAGGCCTTCAAGTACTGTTTGTGGGTGATCTGTTGCGCCTCTACCAGTTCCACTGTGGTCAGGGACTCTCGCAGGGCTTCCTCATTCCGGTTCATTGACGCGTAAGAGTTGCTGAGATAGAGATGGGCCAGGGCGTTTTCGGGGTTCTCCTCGATCTGTTTTTGCAGGAGCGTCGCCGTCCGTTCAAACTTCTTTCGGGCCGCTTCCGGTCCCTGGTCGTAGCCGTAGTGGATGATGCGCCCCAATGAAGCCGCATGGTTTTTAAAACCAAGGAGATAATTGTGAACGATCCCCTCATAGCGGATGCGACCGTTCGATCGAAAGATCCGAATTGAGTCAAGGCAGACGGTTTCTTTCCCTTCATTACAACTGTTTTCCACCCGCATGGACAGGGCTTCGATTCCCTGCTTCTCGGCCAGACGGACTTCCTCACGCAGGCTGCGCTGTGAAGATGCCCGATATTCCTCGTCGGCATCGATGATGAAGATCCAGCGCCCCTTGGCGTAGGAGATGGACTGGTTCCGGTGAAAACTGAAATCGTCCTGCCAGAGGTGGTGATAGATGCGGGCGCCAAAGCCTTTTGCGATCTCGACGGTGCGATCAGTCGAACCTGTATCGACAATAATGATCTCATCCACGTGATCAACGACACTTTTCAGGCAGTTCCCGAGGAAGGCTTCTTCATCCTTGACGATCATGCAGACAGAGAGGGCAGGTGGTTTACCTTTTTTTTGTTTCAATTTCTATTTTCCATTTACGAGATTGCATGTATTGTCACTATGCTATCCTTCGGCGTGCTGTTTCCGTACAAAGGACAGCAGGGCCTTCCCCTCTGCAAATTCCGGATTAATTTCCACTGCCTGCAAAATCGCATCTTCCGCATCCTGCCATTCTTTCCTTTCCAGGTAGGCCCGGGCGATGTTGTAATACAATCCCTCGTCCTCCGGATGAAAGACAAGGGCCTTACGAAATTCGGCGATGGCGCCGTCAATATTTCCGGCCTTTCGATATGCGATGCCCTTGGTGTTGCAAAGCTGCAAAATCAGATAGTTCAGTTCCGAATCTTCGCCTAGCATCGCTTTGGCTTTTGCAAAAGCGCCGCTATCGATCAATTCCTTGGCTTTTTGAACAAGTATTTCCTGATCAGAGGCGCTTCCGCCATTTTTTGAGGCGGCAGCGTCAATATCATGACGTATCGATTCTTCCAATTGAGAAGAAATCTCTTCGTCTTCGACAACAAGGATCTGCTTTAAAAAATCAAGGGCGGTTTTCGCGTCGTCATCGTGAAAAGTGACAGGGCCATACATTTCTTTAAAGGCCTTCGCTGCGGCCAGATTCTGCTGAAAAGTATTGATATCGTTATTCAATTGCTTCTGATCAGCAGGGAGCATTCTGGTATGCAGTGTTTTTTCCAAAACTTCCTGAAAACAATGCAGGCAGGAATAGACATTTTGCCGTTTGAGGTACCGCTTCGCCTCGTCCAGTTTTTTATAGATAATAGCGACGTCTTCCCTTTTCATTGGTTCAGTCATGGCTTTTCCTTCCTCAACGTATCAATACAAGTATTTGTCACAATAAGTCTGCGTGATCTCTCTTATTCATAAGGTGTGCCAAATATTCATAAATAAATATTCAAGTTTTTGGAAATTGTGCCGATAACTATGTCAGACAGGAAATACCTTGAGGAAGGTGGTGTATTTATATGACGATATCAGCTAATCAAGTAGATGGCGTCATTAAGGCATACAACAAGCAGTATAAAAACAGGTTCAGCCTCGACAATGGCGCAGAATCATCTCAACGGGACAGGTATGCCGACGTGGTAACGCTTTCCAAGTACGAAGATGTCAGAACAGATGTGGAAGCGCAGATGACTTATAACCTTGTCGATATCCTTAAAAGACAGAGCAGATAAGCTAATATCATCGCCTGAAAATGAGAGAATATAGCAAATGGTCCATGCATTCGGAATCGATAATATCAGTCCATATAGGAAGAGGATACTCGTTGTTGACGATTATGTGCCCACGCGGCAGATGATCGTGGAAGCCTTATCTGACAGCGGCTACCAGGCGATCAAGGAAGCGGAAAACGGTAGAGAGGCCCTCGGATTTTTCAAGAAAGAGCACTATGACCTGGTTATCAGTGATGTGATGATGCCCCTGATGGGGGGCATGGAATTACTTCAACAGCTGAAAGAACTCAAACCTGATACCGCCGTTATCATGATAACCGCCCAGCCTGAGGTGGAGCTAACAGTTTCCGCTCTGAAAAAGGGAGCTGTTGACTTCTTAAAAAAACCATTCAATATTGATGATTTGATTTATAAAGTTCATGTTTATCTTCAGGAAAATAACATCGCTACTCACCAGTCATACCAGAGCGACCTCCTATTAAGGCAGATAGAAGAAAAAACCAATGAATTATCAATACATAGCTATATTTATGACTCAGTTGAAAACATTGAGGGAAGCCATGATGAAATCTTCGAAAAATTGGCGACAGTAGCCATGCGGGTTGTCGATGGTGAAGAATGTTTCCTTCTGATATATGATGATGAAACGAGGGAATTTCATGCCCGGGTATCAAAGAGCCTGACCAATTCATTCAACTCCAAATTGACCATCATCTCTCTTAAACATCTCTATCATCAGGTTGTCGAAAAAGGTGACGCCCTGATGATTCACTCTCAAGACCACCCCTTCGTAGCCCCTTCGCTGATCTGTTCGCCGCTGATGATTCGGGACAAGACTTTCGGCGTTTTGAGTATCAGAAAAAAGAAGGACCGGGGGCCTTTTTCCCAGAAAGATCTTAATTATCTCGTCAGCCTCTGTAAAAGGGCATCTTTGAACCTTGAGAACAAGATGCTCTACGAGAGCCTCTACGTGAATGTTCTTGACACCTTTAAAGCCCTGATCGCCTCTATTCAGGTTCGGGATCAGTACACGGAAGATCACTCGTTACGGGTAACGAAGCTTGCCGTTCGTCTAGCCAGGAAGATGGGATGTACAACTGGCGAGATCGAATCTCTAAAGATAGCCGGGTCGCTTCACGACCTTGGGAAAGTGGCCATACCCGATAATGTGCTGCTTAAACCTGACCGCCTTACCAATGAAGAATATGAGATCATCAAGCAGCATCCGGACATAGGAGAGAGGATTCTCAAGCCCGTCGCCATTTTTGAACGGGAGCGCACCATTATCCGACATCACCATGAACGTTGGGACGGGAAGGGGTATCCCTCAGGTTTATTGGGAGAAGATATTCCGCTGCTCGCAAGGATTCTTGCCATGACAGATACTTTTGACGCGATTACCAACAATCGCCCTTATCGACAGGCCCAGAGCGTAGAAACAGCGGTAGAGGAAATCAAAAAAAATCGGGGCACCCAGTTCGATCCCAACATTGTGGACCACTTCCTGAGAATTTTGTAGCGATTGAGAATCCAATATTCATGACCAAGTAAAAACCCACCAGTAACGGCAATTATCGACTTTTTACGAGCACCTCAATATTCATTCCCCCTCTTCAATATTTCAGCCTGGCACAATAATTGTAAATCAAAGACAGACATTTCCCCTCAGGAGGATTCTGTGTCTTTCACAGTAAAAACCGGACAAGTTGTCAGACCAAAAGAAATTAATGATTTCCAACGGGATTATTTTCAGCCGGAAAAGTTAAAGCGACAATCCCTATTTAATCAGATGATCAGTGACATAGGGCTGAACAAGGAGATGGGATTCCTGGGAAGTAAAACCGCCCCGCCTACTCATGAAGAAATCAAGAAGCTCATTGAAGTGATGCAGTTGAAGCTTTACGACTATATTGCCCGGCTTGATTCCGAATCGGAAGGAAACGACCGTTTCACCCTGCCTAAGCTGCTCATGACCGGGAATCCTTCCCCAAAAATTCAAGAAATCCAGGAAAATGTCACAGCGTCAAAAAATGAACAGGTGAAGATAAATACTGTGCAGGAAAAACCAAGACCCGGTCTTGACGAAATAATTCAACAGGCGTCGTCAAAATATGGAGTGGATGAAAATCTTATTCGCAGCGTCGTCAAGATGGAAAGTAATTATAACCCTGCGGCCACTTCTCCCAAGGGAGCCATGGGGCTCATGCAGTTAATGCCGGGAACGGCAAAGGATCTCAATGTCAGCAGACCTTACGATCCGGAAGAAAACATCATGGGGGGGACGCGATACCTGAAAGGGTTGCTGGATCGTTATCATGGCGATGTCTCCCTGAGCCTGGCCGCTTATAACTGGGGGATGGGAAACGTCGAAAAAAGGCTCGAAAAAATGCCCATGGAAACAAAAAATTACGTCAGTCGGGTCATGCAGTACTATCAGGGCGCCAAGGCCTGATCTCCATTATTTTTTAAACCAGTGCCGGCGATTGTGATCTTTTAGTGCCGCCTCCAAGGTGTCCAGTTTCTTTGGTAGCAGGATGCCCCGTTCGATGAAGTAGTTGCCAATGCGGGGCTGGAGGAGTTTCTGGCGGCCCAGCAGTACTAGAACTTGATAAAAGCTCAATAACCCCGTACGCAACGCGAATTCGCCAAATAGCTCCCCACGCTTACGTTGGCGTAAGATGTTTTGAATATCAAAAGGGTTTAGCCAGCGTAGCTGGCCAGCAATATCGCCGAGGCGTGGTCTCTGAATCTTCTGCCAGACCACGGCGTTCCACATCTGTCGCATGGAAATAACTCTGGAATAATATAGAAACTGGCCAAGGAAGATTTTTCGGGAGGGTATTTCCCCCGTATAGAAATGTTGGTTTTGTGGAGACGTAGGTTTACTAATGGGGCGATCGGAACGATAGAACGACCCGGGCGGCATTGTCAGAATGTAACGATCCGGTTCCTGGATGTACGAGAAGACCTGTTCGTAGGCGCGATGGACTTCTTTAAATCGCTCTTCCAGAATCACTTCATTTACGCCGATATGATACGCCCGATCCGGGTGCGTTTTCATGACCAACTTGCGATACGCCGTCTTCACCCCGGAAGGTTGAAGGTAGCCGAGAAATTGCGGCGTAATGTTCGCTTCCGGACCAAAAAGAATCTGGCACGACTGGAGGAGCTGCTTTTCTGGAAGAATGATCCTGGTATTTCTGCCGTTTGTGTTCGTGTAATGTCCCCTTTTCCTATTTCATCCTGACAAATTTCCGCTCTTCTTTAGGAACATACCACTTGATAAAGTTATACGTGATTCCCTGAGGAGCCAGATATATACCCAAGAAGCGGGCATGAATCATGGACATTGATCCTAATAGATCGGCGGGAGATTTGCAATGTGTAAAATCAAAATGCCAGTCCTCTGTTGAAGACAAGAATCCGGCTGATGAAATTCTTTGTCTGGTTGCAGGTGCCTTTGTCAAGAAGCCAGATATCCGAAAAAGGATCGGCCTGTCCGTGCGGAAGGAGTTGGATAGATGATAGCTGCCGACATATTCCCCAGTACACCCTTGTTTAATCTCTTAGGGTAAATTCCCCGCCGCTTGCGGCGGTGAGCTTCATTTCGTATTTGTGACTGCGGCCTCGACCCGGCGGTTCTTTTGCCGGCCGGCCGCCGTCTTGTTACTGGCGATGGGTTTGGACATACCATAACCCTTAGAAGTAAGATGAGTCTTTTTGATGCCAAAGTGTTCGATGATGTATTCTTTCACCGCTTTGGCACGCTTGGTGGAAAGATTCATGTTGTAGCCTTTGCTGCCGACATTATCGGTGTGACCCTCGATTACCATTTCCAGATCCGGATTAGCCGCCATGACATCGCCAATATTCTTCAACTCTTGATGATACCTGGGTTTCACATCGTATTTATTATAATCGAATTCGATATCTATCCGCATCCGGCCCTTCTCCAGCATTTCTTTCGATACGGAAGCTGCAGCCTCCATTTTCTTCTCTGTAAACTTTTGCGCACTGCCTTCAGCACATGCCTGGTTGCTCTGTTCCGACTCCTTTCCTGCAGTGTCCACAGCTGTGACCTGATAACAATAACGGCCCGCCTCTCTCAATTCCTTATCGGGAACGGACGTCGCAGCAGTGGAGGTCGTCAGGTAGAGACCGTCCCGATACACTTTATACCCCAAGGCGCCGTTCACAGGATTCCAGCTTAGATTGATTTGAGTTTCCGACACCGCCGTTGCTGTCAGTCCGAGTGGTCCTGACGCCGCCTTGGGAGTTCCCAGCGTCGTTGCGCATGCTTGATTACTCTTTTCCGACTCCTTCCCCTCTGCATTCACAGTAGTCACATGGTAACAATAACGGGTCGCCCCCTTTAACCATGGATCGGATAGATAGTTGAACGGGCCGGAGGAGAGGAATGTCCCATCTCGATAAACATTGTATTTTGCAACTCCCGGTACGGCGTTCCAGGACACTTTGAGCAAAGAGTCAGAAACAATAAAAGCTGAAACCACTGTCGGCGCAGTCAGAAGCGGCGAGGGCGGCACCTGTTTTTCCTGGTCAAAAAGACCGCCAAAATCGAATTTCCACGCTATATTCATATTTGAGCTGTCAAAAACATGAACCTGTCTCATATCGTCATGCAACGCCGGCGAGGTGGCCATTAAAACCTTCAAACTGCCCCCATAGTTAGTTGACATAGAAGAATTTTGTATGGTCGGAGGCACATTGATCATCATTCCCTCAGCAGGCATTTTGGCAGAGACTTCCGAACAGAGAACAATAAGCAGGAACAGAGCGCCCATGATAGGGGGGAACACTTTTCTCATATAAAATACTCCTTTTTTCTCAAGGATAATTCTTCAGCTTCCAAGGCATAATATTCCGTTCATGCCATTTCGCCTCGGAAATTTTCTTACCAGAAACCCCTCTCCATGCAATTTTCAATAAACGCCAGAGATTTATTCTGCCCCTCTTGGAAGTATTTATAGAGCTGTTTGCCCACATCGGGGTACAAAGGGCAATCCTTCAGTTTGTTTACGGAAACCCAGACAATATCCAGCGAGTGGGTGTGATCGGGCCTGACTTTCGGAATGCCATGGACCTCGGTGGCTAAAAATACGATGTGCAGCGTCTGGGGGTGCCTTTTTGTGCCGGGCGCCTCCCCGACCAGGATGATATCACCGACTTCTACTTTTACCCCCAGTTCGTTCTTCCATTCGCTTTTGACAGCTTCCTGGAGCGGCACATCCCTGTCCACGCCCCCGCCCGGAAGGGCGAAGACATCTTTCCCTCCATAGACGTACTTCATACAGAGGATCTCGTTGGCTTGCTCAAAGACTGCGGATACCCGGACTCTCATCGTTCCTCCTTTGCTTTAAATAAACAGTCTTTTCATCTGCTCCGTAGAGCATCCTGCACATAACAAACAACAGTATGATTGATGGCTAATATTACAAGGAATAATGCAGAAATGCAAACGATCTTTATCCGGCTTTCAGGGCAGGGCGATCTTCAGGGTGCCCCCTCTGCCCAGAATGTCATGAAGATGGATATAACCCTTAAGTGTATTCTCATCATTGGCAACCACCAGGGTGGTGATTTCGTCGCGTTGCATCGACTCGATGGTCTGGGCGAGGGAGGTGTTTTCATCGATTGTCTTGGGATTGTGGGTCATGACTTCATCAACGATTTTCTCATGAAAGGAGACGCCTCGTTTGACCAGACGACGGAGATCACCATCGGTAAAAATCCCCAGGAGGGTTTTTTTTCTGTCTGTCACCAGGACAAAGCCTTTGTTATTAGCGTCCATTTCTTCGATAGCTCTGGCCGCCGTCATGCCCGTAAGAACCTTCGGCGTTTGTGCGTAGCTGATCATTACCTCCTTGACCTTTGCCCGCAGACGCATTCCGAGGTTGCCGCCGGGATGAAACTTGTAGAAGTCTTTTTCGTTAAACTTCCTTTTTTCTATCAGGGCTACGGCCAAGGCATCGCCCATGGCGAGGGCAGCGGTGGAACTTGAGGTCGGGGCCAGACCGAAAGGGCAGGCCTCTCTTTCCACGCCGACATCGATGACGAGATTGCAGGCACGGGCAAGGGAGGAATTCGTATCGCCGGTCAAGGCAATCAGAGTCGCCCCGATTTCGCGGACGCTCGTTACGATGAGATTTAGTTCATGGGTTTCGCCGCTGTTAGAGATGGCCATGACGATGTCATTTTTCGTCACAATCCCGAGATCTCCGTGCATTCCTTCGACGGGATGAAGAAAAATGGCCTGGGTCCCCGTGCTGGTCAGGGTGGCGACGATTTTCTTCCCGATCAGGCCGGACTTCCCTATGCCGGTGACAATGACCCGACCATTGGATTTGTAGATTGTATCCACCGCTTTGGTGAAATTGCCGTTCAACTTACCAATGAGACCGGAGATACTCTCCGCTTCAATTTTCAGGACATCCTTCGCAAGTTGGATGGATAGATCCTTTTTCATTACCATCATTACTCCCTTATCATGTTGAACTGGGACGGAAACGCTATCAGAATTTATTTTTCCTGACAAGGAAGTTTTTATCTTTCTGCCGGGGTTTTCATTGACAGCGGGAAACTACGCATCTATATTTAACCTCTGAGGAGGCATGATGGCAGTATATAGATTTCCCTGGTCCCGGCTCATCGGCGGCGTCCTGATTGCCCTGTTTCTGGTGCTCCTGGCTTTCCGTATGGATATTTTTACCCTGCCGGAAGCGGAGAACAGGCAGTTGGAAAAGACCGCCGTCATGAAGCGGGAGGCCAAAGACACATGGATGAATATTTTCCAGCAGGGTCGTAAAATCGGCTACACCCATCGTACCTTCTCCCGTCAGGAGCAGGGCTTCGGATTAAGGGAAGAATTATTTATGCGGATTCAGACCATGGGCGTTGTCCAGGGCATTTCTCTAAAGACCGAGGGCGCCTTGAATCAGGACATGACCTTGGCCGCTTTTGACTTTGATTTGGCCTCCAACCTTTTTAGTTTTCATGCTCGGGGAAAGGTCGATGGCGACCGGATGTCCATTGTTACGAAGGTCGCGGGTGACGAAAGGCGTTATGAGCTACCCATGAAAGAGCAGGTTCAACTCTCTCAGGGCGTTTTCGCCAGGGCTCTCCATGCAGATCTGAAACCGGGGCAGGAACTTACTGTATCCGTATTCGATCCTATGACCATGGGTTCACGGCCGGTGCGCCTGTCTTTCGTGGGAGAGGAAACGATTACGGTCATGGGCCGCCGCCAGACGTTGAAAAAGTATGCCATCGATTTCATGGGGGCCCGTCAATATGCCTGGCTCGATCCCGGAGGCGAAGTGGTTCGGGAGGAGGGCATTCTGGGGATAGCCCTGGAGAAAACTACCCGGGAAGCGGCCCTCGCTGGTCCGGACTTAACGGGATCGGCGGACCTGACCGATCTGGCCTCCGTCGATGCCCGGGTCCGGATTTCCGATCCGGCGGGATTGCCGGTTTTCAAGGTGAAACTCTCCAACATCGATACCGGCGCCCTGATGCTTGGCGGGGGCAGACAAATATACGCTGAGGGGTTGTTGACCGTCAGCAAGGAGGTTTATAAGAAGGTCGGTGGGACCATGAAAAACCGTGAAACCTACCTTGCCTCGACGCCTTTCATTCAAACGTCAAATCCCGCCATTCGCGTCCAGGCCGAAGCGATCGTTTCCGGAGGCGATGGAGATGAGGAGAAGGCGCGCAAGATTGTCGCCTGGGTATTCAAAAATATCGAAAAACGCCCCGTCCTGTCTGTTTCCAATGCCGTTGAAACATTGAAGAATCGCGTCGGCGACTGTACGGAACACGCGGTCCTGGTGGCCGCTATGGCCAGGGCGGCGGGCATTCCGACCCTCATCGAAACGGGTCTTGTTTATCAGCGGGGGCGATTTTACTACCATGCCTGGAACGTCTTCTGGTTGGATAAATGGGGAGGGTGGGTTACGGCTGACGCCGTGATGAATCAGCTTCCCGCCGACGTGACCCATCTACGTTTCGTGAGGGGAGAGGTGGAAACGCAACTTGACCTCATGGGGGTGGTGGGAAAAATCAAACTACAAGTGATAGGAATGTCTCAATGATCGAACTTAAAGATCTCACGAAGTACTATGATAAAACACTGGCAGTAAACAATCTTAATCTTGCCATCACCAAAGGGGAGATCTTCGGCTTCATCGGCCCCAACGGGGCGGGAAAAACCACCACCATCCGCATGATGGGCGGTATTTTGGCCCCTTCCTCAGGTGCCGTAATCATCGACGGTCAATCCCTGGTGGAACAGCCGGTGGCAGTCAAGAAAAAGATCGGCTTCATTCCAGACCGGCCGTATCTCTATGAAAAACTTACGGGCTGGGAGTTCATGCGTTTTTCAGCGGATCTCTTCGGGGTCGAGGAAGGGACGTTCGCCTCCAAGGCGGCGGAACTCCTGAATACCTTCTCCCTTTTCAACTGGCGCCAGGAGCTGATCGAGGCCTACTCCCACGGCATGAAACAGCGCCTGATCATTGCGGCAGCCCTCCTCCATGATCCAGCGGTGATCATCGTCGATGAACCCATGGTCGGCCTCGATCCCGGTGCCATACGGATGGTGAAAGACATTTTCCGGTCACTGGCGGCGCAGGGGACGACGATCTTCATGTCCACCCACACCTTGGTAGTGGCTGAGGATCTCTGTGACCGGATCGGTGTCATTCACAGGGGCGCCCTGATTGCCCTGGGTACTATGGGAGAGCTTAAACAGTCCGTCCGGATGCGGGAAGGGGATCTCGAAGATATTTTTTTACGACTGACCGCT
>Ga0194039_1001761_pt1 | contig 11369 bp, 3 predicted proteins | sample JunL228m_MetaG_FD_148679 | JGI IMG/M metagenome (GOLD analysis project Ga0194039, IMG submission 148679) | Anoxic zone freshwater microbial communities from boreal shield lake in IISD Experimental Lakes Area, Ontario, Canada - Jun2016-L227-8m | ecosystem: Environmental > Aquatic > Freshwater >...
TATTGAGATCCCTTAACGCTAATCCTCGGCTGTACCATGCATCTGTGCAGTCCGGATTAATGGCAACCGCCTTTTCGAATGAGTTGACAGCTTCTGCATATTGCCCAAGTTCACTTAACGCTAATCCGCGTTTGTACCACACATTGGCATTATTTGGGTTGATGGCAAGCGCTTTATCGAATGAATCGACGGCTTCTGCATGTTGTCCAAGTTCACTTAACGCTAATCCACGTTTGTACCACACATCGGCGAAATCCGGGTTGATAACTAACACTTTTTCATAAGAGTCGATTGCTTCTGCATGCTGTCCAAGTTTACCGAGCACTAATCCACGGTTGTACCAAGCATCAGCATATTCTGGTTTGATGGCAAGCGCTTTATCGAATGAATCGACTGCTTTGGCATGTTGTTCAAGTTCATTTAACGCTAATCCATGGTTGTACCAAGCATCAGCAGATTCTGGATTGATGGCAAGCGCTTTATCAAATGAATCGACTGCTTCGGTATGTTGTCCCAGTTCACTTAACGCTAATCCACGGTTGTAACACGCATCAGCGTAATCAGGATTGATGGCTATTGCTTTGTCATATGAGTCGACGGCTTTAGCATGCTGTCCGAGTTTACCTAGCGCTAATCCGCGATTGTACCACCCATCAGCATATTCTGGCTTGATGTCAACCGCCTTCCCGAATGAGTCGACGGCCTCTGCATACTGTCCTAGTTTACCGAGCATTAATCCACGGTTGTACCACGCGTGGGGGTATACAGGATTGATGGCAAGCGCTTTATCGAATGAATCAATGGCTTCTGCATGTTGTCCAAGTTCACTTAACGCTAATCCACGGTTGTACCACGCGTGGGGGTATACAGGATTGATGGCAAGCGCTTTATCGAATGAATCAATGGCTTCTGCATGTTGTCCAAGTTCACTTAACGCTAATCCACGGTTGTACCACGCGTGGGGGTATTCAGGATTGATAGCAAGCGCTTTATCGAATGAATCAATGGCTTCTGCATGTTGTCCAAGTTCACTTAACGCTAATCCACGGTTGTACCGCGCGTGGGGGTATTCAGGATTGATAGCAAGCGCTTTATCGAATGAATCGACTGCTTTGGCATGTTGTCCAAGTTCACTTAACGCTAATCCACGGTTGTACCACGCGTGGGGGTATTCAGGATTGATAGCAAGCGCTTTATCGAATGAATCGACTGCTTTGGCATGTTGTCCAAGTTCACTTAACGCTAATCCACGGTTGTACCATGCATTGGCGTATTCAGGATTGATGGCAACTGCCTTGTCGAATGAGTTGACAGCTTCTGCAGGCTCTCCAAGTTTACCTAACGTTAATCCACGGTTGTACCACGCGTCTGTGTATTCAGGATTGATGGCAAGCGCCTTATCGAATGAGTCGACGGCTTCTGCATATCGACTGAGTTTACCTAGCATTAATCCGCGTTTGTACCACACTCTGGCATCATTTGGATTTATGGCAACTGCCTTATCGAATGAATCGACAGTTTCTGCATATCGATAGAGTTTACCTAGCATTAATCCGCGTTTGTACCACACGCTGGCATCATTTGGATTGATGGCAACTGCCTTGTCGAATGAATCGACAGCTTCTGCAAGCAGTCCAAGTTTACCCAGCACTAATCCATGGTTGTACCATGCATTGGCGTATTCAGGATTGATAGCAAGCGCTTTATCGAATGAATCGACTGCTTTGGCATGTTGTTCGAGTTTACCTAACGTTAATCCACGGTTGTACCATGCATTGGCGTATTCAGGATTGATAGCAACTGCCTTGTCGAATGAGTTGACAGCTTCTGCATGCTCTCCAAGTTTACCTAGCACTAATCCATGGTTGTACCATGCATTGGCGTATTCAGGATTGATAGCAACCGCTTTGTCGAATGAGTTGACAGCTTCTGCATACTGTCCGAGATCCCGTAACGCTAATCCGTGGTAGTACCAAGCATCGACGTGTTCAGGATTAATAGCAACTGCCTTGTCGAATGAGTTGACCGCTTCTGCAAGCCGTCCGAGATCACTTAACGCTAATCCACGGTTGTACCATGCATCGATGTGTTCAGGATTGATGGCAACTATCTTGTCGAATGAGTTGACAGCTTCTGCAAGCCGTCCGAGATCACTTAACGCTAATCCACGGTTGTACCATGCATCGGCGTATTCGGGATTGACTACCGCTTTGTCAAATGAGTTGACAGCTTCTGCATGCTGCCCAAGTTCACTTAACGCTAATCCACGGTTGTACCATGCATCGGTGTACTCAGGATTGATAGCAAGCGCTTTGTCAAATGAGTTGACAGCTTCTGCATGCTGCCCAAGTTCACTTAACGCTAATCCGCGGTTGTGCCATGCCAAGGTAAAATCTGGGTTGATGGTAATCGCTTTATCGAACGAGTCGACGGCTTCTTCATACCGTCCGAGATCGCTTAACGCTAATCCGCGGTTGTGCCATGCCAAGGTAAAATCCGGGTTTATGGCAATCGCTTTATCGAACGAGTCAAGAGCTTCTGCATACCTATTGAGATCCCTTAACGCTAATCCTCGGCTGTACCATGCATCTGTGCAGTCCGGATTAATGGCAACCGCCTTTTCGAATGAGTTGACAGCTTCTGCATATTGCCCAAGTTCACTTAACGCTAATCCATGGTTGTACCATGCATCAGCATATTCTGTATTGATGGCAAGCGCTTTATCGAATGAATCGACGGCTTCTGCATACTGACCTAGATCACTTAGCGTTAATCCGCGGTTGAACCATGCATCGGCGAAGTCCGGATTAATGACAACCGCCTTATCATACGAGTCGACTGCTTCTGCATATTGTCCAAGTTCACTTAACGCCATTCCTCGGTTGTGCCATGTATCGGCGTATTCCGGATTGATGGAAACCGTCTTATCATACGAGTCGATTGCTTCTGCAGGCTGCCCAAGTTCACTTAACGCTAATCCGCGTTTGTACCATGCATCGACGTATTCAGGATTGATGGCAACCACCTTGTCGAACGAGTCGACAGCTTCTGCATACTGGCAAAGATTAATTAACACCAATCCACGGTTGTACCATGCCAAGGTAAAATCTGGCTTGATGACAATTGCCTTGTCAAATGAATCGATGGCTTCTGCATGCTGACCGAGATCATTTAACGCTAATCCGCGGTTAACCCACGCCCCGGTGAAATTCGGGTTGGTGGCAATTGCCTTGTTATACGAGGCAATGGCTTCTGAATGCCGACCAAGTTCACTTAACGCTAATCCGCGGTAGTACCAGAGTCGGGCATCATTTGGCGTGATTGCGATTGCCTTGTTATACGAGTCAACCGCATCTGAATACTTACCGAGATTATCGAGCGCATTTCCGCGATTGATCCACGCATTGGAAAAATCCGTGTTGATAGTTAACGCTTTGTCATACGAGTCTACGGCTTTGTCATACTGTCCAAGTTCACTTAATGCGAGTCCACGGAAGTTCCATACTTTGGCGAGATCTGGCCTGATGTTAAGCGCCTTGTCATATGAGTCGACTGCTTCTGCATGTTGTCCAAGTTCACTTAACGCAAATCCGCGGTTGTACCATGCATTGACGTCATTTGGGTTGATGGCAACTCCCTTGTCATACGAGGCAATGGCTTCTGCATACCGACCGAGATCCGTTAATGCAAATCCGCGATTGTACCACGTATTGGCATCATTTGGGTTGATGGCAATTGCCTTATCAAAGGATGCGAGTGCATCTGAATCCTTACTGAGCATCACCAGTGCGAGTCCGTGGTTGCTCCAAGCATTAGCGTCATTTGGGTTGCTGGCAATTGCCTTGTCATATGAAGTAAGGGCTTCTTCATACCGATCAAGTTCACTTAGCGCTAATCCGCGGTTGTACCATGCATCAGCAAAAGCAGGGTTTATGGCAAGCGCCTTGTTATATGAGACAATGGCATCTTCATGCTGATCGAGATCATTTAATGCTAATCCGCGGTTGTACCATGCATCAGCAAAACCCGGATTGATGACAATTGCCTTGTCATATGTGTTGATTGCTTCTTCATGCCGATCGAGATTATCGAGCGCATTTCCGAAGTTGATCCACGCATCGTAATAATCCGGGTTGATGGCAATTGCTTTGTCAAACGAGTCAAGTGCTTCTGCATGCCGACCAAGCTTCCCCAGCGCGAGTCCATGGTTGCTCCACGCAATGGGGTCATTTGGGTTGATGGTAATTGCCTTGTCATACGAGGCAAGGGCTTCTTCATGCTGACCGAGTTCACTTAACGTTAATCCGCGGTTGTACCACGCCTTGGCGTAGTCCGGGTTGCTGGCAATTGCCTTGTTAAATGAGTCGACTGCTTCTGAATACTGTACAAGTTTACCTAGCGCGAGTCCGCGGTTATACCACGCATTGGCGTCATTTGGGTTTATGGCAATTGTCTTGTCATAAGAGTTGATCGCTTCTTCATTCCGATCAAGTTCACTTAACGCTAATCCGCGATTGTACCATGCTTTGGTATAGTCCGGGTTGATGTCAATTGCCTTGTCATACGAGGCAATGGCTTTTGTATGCTGTCCAAGTTCACCTAGAGTAAATCCGCGATCGTACCACGCATTAGCGTCATTTGGGTTGATGGCAATTGCCTTGTCATAGGAGGCAATCGCATCGGAATACCGACCGAGTTTATCCAGCGCGACACCGCGATTGATCCACGCGGCAGCGAAATGCGTGTTAATCTCAATTGCCTTATCATACGAGTTGACCGCTTCTGCATACCGGCTGAGATCACTTAACGCTAATCCACGGTTGTTCCTGGCATTGGCGTCGTTTGAGTTGATGGCAATTGCCTTATCATATGAGGCAATCGCTTCGGAATACCGACCGAGATCAATTAGCGCAAGACCACGGAAGTTCCACGCATTGGGGAGATCTGGTTTGATGGCAAGCGCTCTGTCATATGAGTCAACCACTTCTGCATTCCGTCCGAGATCACTTAATGCTAATCCGCGGTTGTACCATACACTTGCATCTGTTGGATTGATCGCAATTGCCTTGTCATACGAGTCGACTGCTTCTGCATGCCGACCGACCTCCCCAAGCGCTAGTCCGTGGTTGCTCCACGCATTTGCATCTTTTGGATTGATGGCAAGTGCCTTTTTTAATGAGTCAACCACTTCGGCATTCCGTCCGAGCTTTCCTAGTTCGAGTCCGCGATTGTACCACGCATTGGCATCTGTTGGATTGATGTCAATTGCCTTGTCATACGAGTTGACCGCTTCTTCATGCTGATCAAGTTCACCCAGCGCGAGTCCACGGTTGTACCAGGCTTTTGCGTATTCTGGCTTGATGGCAAGCGCCTTGTCATACGAATCAACCGCTTCTACCTGCTGTCCAAGTTCACCTAGCGCGAGTCCGCGGTTGTACCACACACTGGCATCTGTTGGATTGATGGCAATCGCTTTGTTACAAGAGTCGACTGCTTCTGTATACCGTCGGAGATGATGGAGTGCATTTCCACGGTTGACCCACGCATTAGAGAAATCCGGGTTTATGGCAATCGCCTTGTCATACGAGTCGACCGCTTCTGCATGTCGCCCAAGTTCTCCTAACGCGAGTCCGCGGTTGTACCATACGCTGGCATCATCTGGATTTACGGAAGTCGCTTTGTCATAAGAGTCAACTGCTTCTGCGTGCCGTCTAAGATTACCCAGCGCGTTTCCGCGGTTGACCCACGCATTGGAAAAAAACGGATTGATTGCAATTGCCTTGTCATAGGAATCAACCGCTTCTGAATACCGGCCGAGATTACCCAGTGCGTTTCCGCGGTTGACCCACGCATTGGAAAAATACGGATTGATGGCAATCGCCTTGTCATACGAGTCGACCGCTTCTGTATACTGATCGGGATTACCCAGCGCGTTTCCGCGGTTAACCCATGCCAAAGCGTAGTCCGGGTTTATGGCAATCGCCTTGTCACAGGATTCGACTGCTTCTGAATGCCTTTTGAGATGATGGAGCGCATTTCCGCGGTTGACCCATGCATTGGAGAAATCCGGGTTAATGGCAATCGCCTTGTCATATGAGTTGACCGCTTCTGAATACCGGCCGAGATTACCCAGCGCGTTTCCGCGGTTGGCCCAAGCATTGGAGAAATCCGGGTTAATGGCAATCGCTTTGTCACAAGATTCAATTGCTTCCGAATACCTTTTGAGATGATGGAGCGCGTTTCCGCGGTTGACCCACGCATTGGCGTCATTTGGGTTTATGGCAATTGCTTTGTCATAGGAATCGACCGCTTCTGAATACCGGCCGAGATGACCCAGCGCGTTTCCGCGGTTGACCCATGCATTGGAAAAATCCGGATTTACGGCAATCGCTTTGTCATACGAGGCGACTGCTTCTGAAAACCGACCGAGATTGGCAAAATCAACCCCTTCATTGTAATATTGCATTGCCCGGTCTTCCATTAATTACAATCTACGATTCAGATAATTACTGTTGTCATTGGTGTCATCACAAAACAACGTGTCTACAATTAATGACTATCATCTGATGAATGTATGAGCATGCACACGGATACAAAAGACTCTGAACTACGGGGCGCGGGATTTCACACTCGTACGAATCAAAACAATAATTTACTGAACCGTATATTGTAACTTATGGTAGATGTGGCTGTGCAATATTACAATAAAGGGGTTGATCTTGTCAATCTCGGTCAGCATGCAGAAGCCCTCACCTCTTTTGACAAAGCGATTGCCATAAACCCGGAATTCGCTGAAGCGTGGAACAACCGTGGAACCACGCTCGAGAAACTCGGTCGAAATTCAGATGCAATCGCATCTTATGACAAGTCAATTGCCATCAACCCGGATTTTGCATTGCCCTGGAGCAACCGCGGGGTCGCGCTGGTTAATCTCGGTCGGCATTCTGAGGCCATTGCCTCGTATGACAAGGCGATTGCCATAAACTCCGAATATGCTGAAGCATGGAACGGTCGCGGATGGGTGCTGGGGAATCTCGGTCGGCATGCAGAGGCCCTAGCCTCTTTTGATATGTCAATTGCCAGCAACCCGGATTACGATGAGGCGTGGATCAACCGCAGAAACACGCTGCGGGAACTCAGTCGGGATTCAGCACCTGTCGCCCCATCGGAATCATTGGATTTAAAGGATGCACAACACATTCCTCAGGAAGTAAAATCTGCAGTATGGGACAGCGACTGTAGCAACACTATGAATAAAATTCGAAATTTATGCGGGAAGTGCAATGGACATGAATTGCCAGAACTTCAGGATGTCACAATGGTACAAAGCAATATTACGACGATGACCCCACAGGCTATCACAAGCGCGATCGCAGCGGCACGAGCAGATGAAAACAAAAAAACGGAAAAAGAGACTTTTGAGACGATAATTGCCATTCTTGAACAGTTAAACAGGTTTAAGGGCGTTGGTTATGTTGTGAATGAGGATCGCGGCGATGAGGTGATCGCTCGTCGTAAAAACCAATTGAAGCACGCGGCATCTATTGTAACTGTGATCGAGGCGGTCCGCAGAGCTCCTAAAGGAAACCTGCCGGATTCATCCGTCATCGATCCACGGATTATCCAGATCTCGTTATTGGGCGCGAAAATGATCGAACTTTACGATAGCCAGAAAATCGCAATCGTGAATGACATGTTGGAACAGCAGGTACTGTAGAAGCTCAAGTTGATCTCCATGCTCCACCCTGCCCCACAAAAATTTCATTTTTTTTACTATTTGAGTATGGTTCTCATGGCCAAAAGAGAAAAGTAATGCAGATATTCTGTTGCAAACGATTGATGGTATCAAACCCCGCAATCCAGAGGCTTTAAGATAAAATCGGATGATTTCAACAGAGTTTTGAAAAATTGTAAAACAAAAGAGAAATAGAGAATTTGACACCAGGAGGTCATCGTTTTGCAGTTCTTTTCGACAGAAGGCTGGTTTTGTCTCTGGCTGACCGGATTTTCCCGATGAGAGGCAGGATTGTGATATCCGCCGGATTGATTTTAAGCGCCTGTTCGTAACAGGAGATTGCCTTGTCATACGTCTCGAGTGCGTCGAAGATCTGCCCTTTGGTGACCCATGCCGGGGCATAGGAAGGATCGAGAGACAACACCTTATCGTAAGCCTCAAGGGCTTTTTTCGATCGGTTCTGTTGTACGAGCATGTTTCCTTTGTAGAACCATGCATCGATATGCTCCGGACTGAGGGCAATCACTTCATCAAAAGCCTTTGCTGCTTTGATGTATTTCCCCTGGTTTGCAAATATGCATGCCTTGTTGAACCAGGCATTGATAAATGCCGGATTGATTGCCAGCAGCTGATCATAGGCATCGACGGCTTCCTTATATCGTTCAAGCTTAGAGAGCGCGTATCCTTTATTGCACAATGCATCGGCATCTTCCGGGTTTTTTACGAGAACCAGATAATAAGCAGACAAGGCTTCCATGTACCTGCCAAGATTCGCAAGTGCAACCCCTTTATTGAACCATGCCCGGGTATATTTTGGGTCGATGGATAGCGCTTTGTTGAACATAAGAAGAGCCTCCTCATGCCGGCCAAGCTGATCGATCAGTTGACCTTTGTTGTTCCATACCGCACTGATGTTTGGATCTAAGGAGATCGCGTGATCGTAGGCTTCCAGCGCTTCCTTGTTCCGGCAGAGTTTGGAGAGTGCGTTTCCTCTGTTGTTCCATGCCAGCACTAAATCCGGTTTGAGCGCAATTGTTTTATTAAATGCTTCAAGGGCTTTTTCGTACATGCCGAGTTGCGCCAGCAGGTGTCCTTTATTGTACCATATATCAGAATTCTCTGTGCTGAGTTGTGTTGCCCGATCGTAGGCAGCGAGGGCCTCGTCAAACCTGTTGAGTTGAGCGAGAACGAGTGCTTTATCAGACCAGATAATGGGGTTCTCCGGCTCAATTGCAATTGCCTGATCATGTGCATCGATGGATTCATCGGGTCTGCCCAGCATGAACAGGGCAAAAGCTTTCCGGTGACAGGTAGGGGCATGTTCCGGGTTTATGGCTAACGCCCGATCAAAATCATCGAGCGCGGCAGAAAATTCGTCTCGATTGAGGAGCACAGAACCCTTACCGCTCCACGAAGCGTCAAGCGCCGGGTTTAGGTCAAGAGATCTGTTGAAGGCTTCCAGCGCTTCCTCCTCCCTGTCGAGATCGTGTAGTACGTTTCCTTTGATGCACCATGAGACTTCATCCAGCGGGTATAAGGAGAGCGCTTTATTCAGGGCTGCGAGCGCTTCATCATTCTGGCTAAGATTCGCAAACGCAGTTCCTTTGAGGGACCAGGCAATGTACAGCAAAGGATCTGCAGAGATGATCATATCCGATACTTCCAATGCTTCCCTGTTCCTGCCACTGTTGATCAGCTCGGCGCATTTCACAATCAGATCGTTTATGTCCATGATCGCAACTCCGGTTATTATGCCAGAGTTTGTAGATTTGTAACCTGTCCCTTGCACAACCCCTTTTCTTCAAACAAATTTTTGGTCGTGTCCCAAGATCGGCTAAGCACTCACTGGCAGCAAAGATACCTGAAGCGTTCAATGATATCAATCTTATCGAAAATGGATTACGGGAGACGAAAACAAAAAATTTGATAAAGTCCTATCGAATCGGAAAATTCAAGCGTGTCACGACAGCATATCTATGAAGTGGTGATAAAAAAATGACACCCGTATTTTCAACAAATGAGACCGGTGAACCGCTTGCACAAAAAAATAGAGCACCCATCCTGCCCGCATACCGGCATGGCAAGAACAATCTTTGGGTGTTCTGCAAATTCTGTGGTTTTTTCCATGTACATGGTAACACTGATGGTTTGCGGATTCCCCATTGCGGGTTTCGCAATGCAAAAGAGAATTATCCCCATGAATACTACATCAGGGACACCGGAGAACCAGTCACAAAAGAGATGCGACGGCTCGATCGAATCGGGCACGAACTTTATGAGCGAAATCTTGCTATTGCCTCCGGATTTCGCCGGCCAGGAAAACAATTCCGGTTTGACAACCGTGCTGAAGCCGAAAAGTTCTCAAGCGAGTATTGGGAGAAGCGCGGAACCTGTTCCAACGCGATACTGCGCGAGATTCTCTCCTTTGGTATCTTGGGGGAGACCTATCCGTTTGCAAGCGGGAAGTCTTAAGAGATCTCCCTTCTGCCATCATCAGTCTCCCTTATTCCTCAACCGTCACCCCATAATTCAGGCTAAAAAAATACCCCTTCTCAATCAAATCTACCCTTCACTCACCCCACTCACCCCCAATTTCCGGTCATGCTCCTTTCATAGGTTGATATTAATTTTGTCGTAAACACCGAAGTCTTACCCGGTGAGATGGATCTGAAAAAAAGATCTGTAAGTCCTCCGCAATGGGATACGGACGGTTTGATCCTGTTTCGACTATGTATGAGTTATTGGCGTATCCGGTTTTTAAAATATCAACTAATTAGCGCAACACAACTGTTAGCTAAGCGAAGTGATCTAAAAAGTGTGCGAATACCAGTAACAGGGCTAAAAGTATCCGGCAAAAGCCCGCAAAATTCCTGAAATTAAATACCGATCCCGATTTACCCCGTTTTACAGGTAAGAATATTTATAAGTAACCAATGTAATATATCGCATAGATACATTATGGCGGTAAACCAGTCGCAGGTAGATCATATCATCACTGCTGCATCAGAAGATGACCCCGAGGTCAAGCTCCAGAACCTTGAGCGGGAAGTCGACCTGATCAAAACCTCCATCAAACGTCTGCTTATGGACATCCGCGAACGGATGAATGAGCTTGAAAATCCTTTCACGATCGCTTCAACAGGAGGGGGAACGTCGGGTCAGATTGCATCGGTTGCTGAAGCTGAAGCTGGAGATGCAAAGCGGTCGGCCCTTGAAGCACGGGAAGCTGCCCTTGATGCCCGTGAATCGCAGATAGATGCAACCAAATCGAAAAATGATGAAGAGAAAATAAAGGGGGATCATCCAAAAGAACCTGAAAAATCTCCTCCTCCAATGACTCAATATGATACGGAACGAAAGATGTTAGATGAGCAGATGCTCGCAGCGTTAAGAAACCAGATGAACGTTCCTCCCTTGACAAGTCAGCCTGCATATCAGCCGGCAAGTCAGCCTGCATATCAGCCGGCAAGTCAACCTGCATATATGCCGGGAGGTTTCCCAGCAAGTCAGCCCGCATATCAGCCGTCAGGTTTCCCTGCAAATCAACCTGGAAGAACCGCAATGCAACCGGTAATTCCGGTAAACGAGAAGCTCCGTCTCCAGAAGGTGTATAAACTCTTCAAATGGACCACCC
>Ga0194039_1001764_pt1 | contig 11366 bp, 10 predicted proteins | sample JunL228m_MetaG_FD_148679 | JGI IMG/M metagenome (GOLD analysis project Ga0194039, IMG submission 148679) | Anoxic zone freshwater microbial communities from boreal shield lake in IISD Experimental Lakes Area, Ontario, Canada - Jun2016-L227-8m | ecosystem: Environmental > Aquatic > Freshwater >...
CCCTGTACCCGGAAAACAGGATGAATGCAGTGGATGGATTGCTGAAACAACTGATCATCTCTGAATCACTGATGTATGGTGTCCCCTCATCCTTCACGGCATTTATCGGGGTATCGGAGCATGCAGGAATCGCCCCGCGAGTCACCGTTGCCATCCCGAATGCGATGCCGACTGAATGGGAAACCAGTTTGTGCTGTATGTCAGCCTCTGTCGTATCAGATGAAAGTTGCCAATTTGAAGAGTCTGAAGATTCGATTTGCGAAGCTGAGATGATTTACGAAATGAATTCGATACCCGGTGTCCAACAGATGGTAGACCGCAAGCACCTGTTTCATGGAAGAATGATCACTGGCATCCCTGAAGAAACCCCCCGGTTCTCAAATGTGAAGATAGCCCGCCGAGCTCCAAAACCACAGGCTTCAGTCGACATTACAATCCCGTCGATAAGGGAAGCAAACGGTGAGGCCATTCTGTTCGAGGATGTCCGGGTTAAGAAAGGGACGCATTCGTTTATTCTCACCTTTAAATCCGGGATAAACGTTGGAGAAGTCAGTATCAGGTTCTTCCTGGACGGGAATGAGATTGGATTCTGGGCCCTGGATAATCACAGCAGCAAAAGTCCGAATGAATTCATATTCGAAGTCCTCGTCTCACGGACGGGAACACTGAAGGCCGTGTTGTCTGACCCGAACGGGTACCTGGATGGGAAAGCGTTGGAAATCATCATCAGACCTGGTGTATGAGGGGTAACTCAAGAAACCAAATATAATTTTTTACCAGAAAAATGCCCCTTCGCCTGAATCGTTGAAGGATTACTGTTTTAGAACTCATGGACCGACTACGGGTCCCTGAAAGCAGCCCAGGATTTGTGTCATATTATACCAGCGGCTTGATCGGTTACAGAGAAAGAGGTTACTGAATTAGATGGAACCGGAAAAATAGAATGGTCACTCCTCCACGTCCTTCTCCTGTGCATCGCAAAGGGACCCATAATCACAATACCTGCAGGTCTGTCCGGGGCAGGCGAGAAACTGCTCAGCATGAATAGACCGAATCATCGTGCTCATCCGTTCAGTGAATGCAGTAATCGACCCATCATCCGGAATATAATCCACCAGTTTATTGTCTTTCAGATAAAAAAGCGAAGCTTTGACCGGTAACCGGCCGAACATTTCCTTAACCCCGAGGCAGTACAGGTTCATCTGGAAATCCTCCCGGATCGACTTCTTTGTCAGGTCTGATGGCTTTCGTCCCGTTTTGAAATCAACAACACAGGTAGCACCGTCAGGCGTCTGTTCAAGCCGGTCAATATATCCCTTAACCGGATGGTCTTCGAAATTGAACCTGAATTCCTTTTCAATCCCGATAATCGTATTCTTGTTCTCCATCTGCCAGGCAAGGTACGTCTCGAGCAGTGCTCGTGCCTTCGCCAGGTCCTCATCCTCATGTTTCCGGGATTCATACGCTCTTGGTTTCCAGAACTGGGGGAGGACCTTCAGGGCAACATCGAGATTAATCTCTGCTCCTGACCCCTGCAGGCGGGAAAGTTCTTCGATGGTGGAATGCACCGCAGTCCCAAGCGAGAAGAAGGATTTTGAAAGCCCGGGTATGAGGAGGATATACTGGAGCTTAAATTTTAGCGGGCAGGACTCGTAGGTCGAAAGAGAGGACGAAGAGAACCGCAATGAATCAGGCACAATTTTCTCCTTTTTCCCCGCCAGGAGATGTGCCAGTCTCTCATCATCGGAAGAATACCGGAAGAATGTTCCCGGATCAAACGCACTCAGTGGTTTCCCTTCGGTAAGAAGCCGGACCTTTTCAAGCTCAACGAGCCGTTGGACTGCGATAGGGAGTTGCATTTGTGCAATCGCATTCCTGGCCTGTTCCTGCAACTGCCATTGGTACCCTTCTGCAGTACTCGCTATCTCCGGGTTTTTGGCATCAGGTGTGGCCACGAACTCGATAACGTTGATCCGCGGGTTATGTTCGAAATCAAGCTCCTGTAGGAATTTAGATGGTTTCTTCTCGGTCTTCAGCTCGCCATACCATCGTGCGAGAGTGAAATACAGCCGCTCCTCCGCCCGGGTCATGGCGACATAACAAAGCCGCCGTTCCTCCTGGAGGAAGAGGGCCTTCTCATCGTCCGTGGTCTTGAGCCCACGGGACAGGTCGTTCGGGACCTGGAATTTCTTCTTTCGGAAGTCCAGGGGGAATTTCTTTGCGACCAAATCAACGACAAATACCACGGGGAATTCCTTTCCCTTGCTCCGGTGAGCGGTGAGGATCTGAACGGCGTTCGCATCTTCCTTGGCACTGACATCAAGGATAACCCCGGAAAGGAGGGTGATATAGTCGAGGAAATCCAGGAGCGTCGGCTCTTTCGTAATTGCCTCGTAATCGCGGGTAATCTCCTGGAACTTGTTCAGCACCGCAATGGACGCTCCTTCGTCCTCTGAAAGAGCCCGGGCATAGGCGCCGGTCCCTTCCATCGTAACGGTATGGACCAGTTCACTCAACAGGACCCGGTCTTTCTTCTCGATCAGGCGATGAAGAGATGCAATAATCTCCCCCACCTGGATTGCATAATCCGGGACAATCCGTTCGGCATCGGACATCGCCTCGAACACCCCGTCATTCCCGTCAACCCGGTAGGTGAGGTTTTTGGCGGCGGAATTAATTTTCTGGACTACGGTTTCCGGAATCCCGGTGATCTTCATGATCCGGTTCAGCGATATCCCTGCAATCAGTGGATTATTGATCACCTTCAGGCAGGCAACCACGTCCCTGACCGGGGCCGTGGAAAAGATGTCTACGTCGCCCACAAACTCGGCGGGAATCCCATTTCGCCTGAGTACCTGGTAAAATTTTATCCCGTCAAACCTCTTCCGGCAGATAATCGCAATATCTTTCGGCTGGTGAAGCTGTTCAACCCGGTCATTTTTTGAGAAGAACGAAGTTTTTAGTAATTTTCGGACTTCTTCCAGGACAAACTGCGCCTCCGACTTTTCGTTCTCGCACCAGACGACTGATGCCGGGTCCCCTGCAGCATTGCCGGTAATAAGTGCTTTTTCCGTCCTATTTGGGGCCTGGCCCATCAATTGGAGGGCCAGTGAAAGAATTGTGGCCGAGTTCCGGTAATTATGGTCGAGCAGGACCTGGTCAGCGTGTTTGAAATGTTCCTTAAAATCAATGAAATTGGTCAGGTATGCTCCCCTGAACCGGTAGATGGTCTGGTCATCATCGCCGACCACGCAGACATTGTCCCCGGCAATCTGTTTGATCAGGTGGAGCTGGGCGAAGTTGGTGTCCTGGAACTCATCGACAAGGATGAAGTGGAACTGGGACCGATAGCGGTTCAGGACCAGGGGTTTCCGTTCGAAGAGCCGGACTGCTTCATGGATCATATCGTCGAAATCGAGGAGCATCTCGCTTCGTTTGTAGAGTTCATAGGCTTTGTACAGTTTCAGGAGATCGGATAATTTCCCGATGGTGTCCTCTTCTTCGGGGTCTGATCCAGTTTCCCTTTTTTTCCGGATATATCTCTCCAGGTCCTCCGGGGTAATTAATTCGTCGCGGAATGCACTGATACCATCGATCATGGACTCAATAACATCGGCGGCGTTGTTGCCGACTTCAATATATTCAAACCCGAAGATGTCGATATTCCGGAGACCCCACACGAGCTGGTTCGTCCGGCTGATCACCCCTGAGCTGAAGCTGATCCCGGAGTCGAGGACATTGTCTTCGAGTATCGAATTGCAAAAAGAATGGAAGGTGCTGATTGTGAGCTCGTGAGTATTCGTCCGCTCTTCAAGACGTAGAAGCATCTCCTTCGCAGCCTTTTCTGAGAAGGTCAGGGCAAGGATCTGGTCGGGCCGTACGCCCTGGTCAATGAGATGAAGGATTTTTTCGGTGATGACCCGGGTCTTTCCGGAGCCCGGGCCTGCAAGGATCAGCTGGTGCCCCTGGTTCTTCACCGCCCGTTCTTGTGAGGGATTGAGGATCATTCAATGGTATGTTGGTGTAACCGGGGAAAAAGGGGGTGGATCGGATTGTTAAATGATATCCAGGGCAACCAATTCTTCAATTTCCTGTTCCTCTGCATCATCATCCATTTCCTGCTGTGTTTTTTTCTTTTCGGGTCCTGTATTTTCTTTCCTGCACAACCAGCACATAGGTCTTCACCTACCAGACTATCCCTCGGTAACCTCTTGAAGGTAACTGATGGTGCACCAGATCATGCCTGTATTTTTTGAAAGAAAGAAAAGATTTCGAGAAATGAATGACGTTATTCGAGACTGTCTAACGAATGGCAACTCTTCAATCGCGACTTGTTAAAATTCGGAAATGATCAGTGGATCAATTATCGGCCTCTCACGACCCCAATCTCCCATTTACTTCCCCCAAACCGCCAATTCTTCAAATACCTATAAATCCTCGTCTTTCCTAAATAGCCTATACCAATGGCTAAATCTTCACGGCACGACGAATCAGTCCTTCAACCAGCGACCTCGAAGAGTAATTCATTACGGACGACTGTCCCGGTATCTATCGTGAACCTGTTTGATCTCAAGAAGGGAGACAAATTAAACTGGGGTATAGAAGACGGGGCTGAGGTTATCCAGGTAGCCAAACAGGGAAATAGAGTTATAAGATAGCATTTGCAGTAATGATAGCCGCTCTTTTTACTTTAGCCTGGAAACACCTTATATTTCCTGAGAATGAAACGAATAATATGACAAAAATATTTTTGTGCATTCTCGTCCTGTCCATTTTTCTTTTTAGTTCTGGATGCATGGCACAAAATCCATTTCAGGCGGAAAAAAATGCCTCCCCTTTTTTTGATGAGGTCGATAATTCTCAAAGTTATTATGATAATCTCGTGATTGTTGATCCATTAAATGCAAAATCATGGTGCATTCGCGGAAATTACTACAATAATGCTTTTAATCAGTATGACAAAGCGCTGGAGAACTATAACCGGTCCCTCGAATTGGATCCAGCATATGGGTATGCCTGGTTTTCTAAAGGGATTACCTTACAAAATATGGGGCGCTACAATGAATCAAAATTTTGTTTTGAAAAAGCGGTCCAATATGATCAAACTCTTGCATCAGTAATCCCCGCATAAAGAATGCCCATCAAACCAATTGGAGAATCAAACCACATCAGGTAATTTTTTCAGGTATACAGGGAGCGACCAAAGTGACACGGACAGAACCTCCCTTGATGAAATACTGATTCCAGGGACGTCAATCAACCATTTCCCACCATCTCAAATTCCAATCCCCCCAAATACCTATAAATCCCCACCTTTCATAAATAACCTATACCAATGGATAAATCTTTGCGGCACGACGAATCCGTCCTTCAACCAGCGACCTCAAAACGAGCTTCCTCTACATGCTAAGCATGGTACTGGAAATGAATTTAATGGATTTCAGACAAAGTGGTGAGTGTCTGTTGTTCCACTTATTGAAAAATACGTGATCGATTATGGATACGACGTTTGAGATGGTTCTCCTTGAAGACTTTTAAAGATACAGATTATAATATTTTTGAACTGGCTGACGGGCGGTTCGAAGGTTTAATTTTTGACCAGTACCGAAGAATTCTTTTTAAGACAAATTTGAAGGATACATATGAAGATGCGAAAGATGAAAGCCATCGGATAATTAAAAGTTATCGAAAGGGGTTTTGTTCGGGATCCTGTGGAGGAATTTTTGTGGACGAAGGAAAACCTATCAGGGAGAAAATTTTAAAGGATGAGGAAGAAAGAAGAAATCGTGACAAAAACGTTACTTAAAGAAAAGTTACTGTAAGAGGTCAGGCTTCAGAAGCACTATTTTTCCATAGTTTTCACAACCTACATCTATTGCAGTTTTTTACCCTATTTTGGAAATCAATCAATAATAGGAAGGATTAAATACAAGAGATATCTAATAGATATCTATATGAAAAAAATCCCTTTTAACAGTTCAAACGAACTGACGGTCAAGGATATTGAAGGATACTACATCCGCAAAGTCACTCCTTTTGGAACAAGTGCAAAAGTTGACTGCCCAAAAGAGCATCTTGGGAAAACGGTATTTCTCGTGATCACAAGCAATGAATCCGAATCTGTCCGCCTTTGAGGATTTAGTCAGGGAAAATGCTACATTGCAGGTTGAGAATGCTTACCTACGGGGAAAAGTCATCACTCTGGAAGCCGAAAAAGCAGATCTCATCGCAGAGAACGTGTCCCTGGTTGATAAATTTAAAGAATACATGCATCGCCATCCAAAAAGAGTCGGTGTAAAAAGTGGAAAAACGTATGAGATTAAACTGTCAGCTCCCAACAATTTGAGAGGTAACAATCCTGATGAATTGCTCGAGAAAAAAAGGAAACCGGGAGGCCAACCTGGTCATATAGGACACAGCAGAAAAAGTCCTGAAAAGATTACGAATACTGAAATTGTTGACATCCATATCTGTCCACACTGCGGTAACGATAATATGAGTCGGATTCAGGAGGTCAGAACAAGAATTGTTGAAGACGTTCCCATACCTCAGCCAGTTGTTACTGAATACACGATACATCGGCGCTACTGTAAATGCTGCAGGAAGTTAGTAGAGGGGCCGATATTAACGGCATTACCCCAGGCAAAATTGGGATTAAACCTCATGCTCATTGTGGTCTGGCTAAAAATCGGAATGAGATTGACTGAAGAAGCAATTCCTCAGATTTTTGAGCAACTTTGTGGTATTCGCATAAGTGAGGGGGAAGTATCTCACATTTGTACGATGATTGCAGAAGAATTTGGGGAGTTTTATGACCAATTGGAAAATGAAGTCAGACAAGCTTCAGCACGCTATATCGATGAGACTTCTTGGAGAGAGAATGGGGATAAACTCTGGTTGTAGGCATTCGTCACAAAAGGTGTCACATTATATAAAATTGCGAAAAGCAGAGGTCATCAGGTTCCATTAGAAGTTCTGGGTGAAAATCCCAATGGGATTGATGTCCATGATCGGTTCAGGGCATACGATAAATTGGAGGAGAAAACTGGAAATCGTCCTCAACAGTACTGTTGGTTCCATATTCTGGCTGACTCAAAGGAGCTGGCAGAAATCTGCGGTGAGGAGGGAGAGTTTATTCATAAGGGGCTGAAAGGGGTCTTTGCTGAGGCGAATAAATTTGAACACACAGGAACCCAATTGGATGTTGAAACTCTGAATGATAGACTTGGGCATGTTTTAGACCGGCAATTCACAAATCTTAAGTGTAGGAAATTTGCAAAAACAATTTTTCAAGCGCGGGATAAATTGTTTCAGTTTGTCACTAATCCCGATGTTGATGGGACGAACAACCGAGCTGAAAGAGTTATTCGACCTAATGTCGTGTATCGAAAAATATCCGGTGGAACAAGATCCGCAGTAGGAACAAAAAGATATGCGAGGCTTGGATCGGTATTACAAACGCTCAAAATGAATGGCTTAAATTTTGTAGGTAAGGGCCTTGAAATTATTCAAGCTTCAGGGCATTGACCAGGAACAAGTTACTTTCATATCTATTCAATCTCCGCAGTGTTTTCGTAACCAGCGCACCGGGGCCCCGGTGCTCATCCAGCACTACACCATAAAAACAAACAACAGATGTGGTACTGACAGAGCCTCGTGTAACAGCCGGAATGTTTCAGGATGTCCCTGTCAAGATAGTGATGCAAGGGAGGATCCCATCACATAAAGTACACTCGTGTTGCTATACAATGTCCACAATTTTAGATATTTTAAACAGAGCCTTTTTATGATAAAGCATTAACATTCTTCATCAGAGGTCTTGAAATGAAAGATGCATTGACATGTCTTCTTATATTTGCTCTGATACTCGCGGTAGCGGGAACAATTATTGCACTTGCATGGTATTTTGGCGTGGAACTCCCGATACAAAATGCTGCACTTCATGCACCTACGAACATATTTCCGATTAATGGACCAATTTGATGCCCAATGCAAGGGTAATCTAATTTTTTGCGGTTATTCAGATTACGTTGTGTTCCGTCGCCTCGGATCCCTGCCTATGTGTTAACTCTGTCAACTTCGCTTTTCTGCAATTCTGGAAAGGATGGCCCACCACAAAAGTCCACTCGTGTTGCGACACGGTATGTAATCTGCTTTAGTTAACAGAGAAGATGCTGAGAGTTTTTGTTTTGTGTTGTTGAAAGGCAGAACAAACGGTATAATTATTTCAACGTCGTTAGAAGAAAATATTGAAAATAGGTGTTGGACTCAAATTATTGAAAAATTTACGAGAAGAATTTAATAAAATCAAATTATGGATGAGTGTAACATCAATCCTGGGTGGCATGACAGCTGATATAATAATTGGACTTCCAATAAGCCAATTGATTTGAAAATTCCTCGGTGTCCATCCTTCAGGCGGTACCTGGATGAATGATAAATGATCAACAATTTATATCAATAAAAGATAGGGGATATCTGGTACTGATGTATTAGTCTGCACCAGTTACCAACCTAAACCGCATAAAAACCAACACATAAGTTCAGTTGGGGGGCCCGGCCACCTGGCCCCCTTTTTTAATCGCGTTGTAATTTCTTTTCCTTGCATCATTTTCACCCCGCGTGCGGCAGCTCTCGATATATCCCCATGCTGATTTTATGACATGGTTAACGGAGAAGAATGGAAAGATAAACTAGTGCCGGGAAAAAAGTATCACATTACTGGCAGATTCGTTAATGAGGTGATGATATTTGTTGATTTTGGTGTCGTGGGAATACCTGAATTTCCAATATTCGCGTCATTAAAAGGTGTGAATAGGTTGTTATCGTGGCGGGGGATTGACCGTATTGAACCTGTTAACGAAAATAGCACCACGGAGGAAAACGGTATTGGTATCATTCAGAACAACACCTAAAATTTTGTATGGATTAGCAGAAATCACTATCCCCGGTCGCAAGAAGATACTAAACCACTATGATACCAACCGTTAACGTTCCTCGACATACTACAATAATCAATTGCCCTGTTTGTAACGGGATTGTAACCCCAAATATAATTCCGGTAGATATGTTCGATATACAGGTATCTATTGAAATTGAAGTAAAGTGCCCGCACTGCAATCGCCAGATCCTGATTGTTTGTAAGTCAACGGCCTAATCCATTTGTGCTTTGCTGATAGAAGAGAATTGAAGAGTATTGATGATTTGTGATGCATTTCTTCGCTTCATGCGCTACCGCTGCGATAATCTCCGGGGTTATCCGGATTTGTGGATTTTCTGGAAAGCAGGAATAACCCGTACCCCGTAAGGAGTATCCCCACAAATACAGTGGCAGCGAGCGATTCAGTAGACTGTGCGGTTATGTTCAGGCTTCCGAGGGCCAGAAGCGCACAAAAATCTATCAATGCGTGGAGACCTATAAGTGGCCAGATGCTTCCGGTCCGGACACGGAGAGCAGCAAACGTCACACCAATTCCAAATGCCGCAAAAGTATCCGCAATCGTAAACAAGGGGTTCCAAAGTCCAGCGAGGACATTTAACAGGTGTGGTGCAGCAAAAAGAATGGATGAGATAATAATGGCCTTGTTAATTCCCCGGGGAAGCAGCCCTGTAAGCATCAGCCCCCTGAAAAATGTTTCTTCAGTGAATCCTATCAGTAGGGCAAGGAGAGCAAAGGTACCGATTTGTATCGGGACCGTGACTACAATACCATTACTGAGAGAAATGAATGCGATAATGAATGGCAGGAGAAATAACGGAAGATCACGGACCCGGATAAGCCGAGTATACCCTGCTTTCTCCAACCATCCTAGAGATTGGAGCAATACAATTCCGATCACTGCGAGGGTAGCCTCAGCGATGGCCACTTGGGCAAAAACTGACAGTCCTGAAATGAAACCGAGTCCCCCGGCAGTCGCACCTACCAGGATAAAAACGGCAAGGAGAGTTACGGCAAAGACATACGGGTTGCGGACAGTCATCGAGCGCATTATCAAATCACTTCACGTTTACCGTTGCCAGGAATACCCGGTCTGTGATAATTCATAATCAGGGTTGACTGCCAGGACACTCTGGCCCCTCGTCCCGCTCGTATGTTGGAATAATCAGACCACTTGGCATGGTGGTATATTCCCACATTCCCAGGCCCCGTTCCCACTGGGATTGGTCTTTGCATTCGTCTTCAAATTTTGTCATTCTGTCACCTTCTCAGCATTCGTAATATATCGCAACAATCTCTTTGGAGCTTGTCGTATTTGAGGGATGTCATACTTCACCCACTGCCGGGTGTGACATTTTCAAAACATTCGTCCTGACAACCTGGCGCGAAATTCCTAATGCCTTACCAGCTTCCGCATAACCGGCATCGGGGTGCAGGGTATAGTAATTTAGAATCCTGTTCTGAATATCTCGTTTTGTCTCCTTGACATCTGGTATTTCGGGTTTGAAAACCCGGACATTGTTCCTGACATTTTCCTTGGCGACGCTGACAACAGGCTTGACATTCCCTTTGACATCTGGTTTGGCATTCTTGTCCGTCTCTGACATTTTCGAACCGTTGTCATGCTGCCGGAAATGCGACCGAAGTACGCCCATTTCAATTTCGAATGCCAGGAAACACACGACCGGAGCAAGTGCATGAGTCGCCCAGCTTAACACGCTCGGGCCCGCCAGGGTAATGTTAAACCCGGTGGATACCAGGGTGACACCAATGACAACGGCCCAGGCGATCGTTGTTGTTTCACCGTTCAATTCCCTACGTGGAAAAGCTCATGACATCGTTTACCATGCAAAGCTCATGACATCGTTTACTCCAAATGTCCATAGTTAGCTCAACACATCGTTTACTAGTTAATCTAATTTTCAATTTAAACAGGCTCATAACCCTGTGACCTTTGGAATAATTTGGGTAGGTATCTACCCCTAATTTTATTAATAACTCATTTAATCCTGCAGACAAATTCCATTTATGAATCGGTTCATCGATGATCAGTTAATTAATTTTAGTTGCTTCGCTGGTTCGGGAGGCAAATTTTTAGAATAAAGGAAATCAAACGCCAGAAAACACTGATATTGAAAAACAGATCTGAATGTGGGAATGCTATGAACACTCCCGCTAACAGGCACTGAACCGCCGCCGGGGCGTCCTTCGGGGGCGGCGGAACTATCTTAAACGGGGGTTTGGGGGCACGAGCCCCCAATCAACATACAGACCGGAAATGAATTTACCCACTCATTTCCCGGGGAAGGTCCCTATTTTGTAATCGAACTGAATGATCTTCCGTACAATCATCTTTTCATCATTGTAAAGAATATTGAGTATTTGCTGCCCGGTATCAATTGTAGCCCAGACATATTCACCTATATAT
>Ga0194039_1001766_pt1 | contig 11347 bp, 12 predicted proteins | sample JunL228m_MetaG_FD_148679 | JGI IMG/M metagenome (GOLD analysis project Ga0194039, IMG submission 148679) | Anoxic zone freshwater microbial communities from boreal shield lake in IISD Experimental Lakes Area, Ontario, Canada - Jun2016-L227-8m | ecosystem: Environmental > Aquatic > Freshwater >...
GCTCGACCAGGCGTCGTCGATACTGTTGACCCTGGCTTTGACGGTTTCGGTGATCAACGCGATGAATTTCGTCGACGGTTTGGACGGACTGGCGGCCGGCCTCGGACTGATCACCGCGCTGGCAATCTGCATCTTTTCCGTCGGGCTGTTACGTGATCACGGTGGTGATGTGCTGTTTTACCCGCCGGCGGTGATCTCGGTGGTACTGGCCGGCGCCTGTCTGGGCTTCCTGCCGCATAACTTCCACCCGGCCAAGATCTTCATGGGGGATTCCGGTTCGATGCTGGTGGGCCTGATGCTGGCCGCCGCATCAACCACGGCCGCGGGACCGATCTCACAGAGCGCCTACGGGGCGCGCGACGTCTTCGTCCTGCTGTCCCCGTTCCTGTTGGTGGTCGCCGTGATGTTCGTTCCGGCCCTGGACCTCCTGCTGGCCATCGTGCGCCGTACCCGCGCCGGACGCAGTCCGTTCAGCCCCGACAAGATGCATCTGCACCACCGGCTGCTACAGATCGGGCACTCACACCGTCGGGTTGTCCTGCTCATCTACCTGTGGGTGGGCATCGTCGCACTCGGCGCGGCAAGCACGATCTTCTTCAACCCGCGCTACACCGGGGCGGTCATGCTGGCGGCAATCGTGGTGGCTGTGGTGGTCACCGTGATCCCCCTGCTGCGCCGCGATGACGACGATCTGACCACGCTGCGGGACAGTATTTACGACAGTAAGTAGTAGGCGTTTTTACCCCCGTCTAGCTGTGATAGGTTGCTGCTGAACTCGGGCCGCAGGGGTTGCCGGCCTCGGCGCGACGGTGTGTGAAGGCCGGTCAGTGCCGATTCAAGACCGACTCGATTGTGGGTGAACGTGTGACGACGCCAGCGCCGGATGCGCCGTTGGTGTTTCCGTCCGTTGCATTCCGTCCCGCCCTTCTGCTGACCCTCTGCGCGATCCTCGCCGCGGTGGTGATCGCCCTTTCCGCCGTATTCGGCCACGCCGTGTTCGGAGGCTTCTTCGCACTTGGACTGGTTCTCGGACTCATCAACGCCCTGCTCGTGCATCATTCGGTGGCCTCTATCACCGCTGATGCCCAACCGGTCAAGCGCAAGATGGCGCTCAACTCCGCGACCCGACTGCTGATCATCACCGCCATCGGACTAACCGTCGCCTACATCTTCAAGCCAATGGGCCTCGGTGTCGTCTTCGGTCTGGCGGTGTTCCAGATCGTGCTGGTGCTCAGCACCGCGCTCCCGGTGTGGAAGAAAATCCGCACCGGCGATCCGGACGGCCCAGTTGTTGATGAGACCGGTCCGGCCATTCCTGCCTCAATTGCCGACGACATGTTCAAGGATTGACCACATGACCGAACGGATCCTCGCCGAGGGCGCCATCGAGGTCGGCCACCACACCACGGCCACGTGGTTGGGTATGACCGTCAACACCGACACGGTGCTCGCCACCGCGATCGCGGCTGTCATCACCATCGGCCTGGCGTTCTTCCTGAAGGCCAAGGTGACCTCGACGGGGGTGCCCGGCGGGGTGCAGCTGTTCTGGGAAGCCATCACCATCCAGATGCGCGGTCAGATCGAGCAGGCGATCGGTATGAAAATTGCCCCGTTCGTGCTGCCCCTGGCGGTCACGCTGTTCGTATTCATCCTGATCTGCAACTGGATATCGGTGCTCCCGGTGCAGTACAGCAACGCGTCCGGAACGCAGGAATTGCTGAAACCGCCGGCCTCGGACATCAACTTCGTGCTTGCGCTGGCGCTGTTCGTGTTCATTTGTTACCACGCAGCTGGCGTGTGGCGTCGCGGCTTGATCGGCCACCCGATCAAGGTCCTCAAGGGGCACGTGGCATTCCTGGCGCCGATCAACCTCGTCGAGGAAATCGCCAAGCCGATCTCACTGTCACTGCGACTCTTCGGCAATATCTTCGCCGGCGGCATCATGGTCGCGCTCATCGCGCTGTTCCCGCCGTACATCATGTGGGCACCTAACGCGATCTGGAAAACCTTCGACTTGTTCGTCGGCCTGATCCAGGCGTTTATCTTCGCCCTGCTGACAATTCTGTACTTCAGCCAGTCCATGGAACTGGATGAGGAGCACCACTAAACCGACCTGTTCGACCCACGAACCACCCACAGCACTGGTAGCAGACCTACCAGCAATCAAGGAGGATAAGGAATGGCAGACCCACAGATCGTTGCCGGCGCACTGATCGGCGGCGGGCTCATCCTGGGCGGCGGCGCGATCGGCGCCGGAATCGGCGACGGTATCGCCGGTAACGCCCTGATTTCAGGAATTGCGCGCCAGCCTGAGGCCCAGGGCCGGCTGTTCACCCCGTTCTTCATCACCGTCGGTCTGGTGGAAGCGGCCTACTTCATCAATCTGGCGTTCATGGCACTGTTCGTATTCGCCACGCCCGGCGCGTCCTAACCCACGATGGGCTCTGCAGCAGGGGATGTCGGCGTGGTGTTGGCGTCTGAGGAAGCCGGCACCAGTAACTTCCTCGTACCCAATGGCACCTTCTTCTTCGTGCTGGCCATCTTCTTGATCGTCCTCGCGGTCATCGGCAAGTTCGTCGTGCCGCCGATACAGAAGGTGTTGGGTGAGCGTGAACGGATGATCGCTAAGACTGCCGAGGACAATCGGCGGGCTGTCGAGCAGGAGTCCGCTGCCGAGGCGGACTACCGCAACGAGTTGGCAGTGGCCCGCACCGAGTCCTCCGCCATCCGCGACGAGGTCCGAGCCGAAGGCCGAAGCGAACTCGACGATCTGCGAGCCCACGCCAACGACGAGGTCTCCGGGGTGCTGCAGGAGGCCAATGATGAGCTCAAGATCGCCAGCGACGCCATCTCAGCAGACCTGCGCTCATCTGTGGACACCCTGTCATCGACGCTGGCCAGCCGGGTGCTCGGTGTCGAGGTATCCGGCGCGTCGACGGCATCGGGGCGGTAGACGATGTCGACATTCATCGGGCAGCTCGTCGGCTTCGCCGTCATCGTGGGGATCATCATGCGGTACGTCGCGCCGCCGGTGCGGCGGCTGATGGCGGATCAGCAGCAGGCTGTGCGGGATCAACTCGAGGAAAGCGCTGTGGCGACGCAACGGCTGGCCGCGGCAGACAATTACCACGCCCAGCGGGTGGCAGCTGGCCAATCCGAGGCCAGGCATATCGTCGACGAGGCTCGCACCGACTCAGTTCGGATCGCCGAGCAGTTGCGCGTCCAAGCTGGCGTCGAGGTGGAGCGTATTAAAGCCCAGGGCGGTCAGCAGGTTTCACTGCTGCGGACCCAGATGATCCGACAGTTACGTTCCGATCTCGGCAGCGAGTCGGTGCGTCGGGCCAGTGATCTGGTGCGGGCTCACGTCTCAGATCCGCAGGCCCGGTCGGCCACGGTGGACAGGTTTCTCGACGAGTTGGAGTCGATGGCACCCGCGGCGTTCGCGCCGGAAATCGGTAACTCCGGCATGCGTTCGGCGAGCCGGGATGCCCAGGTCGCTCTGGTCGACCGATTCGGCTCGATGGCGACCTCGCTGACCGGCGAGCAACTGTCCACCCTCTCCGGTGATTTGGCTTCGGTGGCTCAACTTCTTCTGCGCGAACCGATTCTGGCGCGTCACCTGGCGGAGGCCAGCGGTGAGACGGAGGCCAAGAAGCAGTTGTTGGCGCGACTGCTGAGCGGGAAGGCCGACGCGAACACGATCGAGCTGCTTAACACAGCGGTCTCGGTGCGGTGGTCAAAGACCGAGGACTTCGGTTCCGCGGTCGAGCACGTGGCCCGGCTCAGCCTGCTGGTCCGTGCCGAGCGCGAGCATCAGGCCGATGAGGTGGCCGAGCAACTTTTCCGGTTCGGCCGGATTCTGCAAGACCAACCGCGACTGAACAATCTGCTCGGCGACTACTCCAAGCCGGCTCACGATCGGGTGGAGCTGCTGAGCAACGTTCTCGGCCGGACCAGCGGCACCAACCCGACGGCCGGCGCGCTGCTGACTCAGACCATCGAGCTCCTGCACGGCGAGCGGGCCGACGAAGCGGTGCAGGAGTTGGCCGAGTTGGCCGTCGCTCACCGCGGTGAGATCGTCGCCGAGGTTGCAGCCGCTGCCGAGTTGACTGATTCCCAACGCACAAGGCTCGCTGATGTGCTGGCCCGGATTTATCACCACCCCGTTTCGGTGCAGCTCAATGTCGACCCGGAGTTACTGGGCGGCCTGTCGGTCGCGATCGGCGACGAGGTGATCGACGGAACGCTGTCCTCCCGATTGGCCGCAGCGGAGACCAGGCTGCCCGACTAACTCTTTTCCGAACGGCCCCCGGACTAGCCAAGAACCACCCAAGACAAGAAGGCAGGAAGACGAAAAGCCATGGCAGAGTTGACAATCTCGGCTGACGATATCCAGGGCGCCATCGCCAGCTACGTGTCCAGCTTCGAGGCGGGCACCGGACGCGAGGAGATCGGCACCGTAATCGATGCCGGCGACGGCATCGCCCACGTCGAGGGTCTGCCCTCGGTGATGACCCAGGAGCTGTTGGAGTTCGCCGGCGGCGTGCTCGGTGTGGCGCTCAACCTCGACGAGCACAGCATCGGTGCGGTGATCCTCGGTGAATTCGACAAGATCGAACAGGGTCAGCAGGTCAAACGCACCGGCGAGGTGCTCTCGGTTCCGGTGGGCGACGCGTTCATGGGCCGGGTGATCAACCCTCTCGGTGAGCCGATCGACGGCCGAGGCGATATCGCAGCCAGCAAGCGGCGAGCCTTGGAACTGCAGGCACCCTCGGTGGTGCAGCGCCAGAGCGTCACCGAGCCACTGCAGACCGGCATCAAGGCGGTCGACGCGATGACCCCGATCGGTCGCGGCCAGCGGCAGCTGATCATTGGCGACCGTAAGACCGGCAAGACCGCGGTCTGCGTCGACACGATCCTCAACCAGCGCAAGAACTGGGAGACCGGCGACCCGAACAAGCAGGTCCGCTGCGTCTATGTGGCGATCGGCCAGAAGGGCACCACCATCGCCAGCGTGCGCCGCGTGCTCGAAGAGGGCGGCGCGATGGATTACACCACCATCGTTGCGGCGCCCGCATCGGATTCAGCGGGCTTCAAATGGCTTGCGGCTTACACCGGCTCGGCCATTGCGCAGGAGTGGATGTACGACGGCAAGCACGTGCTGATCGTGTTTGACGACCTCACCAAGCAGGCCGAGGCCTACCGCGCGATCTCGCTGCTGCTGCGCCGTCCGCCGGGCCGCGAGGCCTACCCGGGTGACGTTTTCTACCTACACTCCCGGTTGCTGGAGCGTTGCGCGAAGCTGTCCGACGAACTCGGTGGCGGTTCGATGACCGGACTGCCGATCATCGAGACCAAGGCCAATGACATCTCGGCCTACATTCCCACCAACGTCATCTCGATCACCGACGGCCAGTGCTTCCTGGAGACCGACCTGTTCAACCAGGGTGTGCGGCCGGCCATCAACGTCGGTGTCTCGGTGTCGCGCGTCGGTGGCGCCGCTCAGATCAAGGCCATGAAAGAGGTCGCAGGCTCGCTGCGTCTAGATCTGTCGCAGTACCGCGAGTTGGAAGCCTTCGCGGCCTTCGCCTCTGATCTGGACGAGACCTCGAAGGCTCAGTTGGAGCGTGGTGCCCGCCTGGTCGAACTGCTCAAGCAGCCGCAGTACAGCCCGATGTCGGTCGAGGACCAGGTGGTTGCGATTTTCTTGGGAACCAAGGGACATCTGGACTCGGTTCCGGTCGCCGACGTCGGCCGCTTCGAGTCGGAGTTCATCGATCACCTCAAGGCGGCTAAACCGGGGATCCTCACCGAGATCCGGGACTCGCAGAAGCTGAGCGAAGACACCGAGGCCACCCTGGTGGCGGCGGTCGCCGACTTCAAGCGCGGCTTCGCGACCTCCGACGGCAGCTCGGTGGTGCCTGATGCCCACGTCTCGGCCATGGACGAAGCCGATGTCGAGAAGGAGGCGGTCCAGGTCCGTAAGCCCGCCCCGAAGAAGAAGTAATGGCAGCGACACTGCGCGAACTGCGCGGCCGCATCAAATCGGCTGGGTCGATCAAGAAGATCACCAAGGCCCAGGAGCTGATCGCCACCTCACGTATCGCCAAGGCCCAGGCCCGGGTGGCGGCGGCGCGTCCCTACTCGGCCGAGATCACCGACATGCTCACCAACCTCGCAGCGGAGTCGGCTCTGGACCATCCGCTGCTGGTCGAGCGGAAGAACCCAAAGCGGGCCGCGGTGCTGGTGGTGTCCTCAGACCGCGGGTTGTGTGGTGCCTACAATGCCAACCTGCTGCGACGCTCCGAGGAACTTTTTTCGCTGCTGCGGGACGAGGGAAAGGCCCCGGTGCTGTACACCGTCGGCCGGAAGGCGTTGAGCTACTACACCTTCCGCAACTGGACGGTGGCAGGGTCATGGATCGGCTTCACCGACAAGCCGACCTACGAGAACGCCCAGGAGATCGCCGAGACATTGGTGGAGGCCTTCCTGGCCGGCGCTGATGATGAGGGCGACGGTGCCGGCGCCGACGGCGTGCTCGGTGTCGATGAGTTGCATATCGTGTTCACCGAATTCCGCTCGATGCTCACCCAGAGCGCGGAGGCGCGGCGGATCGCACCCATGGTCGTCGAATATGTGGAATCCGACACCGGGCCGCACACGTTGTTCTCGTTCGAACCCGATGCCACCACACTGTTCGAGTCGCTGCTCCCGCGTTATGTGGCGACCCGGATTTTCTCGGCGTTGCTTGAGGCGGCAGCATCGGAGTCGGCGTCGCGGCGCCGGGCGATGAAGGCAGCCTCCGACAACGCCGACGATCTCATCAAGGTGCTGACTCTGATGGCCAACCGGGAACGGCAGGCTCAGATCACTCAGGAAATCTCCGAAATCGTCGGCGGTGCGAATGCACTGTCCGATGCAGCGAAGTAGAACCCTCCAGGAAGCGAAGAAAGAACATGACTGTCACCGCAGAGACCCACAGCACCCCGGGCAGTAAGGAAACCTCCGGTCGGGTGGTGCGCGTCACCGGCCCCGTCGTCGACGTGGAGTTCCCGCGCGGCGCGGTGCCGGAGTTGTTCAACGCACTGCACGCCGACATCGCGCTGGCTGCGATGGCCAAAACCTTGACACTTGAGGTGGCCCAGCACCTGGGTGACAACCTGGTGCGCTGCATCTCGATGCAGCCCACCGACGGCCTAGTGCGCGGGGCCGAGGTGACCGACACCGGCGCCTCGATTTCGGTGCCGGTCGGCGAGGGGGTTAAGGGGCACGTATTCAACGCCCTGGGCGACTGCCTCGATGACCCCGGCTACGGCAAGGACTTCGAGAAGTGGTCGATCCACCGGCGTCCACCGGCCTTCGACGAGCTCGAACCTCGCACCGAGATGCTGGAGACCGGCCTGAAGGTCGTCGATCTGCTCACCCCATATGTGCGCGGCGGAAAGATCGCCCTGTTCGGCGGTGCCGGCGTGGGTAAGACGGTGCTCATCCAGGAGATGATCAACCGCATCGCCCGTAACTTCGGTGGCACCTCGGTGTTTGCCGGCGTGGGGGAGCGCACCCGCGAGGGCAACGACCTCTGGGTCGAGCTGCGCGAGGCCAACGTGCTCAAGGACACCGCGCTGGTGTTCGGTCAGATGGACGAGCCGCCGGGCACCCGCATGCGGGTGGCACTCTCCGCGCTGACCATGGCGGAGTACTTCCGCGACGAGATGAGCCAGGACGTGCTGTTGTTCATCGACAACATCTTCCGGTTCACCCAGGCCGGCTCCGAGGTGTCGACCCTGCTGGGCCGTATGCCCTCGGCGGTGGGCTACCAGCCGACTCTGGCCGATGAGATGGGCGAGTTGCAGGAGCGCATCACCTCGACGCGCGGCCGCTCGATCACCTCGATGCAGGCCGTGTACGTGCCTGCCGATGACTACACCGACCCGGCGCCGGCGACCACCTTCGCGCACCTCGATGCCACCACGGAGCTCTCTCGCGCGGTGTTCTCCAAGGGCATCTTCCCGGCGGTGGATCCGCTGGCATCCAGCTCGACGATCCTGCACCCGAGCGTTGTCGGCGAGGAGCACTACCGCGTCGCCCAGGAGGTCATCCGGATCCTGCAGCGCTACAAGGATCTTCAAGACATCATCGCCATCCTCGGTATCGACGAACTTTCCGAGGAGGACAAGCAGTTGGTTTACCGGGCGCGCCGGATCGAGCGCTTCCTGAGCCAGAACATGATGGCGGCCGAGCAGTTCACCGGGCAGCCCGGTTCGACGGTTCCGCTGAAGGAGACCGTTGAGGCCTTCGACAAGCTGGCCAAGGGCGACTTCGACCACCTTCCCGAGCAGGCGTTCTTCCTGATCGGCGGACTGGATGATCTGGCGAAGAAGGCTGAGAGCCTCGGCGCCAAGTTGTGACGATGCGGATCAGACTTCGAAAGGTGATGTGAGATGGCCGATTTGAACGTCGAGATCGTCGCTGTGGAACGCAAGATATGGTCGGGCAAGGGCACCTTCGTGTTCACCAGGACCACATCCGGCGAGATCGGCATTCTGCCCAACCACATACCGCTGGTGGCCCAGTTGGTCGATGACGCGATGGTGCGCGTGGAGCGCGAAGGTGAGGACGATCTGCGCATCGCCGTCGACGGCGGTTACATGTCGGTGACCGAGGCCGGGGTACGGATCTTGGCGGAGTCAGCCGAGTTCGCCTCGGAGATCGACGCGGATGCCGCCAAGTCTGACGCCGCCTCGGATGATCCGCAGACGGCGGCCCGCGGAAGGGCCCGGCTGCGAGCCCTCGGCCAGCTCGACTAGACCGATGAGCGCGTCGATGATGATCGTGATCGCGCTCATCGGCGTTCTGCTGCTGATCGTTCCCGCAATGATCATCCGGCTCTGGAATCTGGGGCAGGGCGGAACGGCGGCCATTCTTCGCGATACCCCTGCCGCCGGCGGTCATGGCTGGCGGCACGGCGTGCTCCGGTACCGCGGCGACGAAGCCCAGTTCTATCGGTTGTCGAGTCTGCGGCTGTGGCCCGATCGCAGACTGGGCCGACGCGGGCTGGAGGTGATCGCTCGGCGCCCTCCACGCGGTGACGAGTTCGACATCATGACCGAGGAGACCGTCATCCTCGAACTTCACGACAGCACCGGAAGTCTTAACCGCGGCTACGAGATAGCACTGGACCGCGGCGCCCTGACCGCATTTCAGTCCTGGGTCGAGTCGCGGCCATCACCGAGGACGCGTCGCAGCGCCGCTTAACCGGTCGGCGGTTCTGTTCTATTTCTCCGAGTTGGCGTCGGTGGGTCCGCCCGGCTTCCAGAGCACATCATCGCCGGCGTTGGCGACCCGAGACAGGATGAACAACAGATCCGACAGGCGATTGAGGTAGCGGGCGGGCAGGGAACTGACAGTGTCGGGATGCGCCTTCACCGCAGTCCACGCCGACCGCTCCGCACGACGCGACACCGTTCGTGCGACGTGCAGCAGCGCCGACAACGCGGTGCCGCCCGGCAAAATGAAGGAGTTCAGCGCCGGCAGGGTCTCGTTGTACTCGTCGCACCACTGCTCGAGTCGCTTGACGTAGTCCTCGGTGATGCGCAACGGTGCCCGCTCGGGATTCGGCACTATGGGTGTGGCCAGATCGGCGCCGGCATCGAAAAGGTCATTCTGAATCCGGGTGAGGACCGCGCGCAGTGATGCCTCGGGCTGGCCCACTGCCACCGCTACCCCGATCGCGGCGTTGGCCTCATCACAGTCCGCGTAGGCGATCAGGCGCGGATCGTTCTTCTCCACTCGCGAGAAATCGCTGAGCCCGGACGTCCCGTCGTCGCCGGTCCGGGTGTAGATGCGGGTCAGGTGCACTGCCATGAGTGCCAACCGTACCGGCTGAGACGGGCGGAACCTCACGCCGCCTCAACTAAGCTATCGGCTGTGGGCGAGCGTTTCCTGGTTACCGGCGGGCGCCGGTTGGCTGGTGAGGTCACCGTCGGGGGTGCGAAGAACAGCGTCCTGAAGTTGATGGCGGCCAGCCTGTTGGCCGAGGGGACCACCACGATCACCAACTGCCCCGACATCCTTGACGTCCCGCTGATGGCGGAAGTGCTGCGCGGTCTGGGTGCGAATGTCGAGCTCGACGGATCCGTGGTTCGAATCACCTCCCCCGATGAGCTGAAGTATGAGGCCGACTTCGCTGCTGTCCGTCAGTTCCGGGCCTCAGTGTGTGTGCTCGGTCCGCTTGTCGGCCGCTGCAAGCGGGCACGGGTCGCGTTGCCGGGTGGTGATGCGATCGGCTCGCGTCCGCTGGACATGCACCAGTCCGGTCTGCGTCAACTCGGTGCCGAGTGTGCCATCGAACATGGCTGCGTCGTCGCCTCCGCCGACAGGTTGCGCGGAGCCGAGATCCAGCTTGAGTTCCCATCGGTCGGGGCGACCGAGAACATCCTGATGGCTGCGGTTCTTGCCGAAGGTGTCACCACGATTCACAACTCCGCGCGCGAGCCAGACGTCATGGATCTGTGCGAGATGCTCAATCAGATGGGTGCGCAGATCGAGGGCTCCGGCACGCCGACGCTGACGATCACCGGTGTGCCGAAGCTGCACCCGACCGAACATCGCGTGATCGGGGACCGGATCGTTGCGGCCACGTGGGGGATCGCCGCAGCGATGACGCGAGGTGACATCTCGGTCACCGGTGTCGATCCAGCGCACCTGCAGTTGGTATTGCACAAACTGCACGATGCCGGCGCGACGGTGACCCAACACGACGATGGTTTTCGGGTGGTGCAGTACGAGCGGCCTAAGGCGTGCAACATCTCGACACTGCCATTTCCCGGGTTCCCGACTGACCTCCAGCCGATGGCCATCGCGATGGCATCGATCGCCGACGGCACATCGATGATCACCGAGAATGTTTTCGAGGCGCGGTTCCGCTTCGTCGAGGAGATGATCCGACTCGGGGCCGATGCCCGGACTGACGGCCATCACGCGGTGGTGCGGGGGATTGCGCAACTGTCCAGTGCGCCGGTGTGGTGCTCAGATATCCGCGCCGGCGCTGGGCTGGTGCTGGCCGGCCTTGTGGCCGACGGGGAGACCGAGGTCCACGACGTGTTCCACGTCGATCGCGGTTACCCGTTGTTCGTCGAGATCCTCCAGGGATTGGGTGCCGAGATCGAGCGCGTACAGTAGGGCCCTCGAGCCGACAGTCGCGCCGATCTTCGGATGGCGGACGGCCAGTTGACCTCGATCTTCAACTGAAGTACGCTGGTAGGGTTGCCCTGCTCGCGGGTTTCTAGCGGGTCTTGTTGTTTGAGAACTCAATAGTGTGTTTGGTGGTTTTTGTTTGTTGTTTGTT
>Ga0194039_1001767_pt1 | contig 11344 bp, 12 predicted proteins | sample JunL228m_MetaG_FD_148679 | JGI IMG/M metagenome (GOLD analysis project Ga0194039, IMG submission 148679) | Anoxic zone freshwater microbial communities from boreal shield lake in IISD Experimental Lakes Area, Ontario, Canada - Jun2016-L227-8m | ecosystem: Environmental > Aquatic > Freshwater >...
GGTACCAATTCAGTCTTTCTGGATGCCGAAACCAAAACCATGATAGCCGGTGGTGCACCTAAAAAGTTATTGGCAGAATCGTTAGACCCCAAAGTGATTCGATTTCTAACACGGGGTGACGCAAACCATCCAGAAAACAATACTCACCCTCAGGATAGATATAACTCATGAGTAAACCCGTTAATCCCTATACTATCGGTGCCTTTCTGGTCGGTTCACTGACGCTGTTAATCATTGCGGTTTTGGTTTTTGGTGGTGGCACGTTTCTCAAGAAAAAAATTGAGTATGTCATTTATTTTGATTCAGCATTAAATGGATTAAATATCGGTGCACCCGTCAAGTTACAAGGCGTACAAATTGGTACCGTTAAAGAAATTTCGCTGGAGATAAGTCAAAAGGCAAAAGATATTATTAAGCCGGTCGTGATTGAAATTGATCCTACAGCGGTTTTAGATTCCGATGGACACCCGCTGCATGTGGCCAGAACCGAGGCAGAAAGTAAAGAAAACGCTAAGCAACTGATTGAATCGGGTCTTAAGGCACAATTACAAACCCAAAGTCTATTGACGGGCTTATTGTATGTAGAGTTTAATTTTTATCGTGATATGCCCATTAAGTTAACCGGGCTTAATTATAAAGGTCTACCCGAACTACCTTCTGTTCCAACGACCGTTGATCAAATTAAAGGTGCTGCTGAAGAAGCTCTGACCAGCTTTCGGCAATTACCCATTGAACAGATAGTGAATGATTTTGCCGCGACGGTAAAAGAGCTACGTGACATTGCTACCTCGGATGAATTAAAAGCTGATCGCGCGGCCTTAAGTAAAACCTTAAAAGAAACCGAAATGTTGATAGCGAGTTTGAATACGACGCTGATTCCTTTAGTCACTAACATGAATGGCGCTACATCAGATACACGCGTGCTGGTAAAGCAATTTAACCAGGAGATGATACCGCTATTAAAATCTACAGAAAAAACCTTAGAGACGGCAACGAATGTATTATTGGAATCCAGGCATGCAGTAGGAACTGTTGAGGCGCTTGCAGACCCGGGGGCACCCTTATGGCAATCCTTAGAAGCATTACGCGATGCAGCGCAATCGACAAAAAATTTAACTGATTATTTAGAGAGACATCCGGATTCAATTCTTTATGGAAAGGACTAAAGCGCTATGAAATTTTCTATTGATGGTTTAGCTCTAACACGAAGCCGTTTTATCGTACTGAGTGTGTTGGTTTTAGCGTCCCTTGCTAATGGCTGCACTAACAGTGCTAAGTCTATACAGTTTTACCGGTTGACTGCAGACGTTGAATTGACTAACACCCCTCACGTTAACAAGAAGGATAAAGGGCCAGTGGTCGGCTTAGGGCCTATCAGGATTCCAGACTATTTAAACCGGCCGCAAATCATAGTGGCGGTTACCCCTCATCAGTATTTACTTTCTGAAGATCATCGTTGGGCTGAACGCTTGGATCAGAATATCTCGCTCGCTCTTTATCAGGTACTCCCCAGTCAGTTAAATACGGATCGGCTAGTGCGTTATCCTTGGGCGCAGCGTGAGGTGGTCGATTATCAGGTGAGTATGGATATTATCGAATTTAATGTTGATGCTACCGGGCAAAGTCGATTGGTTGTGCAATGGTTTATCAAGCATAAGGATAATACTATTCTGGATAAACGCTCTGAATATCAGTTTCCGGGTTCCAGTACGGATTATGGGCTGATGGTTAAGGCTCAGAGCCACTGTTTGACGCAATTTGGCCTGGAAATATCGCAGACTTTAAGTCAGTTGATAGCGGCAGATGAGCTCGGGCAGGGCGCAGTGCCTAAATAACCGTAATGGATAAGCTCGCATGAGTGAGTATAAAGACCTACCGCTGCTCAATACTCATGTATTCCGTCCTTATTACAGATGGATTTTAACCTCTAACCCCAATTTCCAGAACCTGGCTCCACTGTCCGACTTGTTCATCGTGAATATGGTAAATGGCTCGGTATCTCCAGAGAGTGACGATACCAGAAGCGGGTAACGGTGTGTTGTCTTGATAACCCGGTGACATTTTGATGGTGAGTAGACTAAAAATACCAGTACCGTGATCGGCTTCAATTTCTAACGCATCAGTACTGTTGCTTTTCCAGTGCAGAACAGGATGTCCCCCCTGAAAATCAGCACTTAAAATGGGCTGTAGAGTGGTTGGGTCGATACTGGGTGTTTGTGCAGCAATAATCCCCAAAGCTTTACCAATGGATTCGGTGTAATTTTTATGTTTTTTAATGCGCGTAATTAAGGCACCCAAAAAGCCAAAAATATCAGTGTTAGCTGGAGAAGTGGGTGTATCTGGAAGAATGGGTGCAGAAGGTAAATTTAATGTGGCACTTTTAGGGCCATCACGAAGCGCACGTTTAAAAGCAAACAGGGCATTGGCATAGTTTTTTGCGGCGATTTGTGCTTTAAGGCTATAATCGAACCAGATTGAACTGATTGATATTTGACTTAAATCGTCTGGACTAATCTCTAAAGCAACCGAATAATTCGGCAATTGATTATCGAGTTGTTGAAGTAATTCTAGTTTCCTAGCGTCACCGATCGGTATTGATGTGGAGTTTGGCATGGTATAAGTCCTTTTTGTGAGGGGCGTTTTTGTCTGGATACAAGCTTGACGGGTTCATCATGCGCGTATTTCGTTAAAATAAGCAATGTTTATTTAAAAAGAATTACAAACCCTAGCGTCAAAGCGAGATTTTCAACGATTATCAAGTTATTAATTACAAATAATTGCTTTAGCAATAGCCACGGTCCTGTTTAAAACAGCCCGCTATTGTTGAGGTAAATACTAAGGATACTTTGAGAGAACTATGCAAACAATCGCTATACCTGATGAGCATTTTCGATTACTCGTTCGTAGAACACTGCTGTTGGCGGGTCTTTATTTGTTAATATTAAAGATCTCACTGTCAGAATTTATCGTATTCGATCCAGATATATACTGGCACCTGGCTTCCGGGAAATGGATGGTTGAACAGGGCGTAATTCCTACCACGGATCATTTTTCTCAATATGGGCAAGGCAAGGATTGGGTTGCCTATAGTTGGCTTTTTGAATTATTGATTTATGGGTTGTTTAAGCTATTTGGAAGCTTTGGACTGGTCATTTACGTGGTCGTTTTCACTATGGGGATTACGACCGCACTATTGCTGCTGATGCGCAAGCTCGAACCCGATCCTGGTTTTTTGATGGGCTTGACCGCACTGGGTATGTTTGCAATGGCGCCTTTGCTGATGACCCCGCGACCCTGGTTATTTACCATATTATTTTTTATAATCGAACTGGATATCTTATTAAGTGTTCGAAGAACGGAAAATCCGCGTTATTTATTCATGCTGCCGGTGCTTTTTATAGTCTGGGCCAATCTGCATATTCAGTTTATTTATGGGCTTTTTGTCTTGGGCGTTTTTTTACTAGAGCCTATCATTGAAGCCTGTTTTAAAAAACCATTTTCAGTCAAGACAATAGCCGCTTCTTTTGATAGAAAGTCCTGGTTGATCTTACTGTTTTGCATTCTGGCTACTTTAGTTAATCCCTATCATGTTAAATTGTGGGGGACTATTTTTGATACCATGAGGCAACAGGGGCCTTATGCTTACGTAACAGAACTGCAAGCCATGTCATTCCGTTCTTTTTCTGATTGGGCAGTTCTTGGTTTAACAATAGGGGGCGCTTATTTATTGGGGAAAACAAAAAAGATGCGTCCTTTTGTGGTCATTATTTTTCTTGCCGGCGTGTTTCTTTCTTTTAGATCATTAAGAGATGGCTGGTTTATCGCTCTATCAGCGCTGATGATTATTGCTTCATCGCACCCGGTACCGTCCATTAGTGGGCGTTATCAAATACCAAAAAAGCATATCATAATAACGACATTGATTATTAGTCTGTTTTTAATGATATGGATACCCCAGAAAAATCTTACCAATGCGGGTCTTGCTGAGATAACAGCTAAACATTACCCCAAGGATGCCGTTAACTTTATTAAAAGCCACACTTATTCAGGTCCGCTATACAATCATTTCGACTGGGGCGGCTTTTTGATATGGCAGTTACCCCAATTACCGGTTAGCGTGGATGGACGAACTAATGTTAATGGCGATGAAAGAATATTAAGAAACCTTAATACCTGGAGTGGTCATAAATCTTGGGCAGACGATCCTGAATTGGCAAAGTCCAAATTAGTCATTGCTGCTCTGGATATGCCTTTATCCTCTCTGCTGAAATTAGATAAACGTTTTGAGTTGGTTTATGAAGATGCCGTTGCGACTGTATTCGTTGCAAAATCAGTGCATGAGTAATGATGGTTTATTTTTCAGATGATAAAATATGACTCAGGATTTCGATAATGACTAAGCGAATTTCGGTTGCGGTACTCATTCCTTGTTACAATGAGGAGGCCACTATAGCAAAAGTTGTGCATGAGTTTAAATGTTGTTTACCGAATAGCTCTATCTATGTTTATGATAACAACTCAACCGACAGAACAGCACATGAAGCCTTGAGGGCGGGGGCTGATGTTCGTAGCGAAATGCAGCAGGGCAAAGGGCATGTGGTACGACGGATGTTCAGGGATATTGATGCCGATTTTTATGTGATGGTCGACGGGGATGATACTTACGAAATTAACTTAACGCCCGACATGCTCAAACTTGCTATGAGTGGCCCATTCGATCTTGTTAACTGTATCCGTTGTGAAACCGAAGAAACTGCTTTTCGAGGGGGGCATCGTCTGGGAAACTGGCTGTTGACCAGTGTTGTGCGAGGTATTTTCGGCAAGCGCGTGCTGGATATGTTATCTGGCTATAAAGTTTTCTCGCGGCGATTTGTAAAATCATTTCCTGCGCTATCGACAGGTTTTGATATTGAAACCGAGTTGACCGTCCATGCATTAGAACTCTCTATGCCGGTAGAGCATATACAAGGTTCTTACCGAGGACGACCTAAGGGGTCAGAAAGCAAACTAAGTACATATTATGATGGCTGGCGCATTTTGATGACGATTCTGAAATTAGTGCGGCATGAGCGCCCGATGGTTTTTTTCGGTATGTTGTCTGGGTTAACTACAGTGTTGGCATTGATCTTAATTGAGCCAGTCATTATCACTTATCTCAATACCGGCCTTGTACCCAGATTACCCACCGCCGTGTTGTCAATGGGTATGATTCTGCTGGCATTTCTGAGTTTGACTACGGGCACAATTCTGGATACCGTGACCCGAGGACGTCAAGAACTGCGCTTACTAACCTACTTGCAATATTCCGCGCCACCTTATGAGCAGACAGATAGGCCGTACGACAACGCAACACCAAGCCCTGATTTCACAATTCAGGATTGATACTGAGGCCATGAAAAAAAGCTTGTTTCAGCAAATAGGGCGCTTCGCTTTGGTTGGCGTTGTGGGTTATGTTGTCAATGCAGGTATAGTCGAAGCCTTGGTGTTCGGAATGGGGCCGATTCAGGCTCAAGCACTGGCTTTTCCAATAGCAGTTACAGTAACATGGGGGCTTAATAGGCGTTACACCTTTGGCGCTAGCCAATATACGGTTCACTATGAATGGTTACGCTATGTATTGGCTAATACATTAGGTTGGATAGCCAATAATGGGTTATATGTGTGGATGGTCTTTCATATATCTTTGGCTTACAAACACCCATCTCTGGCGGTGGCAGCGGGCTCTCTAGCGGGAATGTGTTTCAACTTTATAATGACCCGGCAAATTATCTTTAAGCCAGTCAGCCGAGTCAACAATAATAGTTAAACCAGTAGACATAAAATTAAACCGTTTACTGATTTTTTTGGGGCGTTCTTAGGATTTAATGGGTTGATGTGACAGTTAATCGGGTTATTCTAGCGCGTCAACCCAATTTTTTGCCTAAAAAACCGGTTATCAACACGTGGTAACCCCCTATGATGACAAAATAACCGGTTATCATGAAGCGAATACCGGTTGACGTTATACGTTAACCGGTATTCGTGTAAAAAATACCGGTAATCTTGGGATGATTACCGGTTGATGAGAGATAATTACCGGTTATTGTGAGAGTATTTTGGGTTGCTATGCCACAAAAACCGGTTGTCTTTTAAAAGACTTTTAGTTTTACTTGAATAGATACGATTAAAGCCTTAGAATCCATAAAAGATTTATATTATAGTTTCAAGCTTTTAAAATTACTTTAAAGCTTTATGTGTTCAAGGTTTGTTTTGATAAGAGTTAGGATTTACTAATATCTAAAATGACAGATCGTTCCTTCGAATCGTTAATGCTTAAAAAGACAAGTTAGTCAATGAGCTATTATCTGGGAAAATTTTATGGGATTAAAATCCAGAATTCAAAACTTAGGGCTTTATAAAGCTGACCTTATTCAAGAGGAGGCGATAAATACTACTCAAGAACCTGTGAAATCTGAAGTCAAGCAGCCGGGACTGCAATTAAAGATCCTGTCCGATGTCGAGTTAGATTTTAAACAAAGCCTTCATACAAAACTTTTGGATGTCTTGGATTTGCCACTCATTAGCGGCATAGAAGAAAAGGAAGCGCGTCGGCAGATTCAAATTGTTTTGCAAGGATTAATTGATTCCCAATCCCTCCCCATTAATACCCAAACCCGGCAGCAAATAATTAAAGAAATTGGAGATGATGTCCTCGGTTTAGGCCCTTTAGAGGCATTACTTTATGATCCGACCATTAGTGATATTCTGGTTAATGGCTTTAATAAAGTTTACGTTGAACGGTTTGGCAAGTTAGAGTTAACGCCGGTTAAATTCAATGATAATAATCACTTAAAAAAAATTATTGATCGTATCGTCACTGGAGTAGGGCGTCGTATTGATGAGGCGTCACCCATGGTTGATGCCCGATTAAAAGATGGGTCCCGGGTTAATGCGATTATTCCTCCCTTATCCATTGATGGTCCCTCATTATCGATAAGACGATTTTTGGCTGACAAGATGACGCTTGATGATCTGGTTGGTAGGGATGAGTTAACGGATTATATGGCCGACTTTCTTAAGGGTGTCGCTAGATCAAAATTGAATATATTGATTTCTGGTGGCACAGGCTCCGGCAAAACAACGCTATTAAATGCTATTTCAAACTTTATTCCTAATAATGAAAGAATTATTACGCTAGAAGATTCAGCGGAATTACAACTCCAGTTACCGCATGTTTTAAGGCTAGAGACAAGGCCCCCTAATATTGAAGAAAAGGGCGAGGTCACTTTACGGGATTTAGTCCGTAATGCCTTGAGAATGCGACCCGATCGAATCATCGTTGGCGAGGTTCGAGGGGGTGAAGCGTTTGATATGTTGCAGGCGATGAATACCGGTCACGAAGGCTCCCTGGCGACGATTCATGGTAATAATCCAAGAGATGTTCTATCTCGACTCGAGAATATGATCTCTATGGCCGGGTTAGATATGCCCGTAAGAGCGATGAGGGCTCAAATTGCTTCGGCGATTCATTTGGTCATTCAGCTGAATCGCTTAGAGGATGGTTCCAGGCGTATTGTTAGTATTCAAGAGATAGAGGGAATGGAGGGCGACATTATTAGTACGTCTGAAATATTCAAATATACACGGGTTGGGGTTGATGAACAGGGGGCTGTGGTGGGGCATTATTCTGCAACGGGTCTTGTGCCTAAACATGTATCGGATATGAAAAAAAGGGGTATAAAAATAGATATGAGTATTTTCAACCATCCCCATCCACAACAAGGAGGTTAGTAAAATGGATATGAATATTATTGGGGTCATAGTAGGCATTGTTTTTGTCGCGGTGTTTTTAGCCTCAGAGATATTGGTATTATCTGCTATGGGGACTCGACAAATCGATCGCAAGAAATTAAAAAAGCGCTCTTTAGATATTCTTCTAGCGCATGGCGATGAAGGTGTTTCTATTGTTAAACAGCATTATTTTGATCGGTTGGGGGGGCTTGAAAAGTGGTTTGAGAGCCTGTTTTTCATTAAAGAATTTAAAAAACTACTTGAACAAGCCGGAAAAAAGCAAATGGCTTACCGCGTTGCATTAATAATAGTTTTGATTATGCTGGGAGCGGGTTTAATAGCGTGGGTGTACACTCGTCATTTGGGCTGGGTATCGGCAAGTGTTCTATTTGCATTTGTTATACCCTTATGGTGGTTAAGAAAACAAAGAATGAAGCGACTCGATAAATTTGAAGAGCAATTGCCAGATGCTTTGCATATGATGTCCAGATCATTGAGTATAGGTTATTCATTCCTGGAGAGTATGACTGTGGTGGCGAAAGAAATGTCAGCGCCTATCAGCCAGGAATTTGCCATGACGGTTGAAGAAATAAAATATGGTCGGGATATCGAAGTGGCATTTATACTTATGATTGAGCGGGTTCCTAGTCTTAGTTTAATTGCTATGACGACGGCTATTAATATTCAAAAAGAAACCGGCGGTAATCTTTCTGAGGTTTTGTTAAAAATCAGTTATGTCTTAAATAACCGTTTTAAATTACATCGTCGGATCAAAACACTGTCGGCTGACGGAACCAAGTCTGCCTGGGTATTAATTTTCTTGCCTTTTGCTTTGTTCTTTATACTTAATTTTTTAAATCCGGCTTACTTTCAACCCCTGTATAAGTCGACAGACAGAGAGATGGTTTTAGCTGTTTTCCTGGGGCTGGAGATTGCCGCTATGTTCTGGATACGCTTTATTATTAATATTGACGCTTGAGGATCATCGCATGGACTACTTTACTCAATTATTTAACGGATTGTTACAAGATCAACAGGCTAGTCAATGGATTGTTTTGGGGTCGGTGTTTGTTGGCTTCTTAATTTTGGTGTTCGCCATAGCGGCATTGTTTGAAGACTTTTTTAGCCCGGTGCGAAGTCGCTTTAAGTCGGAAACTAAAAAGGCCGCTGTGTTATCGGGATCGGAGCCTGGTGGGTTAACAGAGCAGCTTCGCAAGCATCAACTTTTATTTATGCCGCATAATAATCAATTATTGCAACGAACGACAACGCGTTTGCACTATGCGGGTTTTCATTCAAACACTAGTTTATACTACTACTATGGTTTAAAGTGGTCTCTTACGATTGGATTACCTATTATAGTCATAGTGGTTTTAAGATTTTTTACCGGCATGAATACGCTTGATTATTTTAGGGGGATGTTAGTTGCTTTAGGTGTAGGTTATCTGGGGCCGAGTTTTGTTTTGGATAGATTGGTTGCTAATCGACAAAAAATTTTACAACGCTCATTTCCAGATGCGCTGGATATGATCGTGGTATGTTGTGAAGTAGGTTTAAGTTTAGATGCAGCGATCCAAAAAGTATCCACAGAATTTGTAATAAACCACCCTGAATTAGCGGGTGAACTCAATATGGTTATTGCTGAAACACGGGTAGGTATTGATAGAATGGTGGCTTTAAAACGGATTGTCGAGAGAACCGGTGTTGAAAGTCTCAATGGACTGGTATCAACATTGGTGCAAAGTATGCGCTATGGAACCAGTGTCAGTGATGCTTTAAGATTATATGCAGAGGATTTTAGAGATAAAAGAGCGCAAGCTGCGGAAGAAACAGCGGCACAAATTGGAGTTAAGCTTATTTTTCCATTAGGGGTTCTCTTATTGCCAGCCTTTCTTTTGGTTTTGTTGGCCCCTACTATTATCTATTTTCAAAAGATGTATCTTTGAACAAGCAGTTAATCGAGGAAAATCAGGGCATATTGCATCAGATGAATCAACACATAAAAAAAATAATTATTCTCGTGCTTGGCGTTGTTTGTGTTCAGCCATTTTTGACAGGTTGTAGTACAGTAAATGCCGATAAAGCAGACGTTGATGGCGAGCAAAACTCCACAGAAATGTTGTTAAAAAGTGCTGGCTTAAGTGCAGACTCAGTCGATGAGGCCTTATCAAAAGCGGCAAAAGCGACGCAAGAAGGTCAAATGGATTTGGCTCAGCTTTTTTATGTAAAAGCGTATGAGCTTGAGCCTAAAAATAGTATCGTTTTGCAAAAGATGACTGATTTATATATGCAGTTAGGCAAAAATGAGCTTGCTGAAGTCAGTCTTAAAATAATCGTTGATCAGCAGCCTAAAAATTTGAAAGTGCTTGAGCAATATGGGTTGTTATTGCTTAAAGACAGGAAATATGCGTTGGCAAAAGCAACATTAGAACAAGTGGTTGCCAAGCAGCAAAGTTGGAGTGCTTATAATGGCTTAGGCATTATTGCTAATGTGCAGGGTGAATTCCCAAAGGCAGAGGCTTTATTCAGGAAAGCGGACACTATTTTACCAAATTCTCCAGAATTGCTTAATAATATTGGATTTGCTTTGTACTCAGCTTATCGGTTTCCCGAGGCATTGGCCTATTACAGCAAAGCCTTGCAAATTAATCCAAATTTTAAAAAAGCGATTTATAACTACGCTTTGCTACAAGCACGCTTAGGAAAATATGATATAGCCTATGATGCTTTTGTTAAGGTGGCTTCAGAAGAAGAGGCTAATAATAATGTCGGTTATATCGCTATGGAGAGGGGTGATTATAAAAAGGCAAACAATTATTTTCAAGAGGCTATCAGGCTATCGCCTGAATATTATAAAAAAGCCAATGACAATTTAAAGCGGTTGGCCATTTTAGAAAAAAGAGGTCATGAATCAGCCCCCTCTAATTAAGAGTATTATACGTTACGGATTAACCGGGTAGTTGTAGATGGATTGTAACAACGTTAAAAACGCATGGTTGTTGGAGTGAGATTTCAGTTTGAGGGTATTTTTTTATGGCGTAGAAGATTAGATATTGAATCTTTTAAAAATATTTTGTACGATACATGCCGAGATTATGAAAGTTATAATAATCGGTATTTTAATAAAATAATTTTTAAGTTAATTAATATTAAATTAATATTAGATTAATATTGTATTAATTTTTTTTGTATTTATCAATACTTAATAAATATTTTTTTAATATCTTACTTAAAGTTATTTTTTTACATGCTAAAAGATTTAATGGACATAATAAAGTCGTTTTTAGTTAACGAAGAGGGATCTGAAACTATAGAATGGACCGTGGTTGTAGCGATACTAGCCGCTCTAATCGTTACTTCCTTTAATGGAACCCTGAAGTCAACTCTTCTTGGCTCTTTTGCCAAGATAATGGCTGCCATTAATAGTATTTAATTAATTTTGTTTCTATTGTTTGGACTTAAATAACTATAGATTTTCAGATAAATAAAAACCGGAGTGCAATAGCTTCAGCTATTGCCTGCAAAAACAGCTGAAGCTATTTTACTCCATCTTTGGATTGTTATCCCTGTGAGC
>Ga0194039_1001768_pt1 | contig 11340 bp, 15 predicted proteins | sample JunL228m_MetaG_FD_148679 | JGI IMG/M metagenome (GOLD analysis project Ga0194039, IMG submission 148679) | Anoxic zone freshwater microbial communities from boreal shield lake in IISD Experimental Lakes Area, Ontario, Canada - Jun2016-L227-8m | ecosystem: Environmental > Aquatic > Freshwater >...
CCGTATGGAAGTTTCGCATTGTTTTTGCCACCTGTTCGATTGAGTCTTTTGGATTTACCATCGGTGCATCCTTAACAAATCCCTCAACCGTCACATTCGATTTCGTTGCAGTCACCCGCAAACCGTCTGTTAAGTCAATATAGCCGATGAGGATTTTCTTTGCGTCCACGACATAGACTTCTCGGAAGCGGCCATCTCTTAAGATCTGCCGTGCCTTTGTTATCTGGTCACTGTTTTTCAGCACAGGAATCTCTAATATGAAATCCTGTGCTGTTTTCATGTGATGTTGTCCTCCTCACGGCAGCGTGGACAGACCATAAAACCATCCACACGCTTAAGGTCATCAGACATCTGGCTGCAGCGATTGCACATGCCCTGCTCAATGATCTCCTCGCGGTTGATCACGATGATATCTTCTAACAGATCATTGAGTTCGGTTGAGACGGTAAGGAGATCCCGGACGGTAACAATACCAATCACCTTGTGGTGTTCATCCACAACGGGGAGTCTCCTTACCTTATGCTTCACCATCATATGGGCGGCATCGCCGGATGTTTTATCCGCACTCACCGTAATGAGTGGCGTGCTCATGATTTCATTCACGTGTACTTTGCTTGGTTTGAGATCCTTTGCCACCACCTTGCAGTTGATGTCTTCCTCGGTAACAATGCCGATAGGCTTGTTATGATCGAGGATGATTACGCTCCCGACTCCTTCCTGGCACATCACCTTGGCAGCCTTTGCTACCGTGGCAGTAATGTCTATCATAGTCGGATTGCGTGTCATCACTTCCCCGATGGGGACGCGGGTTTCAAACCGGATTGCGTCGGTTGTCTTTTTCATGAGTCACCTCCATGGGTGCGCTTTTGTTCTGATGTTTTACAATTAGCATACTCCCATCCTCTTGTATAAATACAATTTGGCAGAGGCAAATCGCAATGCACGGCAGTAATAGCAGGGCTGATCAGAACAGAGGTTACAAAGATATCCTGCGACGACCCTGCATCTACAAAATACGAGAAACCTAATAAACTGCGTATTCTATACACTACTAACGAATCATGGTGAATTATTTGTACACAAGTACGATGCGTAACCAACGAGGTGTAGAGTGAAAATATTTTTTCAGACGTTTGGTACGGTAAAGAAGAAATTTTCCAATTTCCTCAACTCATTTTTCAAGAAGAAACGGACCCGGATCGGTATTTACGGTCCACCCAATGCGGGAAAGACCACGCTGGCAAACCGCATTGCCCGGGACTGGACTGGCGATGCGGTCGGTCCGGTGAGCGAGATCCCCCACGAGACCCGCAGGGCACGAAAGAAAGATGATATCATCATTTCAGGTGCCAACGGCAGCACGGTAACGATGGATATCGTAGATACACCGGGTGTCACTACAAAGATCGATTACCACGAATTTTTAGAGTTCGGTATGGAGAAGGATGAAGCGATCATCCGCGCCCGTGAAGCCACCGAAGGTGTTGCGGAAGCAATGCACTGGCTGCGCGAGGATATCGATGGTGTGATCTACATGCTCGACTCAACGCTCGATCCGTTCATGCAGGTGAACATCATGATGATCGGGATCATCGAGAGCAGGAACCTGCCCGTCATCATCGTAGCAAACAAGATCGATCTGCCTGATGCCGCACCGGCACGTATCCGCAGCGCGTTCCCACAGCACCCAGTTGTCGCCATATCAGGTCTTGAAGGCAGGAACGTTGAGGATCTTTACGAAACCATGCTCGAATACTTCGGGTGAAGATCATGCCGCACAAGTGTACGAAATGCGGGCGGGAATACAAGGACGGGTCAACCGAGATCTTAAGGGGGTGTGCAAGCTGCGGCGGCAAAAAGTTCCTCTATGTCAAAGAAGCAGAGATCAACAAGGATGTACTTGAAGAGAAGTCCATCGAAGAGATCGCTGATGAGTCCCATGAAGAGGTGCTTGAGATTGTCGAGCAGCCCACAACCCGGAAAAAGGAAGTGGAGATGTATGACCGGGTCGAGACCATCCGAATTGTTTCACCCGGCTCCTACGAGCTCAATCTTGAGAAGATGGCCAAAAGCGATGAGCGGATTGTGAGCGTGGGAAAAGAAGGCAGTTACATCATCGATCTCATGTCCATGGCAAAAGATGAGCCAAAGAAGAAGAGGACAAAGAAGAGATAAGGTATTTCATTTTATTTCCAATTTCAGCTTTTTTCATTCCAGCACCACATAGTTTTTAGTTCCCATTCTTAAAGCGTCAACAGGGGATCGTACCAATTTCCAGCAACAATCCTGGGTTGGAAGAGGTTTTCGGATTTCCTGTTTGCAGGGTGATGAAACAACATTTCGGTTGGTGAGAGGACGTTAAAAAGCGTTTAGCCCAGTGAGGCACGACTCATCGAAAGCAGGGAGATTTTCCTTACAGCGCGATTGTGTTGTTCCACCAAGGCTATCGTTATTTAAAAAATGGATTTACTCCGACCTCAACGCATCGATCGGGTCCATGTTGGATGCCTTCCAGGCAGGGTACAGACCGGATAGGATACAGACCACAAGACCAATCGCCATACCCATGGGGATATACATGATACTCGCTGGGAGGAAGAAGTACTTCGTAGTGCCGATCATGTAGCTCACTACCGAATACCCGATAATTAGGCTGCCAATTCCCCCTATACCTGCACCCAGTATCCCAAGAATGACCGCTTCATACAGGAACATCCTGCGCACTTCCCCTTTCTCGGTACCGATGGAGAGAAGGATCCCGATCTCCTGAATCCGCTCATTCACCGACATCATCATTACGTTGAAGATGCTCGTGGCAGCGACCAGGAGCGAGATGCCACCGATCGCAAGGATAAAGGTGGTTATCGATGACAGGGAGGACGTGATGCCGGAAAGCCGGGAACTTGCATCCGAGATCCTTACTACAGGTGTTTTTTTATCGGTGTTTAATTTCTCGTCAATCGCGGTTTCCACATCCGGTATTGTGTTAATATCCTTGACAATCACGTTCACTTGTCGATATATGTCCTTTCCGCCGTACTGATTCGTATACCAGTCATCGGACACGATGATCGCATTATCGGTATTCACGTTATCCGATGACATCCCCCTCGGTGCGAGGATCCCGACAATCCTGAGCACCGGACGGGACGCATCGGTCTCTTTCCCGATCCTGATCCTGTTGCCAATCTTTAAATTGAAGTTGGTGGCGAAGGTGGATCCCACAAGGGCATCATTTATGCCGGCAATATTTGTCCCGTTCGAGATCGTGAGGAACTTTGTAATGTCATCCGGATTGAGCCCGTAAACAGTGCTCCGGCCGGGAGTGGCTGCCAGCGTGAATTGGGTGTTTGTCGAATATACCGGGACCAGCTTATTCGTCGTTCCCGCAGCCAGTTTGATCTTATTAAGCTGCGTTTTTGTTATCCCCGTTGCTGATGATGCTGAGGAGGAACTGGATCCCGTCGGACCCATACGGATCGCATCTGCGGAGATAACGATCGTATCTGCTCCCGAAGAGAGCTGGTCTTTTACTTGGAGCTGCATATTGGTCCCCAGCATCCCCATCGAAGAGATGGCCACAACACCAATTACGATACCAATTGAGGCCAGGATAGAACGCATGAAGTTCAGGCGGACGCTCCTGACGGAGAGATTGAAGAATATATCTTTCATGCTGCTATCCTCCCATCTTCAAGGGTAATTATCCGGTCTGCATATTCCGCGATCTTCGGATCATGGGTGACAATGATGACCGTCTTTCCTTCGCTGTGAAGACCGCACAGAATATCCATGATCTGGAACCCTGTCTTTCGGTCAAGATTGCCGGTCGGTTCATCACAGAGCAGGATCTTTGGGTCATTGACCAAGGCCCGGGCAATAGCCACGCGCTGCTGCTGGCCTCCGGAGAGCTGGGTGGGACGGTGGGCACTCATCGCCTCATCAAATCCTACGGCTTTGAGCATAGCGGTAGCTTTACCGGACTCATCCCGTTTCTTGTACTTCAGGATAAGCGGGTATTCCACGTTCTCATAAGCAGAAAGTAGGGGTATTAAGTAAAAATTCTGGAAGATATAACCGATCGTATCCCTGCGCATGTGCGTCCGTTCAAGAGCGGTAATTTTTGCCACGTCCCTCCCCGAAATAAACAACTCTCCTGATGTCGGGACATCAAGAATACCGAGCTGGTTCATCATCGTAGACTTGCCAGAACCAGACGGCCCCATGATCGCGACAAATTCGTTATCCTGTATATCCAGGGAGATATGGTCGAGCGCTGTAAAGTCGCCACTTTCCAGATGGTATACCTTGCTGACATCCGCAAACCGGATAAGTGGGGTATCGATCATTGCTGATTCCCTCACTGTTTCTTGAATTTTGCAATGAGCCACTTGCGTTTGATATACAGCACGATACCTGCAACAATGAGGATTCCCGCTGCAATAACCGGGTAGAATGAACTGATACCGCCACCTCTGCTGGCGGAAAAGAGGCTGGCGCCACCAATATTGCCGCCGGTCCTGCTTGCTCCTGCTGCACCCACGCTGGTACTTCCTGAGGTCCTCGATGCGGAGCTGTTGCCGCCAGTGCCTAAATCAGATCCGAGATTGAGCTTCTTGGTGACACTGTAATCATTCCCCACAGCATCTTTCCAGCGCATTATAAGGGGTACAGACGTGAGATCCTGGCTGGTGAATGTCACTTCAAAACTCCCGGCATCATCGGAGGAAAGGCTGCCAATCGCATATTCAGCGTACGTTCCAGTTGCCTGTGCCGGGGAGCCAACCGTGACCGTGAGACCTTTGGCATCAGTGATTCCGGTGTTGGTGATATCTCCGGTCATATCGTAGTAGGAACCTTTGGTGGTCAGGACAACATTATTGACAATTGGTACTGCTGCAGTCTTGTCGTTCCCGATGATAACGGGCAGGATTACATCTGCATAGTGATTTGTGTCCCCGCTCTGGTAACTGATATTAAAGGTCACATTTGTGGTCTGGCTGGGAGTCACCGTAAAAGGAACCTCGACAGAACTTTGTGCAGCGAGTGAACTGACATATTTTTCTGAGGGGCTGATTTTAATTCCGCTGCCTGATGCTGTGACATGGATATTATCAATCTTCCCATCACGGGGATTGATGATACTCAGGTTGACAGTTTTTTCTATCGCAAGAGGAAATACCTGGGGTGCATCTGAGATTCCCGCCATGATATTCGATGAATCCACCTTGATAAGTAGCGGATAATGGAAAATCTCGGCATCTTTCGTCTCTACCGAGAAAATGCCGAAGTGATTGCCTTCGGGGGGAGGCGCAGTAATAAGGAACGAAAATGTTATCGTGGAGCCGGATGAGATATAACTCATCGTCCTCCAGGTATCCATACCGGTAACAACGACAGATGTGCTAAAGATGTTCGGATTTATAAGTCCGATTGGTGCAGTTCCGGAGTTCCCCAGCGTTACTGAAATTGTACCCTGCTCATAAGGATACAGTACAGCGGGGTCCATGGCGACTGAAGATACATACAACATCGATGTATTAGCGGCACTTACAATGGGTATTACTGATAACAGCAGCAACACCAGAAATATGCTGATTATAGCGGAATTTTTTTTCATGATTTCTCCATTGTTCGCGGTTAAATAATTTTCAGGATTATGCATTTTTTTTAGCGTCTGCCTTTGTCTCTTGGCTGAATTTGTTAAAGGGTTCAGATACGTATAGTCTTTGAGGGTGGATTTTTTAGAATGTTCAGAGTTTTTTTTCATTTCAATATCCGGTATCATTTAGACCCGCAGGTTTTTTTTAATCTGTTAAACCGGTAGTTGTTTTCATGAATGTGCAGGGTTTAATGCAGTTGGCGGCCGTGATCATAGGCTTTTCGGCATATCACCGGAGTGAGTGCGGTTGTATTGACCGGCCCACGGTTTCACGGCAGTGTTATTCCCGTTCAAGCGAGTGGGCTTTTTCTGGTTGATATCTGTTCCGTCCAAAGCATGGCGCATGATAGTGCCATTCGGCACTGGTCCCTGTCGGAAGAGAGTTGAATTTGCTGCCGGGGATTTGTGGGTTATATTACCACCAAAAGATCCGGGTGAAAGTCCCTTAATGGTACTCTGCACCGAAAGATTACGAGCCGGGAATACTTTCGTTCCGTTTCGCTCAAAAGGAGCAATCCCGGTTCTGAGTTTCTGCTGCTTCAGAGGAGTGACGTTTCCGGCAATTCCCTGCGGGGGCTGCCGGCAGGCATCACGCCATGCCCGGATCGAGGCGGTGTCATTTCTCTCCAGTGCCATCTTTACGTCTGTTATAGTCACACCCTGCTGTTCAAGACAGAATAGGTTCAGTTGCGGCATGGGGGAATGCCCATACCCAAATCCCTTTGTGTTATTTATTGCAACCGTGGTCTGGTCTAAAGCGTGAGCCATACCTATGAAAAGTGATACAACGCAAAGTGCGGCAAGGCAATAATAATAGATTGCAGGTGTTCTCATTTTTTTAATTTCCTCCGTAGTGTACCCTTTCACGGGCACGAAGTCCCGGGAGTTCAGTTGATGTAATGTATATACGACATTTTGTATTATAAACATTTCCAATAATCGTGTATGAGTTACAAATTGTCGGAAAAATCTTCGGTATCATTCTTTCGGATCCTTAAATATTCCAACGAAATGATAACCGCTGTTTTCCTCTATTTCAAAAAGACTTGGTGTAAGGTACTTGACAGAACAAGAAATGAAAAATACTTCCTTGCTATCTGGCTGGTTCTGCAGGGGTTTCATCATCGTAGATGAACACCTCTTCTACATTTACTTTGAAATACCGGGAAATTTTAAAGGCCAGATCAAGGGACGGGACATATTTTCCCTTTTCAATCGCGAGAATGGTCTGCCGGTTTACCCCGATTGCATGGGCAAGGCTGTCTTGGGTCAGATCATTCATTGCCCGGAATACCTTGATCTTATTCTTCATCCGTGTCCCATTCCCCGTATTTCCTAGCGTAATATATCCTGAACCCTACGTACAGGAAGATCATCAAGCAGAGAAATCCCAGCTGCACAAAACCCATCAACCTGGGGGAGAGCAGGGTCACCGTGTATTGCGACGGGGGGGGTCTAGGAAACGACGGGACCTGCAGCATCTGTGCCACCGCACCAATTGAAAAAGTACAGAACACCACCCAGAACACCTGCATGGTCCGGGTCATCGCCAGTTCTGTTATTTTGATGTCCCGTTCATCCTGAATGAGATCCGTCACTTTTGATCGTACAAAGAAAATAAGGGCAACGGCGACAATGAATGCCCCCATGATCAACAGGGGGGAATGGATCTCATCAGAGTACCAGAAAGTACAGACAAGAGCGATGGCAATGCAACCGATGAGCAGGTAAAAGTTATTTTTTTTCATGCGTCTTCTTGTATAGGATATATGACATTTTGTCGTATAAATGTGACTATTCACAAATATTTTCCGGAAATGCCGGATGAGGTTACCCCTCCCCGAATATTTCACTATCACTGGATTACGATTGCGAACCTCCGGGATTAAAAATTAAAACGAGGCTGACCGCTTTTTTCTTAACGCGTCCTCATCTCGCCCCGTATCCCTTCGTACGGGGCCGGCAGTTCCAGCCGCCGGAAGAACTCATCAGTGAAGATCAGGCTGTTGACCACTGCCCATTCGGCACACCCGTGGCCTAAGCATTTATTTGGGAAGAATGGCTGGTTTTTGAGTGCGAACGGGTTTGTGGCGAATTTTTGTCTGAGGATTTTTTCAAATTTCCCACTGGTTGTTTCTTCACCGGCACCCCGGCTTCCTCCGTCCCCTATGACCACCCATTCCCGCGTGTAGTGCATGAGGTGATTGCGGATCTCAATAAGGATCCGCAGGTTTGCAAATGCCTGGTCACCCTCGTCAAAAGAGGGAATTCCTGCGATGAGGAGAATCTTCTGGTATTTTGATAACAGCGGGGCACGGTCGAAGTTCTTCTCGTTCTTCCACTTCTCGCCAATCAACCTTAAGAGCGCTTCATGCTTTTCATCTACATAGTAGTAGGCCTCATCAGCGACATCGGCATAGAGTTCATTGATGGTGGACTCTAAGAACGAAACTGAGGAGAGGACCGAGTTAAGGACATAGACTTCGTGCCGGAGCTGAAGAGCGGCAGAGATCTCTTTTTCCTCCCGGTATTCCTGCTCAATTGCGTATGCGAGCTGGCAGAGGAGGGCAGCCGACTGAATATACCGGACCGAGAAGCAATCCCGGAACTGGATCGGGGATTCATCGCCACAGGTCTCAAGGGGGTTCTTGTCCATCTGTAGTATTCCGTTCTCTTTGGGAGGTAAAAAAGGATGAGGGGATCAGCGGTTGTTGGCACAGTCAATATCGGCCGAGTGGACTTTAATGTCGATGACCGGTGTCCCGTCAAAAGCATCCAGCCCCCGGACTTTTAAGACACCGTCTTTTACATCGAGGAGCTCGACCATGCAGAGCGAAACGGGGTTCGGGCGGTCTGGCGAGCGTATGGAAAACACACCTTTCTCTGAGGAGGTCCCGGGCGGGATTGCCCGAAGAACAGTCCGGTCCGCCCGGTCGAACCAGCAGAGAACCCATAGATGCTTCCTCCCCTCCATCTGCCAGAGAGCTGGGCGGTATCGTTGATCAATCACGATCTCAGATACCGTATCCGAGAGGCGCCCCTGTCGTGGGGCATCGCCCTTTTCTTTGTAGGGGGAACGAACGTAACCTATGGGGTAAATCTCTATGGGTTGGGAAGTCATCGTTAAGAGAGATTGGTGAGATGGAGTATTTACGATTAGTGAGGGAAGGTCAAGGGCGAAAAGCCGGGCGTCCCCCTCAGTTACACTTATTATACCTCACATCGAATGATGGTAAGCACTTTTAACTATTGTGCTGGCAGATGTAAGTCCGACGTGCGACACCGCATGGCCTCAAACATGGCTTTGGGATTACAGAGAGTCAGTAAATAAACTGTACTTTTCTGGACTTACGTTTAGTCTATAAGGAGGCTACACTATGGCACGAATGCATGCTCGAAGAAGAGGCAAGTCATGCTCAGTCCGCCCCTACCGCAAGGAAGTTCCCGCATGGTCCAACAAGGACGTTGCAGGGATCACAAAAGTTATCCTTGAACTCCGGAAGGAAGGCGCGTCGAGCAGCAAAATTGGACTGGTACTCAGGGACAGCTATGGAGTTCCCGATATTAAACTTGCTACCGGCAAGCGTCTCGGGGATATCTTAAAAGAGAACAAGGTTGCATCCGAGATCCCAGAAGATCTCCGCGACCTCATGATAAAGGCGCTCGGTCTGCGCAAGCACCTGAGTGAGAACAAGAAAGATCTGCACAACAAACGGCAGTTACAGCTGGTCGAATCCAAGGTTCGCCGTCTCGTGAAGTATTACACGGGAAGCAAGAAACTACCCAAAGAGTTTGTGTACAAGCCGGAGACGGCAGAGATCCTGCTGTCCAGATAATCCATTTCATAATTATCCACAACAACCATGTCGCTTGATACCGCAGCTGAAACCGTGGCCGAACAGATTCGACGGCAGGAGTTCATCGAGGTGTTTGCACACCACGATGCAGATGGCATAGCCGCCGCCTCAATTCTCTGCCACGCGATGCTGCGCTCAGGAATTCGTTTCCGGCTCCGCGTCCGGCAGGAGATTACTGTCAAGGACTTAACCGGTGACGATTCCTACCTGCTCTGCGATCTCGGTGCAGGCATGAGCGATCTCCCGCACGACTCAATCGTGGTAGATCACCACCTTCCGGTATTTGACGGCGAGTTCCATGCAAACCCGCGACTTGCCAGTATTGATGGCGATCGCGAACTCTCGGCAGCAGGCACCGCGTACATTGTCGCCCAGAAGATGGGAGACAACCGCGACCTTGCCGGGCTTGTGATCCCTGGCATTCTCGGTGACGGACAAGATATGACCGGTAAAAACCTTGAGATCTTCAACGAGGCGATTACAAACGGCATCATTGTACCGGACCGTGGACTCACCCTTCCGGGAAGGGACTTAACCGAACGGTTCTACACCGCGATCAGCCCCTACCTTGAAAGCGTGAGCGGCAACGAGGAACTAGTCTCTACGCTCATTAACCAGTCCGCTGGAACTGATGGCGTCCGGTTAGAAAACCTGCTCTCGCAGGTTGTGATCTCAGCAGCACCGGGCACAACGCAAACCGGCCTGAGTGCCATCTACGGTGACACGTACCACCTACAGCGCGAAGTGATCGAGGATGCCCACGCACTCACCGCAGTCATTGATGCCTGTGGTAAAGCCGGGCGCGGCGATCTCGCTGCATCCCTCTGCCTCCGGTCGTCTCACGACATTGACCGGGCATGGGAGATTGCACGAAAGCACCGCGTCGGCGTGATCGATGCGATCCGTTCTGCCCACTCTGCAGAGGGGGCACCGGGCGTCTTTGAAGTCAAGGATGCAACGCTCGCAAGCGATGTAGCCGATGTGTTTGCCCGCGACAAGGTGAATGCACAGCCGGTGCTGGTCTATGCACGGGATGGAAAATCCTGCCGGATATCGGCACGCTGTCCCGCAGGGGTTGAACACGAACTCGGACCACTGCTCAAAACACTTGCACTCGCAAATAACGGGCATGGCGGCGGACACAACCGGAGAGCCGGCGCAACCATCCCCTGCGATCAGATCGGTGCGTTCACAAAGGCGTGGCACAAGGCGGTGGCATCCTGATGCAGATCGAAGGCTGGATCACTACCCGGCACAGGAATGCTGGTGCTGTTGCATCGGCATTAACTCCGGACAATATGCACAACATGACGACCACTGCAAAAGGCGATATGGTAACAACGGTGATCACCGGCACACAGATACGGTCGGTCATTGCATCGGTGGATGATTATATGATGAATCTGGCAATAGCGGAAGACGCAAACGACGTTTCCGCGCTCAACAACAATCACCAGGTGATGTAAGTATGGCAAAGAAAAAACAGGTTGGAAGAAGAGTAGAAGGCTGGAAAGCCAAGAGCTGGTACAGGGTGCACACCCCCGACAACCTCGGGAAAGTGTTCATCGGCGATACCATTTCAAACGATGCTGAGAGCGTTGTCGGCAGGATCATGACGTCAACGCTCGGCGAGATCACCAATGATTACGCCAAGCAGCACATGAAGATGAGCTTTAAGATTAATTCCGTAGCTGGCGACTCGGCCTACACCGAGTTCGTTGGTCACGACGTGACAAGGGACTACCTCCGCTCGCTCGTCAAGCGCCGCAGCTCCCGCGTGGACTGCCATGTTCCGCTGGTCACAAAAGATGGCAAGAAAGT
>Ga0194039_1001769_pt1 | contig 11338 bp, 9 predicted proteins | sample JunL228m_MetaG_FD_148679 | JGI IMG/M metagenome (GOLD analysis project Ga0194039, IMG submission 148679) | Anoxic zone freshwater microbial communities from boreal shield lake in IISD Experimental Lakes Area, Ontario, Canada - Jun2016-L227-8m | ecosystem: Environmental > Aquatic > Freshwater >...
GCTGTTTTTCCTCCCGCCCTTTTTTGGTCAATGAGCGCATCAATCGCTTGTTCAAGAGTGACGCTGTTTTTTTGCGCCCGCAGATGTTCAACGGCAAACCGGATCGCCTGTTGAACCGACCACCCAAACTCGGCAAGCTCCCTGTCGTCGAATGCGGAAGAGCCTTCATTCGTCCGGCGGATGCGGGCGGCGGCGGCGGTGGACTCGGCCTCGCCCTTGGTCGCATGGAACGTCCGGGTTCCTCCGGTGGCGGTGCGGGCGTCAACCTGCCATCTGTTGCGGGAGTTGATCCAGCGGATAAAGGGCCAGCTTTTTGTTTCGTCTGTCTTGGTGGGGCGGATTTTCATCGTAGTTTCCAATTGGCACAGCCGGTTTACCATTGGCACTCAATTGGCACAAGAAAAATATCTACTCCTGATAAACAACAACTTACGCTATATGCCGCCGCCCTTTTAAGGCGTTGGTTGAGGGTTCGAGTCCCTCCCAACCCAAGCCTGTTTTCCCTCGGGAAACCGCTTAAATACAGGGTTTGCTGTCGATTTTTCCGAAAAATGCGTTGCGTGCCGAGACAAACGAAAATGCACCAAAACGCACTCTATCGTGCAAGCATCGTGCAAGTGGATTTTCTATAGGCAAGTGGCAGATGGAGGAAACATCTGGCCCCGGCATCGGCGACTTCGCGAAGCATCAGTGAACACAGGGATTCGCTCCGACCGAGGGAAAACCCGCGAAAACCGGTTTTTTCAGGCAACTTTTGAAAAAAAAAGGCCCCCTGGCTGCCCCGTGGCGGGTTCGAAATTCCTCCCGAGACATCGGATACCGGGGGGGATTTTCGAGGGCGATTTCGGCGGGCCGAGCACCGGCTCGAAAACCAGCAAATACAATCCAGCAAACTCGTTGAAGAAATGCGATCCTGTGGTATTCTCTCGCTCATGAACTGGCGTGAACGAATTACTGTTGATCCTCTGGTGTGCCACGGGAAAGCCTGCATCCGGGGCACCCGGGTTTTCGCTTCGGTTGTTCTCGACAATCTGGCTGCGGGTCTTGGCACTCAGGAAATTCTATCCTCATATCCCTCGTTGTCGGCTGAGGACGTGCAGGCAGCCGTGGCGTATGCGGCGGAATTGACGCGGGAACGCACCGCCGAGTTGCATGCGGCATGAAGTTCAAGATTGACGAAAATCTTCCCGTCGAAGTCAAGGAACGGCTGGCTGCTCATGGCCACGATGCTCATACCGTCCACGAAGAGGAACTCATCGGCTCTCAAGATTCGGTGATTTACCAGGTCGCCCAAGGGGAAGATCGGATTATCATCACCTTGGATTTGGATTTTTCAGATATCCGCACATACGTCCCATCAGAATCGAAGGGAATCATCGTTTTGAGGATGGCAATGCAGGACAAGGACTCGATCCTCCAGATCATGGATCGGGTCATCCTGCTTCTTTCGTCAGAAAAGATCGTGGGACGCTTGTGGATCGTGGGCGGGGAGCGAGTGAGAATCCGGGATTGAGCCCATTTTCGGAGCCGCCACCCCATCACGGCCCTCTCAAATCCGCCTTCCTCGCCTCCCCCGGAGCATATTTTGTGACGGTGTTGCGCCCGTTTTCACGGGGCACGGTATTCCCTCCCGTTTTTCTGCCAGAATAAAATGGAGGACTTCGGATCAATTTCGGAATCTCCATCGAAACTGAAGAAATGAAATCCTGACCGGATCAACATAATCAGCACGACCAACCAGACCCGCAACGGTCGGTTTTTTTCGTGCCCCAAACCAAGCAACGAAAGGAAATACCATGGCATTCAAACCCAAATACTCGAAACGCCTCGGTCGCCGCCAAGGCAGCCGTCCACACAGCTACGCAGCGCGGAAACGCATCTTCGCAAACGGAGGGCCTGCGGCTCCTCAAAGCGCAAGGGGTGCTGTTCGCCGACGGCAGCGACCGCAAGTTCTACGCGGTGCTCACCAACTTGGAATGGGATGGGGCCCGCCTTCTGAGCTGGCACCGGGAAAAGGCGGGGACGATCGAACACGCCCACGACGAAATCAAGAACGCCTTGGGCGGCGCCCACATGCCCAGCCAGAAGCTGGCCGTCAACGCGGCCTGGTTCACCATCGCCCTTCTCGCCTACAACACGGCCAGCGCCATCAAAAGTCTTTGCTTCGAAGGCGAAGAGCGCACGGCGCGACTCAAACGCTACCGGCTTCTCGTGATCGAAATCGCCGGGCGCATCGCATGAGCCGCTCACAGTGCAAGCTGCGCCTGCGACTGCATGCGAGCAAAAAAACCATCGGACGCATCCAGAAAATCTGGGAAGTCTTTGACCTTCCCACGCAGGCCACGGCTTTTTCCTGATCCCGATTCGCGGAAATCACCACCCCGGCTCACTTCATCCGGTCACCGGAGGCAATGCCGCGCCCACCCGTCACGGATTTTTGAAAAATCCGGTTCTGATCCGCACGCCAACGTAAAAAAACCGGGGCGGCGGGCAAAAAAAACGGAAACGGATCGCGCCGGGTGGCAAAAATCCGACCCCGGCGAGAAGTCGCGCCGCCGATTTTTCAAAGTCCCGCGCTTACGCGCGGATTTGGGCCTGAGCAACCGCTTTGACTCCCAGTGGTCCGCCAGAAATCAAATGGTCGCATGACCCCCCGTAACTTTCCCGTCATGCACCCGGTGCGCTCATTCGCTTTCTGATCTTGGCTTGACTTTTCGAAACCGGGGAAAAGAATGCCACACAGATGCCAAGGCGCGACTTGTTCTCAGTTTTTCTGATTTTTGGCCTCCTCCTTGCAGGGTGCAGCAAGCATCATGGTGGGGTTAGGAGCGATGCGGAAGATCCCCTCCATTCCGGCAGGCACAACGGGCCTCAGCTCAAGCTTCTCCTTGAGCTCGACTACCTGCCCGATTCTGTCATTGCCCTCTTTGAAAAAGAAAGCGGGATCCATGTTCAAAAGGAGATCGCCCCCTTTGATGTGGGCATTCTCGGTTCTGTGCTGACGGCTCCGGGGCAGTACGACCTGGTCATCTTTGATGATTGGGTCATTGGATCTCTCATTCGTGAAAAGATGCTCAGTCCCCTCCATCTGGGGGAAATTCCCAACCTGAAGAATATTGCGCCGGAATTTCTCAACCAGCCCTTCGATCCGGGGAATCGGTATTCGGTCCCTTACTTGGCCGGGATCCTGGGAATCGTCGTCAATACCGATCTGGTCAAATCCGAGATTCGCGACTTTCCCGATGTCTTCCGGCCCGAGTTTGACCAGAAATGCTGCATGGTGGATGCTCCGGATACGCTGGGAAGGATTGCCCGGAGAGCCTCGGGCAACCTTTCGGAGGGGGCTCTTACCGAGGAGGAACTGGAAACCATCCGACCGCTGATGACGCAATGGCTTTCCCGTGTCAGGTTGCTGCATTCAGACAACTTTGTCCCCCTTTTTCAGAACGGGAAGGTGGCGATGGGAATCCTCTGGAGCGGACAGGCAGCAGAACTTCTCAACGAAAACCACAAATTCCGTTGGGTTGCTCCCTCCTCGCCGACGCGATTCTTCATCGACTCCTTTGTCATTCCGAAGCACGCCGAGCATCAGGCGGAAGCGGAGGCCTTCATCAATTTTACGCTCCGCCCCGAGATCGGAAAGATGATCGCCCAAGCGCAGCCCTACCTGAGCCCCAATGCCGCTTCACGTGCCCTGATTTCCGAAAAGGACCGGAGCAACCCGGCCTCTTACCCCGATCTTGGCAAAATCCAACGCATGGTGGACCCGGCTGACGACGGAACCGAGCAATTGATGGTCGACCGCTGGATTCAGGAAATTCAACACAAAGACCCGCCATGAACCGATCGAAACCGTTTCCCCTTCATATCTGGCTTATTGCTGTTGCGGTCCTTTTGGTCTTCGGGATCGGGGCGTTCTATTTCTCACAGTCCGGAAACCAGTCCTTTCGCACGAGCCCGGTTCTGGACGCCGCCACCTATGCCACTGCCGCCGACAGCCTCGTGGGAAATACCTACAAGGTCGAGGGCACCGTCGATAATCTTCTGGACTGGTCTCCGTCCCAGGGCCGCCTGATTTCGATCCGGCTTTCCCGGGAGGACCGGCTGCTTCCGCTTGTGGTGACGAAGGAATTCAACTCCACCAACATCCAGAAAGGGCAGAGCTACCTTTTCCTGGTCGAGGTCAAACCGAAGGGCATTCTCTACACGAAAGCCCTCAAAATCTTATGAGCAGGGTTACCGCGATTCTTTTTCTTCTTCTCGGCGGCGTGGGCTTTGCCCCGAGCCGGGGGGAGACGGCCAATCAGGAGGCTCCGGGGGGCAGCGATCTATCGCCGAAGCCGCCTTCCGGAGGCAAACTTCTCGGCGATCTGGGACTCGGGGTGCCTTCCTTCGATCCTGCGAACGAGTTGGTGACCTGGAACGGATCGACATGGAATATCACCAACGAACGCCTCTTCGCTTCCCTGTTCGAACGCTATCTGAATGCTCCCGAGGAAAGCAAACTCACCGTCTTGGAGTATGAGAAGTTGTTGCTCAAGATCCACGATCTCCTTTCCCCGTCAAACGTATCGGTTCCGAATATCGACCAAGCCTTCAGACTTCTCAGCCTTGCAGCGGGATTTGAGATGGACGGCAATATTTCCGATGTGTTGCGGGGTCAGATTTACGCAAGCTGGATGGCCAAGAATGAAATAGCACGCCTGCAGAGTGCCTCGAGTACTCTTCAGACCGAGCGCAACCGCCTCGAGTGGAATCTGAAAATGGCGGCCCAAGCGAACCGGATGCAGACCGTCCGCTCAGGTGCTGCCAATGCCGTTCTCGACGAGGCAAACCGCAAGAGCGTCCAGGAGGCAACCATCGAGCCCATTGCCAAGCGCCTGCTGGAGGTGGAAACTCTGCTCAAGAAAAAGGATCTCGACAAGGAATACTCGCTCTCCCAAGCGAGGACCGACTTCCAGGTGATTATTGTTCAATTTTTTCTGCAGCGCCGATTTGAGCATGTTCCTATCGCGATCGACTTTTATCGGGCGATCTTCAATGATGGAGCCAGTCAGGTGAAACTTGGAGATGAGGCGATGAGCCTTTTTTCCAAGACCATGGGAAACCCGCCGACACTGGCGACATTGGATGCGGCGGCACGGGAGATAGCGCAAAATGTGCGCCAGGGTGAAAAGTCCATCAAGGTCATGCTGGACCATCTTCAGATCCAGAGCGCGAGCAAGCGCCTGGCCGAGGCTTACATGCTCGGGGAGAACATGCCGGAAATGCGGATCCACCCGCTGGAAAGCAAGCAGAAAATCCTAACATTCGTTCAAAAGTCCAACCGTCTCCTCGCGGCCCTTGACGTCAAGGATTACGCCCAGGCGGAGTCGCTCCTCGCCGAGCTCCAGCGGGAGGCTTTGGATTTCGATCCCACCAAGCCAAACGCCACCATCCAGACATCGAAGCTCTCCGCTTCACTTCACCTCGCAAAGGCCCGCAATGCCGCCGTCTCAGGCGACAAAGCCACCCTCGAAAAGGAACTTCAGGAGGCTGCGGAAGTCTGGCCCACGAACCCTCAACTCAAGGAACTTGCCGCAAAAATCTTCGAGCAGGCAGATGTGGGAGCGCAGGCTCTCTCGGACTTTGACCGGCTGCTCAGCCAGAAAAACTATCGCCAGATCTACGACGACAAGATGCGCTTCATCGCCGCAACCGCCATGCATCCCGATAAGCAAGAGGCGCTGAAAAAAATCCTCGATGACATCACCCAGATCGAGATCGCCATGCAGCGTGCCGCCGAGATCGAAAAACGCGGCGACAGCGCGGGGGCCTGGGAATCCGTCAAAACCGCCGCCAAGGATTTCTCCGACGACACGAAGCTCAACCAGTTCCTCGCCAACCTCACCATCAAGGCCGCCACCTTCGTCGACACCATTCAGACCGGCGAGGAATACGAAAAGAACGACCACCCGGCCTGTGCCCTCACCGCCTACTTAGCCGCCCAGAAAATCTATCCCCCCAGCCAGTTTGCCCGGGAAGGCATCCTCCGCATCACCAAGGAAATCCTCCCCGATTCATAGACTCTCCCAACACACAACAGCCATGAAAACAAAATGCGAAAAAACCAGTGGGAACAGGATAAAACCCCCTCTGCGCCGCGTCCTTGCCCCGTGCTTAGTCGCATGGATGACGGCATGTCTACTGCACTCAGGACTTTTGCCTTCCCTGAGGGCAGATACCGTCATCTCAGCCCCGGCCCCGAGGGACCAGCAGAAGGATCCGCCTTCACGACCCGTCCCGCTCTGCCTCGGACAGGCGATTGTACGGGTCGACTTCAGCAAGGCGAACTTCGACAAGGACCTCGCTGAATTGAAATATACAAATAAGGACGGTAAAAAAGAAAACGAACCGTGCCTGCTCATCGGAATGATCAACGGGAGATTGGTCGCTGCGGATGCCTTGAAGAATAAATGCACCAACAACCGACTCTTCTTCGTCGATCTCCTTGACAGCAAGAACGCCCTTTTCAGCGGATTGTACGAGGATTGCATCACTGTCGTGCCGAGTAAGGAGGGAAAACAGCTCTCCAACTACATCAATGACACCGTGGCCTACAGTTCCGATCCCTTGTTTAACCGTCGTGGCCAGCTCCTCCACTGGATCCTTCCCTCTACGGAGCCTCAAAAACCCGAGGATGTCCGCCAGTTGGTGCTCATGACCGATGGATACCAAAAAGGTGGAGTGGATCTATGGTCCCTGGAACCCGAATTGGATAACAAGGGCAAACCCATACCTTGCCAAAAACTGCAGATGACCTACAAGGGGAGGAAACTCCTCGGGAACTACAAGGACACCAAGGGGTCCGACCTCTACGTGACCGCTCTCGACTGCATCGATCTGAACCAGTTCAAGGCAAGCGATAACAAGACCGACTATCCAAAGGCCCTCATCGTCTGGTGCAAGCCCGAGGGATGCACAGGACATGACAACCTTCAGCTTACCGCACCTAAGTATGTATTTTCCTGCATGCTGGAGGATGATAATCCCAATAACAGCATTCCGGTGAAGAATGTAAATACTCTTCCTTTCGTGGGATATACAAGACCTGGTGATCGAGATAACACTTGGCAAAATATCGCAGGGGGTTCCGTTGTTGCCCCAGACAAACACGGCGATCTGGCATATTGGTTTGCCAAGTCAGAAGGCAAGATAGATGGCAACTACTTTAGGTGTGATCTTATTTCATTGGAATTTCCGATTTTTTGGGATGCGAAGGCCCGGGAAGTGCGTTTAGATTCACAATTAATGGCAGGTTCCAGGTTCTATCGCTTACATGAAACAACTGACTCTGGTTTAAGGCACACGATGACTCGTGAATACAACGTGGAATTTCCTGGCCCGGGGTTCGAATTTGACAGCACAAAGACGGTGTACCTGACTACGAAAGCCGTGCCATGGTGTGACGAATTTCTCGGGGGAGATACAGAAATCGGCTCCTCCGACACGCTCTCCGATCAGCAGACTCAAGAACTGAACAGGAGTGTGACGATCAAAGGCGGCAAGGTTCTCCTTAACGATCTTCCTGCCAGATTGACGCGTGTGAAACGCTGCCAGGGAGTGCAGGTAAAGCGAGTCATCCTGGGCTGGCCGTATGTCGCCATGCTGGCGAAGGATGATCCTTCGACCAAGGGACCGAGCATTGAGATCAAGAAAAGCAATACGCAGATTGAAGAGAACGGATTTAACAATGGGCTCTCGTGTAGTTTTTCAGCGAGTGTCCACGCCGGCATCGAAGATGTCGTGGGAGGATCCGCAGGCATCAAGGCGGGTTATGAATACAAGTATGACCACACAAAAGACCATTCCTTCACCATTGCAGAGGAGGCGGACTATGAGGCACTAAAGAATGATCCTGACCCGAAGAGGGCCTATGCGATGGGTTGTGTTTTTGTGGGCAAAATCTCCCCTCAATTCTTGCGTCTCTCCAGGGTCCTGCCCTTGATACATCAACCTTATATAACCGTCAGAGGAGATTCCGGACATTTCTTCTGTCCCGCGGTCGGAATGAGCCTTGCCCCGGAAGAAGGAGATCATATGACCATGGTTTCCTTTCTCAACAGCGATCCCGCCAATGTCGGACGTCTTTCCACGTATCAGGATCGTGAGGACGGGCAATCGACGGATCTCCCAAGGTTCCAAACCGACTACGCCCCCATGTCAGATGGCCTGATGAAAAAGCCTTACGGAAGCCTGATCCAATATATCAATGACAATGATTTGGTCAAAAAAATGGATGACATCCGCGCCTGGCAAAGCGAAAATCCCATCGCTGATGACCTGATCCGTTTCTCTCGCCTGAAAGATAGTGGAGTGACTCCTTATGGACGAACCGAGGGCAACAACCCTGGCTGTTACGTGAGCAACTTCAACAACGGCCATACGTTGAGCATCACCACGGGTTCCTCTGACATTGTCACCAGAACCCACGAGGGATTTGTCGGGCTTTGTTACTCGGTTAGCGCTGGAACTCCGTTGGGTGGATTCAAGGCCAAGAGCGAGTGCCTTTATAAAGGAGGTAGCTCCACCAAACACTCCAAGTCTGAGCAGAATACTTTTACTCTCCATCAACCCCCTGCATGCGATGCAACGTACCAGCGCTGGTACTACTTTTTCAACATCGATGTGCCCTCCTTGAAATCCTACATGCTTTCGCATGAATACGATCTCGTCTGCAATTCCGAGCCCTTGGATCCTAAGGATCCCAACAAGCGCAAACCGAAGACATTCAAAAACCAAGCCGTCCGTCCGACATTTATCCCGAAATACTGCTGGGATCTCAACCAGTCCTTCGTGTTAGGATTTCCCTGGATTCCTGACCAAAGAGTTAACGTAACAAAGTTCTGATCCGGGCCGCGTACTTGCGTTCCGTGACCAGAATCAGGTCCGCCCACAGCAGGTCGTCATACCCGCGATGCCGTCATCGCACAGGATCTGGAGGGGCGCATGATCGCGTGGAACCCGTGCGCGGTGCGGATGTATGGCTGGAGCGAGGCCGAGGCGCTTGCGATGAACGCCAGTGAACGGATCCCGCGAGACCAGCGCAAGAGCATCTTGGAAATCCTGCAACGGCTCAGCCGGGGTGAGGTTCTGCAGCCGTATCGCGCCCAGCAGATCAGCAAGGATGGCACGGCAAAAGAGGTCTCGATCATCTCCAGCGCCTTGGTCAACGATGACGGGGAAATTTCCGCGATCTCCACCACCGAACAGGAGATCGCCGGAGCCACGCCATGAAGGGGCGCGAGAAAAGGGAAAATATCCAATGACCGACAAGGCAGGACTACTCGTTTCGCAGGGCCCGGAGCAGCGGGCCGCGTAGCGCGAGCCGGGCGGCCAGCCAGCACCAGCCGAAGCCGCCCGCCACGAGGCCGGCGAGCGTCGCGGCCAGCAGGCCGGCCGGCAACGGCGCGCCCTCCGGCAGCACCGCCGCGGCTGCGGCCGCGATCCCGATGAGCAGACCGAGCGCGATCAGCAGCCCATGCTCGGCCAGCACCAGGCGATAGAGCGCGGCGTGCTCGAATCCGACCGCCTGCATCAGCGCCAGCTCGCCGCGCCGCTCGAGCACGTTCCGCAACACCACGATCCCGAGACCGGCGCTGCCCAGCAGCAGCCCGAGGCCGCCGAGCACCTGAAAAATGCCGAGGTAGGTGTTCTCCACCGCCTGGAATTCCGCGAGGCGCCGCCACGCCGGCACCACTTCCAGCCCGCGGTCCTGCAACCCGCGCGACAGCTCGGCCGCCACCGACCCGGCGCGGCCGCCCGGCACGTCCACCAAAAAAATCCGGAACCCGGCGGAGGACGGGAATTTTTCCAGGAAATTCTTTTCCGCCATGACGAGTGACCCTTGCAGGATCGAGCCCGGAATGACGGCGACAATCCGGAGCGGGAACGTTTGGCCGCGCTCATCCACGGCCGTCAGGCTGCCGCCGGTTTTTTTGCCGAGCGCCCACGTCACCGTCTGTTCGTCGCCGATGACCGGGATCGCGCCGTCGGGCATGCGCTCGTTCAGCAGATCCCACCGGCCGCCGAACGCGCGCCGCCGCTCAAATTCCTCCGGCGCGACGCCGAGCAGGCGCGGCTGCTGCGCGCGGTTGAGGTTCAGGCAGCTTGCCTCGTCGCCGTCGCGCATCCGCAGCGGCACGATTTCCGTTCCTTCCAAAATTTCATTCGAGAGCCCGAATACCTCGCGTCCCGCCGTGCTGTTCAAATCATCGTAAACCGGCAGGGCCGACTGCGCGAACAGCGCAAACCCGCCCGTGCCCGGTGCGTCCGGGCGGGCGTTCTGGTGGAACGCGTTTACCGCGACCAGAAGGAAAACGCCCGAGGCCAGCACGCTGATGGTCGTGAGGCTTCTCCCGGGCCGCCGGGTCGCATTGCGCCGCCCGAGCTGTTGCAGACTGGCTTTGCGGGCTGCGGCGGGTTCAGCGAGCCGTGCCAGCCACCACTGGCTGAATCCGATTCCGGCCGTCAACAGACACGCGCCGGCACCGAAAAATGCCTCCGCGTTCCGCATCGGCAGAAGCGCGATCGCGCCGGCTCCGGCCAGCACGCCCAGCCACAACCCCCGCCGGCCGGAGAGCGCATCCGCGCCCGCGAGCAGTTCCGACGGCGCGCGCGCCATTAGACGGCGCTGCGCGAGCCACATCGCCAGAACCGCCGCCGCGAGGCACGCGCCCGCGCCCGCGGCCAGCGTGGCCGGTTCGGCGTGATACAGGAACTGCGCCGCGCCCACCGCACCGCGCCAAACGGTCGCGAGGCCGTGCAGGGCGAGCTTCGCGTATGCGACCCCGCCGATGACGCCGAGCGCCGTGCCGAGCGCCGCGATGGTGAACCCCTCGCCCAGCACGAGCCACCGGATGCAGGCGGGCGCAAAGCCGAGCGCGCGGAGCAGGCCGGTTTCCGCAGGGCGCTGCCCGAGGTGGAACAGCATCGCCGTCAGCAGGAGGGCCGCCGCGATCAGGAACAGGCTGAACCCGATGAAGAGCTGCCCGAAATCCATCGCCTCCCGACCCGCTTTCAGAGCCGGTTCGCGCACCGGCGCGAAAAATAATCCCAGTGCGGCGGGATCGAGCTTCGCCCGGAGATCGGCCGCGATATTTGTGCCGGCGGGGAATCGGATCGCCGTCAGATCCCCGAGTCGGTTCGCCCACAATTTCTGGCCCGCGGCCAGCGACACGAAGGCTTTCGGCGTGCCGCCGAAGTTGTTCCAATATTCTTCATCCTTCGGGCGGATGCGGTCGGTGGCGATCGGAATTCCGGGCTCCCATTCGCGGCAGCTTCCGGCATCCGCCCGAAG
>Ga0194039_1001770_pt1 | contig 11336 bp, 11 predicted proteins | sample JunL228m_MetaG_FD_148679 | JGI IMG/M metagenome (GOLD analysis project Ga0194039, IMG submission 148679) | Anoxic zone freshwater microbial communities from boreal shield lake in IISD Experimental Lakes Area, Ontario, Canada - Jun2016-L227-8m | ecosystem: Environmental > Aquatic > Freshwater >...
TTCCGGCTCGCTGATTTATTAATTGTCTCCTTACTTTTTGTGCACACATTATGGTAAGGAGACAATGTACCTTAGATCTTTCGGTCGTCGGGACAACTCCCTTTTAGATTAGGATTTCTACAGAGCACATTTTACAGCACTTCGTGTACACTACCGATCCTTAGGGTTTGAGATACAAATAGAGAGGATGAAGAGTTCTGGATTTCCCTTTTTGAAGAACTCAATACCCAGGGACTGATGGGAGTTCAGCTTGGTTATATCAGATGGACCCCAAGGGATTCAGAATACAAAAATCCAATTTCTCATTGCGAGCTGGTGCAGATGTGCCTATTGCATTATCTCCGCGATATCCTTCAGCACGTTTCAAGAAAATCTCACTAATGACAAATAAAATCCAATGAGCGCAAAAATCATGCTTCTCCCCCTTTTCCGATCCACAAGACACTTTTTTTATCCCAGGTTGCAAGATTGTTTAATTGGGATTGATATTGCATATGTGCATCTTCCATTAATTTCCAAGATTTTTCCGGAAAAAATTTTCTGATAGTCTTTTCATTCATTGTATAAATCACTGGTTTTTCAAAAATATACTGGATACTGATACAACTTGAAGCGAAACTAATGATATTGCTATTAATAATTAAATCGTTCCAGATTTCCACAGGGTATCGGTCATATTCTGGAGAAATAATATGTATGTCATAATCATTCGATAAGTAGGATTTAAGACTTTTTTCCAGAGAAGTCCTGCTTAAAGGATGACGTTTAATAATAATCGATGATTTTTTAGGGATATTATTGTAAATAATTTCCAGATTTAAGGCTATTTCAGATTCTGGTGTTATCAATTTTACATCCGATAAATTTGTTAGCAAAATAAGGAAACGCGGTTCATGTGTAGTTTCCAACAGGAATTTGATATAAGACTCAATATCAGGAATATTACGGACGCAGTCAGAAATTATTTCCTGGACGCAATGGAGAGGAACAACAAGTAATTCGGAATTATTTAAAAAATAACCTGACCAGTCCATTGGTAAAATTGCAACTACGAAATTTGGACTGCAGGGATCGGGTTTTCCCTTTAAAAAATTAATAATTTTTTCCTTAACTACTGATATTAGATCCATATATCCTGACTGCGGGTTTTTAAATTCCAAGTATTTCTTAGAATACAACTGGCCCATTCCATCCCCAAAAATAATCCGTTTGGCATCGGGATATGAGGAAATACATAATTCAACAATTGTACCCACCAGATCATGGGGATAATAGATTTCATCAAATGATTTCCTACCCAACAATTCTTTGAAACGAAAGGATACTGATTTATACCTTGAAAAGCGGGGTTTAATTTTGGTTTGGACATCTATATTTGTAATGAGCCGGGGTTCAGGCCAATTCAGGGCGGATGTAAGATTTATAGCGATTTCTTGTAATTTCAAAATAATTTCATCAGGTAATCCCGGCATATGAAGTAGTATATTGACATCTTCCGCTTCCCCATTACATTTTACGGATCCAAACCATCTCACTGCACATATTGCCGGTATGATGTGCTGAGGACCATAGATGTAAACGAGGCATCGGCGTGTCATTTTATCACCAATTACAAACTTTTTTATTAATTATCAGTCCCATATACGATATTTTAGATTCCATGTACTATTGGAGTAATCCCATAAATGCGGAGGTCTGGCAGCATCGATCACTTCCAAAAATCTCTTTTCTGTGATATTCATATACTCAAGACAGTCTTTTAAATACATCTGGGGAAATTCTCCGTCAAATCGTTTTACCAGTCTTACTCCTTCATCCCTTGTAATATCGCCATTCCTGATTTCCTGACATGAATCGTATGTTGCTCGCCCGATGCCGAATTTAATGTACGCAGTATAATAGTGTAACCAATCAATTTTATCATCGATTGAACTGTATTTGCTGTAACTTCCCTCAGTCCTGAAATCATTGGGTAAAAAGTCGCTGTGTTCGACAGAATAATAATATGTTTCCTGCGGGTGCCAGGGGATATAATATCCCAGATAATGAACCTCAGTTCCAACTTTGTCCAGTTGTGAGGGTTCTACGGGAAGATATGCTTCGAGATCAGATAGTGATAACCCGTGCTGACTCATCAAGTCTTTTGCATTTGTCCCGCCAAGGTATATTTGATCGAGCTCATATTCCATCGAATAATATGACGGATCACGTTTTGAACTCTGGTTGTCGGCTATCGGGTTTCCGTATTCTGCCTCGTTTTCTCCGAAAATGACAAGCGGGATGTTTAACTGGATTGAAAATTTCGGAGCAAGATTTTTTTGTCCGATCATAAATGGCTGAAATGGGTGGACCAGATTTTCAAATGCAAGTCTTGTTAAGAGGCGGTGGACTTTCTGGTTTGGCCAGTAAGTATAATTTGCATACCCGGCATTGAGCCAGTTTTCAAAATTCCTCCTTCCGACTCTCGTATAAATATGGGGGGGCCACGTGATCAAGATCGGGTGCATATAGTATTTATTTTTCAAGATATGCGCTGCCATAACGCTGTCTTTGCCACCACTTCCAGGGACTACTACATCATAATTCCCATCATTTCTCCTGAATCGGTCACATAGTTCCTGAAGGTCTTTTTCCCGTTTTTTCCAATCAATTATTTTTTTCTTTTCTGCAAATCTGCACGCTTCACAGATCCCATCAGCATCAAATGCAATCGCTCTTTTTTTGTCGCCAGGTTTATTTTTAAATTCAATAGTTGACGATGGCCGCTGATTATTCAGCGTGCATTTCTTACAAAACTGGACTTTTGTTGGCAAACCATACATGCCGAATTCTTCTGTCATGATCGGGGAACCTGTTTAGGGATTAAAAAAATTCTCAAGAATTTTGATTCCTGCTCTTCTGCTCTTTTCCGGATGGAACTGGACACCATATATTTCACCTTTCTGGACAACAGAAACAAATTTGTGGTCGCAATAATTAGTTAGGGCAATCACTTCGGTATAATTAACTACTTCATATGAATGCATGAAATAAAAATTATCTTTTTCTGTTATTCCATCAAGAATGGGAGAATCCTTAACAAAGGATAATGTTCCCCAGCCGAGATGGGGTACTTTACATTTTACTTCCATTTTTTTTACTTCGGCATCAATAAAATCCAGACCGTGCGTTTCCCCGAACTCGTACCCGATCTTTGAGAGTATCTGCATGCCCAAACAAATACCGAGCGTTGGTTTCTTTCGGATATGATCGATGAGGTCAGACTTGATCCCGGTGAGGTTATCCATCGCATCCTTAAAACACCCCACACCCGGAAGAACAATCCTGTCAACGGAATCAAGATCCGTTTTATCCCGTATCATCATGACACGGGCACCCGCCAGCTCAAGCGCCTTTTGCACATTATAGGTGTTTCCTGAATTGCCGTAATTCAATAAACCCACATGGGAGATCATAGCGCCACCGGAACCCCGTTATCGTACAGGTACTGTTTGATTGTGCTAATGGTTTCTGTATTACAATGAAGCAGGCTCCCCACTGCCACTGCATCAGGGTTCGCCATAAGAACCATCTCTCCGATATGCTCAAGTGAACCCGCTCCGCTTGCAGCAATAACCGGAATTTTTGCGTTCTCCACGATACGAGAAATCAAATCTATGTCAAAACCTCGTTTCCTACCGTCATGGTCAACAGAACTGACAAGAATTTCCCCGGCACCAAGTTGCTCAACATATTTAGCCCAGTCGTGTGCATCTTTACCGCTCCGTATCCTGCCGCAATCACTGTAACATTCCCACCAGTCCTTCCATTTCTTTGCAACAATATGGACGACTACCGCTTGGGATCCAAAAATTTCTGCGGCTTTTTTAATGATTTGTGCATCCTGCTGCAATGCAAACGTGTTGATGACCACTTTATCTACGCCATGATGGAGCAGGTTCTCAAAATCCTTAATGGTCTTCACACCTCCACCAGCTGCAAAGGGAATGTAGATCTCCTTTGAGGTTTCACAAATTTGATCCAGCAGAATCGGTCGCTGGTAGAGGCTTGAAACAATATCGATGTATAAAATTTCATCCGCGCCTTGGTTATAATATTTTAATGCCAGATCGGTGGGTGAACCGATTTTTCTGAGGCACTCAAAATGAACCGGTTTTACAACATGGGGTGGTTTGACATCAAGTCGTGCAATTATTCGCAAAGGCATTTTTCTCTCATGTACATTTATCCGTTTTTTGGCATAAGAAACTTACTTCTGGCTCACCAATTAAAAGTTTTGCTCAAAACTATAACATACTTCTGATGAAATGTTATTACGTATAGATAGAAATCTGTTGGAGTATTATCAGTAAAAATAAATCAGTTGTAGATTTATGTTATTCCTAATATACACAAAGGGTGAATCAGGATGGGCCATTGTAAAAACTGCATGATGCCAGACACAAAACCCGGGCTTATTCTTGATAATGAAGGAATTTGTCAAGCCTGCCGTCATTATGAACAACGAAAAACTGTAGATTATAATTCCCGGTTTGAGGAACTTAAAAAACTTGCGGACAAGTTCCGGAAAGACGATGGCTCCCATGATTGTATCATTACGATAAGCGGGGGGAAAGATAGCCATTTCCAGGTTTATGTTTTAAAAGAACTTCTTGGCATGAACCCTCTCCTTGTATCTGTTTCAGATCCGTTCTCAAAAACCAGAGCCGGTGAACACAATTTCCAGAATATTGCAGATGCATTTGGATGCGATATCGTTGCGCTTCACCAGAACCCGTCTCTTGTACGGAAAATGGTCCGGATTGCATTCGAGGAGATGGGTAGCCCGACATGGCCTGTTGACCGGGCAATTTACACATTTCCCTTGAAAATGGCAATTCGCTGGAAAATCCCGCTGGTAGTGTATGGGGAAAATGTAAGCTGGGAATACGGGGGGGTGCTCCAGAAAGAAACCTACAGTGCCCGGGATCAGATCAAAAATGATGTTGTGAAAAGTATTGACTGGGATTTCTGGTTTGAGAAGGGAATATCCCGAAACGAAATTGAGATGCTCCGCAATCCCACGGATGCAGAGATCGAATCTGCTGGTCTGGAACCGATTTACCTGAGTTATTTCATTCCCTGGGACGGATACCGGAATTTCCAGATTGCAAAACGGTACGGGTTCCGTGACCTCTCCCATGAATGGAAGAGGGAAGGTTTCATCGAAGATTATGATCAGGTTGATTCTATTGCATATCTCGTTCATCCTTGGCTGAAATATCCCAAGTTTGGGTTTGCGCGAGCAACTGATGTCGTTGGCTACTGGATCCGCAGCGGGAGGATAACCCGAAAAGAAGGTGAACAGCTGATCCGTGAACATGACCATAAACTCGATCAGCGAGCCCTTGATGATTTTCTCCAGTTCACCGGTTATACGGATCGGGAATTCTGGAACATTGTTGATAAATTTTATAATAGGGATATATTTGAGAAAGTTGATGGCGTATGGAAATTAAAAAGTATTAAAAAAGAGACTGAATTGTGAATATGCAGAAAAAAATATCTTCCATAATAATTGGAAATAAAAAAATAGGTCCCGGAGAACCCTGCTTTATCATCGCCGAAGCAGGAGTCAACCATAATGGGGATCTTTCCCTAGCTAAAGGACTCATTGATATCGCATCCGAGGCAAAAGCCGATGCAGTAAAATTTCAGACATTCAAGACAGAACATCTCGTTACCCGTGATGCAGACAAAGCAGAATACCAGAAAACAAACACGAGCTCTGACGAATCACAGTTTGAGATGTTAAAAAGGCTCGAATTCTGTGATGAACATTATCAGGAATTATTTTCATATGCAAAAAAACGTGGAATCCTTTTTTTGTCCACACCCTTTGATCCTGACAGTGCAGACCTTCTTGACCGGATTGGCGTACCGGCATTCAAAATTTCATCCGGAGACCTGAACAATTTACCGCTCCTTTCACACATTGTCACAAAAAACAAACCGGTTATTCTCTCAACAGGGATGTCTTGCCTTGGAGAGATCGAGGTCACAGTAAATCATCTTAAGAAAAAGGGATTGCGCGATCTTGTGCTCCTCCATTGCACAACGAGTTACCCGGCACCGCTGGAGACAGTAAACCTCCGGGCAATGAAAACCCTGCGAAGTGCGTTTGGATTTCCTGTCGGTTATTCAGACCATACGACTGGGATAAATATCGCTTCTGCTGCAGTGGCACTCGGGGCATGTATCATTGAAAAACATTTCACCCTCGACAGATCCTTACCCGGACCGGATCATAAAGCATCCCTGGAACCCTCCGAACTAAAAGCGATGGTCAGAAATATCCGGGAACTTGAGATAGCCCTCGGTGATGGGATTAAAGTAATTTCATCCGAAGAATGTGAGATCAAAAAAATTGCTACCAAGAGCCTCGTGGCGAAATGTAAACTCTACTCAGGAGATACGATTTCATCCCAATCACTAATGGTAAAACGACCGGGAACCGGTATCGAACCAAAATATTTTGATCAGGTTCTGGGAAAAAAGGCAAAACAGGATATCAAAAAAGACCATGTTATAACGTGGGACATGATCGAATGATCCGCAAGGTGTTATATGTTACCGGCACACGTGCGGATTATGGACTGATGCGTTCTGTTCTTTTTCGAATCAACAGTCACCCAAAAATGGAACTGCATATTGCCGTAACCGGCATGCATCTCATGCCAGAGTTTGGAAATACCCTTGATGAGATCCTAAAAGACGGTTTCATCTGCCATCGTATTAATGTCACTTACACACAGGACACAAAAGAATCCATGGCGATGTTTATCGGTGGTTTTATTCAGGAATTTGTGCGTCTGGTCGGAGAGCTCAAACCGGATTTTATTCTTCTACTCGGGGACCGTGGCGAAATGTTGGGAGGTGCAATAGTCGGGGCATATCTGGGGGTTCCGGTTATGCATATTCATGGCGGAGAAGTCACTGCAACAGTCGACGAATTTGCTCGCCACGCGATCACTAAATTATCGCATATTCATCTTCCTGCGACCGAAAAAAGCGCTAAACGTATTATCAGCATGGGAGAGGATCCAAACCGGGTGCATGTCGTTGGTGCTCCGGGTTTAGACCAGATTAGGGAGATGAAACTAATGGAACCCCAAGAAATAGGTAAGCAGTATCATCTCGATCTTTCTCTTCCTGTGATCATTGTCCTCCAGCACCCGGTGACACTTGATGGCGGGGATTCAGTATTTCAGATACAACAGACCATGGAAGCTATCCACGAATTGCATGAACAGTCAATCGTGATTTACCCCAATGCGGATGCCGGTGGGAGGGCAATGATTGCGGAAATAAAAAATTACGAAAACCACCCGGACATTCATGTTTTTCCCAGTATTACGCACAGGGATTTTCTAAGCCTGTTGCAGATCGCATCGGTTCTTGTGGGTAATTCAAGCAGTGGTATCATTGAAGCGCCCTCTTTTGGGGTCCCGATAGTTAATATCGGTACACGGCAGAATGGGAGGCAGAAGGGAGAAAATGTTATCGAGTCCGGATATGATAAAGATGAGATCAAATCTGCAATAAATTATGCACTTAGCGATAAAAAATTTAAGGAGCGTGTAAAAAGGGCAAAAAATCCCTATGGCGATGGGAAAAGCAGCAACCGTATTGTAGAGATTCTTGAAAAAATTGAGATAACTCCGGACCTGCTGCAGAAAAGAATGAGGTACTAAATGAGCATTCAGAACTGGAAATTACCGACAATCGAAGAAGGGAAACCCACGATGTATAATTGGGTTGTTCAAAACAAAGAGAATTTAACCCTCGGTTCATATACCGACATCGGTGCTTTTACTTATATTAATGCAAAATATGGTATAACGATTGAAGAGTATGTTCAGATCGGATCGCATTGTTCACTTTACTCAGTTTCTACGATTGATAATAAGGAAGGTCCGATTATTTTGAAAAAAAACTGCAGGATTGGCACTCACTCGGTGATTATGCCGGGGGTTACTATTGGTGAAAATTCTGTTATCGGTGCCTTTAGTTTTATTAACACTTGTATCCCACCGGATGTTATCGCGTTTGGGGTTCCTGCAAAAATAATCAGAGAATTATCTGATGAAGAGAAGAAAAAATATCGCGATGATTTAATATGACCTGGAAAATACCACTGTTTAAAATGTACTGGGATGAAGATGATGTCCAGTCGGTCAGCAGCGCCATCCGTTCCGGTATGAACTGGGCGTCCGGACCTGATGTGCTGGCGTTCGAGCAGGAAATTGCATCCTACATTGGCACAAAATACGCCCTCGCATTCAGCTCGGGAACATCGGCACTACATGCGGTTCTGATGGCTCATGGCATCGGCAGAGATGACGAAGTGATCATACCTTCGTTCACGTTCATCGCGACTGCCAATTCGCCGTTATTTGTCGGTGCAAAACCTGTTTTTGGGGATATTGAAGAAGATACGTATGGTCTTGATCCTGCCGATGTCAATGAAAAAATCACCAAAAAAACCCGGGCAATTATACCGGTACATTATGGCGGGTGTCCCTGCAGGATTAAGGAACTGCGAGAGATTGCTGATGATAATAATCTGATCCTCATCGAGGATGCGGCTGAAGCCTTTGGTGCAAGAATTCAGGACCGTAAGGTCGGCACGTTCGGAGAATCCGCCATGATGAGTTTTTGCCAGAACAAGATCATCACAACCGGAGAAGGAGGTGCCATAGTCACGGACTCGCGGGATGCATATGAGAGAATGAAACTGATCCGGTCCCATGGGAGGCTTGAAACAGCGGATTATTTCTCGACCACTGAGACGATGGATTATATCACTCTTGGATTTAACTTCAGGATATCCACAATGATTGCAGCCCTTGGGAGATCCCAGCTGAGAAAGGTGGATCGTATTATCAAACAGCGGAGAGCGGATGCCGCGTATTACATCAAAAACTTCCAGAAATCCTGCCCAGAAATAAGTATCCCCTTGCTTCCGGATGATTATTATTCAGTGTACCAGCTCTTATCGATCCGGGCTAGGCGGAGAGACGAACTGATGAAGCATCTGTCAGATCTCGGAATCATGACCAAGGTGTATTTCTCCCCGGTTCATGAGACGCATTTTTACAAAAATGTCCTAAAGTACACATGTCCGCTACCGGTAACTGAGCAGATCAGCAAAGAGATAATCAGCCTTCCGTTCTACCCGGGCATTGCCCAGGAAGAGATGGACTCGGTTGTAGATGGGATACAATCCTTTGACGGAGTGCATTAAATGCCCGAAAATTACTATAAAGGCAAAAATATTCTCGTGACCGGGGGGGTTGGTTCCATCGGCAGCCAATTGGTACGAAAATTACTCACCCTGGATCCTGCAAGAATCCGGGTTTTTGATAATAATGAGACCGGTCTTTTTGATCTCGAACAGGATCTGCATTCCAATAAAATCCGTACTCTTGTCGGAGATGTGCGTGACAGAGATCGTCTCAATGTGGCTATGGATGAGATCGATTTCGTTTTTCACGCATCCGCATTGAAACACGTTCCTTTATGTGAATATAATCCATTTGATGCTGTAAAAACCAATGTTCTGGGTACCCAGAATGTACTGGAATCTGCCCTCAATCAGGAAGTTGAGAAGGTTATCAACATAAGTACCGATAAAGCCGTAAATCCTACTAATGTGATGGGGGCAACAAAACTCCTTGCTGAGCGGCTTACTATTTCTGCAAATTATTACCGTGGCAATAAAAGAACTGTTTTTTCAAATGTCAGGTTTGGGAATGTTCTGAATTCAAGGGGATCTGTTATCCCCCTTTTTTTAAAACAGATAGAGAATGAGGGAGAGGTAACGCTTACTGATAAAAAAATGACACGTTTTTTTATGGACATTCCAACAGCCGTGAATCTTATCCTCACCGCTAACATGATTGCACAGGGAGGGGAAATTTTCATTCTAAAAATGCCCGCAATAAAAATTCTTGATCTGGCGGAAGTCATGATCGAACAATATGCCCCAAAATTCGGACATTTCCCCAAAGATATTAAAATCAATATTATTGGTAAGCGTAATGGGGAAAAAATATTCGAAGAACTCGTAACTGAAGAAGATTATGAACGTGCTTATGAATGTGAGAATATGATTATCATAACCCCTCAAACTTTATGGTATGAAGAACCAGCCAGGATTCCATCTGGGGGATGTATCAAATCCGCAATTAGATCCTATTCTTCTTCAAAGGTACCACTTCTTACAAAAGATCAAATAAGGGATATCTTATCAACAATTATCCAATTTTAATCTTTTTTATGAAAATGCGATAATGACTGCCCCCAAAACCATTACTGAGCTTGCAAGGAGGCGTCGTTTAAGATCTTGTTCATTCAGCAGAATTCCCCCCATAAGAACTGTAAATAATATACTTATCCGTTTTACTGATATGACATAGGGCACGATTGCAAGAGTATACGCATAATTGATTGTCAATGCTTCAACCGCGAGAATTATCCCGGTGAAAAGAAAGGGAATTACATTTTGTCTTTTGATGAGATTTATCGATCTGAATTTGATCACTGATATTAATAAAAATGAAATGCCAAACGCGAGGAATGTTATTGCAGCACTAAAAATTGGATCAGATTGCATTACTAAAATTTTATCGAAATTAACTCCCACGGCAAATAACAACGCCACAATGAGCATAAAAGCCACTCCCTTATGATTCGTCATTGCACGAAAAGGGTACAAAACTCCGTTATATCTTGAATAACTGATAAGATACGCTCCAATAACAATACAACAGATTCCGATTATACCAATTATTGAGGGGGTTTCATTAAGGATTATGGAAGAGGTCAGTATTAAAAAAACGGGAGTAAATGAGAGCATTGGAATACAGAGAGATATGTCCGTTATCTTTATTGAGAAAAAGTAGAGACTTAATGATACAATTCCCATAATTATAATAATACAAAGTGTGGGAATAAACGAAGGTCCAATCTCTGGGACCCCTTGGGAAAAAACAAATAAGGATAGAACACAACCTCCAAAAAGGTAGGTCCACGTGAGAAGAATAAAAGGATCTACATCCTTCATTATTTTTTTAATTGTGAAATTAAATATGGCATTACTCAGAGCTCCTCCAAGCGCTAAAAGAAACCAGAGCATCACAATCTTCTACCCTACATTTCGCAGGTTCCCCTCACAAAATAATAATTTCTGAAAGTCGGTCCCAAAACATCCAGAATGTCCAATGTCTCCGTCTCCAGATTCACAATAAACCGTTTGCTTTGTGAATTCACTGATATGATGACCTCGGCAGGTC
>Ga0194039_1001772_pt1 | contig 11331 bp, 12 predicted proteins | sample JunL228m_MetaG_FD_148679 | JGI IMG/M metagenome (GOLD analysis project Ga0194039, IMG submission 148679) | Anoxic zone freshwater microbial communities from boreal shield lake in IISD Experimental Lakes Area, Ontario, Canada - Jun2016-L227-8m | ecosystem: Environmental > Aquatic > Freshwater >...
TATTAGATCTTTTAATCTATCTTCTATAATAAAAGGGAAAACTATCTGAAGAGGTGTACCATACTTGATAGCGAGTTTTTTAAGATCATAAATATGGTGACCTTCAGTAGCTGTCAAAACACCGTCCTTGCTCACTCCCAAAAATTGTGTATTGAATTCATCAACACCTAGTTTCCAAAATTTTTTCCAATTCTTCCCCTGTTTTTTTATTTTTTTCTTTGCCATTTATTTAGATTATTAGTATATCAACTTGACAAAAAATGTAAAGACAGTGCTTGTCAAACTGTTAATTATTTTTACCTTCCCACTTCTTTAAAAATTCTTCTTTAAATTCATAAAAATTGTCATCTAAAATGGATTGTCTTATTTTCTTAACCAAGTTCACTATAAAATATAAATTATGAATTGAGGCAAGTGTACCTGCCAACATTTCTTTTCCATGAAAAAGATGGGCTATATAACTCTTCAAATAATTCTTGCAGGTATAACACTCACAATCCTTTTCAATTGGAGAAAAATCGTTTCTGAATTTTTTATTAGTCATAATTATTTTACCTGACTTTGTATAAACTGTGCCATTTCTGCCAAGTCTCGTCGGCAATACACAATCAAAAAGATCTACTCCGTTTTCTATCCCCATAAAAAGATCTTCCGGCTCTCCTATGCCAAGCAAGTGACGCGGTTTTTCTTCAGGCAGTATTTCATTAACCCACCTGACGGCACTCGACATGTCTTCTTTGGCAAAAGATCCTCCAATCCCAAAGCCATCAAAATATTTTCCATCTACATTTGTTTCTGAAATTATTTTTGCAGATTCTTTTCTTAAAGATTCTTCACGTCCACCTTGCACAATACCAAAGAGAGCTTGGGGAAAATTATCTCCTCCTGCCTGAGGAGGAGTGCCCTTCAGGGCGAGGTGGTGGGAGATAGAATCACCACCCCCTACCCCCTCCTCCATAAGGAGGGGAAAAATCTGTTTCTGATTCTCTAATTTCAAATGCTCCGTCAAACTCCTCTCTGCCCAACGATGTGTGCGTTCGAGCGCTTCTTTTTGATATTTAAGATCTTCAGTCGGCGAGGTACATTCATCAAAAGCGAATATAATATCTGCACCTAAATTATGTTGTATTTGGATGGATTTTTCCGGAGTAATGTAATGAATTGAACCATCGAGATGTGACTTAAAAGAAACTCCATCTCGTCCTATTTTTGCAAGTCTGGGTGCATCAGAATCATCAAATCTTTCTGGTATTAATAAAGTCGGATCAGTAATTTTAGTAATTTTAGAAATATCTTTACCATATGCCACCCCCAAAGAAAAAACTTGAAACCCTCCAGAATCAGTCATTGTAGGACCATGCCAATTCATAAACTTCCCGATACCACCTGCGTCACGCACAATCTCATCTCCAGGCTGAAGATATAAATGATATGTATTACCTAAAACTACCTGTGTCCCTACGTCTCTTACCTGCTCTGGATTAAGTGACTTAATGGTAGCCTTAGTCCCGACAGCCACAAAAGCTGGGGTAAAAATTTCTCCATGTTGTGTTTTTATTATTCCGACTCTGCCCAAACTATTTTTTAACTTCTTTTCAATTTTAAATTGCATTTTTTATATTAACGTTCCACTTCCACAAATTTTAAACTCTGAATATTTACTGGACTTGCAATGAGTGCCTTTACAAAGGCATCACGTGGATCAGAAATTGTTTTAACTACAACACCAAGCACGTACGATGTGATCCCTGGCAATACAATTTCTGTTCCATTATCTAAATTAAAATCTTTTGGTAAAATTATTTCAAAATTTCCTCCTCCACGACCAACTGCTTGCAAATATGTATCACGTCCAACTACAATCACTTCTGTTTTTTCTCCAGAATTTGAATACATTAAAACTTTTGAAGAGTTTGCATATGCTTCAGCAATCTTGCCAATTGGAATATTCCCAAATGCAAAAACTCTCTGATTTGCTATCACCCCTTGATTCATCCCAACGTCTATCAGAAGAGTATCATAGGGAGATCTATTTGGTTTAGCCAAAATTGTTGCAATCAATATATTCTTATTCACACTCTTTCTTCCTAAAATTTCTTTTAATTTTAAATTCTCATCCACAACAGAAGCATAATTCGCTCTATCCGCTTGACTTTCTGATATTTGTAGTTTTAAGTTTTCATTCTCAACCAAAAGAGCTCTTTTAGAAGCAAAATAATATTTCGCATTTGAAAGTTTTTGGCTAATGTTATTTCCTAAAATCAAAACTGGGCGAAAGATGGTGTGGCTAATATAAGATAAACCATGAGAAACTGGAGTACTAAAACAAAATAATAACACCAACAACACAACACCCAATGTTGCATAAGATAATTTTTTCCTTTTTAATTTTTTATCTAGGAGGTAATTCATCTTGATTACAAATCAAAACTTCTTTAAAAGATTCAAGGTCATCTAATATCACACCCGTGCCTCTAGCGACAGCAGAAAGAGGATCATCTACGACATAGATCGGTATCCTTAGAACATTTTGTAAAAGTTTATCTAATCCCAGAAGCAAGGCGCCACCACCAGAAAGCATAATTCCATTATGCATTATGTCTGACAATATCTCTGGTGGGGTTGTTTCAAGCACATCTTTTACCCCTTCAACCAATTCTTTTACCGACAAAGAAAAAGCTTCGCGAATATCTGAATCAGTAACTACCACTTCTCGCGGAAGACCAGTCAATATATCTCGTCCTCTGACTTCTATTTCCATATACTCACCAGGTATAACAGAACCAATAGCAATCTTAACTAATTCTGCAGTTCTTTCTCCAACAAGTATTTTAAATTCATCACGCATATAAGTGATAATGTCGTTATTAAACCTATCACCTGCTATTTTCAAATTCCTTGATCTCACTATGCCTCCCAAAGAAATCACAGCAATATCTGTTGTTCCGCCTCCGATGTCTATTACCATGGATCCCATAGGATCTCTTATCGGAAGTCTCACTCCTATAGCTGCGGCCATGGGTTCTTCTACAAGGTAAACTTCTCTTGCTCCCGCAGAGCGAGCAGCGTCATAAACAGCCCTAGTTTCAACATTGGTTGTACCAGAAGGAACTCCTATCACAACCCTAGGTCTTATAATTTTTTTTGCCATTTTGTCTGCTTTGTTTATCAAATATGAAAGCATTTCTTCTGTAACTTCAAAGTCCGAAATAACTCCATCCACCAAAGGTCGAACTGCTTTTATGTGCCCAGGGGTTCTACCAAGCATTTCTTTTGCTTTGGACCCAACTGCAAGAATTTGATTTGTTTTTATATTTACTGCAACAACAGATGGCTCATTCACCACAATTCCATGTCCTTTGAGATAAACCAGAGTATTCGAAGTTCCTAGGTCTATACCTATGTCGTTAGAAAATAATTTGTAAAATTTATCAAACATAAAATAATTGGGTACTGGGTTCTAGTTCTTGGTTGCTAGTAAAATTAGTAATTCATCAAAAGATACAATTTTCCCTTTTTCTTCTGTGCGTTTTTTTAACTCAATTCCACTTTCTTTAATACTTCTTAATGAAACCACCGCTCGGTATGGCATACCAAGTAAATCTGCATCAGCAAACTTTTCTCCAGCAGACATACCGGCACGATCATCAAATAAAACTTCAATTCCATTTTTAACTAATTTTTCATAAATCTTATCTGCTTCTTTTGTTACAGTCTCATCGTCTCCAAGAGAAAGCAGATGCAGCTGGTAAGGAGCTATTGATTCTGGCCAAATTATACCCTTGTCATCAGCCAAGGCTTCTACTACAGTACCCATAAGACGCCCTGGTCCGATTCCATAAGAACCCATGAATACAGACTTAAATTCACCAGATTCTGTCTGATATTTTAAATCAAGAGCATCAGAAAAACGAGTTCCTAGGGTAAATATATTGCCGACTTCCACGGCTCTTTTTTCTACAAGATTATTTTTATCTAAATTCAAACTTGAAATAACTTCATCGTTATAAACTTCTTTATTTATCGCAATACTCTTATTTTCATCGACATATATAGTATCTTCTCCCGCTCCTGTAAGAGTTTGAAACTCGTGTGAAAATTTTGAAAACATTCCACCTGATGCAAATGTTAAATAGGTCAAATGCCCAATACCAGCTCGTTTAAAAATATTTTGGTAAGCTATCTTTGATTTTTCATAAAATTCATTATGCTCTGTCTCATCTTTACAAAATGAATACAAGTCTTTCATTTCAAATTCTCTACAACGCATTATGCCACTTTTTGCTCGTATTTCATTTCTAAATTTTGTTTGGAATTGATAAATAAAAAATGGTAAATCGCGATAAGAACTCAAAAAACTTTTTACCATTTTTGTTATTGCGGCCTCGTGAGTCACAGCAAGACCAAGTTCTGTTCCATTTTTTAGTTTTGTTTTAAACCAAACATCTATCTGTTGATCATCCCACTGATTAGTAGGTTCCCATGTTTCTTTTTCCTGCAAAGAAGTTAAAACAACCTCCTGCCCACCTATTCTGTTCATTTCCTCTCTAATTATATTTTCAATCTTTTTAATAACACGAAGTCCAAGAGGTAAATAAGAATAAACACCTGCCATCTCCTTATTGATAAAGCCTCCGCGAATTAGAAGCTCTGCATTCTTTGATACTTCGTCGGCAGGAGCTTCTTTCTTGGTTTTAGTAAAAAGTTTTGATTGTCTCATAAGACCATATTAGCTTGAAATACCCTTTCCGTCAAAGAGTAAATTATATCTTAAAAAGATTTGCAAAAATAGGAAGTTTCTGCTAGAATGAGCCGTATGCAAAAAAAAGAAATAGAAGAAATTTCAATAGAGAAAATGTTCGAGGCTGGAGCACATTATGGTTATTCTAAAACCAGAAGACATCCTTCAGTTTCTCCTTTTATCTATACCACAAAAAATAAAACAGATATCATAAACTTAGAAAATACAGAAGAAATGCTAAAGAAAGCATCAGATTTTGTAAAAAGCTTAGGTTCTAAAAACAAAATTATTCTTTTTGTCGGAACAAAACCGGAAGCCAAAGAAACAGTCAAAAACGCTGCCTTGTCTTTAAATATGCCATACGTGACTGAACGTTGGATAGGAGGCACAATTAGTAATTTCATAGAAATCAAAAAAAGAATCAATGAACTTGAAAATTACAGAAAAGAAGACAAAGAAGGTGGCCTCGAAAAGTATACTAAAAAAGAAAGAGTAGTGATGGCAAAGAAAATGGAAAAATTGGCTAGATATTATTCAGGTCTAGTTGGTTTGAAAAAGATCCCTGATGCTCTTTTTATCATAGACGCAAAAGCTGAACACATAGCCGCTACTGAGTCTAAAAAATCAGACGTGCCAGTTATTTCTCTTGTAAACACAGATTCAAACATAAAAGGTATCGACTACCCTATCGTTGCCAACGATGCTGGAATACCGTCAATCAAATTATTTACCACTTCCATATCCAATGCATATAAAGCAGGAGTAATGTCTCTACCAACTAAAGAATAATAAACAATATGTCAACACAAATAACAACTGAGTTAATAAAAGAACTTAGAGACGCAACTGGCATTTCCGTGATGCAGTGTAAAAACGCTCTTATTGAAGCGGGTGGTGATATGAACAAAGCTTTAGCAATATTAAAAAAAACAAGTTCTGACATAGCGCTTAAAAAAGCAGACAGAAACACAAAAGACGGAGCAGTAATCATAAAATCTTCTCCCAATAAAACAATAATGGTAGCACTACGCTGTGAAACTGATTTCGTTTCTAAAAACGAAGATTTCACGTTGTTACTTTCAAAATTATCTGACATAGTTTTTAACGATGGAATCGAAAAAATGGAAACTCTTGCAAAAGATATGATAGATCCGATAATACAAAAAACCGGAGAAAAAATTGAATTGGGAGATATATACCAAGTAGAGGGAAACATTATAGGCAACTATGTGCATAATAATAAATCTGCAGTTATTGTAAGCCTAGAAGGAGGAAACAAAGATCTTGCAAAAGACATAGCAATGCACATAACTGCAATGAAACCCGAATATCTTTCCAAAGAAGAAATCACAGAAGAAACAAAAAATACCATAACAGAAATTTTTGAAAAAGAGGTTGCAAGTATAAATAAACCAGAAGAAATAAAGAAAAAAATGTTAGAAGGTAAAATCGCAACTTATTTCAAAGAAAAAACCTTAACTGATCAACCTTTTATAAAAAACGGTGATGAAACAGTAGGTCAGCTTTTGGAAAAATCAAAAGCAAAAATAAAAGAAGTAAAACGTTATTCAATATAAGTTTTGTTTAAATAAAATGTATTTTTCTTTAATATTATTTTTTATATCACTTGCTGGTATCATCATAATGATCGGCAGAAAATTAGTATTTATAAAAGATACTGAGGTCAAGCACAACGAGAGATTCATGTTAGAAGTTTTAGACTTAGATGGAATAAAACATATCACTGTAAAAAATATTAAAAAATACGGTTTCGTTGCTCTTGTCACAACCCTTCGCTTTTCCATCAAATCTTCACATTTTCTTAAAAACGGCGTTCGAGAGACAAAAAATAAAATGAAGCATTTTGTCGAAAAACGTCTTATGCGAAAAGAAAAAGAGTCAAAAGAAAAACAAGTTTCCAGTTTTCTAAAAATGGTTTCGGATTATAAACACAGAATAAGAGAGATAAAACACAAAATAAAAGAAGAAGAAGGAATAAAGTAACCAAAATGTGCCGCCTTAGCTCAGTTGGTAGAGCAACGCTTTTGTAAAGCGAAGGTCCTCAGTTCGAATCTGAGAGGCGGCTCCAGAAAACCCCCGATTTACAGAGTAAATCGGGGGTTTTGTTAATTGGTTTTTTTAGTAGTAGCGTCTGACTTCGCTTCTTGTAATTTAAATGATTGCGTAACCTTTGAATCTAGGTCTTCCACGGTATGAAATCCCGTAAGAACTGTATCGTCTATGACAAGTGCCGGCAATTTTGTATCTTCTATTTTATATATATTTATCATTGCCTTTACTGCTGAAAGATCAGTACTGTAATCAAACGAATAAACGCGAAGCTCAGGATATTTCTCTCGGAGAGTCGATAGAACTAAACTCTCCCTCTGACACTCACTGCAGTTCGCAGCTGTCGTGTAAAAGTAAAGAATGAAAGCTGATTTTTTACCACATCGTGTAGAAATTTTCTTCATCAAGAGATAGTCTTTAATCTCAAGCAAAGAATAATATTTTCTCAAATATGTAACTTCTTCAGTCGAGCCGAGATTTTTCTGTCCCCATTCAAGTTTGCTTCCCAAGTCTGCCAATTCCCCAGACAAAATAGAGTCTGAAACATTATTACAAGAAAGTTCTGATAATAAAGAAAACTGAGTTTCTGATGACAGTATGTCTATGGAAATATTATCCTGAATTGCTTTTAATTGATTGATTTTTCTATTGCCAAAATAATTGCTTAAATACACAGCCGTTAAAAACAAACCCAGGGTTATAAGAAACACTATTAGATACCTCCTCCAATCAAATTGTTGTTGCATTTTTTTTTGTCATTTTCACTTCTCTCTCAAGAATCCAACTAGACTCTTTAGATCTTAAGACATTAAAAATTGCCTTGAGAAGCCAAAACGGCGCTATTAAACTATAAATAATAACAAAATAAAGAATATCAAATGAAAAACGTATCCTGCCCTCCAACATGTTTCTACCTAATAATAGAGCTACTATAATCGAAGTATATAAAATAATTGAAACAAAGAAAATAGTCTTGGTATCGAAAAAGAAAAAATCAAAATTAAAACTTTGACTAGATACCGTGTGGTTAAAACCAATCGTATTTATTTGCAATATCTTTTTGGCAACAAAATTAAAAAAATTGTATATTACTATTCCAAACAAAAAGATAACTGACAAAACCGAAATAATCCCTGATGGTAGGGTGAAAAATGCCAAAGTACCGTATTCTTTTTTAAACAATAGTTTTCTGTAATCCATAACATTTCTTATAAAACCATAGATCCATCTTGATCTTTGACGATATAACTTTCTGACCGAACTAGGAGCCACTGTGTAAACATAAGCGTCTGGGCAATGCTCGATCCTATAATGATGCTTCTGCATTCGCAGAGCTATTTCCTGATCTTCTGTATTATGTGCATGTCTATAAGGACCTAAATCCTCAAAAACTTTCTTTCTAAAAATAGAAAAAGGTCCAGGGGTAACATGTATCCCACCCAGAAAAGCAAGCATTTTCTTGGTATAAACAGCCATATCATATTCGGCCTTTTGTGCTCCTTGTAAAATATTTTTGGGATCATAAACCACGACAGAAGGAGCGACAGCCATAACATCTTTATCATAGAAATATGTCATTATTCTCTTTAGTGCTTGTGAATCAACAAAAGAATCAGCATCGAGACATCCGACAAATTGTGTATTAGTATGTTCTAGTCCTAAATTAAGTGCAGTATATTTCCCTCCATTTTCTTTATGAAAGACTCTTACATTATCATATTTTTCAAATTCTTTTATAATTTCGAAGGTATTATCTTTACTGCCATCATCAACAATGATGAGTTTGAGTTTGTCTTTAGGATAATCAAGGTCGAGAAGAGAGTTTATGGTTCCCCTTATTGTCTCTGATTCGTTGTAGCATGGCACAATCACAGTGACTCCATGATATTCATCCAATTCTATAGATCCTTTTCTTACAATAATTTTGTTCTTCTTTTCAAAAAAAGCAACAAGAAAAAACACCTGCACGTACACAGACAAAAAAGTCAATATATAAAACATTATATTTGAGAACGAAATCATATTTAGCTGAATAATATTATATCATAAAAAAACATAAAAAACAAACCCTCCTTGAAAATTAGAGGGTTTGAAAAAAACATTTTTATAAGAAAATTAAATTTTTGTGCTTTCTGTACTTTGTGTATTTTCCATGGAAACTGCACATTTTTTACACTTACAACCAAATATCATCAAAACAGCTGCTACTCCAACTAGCAAGTAAACAATCGCTTCAATGACAGGCATAGAACCAAGTATCAAATTAACTAGATTCCATGTTTTTCCAAGAAGCATACCAAGACCTATCAAGCCCCAATTTATTCCACCGACTATTACTAGAATTTTTATAATTAAATGCATTACGCAACCTCCTTTTGAACAAGAACCATTACAAGTTCCACACATAATTTTTAGATTTCACCTTGTCTACAAACGAGAAAGGTAAAACAAATTAATTAATAATAATGACCTTAACACTAAAAGTATACCATATACAAAAAAAATGTTACAATAGAAGCCATTATCATTTTATTAAGAAAATATAAATATGGAAAATAAGATTAAAAATCAAAGTCAAATAGCTGGAGCTATCCTTATCGCCGGGGTAATAATAGCTGGGGCTATATTATTAAAAGGTCAACAATCCCCAACAGTAAACCCTGATGGCAGTCCCAAGCTTTCTGATATTAAAATAAAAGCCGTTAGCCCAGATGAACATATAGCTGGAAACCCTAATGCAAAAGTAGTAATAGTTGAATATTCTGATAGTGAATGTCCTTTTTGCAAAGTTTTTCAAAACACAATGAATCAAGTTATCTCTCAAACTTCTGGCAAGGTAGCATGGGTGTATAGACACTACCCTATTGCAGAACTTCATCCAAAGGCGTTCAATGAGGCTCTCGCTATGGAGTGTGCATGGGAACAAGGAGGAAATGATGTTTTTTGGAAATATGCAAATGAGCTTTTTGCAAGAACAGAATCAAATAATAAGCTTGATCCAAATGAACTTCCAAAAATCGCAACCAGTCTCGGTCTTAACATTGATACTTTTTATACTTGTCTTTCCACTGAAAAATATGGAGACAAAATAAAAGCTGAGATGGCTGATGGCAGTAAAGCAGGAGTCAATGGCACACCAAATAGTTTCATATTAAAAAATGGGAAAATAGTTGATACTATCCAAGGAGCTGAACCTCTTGAGTCAGTAATGCAAAAAATAGATAAAGCTTTAAAATAGAAACCAACAAAAAATCCCCTAATGGGGATTTTTTGTTTTTAATCAAAATAGTTTTTCAAACGGGCTATTTTTTCATGTTGGCGAAGTTTTTCGTGGACTTTCGCTTCAATTTGACGAATGCGTTCACGAGTAACTCCAAATTCCTCTCCTACCCTCTCAAGGGTATGCTGAATACCATCTACAAGCCCATAACGCATTTCAAGAATTTTTCTTTCTTTTGGATTTAACTCATCTAACACCCCACGTATTTGATCAGAAAGTATCCTACGTGAAGATTCTTGGTCTGGACGCAAAATTTTATCATCGGGTATAAAATTTTCAAGAGTTGATTTATCGTCGTCATCACCTACTGGTTGTTCAAGCGAAATAGTTTCTTGGCTAATATTTTCAATGACATGAATCTTTTCAACTGGTACACCCATTTCAGTAGCAATTTCTTCTGCTAAAGGTTCTCGTCCCAAGTCCTGGCTAAGTCTTCTGTGTGTTTGTTTATATTTTGAAATAGTCTCAACCATATGTACTGGAATACGAATAGTTCTACTCTGGTCAGCAAGCGCACGGGTTATAGATTGTCTTATCCACCAAGTAGCATAAGTAGAAAATTTATATCCTTTTGTCCAATCAAATTTTTCAACAGCTTTAAATAACCCAAGATTCCCCTCTTGAATCAAATCAAGAAGTGTTAAGTTGGCACTTCGACCTACATATTTTTTGGCAATAGAGACAACCAAGCGCAAATTTGCACGTGCAAGGAGGTTTTTTGCCTCGATATCTCTTTTTCAATTCTTCTCGCTAAGTCTTTTTCTTCACTAGCATGGATAAGCGGATACTGGCCTATTTCTTTTAAATACATCTGAATAGAGTCATGCATCGTAGACTTATTCAAATTTGCGTCAACATCAAGATCAAGATTAAGTAAATTGCCTCCTTCTAAAACATCAATCCCGGCAATAGCAAATTTTTCATAAAGACCATCCAAAAATAAAATATTGTTTTCTATGTCTGGGAAAGTTTTCAAAATTTCATCATAAGTAATGAATCCTCTTTTGTGTCCCTTTTTTACCAATTCATCTGAAAGTCTATTTAGCTCTTCGATTTTTCTTTCTGATGCTGTTAGTTTTTTGGTCGTTTTTTCTGAAACAGACACTTTTTTTGCTTGTCTAGTTGAAAGATGCTCTTTTTTGTTGGTCTTTTTGATTTTTTTAACTATTTTTTTTGTCTTTTTTGACTTTGCCTTTAGCTTCTTTTTTATTTTTATTTTTTTCTTCATTCTGTTTTCTAA
>Ga0194039_1001774_pt1 | contig 11329 bp, 5 predicted proteins | sample JunL228m_MetaG_FD_148679 | JGI IMG/M metagenome (GOLD analysis project Ga0194039, IMG submission 148679) | Anoxic zone freshwater microbial communities from boreal shield lake in IISD Experimental Lakes Area, Ontario, Canada - Jun2016-L227-8m | ecosystem: Environmental > Aquatic > Freshwater >...
GTCCCACAGACCGGCACCACGGGTACCAAACGTTGCGGCACTGTTGGGATTGATGGGGAAATAGCGAGGAACAACACCAGGCCAACGGTTGTTCAAGTTCGGGTCAGGCCAACTGCGGGGGGTTTTGCCACACCGCGAAATCGGGTGGAAAAACCAAATATTCGCCCGAATTAACGAAATGATACCTTTGGGGGGGGTATTACACACCCTCATAAAATCCCGCGACCACTATACTAGAGGATGTACTAACGGTTCTTATGAATACAATCCGGATGAAAAAATAGATAAAAACCCTCATGAATCAAGATGGCTTCGCATCAAAACGATGAAAATTTGAAGTTTAATTTTTTTTACACCCGTAGCGTTGTTGAACCCAAAATTTCATATTAAATGCCCCCGGCATTTTTATCCCTGTATGATTGTGGCCCTTCGGCATCATGACCGTTTTCATAGGAAATAAGGGGTGTCTCGCACCATTGACGGAGCCCCGCCGGTTAACCACGGGGCATCCCGGGTATCAGGAAGGGGAGGTGATTGGGAATGGACTTCCCCTGACAAGCGGGTATGGGTCGAGGTTCAGTCCGGGCCCGGGTAATTTGTAGGGAACAGTGAACCCGTTACCAAGGTTGGGATGTGTCTGGGACCAGCCAGTATTACTCGGCGTACCCCAGAAATTGCCACCGAGATTGGGGCCAAGTACGATGTTTATCCCGGGGGTAGGGGTGATGTTCCATCTCGTGCCGGTGCTGGAAAGGTCATTGACATTGAGGTTGTTGCTGAAGTAGTTATTGTAAATGGTGTTTCCTGCCGCATTTTGAAGCGATATTCCATAGTAGCGATTATGTGTGATCATGTTATTCATCACCGTGTTATTGCCTGAATCCTCTATTACCAACCCGGTGCGGTCCAGTGTTATCTTGTTGGAAAGGACGACCGATCCGTTTGACCCATAGAAATGGATCCCATGGGGGTCGTTATTATTGGCAGTATTCGATATGATGATGTTATCCTGCGAGAATTCGATGAAGATCCCATCCCCCATATTATAATTGTCTGAAGCGATGTTATTCATGATGAAGTTCCCATCCGAATTCAGGAGGTGCAGGCCATCATTTGCATTATAGCGCAGGGAATTGTTAATGATGGTGTTCTTTGAAGAGCCGACGAGATACATCCCGTTATCCGTGTTATTCATGGCTTTGTTATTAAACAGGATGATCTTGTCTGATGCAGTTACCATAAATCCAAACATACCGTTCGCCGATGCATTATTAGCGGAAAGGATATTTTTAGATGCCCGCGTCATCACGATCCCGTTCAGCCCGTTAAATTGAGCCTTGTTACCGGTCAATAGATTGTTTTCCGAGTCTGTTACACTGATTCCCGTCTGGTTATTGTACTGAGCCGTGTTCCGGTCAAGCTGATTACCTGCGCTGTTGTTTTCCAGCAGTATCCCATAATTCCTGTTATAAAATGCAGAATTGCGGTTGATCCTATTATTTCCCGATTCATATAGGTAAATTCCGATATCAGTGTTGCCGGATGCTGTATTGTTCAACACCGTGTTGTCCCTGGCATTTTCAAGGTACACCCCGACGAGGTTCCCATTTGCGATGTTGTCCGAAACAATTGTCTTGTTCGACTGATAGAGGTGGATGCCGTGCGGAGTGTTATTATTAGCGATATTTTTTATGAGGGTATTGTTATTTGACCATTCAATAAAGAACCCGTCACCGTTATTCCTGTTACCTGAGGCGTTATTGAACATCATGGTGTTATTATCCGCCTGTTCAAGGTGCACACCATCGTCTGAATTGGAAACGAGGTAATTGGTGAAGAGGGTATTATTCCTGGACCTGATGAGGTGGATCCCATTGTACCCGTTTTCTGACGCATTATTGCCGGCAAGGTAATTTCCTGATGACTGGTAGATGGTGATACCATCTTCCTTGTTGAATGATACGTTGTTTCCGGTCAATACATTGTTCTCTGCGTTTAGTATTTCAATTCCGGTAAACCCATTGTACTCTGCCAGATTTTGGGTTAACATATTCCTGTGGCTTCCTACCATCGTGATGCCGCTCAACGCATTGTAGAGAGCATAATTACCGGAGATGATGTTCCCTGAAGAATTTCTGAGCAAAATGCCGTTCTGTTTGTTGTGGGCAATCAAATTCCCTGATATGGTATTGTGGTCTGAACCAGTGAGCTGGATGCCCACGGTATGGTAAAACGCCATGTTGTTACTTATTTCAACATTCCGTGAATTTTGAAGCTCTATTCCAACATTGTCACCCTGTGAGACATTATTCGATATTGTTACGCTGTTGATAGTTGATACGATATCACCGGGCTGATTTCCCATGACGTTATTGAAAAAAACTGCTGCCTTGGTGAACCCGGTAAGCGTGATGTTGGTGATGCTGATGCCACCGAGAGGTCCCAATGAGGGTCCGGACGGGTCATTTGGGGACTGGGCATTTACAATTATTCCGTACTCTGTTTTGCCTCCACCGTCCAGGATGGCGCCCATACCGTCAAAAATGGCGTTGGAGGCATTAATGAGGATGGCAAAACTATTTCCAAAATTCGAGAATGTATGTGCTCCATCAAACAGGACACCACCCGTTCCGGTATTGTCGAGCGGGTTTATGTCCATGTGCCAGGTCAGGCCCTGGCCACTAATGACCCACCCCTGTTTGTTATAGTAGTAGGGGTTGTTCGTATCTGAGTTGTTCAGCGGGGGGTCCACCCATGTACCGGTACTCCCCGGGCCCAGGAACAGGTCCCCGCCTCCTTGTCCGCCGGCTACAACCTGTGGTCCGGACACCCCGTTATCCGCAAATACCGGGATGGCACACATGGCTAACATTACAACAACGATGCATATACTATACCATAACCTACTCTGGTGCATTCTTAAAAACCCCCTTGATAGAAATCAAAACCGGGCCTTGTACCCCCCTTCGTCATATGGCGGGCCGAGGTTTCCCGGTGTTGTATCTTATGTCTGCATCACCCTTCCTCCAGATAAACATTTCTTTTTGATTGCCGGAAAGATGGTCATACCACCGTGCCCTGTATGGGGATCATCTTACCAGTACCGGGACTGATTTTCCCCGACCGATCCCGGGCCTGGACGATGACATACAAACGAGTGAGGTTCCCGACTTCCAGCCCGCTGACGCAGCCCCGGGTAAGGGTACAAAATTATACATTGCAGACCCGTTCGTCAGCGAAAATTTTACCGGCAACCCGGATGCTGTGGTAGGGGCAAGCGAGACGGTCTCTCCCTGCGACATGAATACCCGGACTACCGAGGCTCCAGTGATATTGACCGGTGTTGCCTGGGCTTGTGGTACCTCCCGGCCAGGAAAAGGACCCGGTGCACAAGCGAGGTGGTCCATTGCCTCACATAACCATATTCCCAATGGTCGCTCTGCTAGTTGCGAAACATCAAAAAATGGCGATTCCGGGGTGGAAACGGTGGCGTTTAAGGAGTTCCGGAAAAGGATAACATCCCGATAAGGGTTAAAAATTGGGGGAAGCCAGATAAAATTGATGCAAACAGCCTTTTTTCAGTCCTGGTGGAAACGGAGGCCAATGCAGGTTTTGCTATAAGCCATAGACGGGATTTACGGGTGGGGGTAGGGTTATGGGGTGACCGGTTTGGGACAGGGGTGAATTTTGGAGGGAGAAAGGGCGGAATTTGGCGGAATTTGGCGAGCAGCAGAGGGGGGCCCTCTTTTTTTGATCTTATTACCTCGCTATCGTAAGTCCGGTTCATCAAACCCTGCAATACCACCCTCATATTCGGGATCTTGCCAGCCTATGCTGTCACAGTAATGTAATTTACCCGTGTAAACGCGTCGCTGCCAGTCGAGTTCCGTACTGTCAGGGTCACCGTGTATGTTCCAGCATCCTGATAGATTTTTTGAGGGTTCCGTTCAGTACTGTTTGGACCACTTCCAAACTGCCATCGCCACCAGTTCACAGGTCCTGTTGATTCATCTGTGAATTGGACGGTAAGCGGTTTCTTTCCCGATGTCGGGGTGGCGGTAAACCCTGCTTTCACGGGACCATCTGCGGTTGCCTTAGGGGAATGTCCTGTATCGGTGGTATAGGAATTGCTACCACCTGAAGAATTCGTAACAGTGAGAGTAACGATCTTCCATCCAATCTTTTTGAAAGTGAACGACGGATTTTGCTCGGTCGATGTTCCTTCATCGTAAAACACCCATGACCATGAGGTTACCGGTCCAGTCGAGTGGTCCGAAAATTGCACGGTGAACGGGATATCCCCTTGCGATGGAGTAAAGGTGAATGCCGCTTTTACTGGTGCTGTTACAATAACAAATCCGGCCTTCGTTTTGGTGTCATTGCCACCCGTATTGGAAACTTTTAACGATACGGTGTAGGTACCGATGGATGCATAGGGATGTTTCGGGTCCTTTTCTGAAGAGGTCCCGCCATCTCCGAAATTCCAACCCCATGCGGTTGGGGCACCGGTTGAGGTATCATTGAACTGAATCGTAAGCGGTACATTCCCAACAAGGGGGGACCCGGAAAAATCAGCAATAGGGAGTGGCGTTGGTTGGACCCCTCCAATAGATGTATTCCATTTGGCGATGAGAAGGTGCGAGTTCTCATCAACCAGCCGTATGGTAACCGCACCCGAAGGGAATTGTCCTACGGCAGGCGATAATAAGTCTGAAAGGTTGTTGGTAACATAGAAGCCGATGTTAGTTTTGAATATATAGAGTGAGTCACCCGGACGAAACGGTAACGTCTGCGAGAGCGGAATTGCCCGGGAGCTCCCTGTGGACGAATCGATATACACGCCCATTGTATATTGCCCCTGGCCGCTCATGTTCAGGGTTGCGGTATCGCCGCCCTTGTTATACAATTTTATAACATTTTTGCCGCTGATGGCCTGGTTGGTGATATCAGGGGCGATAAATGCGGATTTTGGAGTCAGGTCAATCAGGCCCATGAACAGTGAGGCGACTACAGCGGCCGCTGCGATCACCAGGATGATGATAAGGACCGATGCGATGATTTCGTTGATTGCCTGATCGTTTTTCATGAGGTGTGATTAGAAGTATTGTCGGCTAGAGAGAGATAAATTAATGGGACTATGTGGAAGTAGGATGATTGGGTCAGGTGGGACCCCACTCGGATTTTTATTATTCCCAGATGTTTTTCTCGTCCTTACTCTCTACGGTTGCGATAACGTTATGCTGCCTTTTTTCACCAAGATTTTCTGAACGAATCCCCGATTGACTGGTGGAAAATTTTGACCTCGTCTTATGGGGGGCGAGGTCCTGTGGCATGGGCCTGAATCTCGGCCGGACTCAATGCCCTTTCATAGGTATTGAGTCCCCAGATATCCCCGTCGAATTTCCGGTTCATAGTTGTGGGTCCCGGCCACTGGATCCCCGCTGGCCCTCCGACCTGGTAAGAATTAGGTGACGATCGAAGGCCAGTACTGTCAACATTACTATATTTCTGCCGTGCACCGTCGACATATATTTCAAATATCCCTGGTGTCTGGTTGTAGACACCCGTTACATAGTACCATGTTCCCACCACGGGAGTTGTGGTTGACCACACGTATACCCCGGCACCGGTCATGGTTGTAGTTGCGATGGCAAACTCGAATTTAGTATTATTCTGATCGTGTTCAAGTTGGTACCGGCGGTTATTATCAGTTGTTCCATCCACGACGATTGTTGCCCATTTGTGTGTATCGTCTGCTGGTGGACTCGGAACGATATTCCATCTTACCCAGGCTTCTGCGGTGAAACCCTGTTGTCCGGTGACCGTAATATACCCGGTTTGCGTTTTGGTATTGCTACCTCCTGTATTAGTAGCATTTAACGATACCGTGTAGATCCCGGGTGCAGTATAGATATGTATCGGGTTTTTTTCCGCCGATATCCCCCCGTCACCAAAATTCCAACTCCATGTCGCTGGGGTGCCACCTGTTGATGTATTTGTGAACTGGACTGCTAGAGGTAAATTCCCGGTACGGGGTGTCCCGATGAAATCAGCGACGGGTGTTTGTTCATGGTTCCAAAAGTCGACTCCCACGTCACAACAGTGTGGTCCGTTAAGCTCGTCGGGGTCATTGATTCCTGATTGGGGGTTGGTAGGTGTCCACCCGGGCTTTCGAATCTCCCTAATTTCATATTTTTCGGATGATTGTGAATATGCTAACCCGGTGAAAATGTAATACCCATTGTTATCCGTTGTGGTGGTCCCAATTCGCACCCACTGACCACTCTGCTTGTTATAGCATTCCATCTGCCAGCCAGCGACACCGGGATCAGTTGGATCTCTATTCCCATCTCCATTCAGATCATTCCTTTTTGTTCCCGATATATAACCGCACAATGGCTGATATACCGTCACAGTTTTTGTAGTAGAATTTGTATTGCACGCATACGCGTTGGTTACTGTCAGATTTACGGTATAGGTCCCGGGTACCATGTAGGTATAGGATGGATTTTGTAGTGAAGAGGTCCCATTATTATCCCCGAAATTCCAATTCCAACTGGTTATTGTGCCTCCTGTAGACTGGTCCATGAATAGGACAGGTAGCGGGGCGGTACCTGATGTGGGATTGGCGGTGAATGCGGCAACCGGCATCGGATTTACGGTGATTGTTCTGGTAAAGGGTGTGCTGTTGCATGAGGCGTTCCCTGCAATAAGAGAAGCGGTGTAGGTGCCCGCTGATGAGTAGGTATTCACCGGGTTCTTTATTGTTGAGGTTTTCCCGTCGCCAAAAGCCCAGTACCACTTGTTGGGTGTGTTAGTCGAGGAATCGGTGAACTGCACGATCAATGGCTGGCATCCGGTGGTCACATTAGCAATAAAGTTAGCAACCGGCACCACGCTTACGGTAATTGTTCTGGTAAAGGGTGTGCTGTTGCAGGAGGAATTACCCGCAATAAGAGACGCGATGTAGGTGCCCGCTGATGAGTATGTATTCACCGGATTCTTTGTGGTTGAGGTTTTTCCGTCACCAAAGCTCCAGTACCACCTGGTGGGTGCACCTGTAGAGGTATCGGTGAACAGAACGGTCAAAGGCAGGCACCCGCTTGTCTGGTTAGCGTTGAATCTTGCAACTGGCGCCGAATTGACTGTAATTATCCTTGTAAATGGAGTGCTGTTCCCGCATGGGATATTACCTGCAATGAGAGAGACGGTGTAGATGCCTGCGGTAGTGTATGTTTTCGTCGGGTTTGGCAGGGTTGAGGTGTTACCGACCCCTATATCGCCGAAACTCCAGTTCCAGTTGGTGGGGTTACCGGTGGAAGTGTTGGTGAACTGTACAGTCATTGGCACGCAGCCAGTAGTCTCGTCCGCGGTGAAGCTTGCGACTGGGATCTGGTTGACCGTGATATCCTTGGAGAATGGAGGGCTACCCACCGTACAGTTGTTTGAGACCGACAAAAGGACTGAATAGACCTTTGCAGTATTGTAGGTATTCACCGGGTTCTGTTCATTTGAAGTGTTGCCATCACCGAATTCCCAACTCCAATTGGTTGGGTTACCCGTTGAAGTATCGTTGAACTGCACAGGTATTCGGGCACATGCTGGGTTGGGATTCACGAAACTTGCAGTGGGAATATCGCCTACGGTGATAGTGCTGTTGAACGGAGTACTGTTCCCGCACGAGTTGTGAGCAATGAGTGAGACTGTGTAGGGGCCAATGGATGAGTAGGTATTGGTCGCATTTTGCAGGTTTGAGGTGTGGCCATCTCCGAAAGACCAATACCATTTATCAGGTGTTCCAGTCGCTGAACCATTGAACTGCACGAGTATTCGGGCACATGCTGGGTTGGGATTCGCGGTGAAGCTTGCACTTGGGACATCACACCCACCTCCGCCGACGATTATCGTCTGGTTAGGTGATGTAATAGATCCACACCTATTCGAAACGGTGAGATTAACGAGGTAATTGCCATTTAACGGATAGTTGTGAACTGGGTTCTTTTCCACACCATTCGGACTACCATCCCCGAAATTCCAGTTCCACGTATTCGGAGTCCCACCCGATGTAGTGCCATAGAAATTGACAATGAGCGGTGCAGAGCCTGAACTGGGATTAGCGGTGAATGACGGGACCAGTTTTGGTCCGACAAGTGTAAAAGATGCTGAAATGGCATGTGATCCCTGAATATTTGTGAAAGTATAGCCTGTGATATTACCTTGAGATACACTATCCACCAGAACATCGGCAATGTCGTAGCACAAGTCTGGAGTAATAATGAATTGTTGTGAATTGCCGAGGTAAACATTTACCGTTCCTGCTGGAGAGATTGTGCCACCGTTTCCTGTTGTTGTTGCAGTGATAATATATGTCGTTGATATGGTTCCGACAGGTCTTTGGCCTAAAGCAGTTGGAGTTTGTATCCCTGTATAATAAACCCGCACGTAATCCGGTGCCACAGTAGAACTCACAGTAAGGGTTTTCCCTATCGACCAATTTTTATCAGGACCGGGAAAAACGGTGATATCACTTTCATTAACCTTAAAATCATTAATAAAAACTGCATACTCCCCGGCAGGGATTTCATCTCCCCCCTCATGAGTGATATTTATCGAATAAGGGGATTCGACGATTCCATTGACCATATTGGTAGAATTAACCGCCGAAAACCGTACCTGGGGGACTTTATCCGGTAACGGCCGGGAAATTATTCCGGTAGCAATAACCGCTACGACGAGGACAATCATCGAAACAAGTATTAATGCACCGACTATTTCAGATACGCCCGATTCCGATATACGGCAATTGCCCCTACGTTTCATTTCCCCTCGTTGAATGACTGCGGCAGATTTCAGCGTATTAGATCATACCGGGATTTTGTCGTGACTAACGTTACCTTTTATGGCTAAACATAAAAATATATTTCCGTTCAGAACTATTGTAGGCAATTCTTTAAGGTTACTCGAAGGTATTTTTTCAGGCAGTGCTATTCAAAATTCGTCTGGGCTAGGAGCACTTTACTGGACGGACCGTTATAAAATAGTTGGACGGTCTTTGGCTGAATAGTTCGATCAATAAACTTTATGGGTTTATCAAAAGACCACTCATCAGTTTTGATTGTTCCATCCGAATTGCGATAATTAGATTCTTCATTTCCATTAATAACCACAATATATTCCCCATCTTGCAAAGCGTCACCACCCGTATTGGTTATTGTGATATTGTAAAGACCTGATACATTCGTCATAGAAATCGACGCACTTATTTCAGGAATCTTGTCTGGGCGGGGCTGAGAGATTACAACGGTGGTTACCACCATCATAAGCCCCACTACAAGTGATACGAGTAGAATTGACCCAATTATTTCAGATACGCCAGATTCTGATTTTATTGTCATTTGGATAGAAAACCTCACGAATAGGAAGTAGGAGATAAATAGATATTGGCAATGTTACTTTGTGTGTCGAGAATTATATCGTAATCATTACCCATGGAGGGTCCATAAATTGTCATATTTGCGGTTGTCGGTCCATCTAGTTGTATTGGAATCCGTCTGTTCTTATCAGGGTCGGGGATATTACTGCTTTGCCTAATTTTCTTAAACGTATCTACCCACAATTTTGCTGCCGAATTGTCTCCAACTGTGGTAACGATAATTGTAATATTTTTGGCATTTGGCATTCCAGATTCATCAGAATTAACCAGGCCATTTGCTGAGATATCTGGATTTTTTAACGTGGTCAATACCTCTACAAGAGATGAGCCCCCAACTCTTGAAGGTACGGATCCGTGAATTGTGAGGTTATTAATTGTAACTCGCGTCAAACTATGGTCTATCGAATTTTGTGTGATTGTTATCGAGGGAAGTAATTTTACAACACCCCCATTATCCTGAATTAAGAATACACCCCCATACTGGTAAATATAAGATTGAGAGATCCAGTAATTGTTGTTGGAGCGGTACTCAAATGACCCCATTTGAGTGTTCGGGGGAATAATCACTCCATTTTGAACTCCGTAATATGCGATTCGACTACAAGTATCAAATGAACCGTTGTTAATGTTCAAGCCAAATGGATATACAAATGAATCTTTAAGGCCAAATGCAGTATTCGCCAAATCTATCTGATAAGGTTGATTGCTTGAAATAGAATTTTGAATAATCGAATTGTTTATTGTAATAGTACTATTTTCCTTAATTGTTATTGCGAGATTAGTGGCAGAGAGTCCTGGCGATGTACTAAGATTTACTTCCCAAGTTCCCGATGTAGGTTTAATATTTACGTAATCTGATTTTGTAATATCGGCTGTTTGGAAATTTACATAAAGATGTTCGGGTTCAAATTGAATGTAAGGAGGTGGAATGGGAGCTCCTACGGAGGTAGTAAAAAGCGCATCAGCATTAACCCCGATCGTATCAGGCCGTCCATTCACCACCAGCGTCCCACCTGACGTCACAGGCTGGAAGAGGGGCATATTTACAAACGAGCCCTGTGTGGAGCCGGGGTTTGTACCGAGTGTAAACGGGGAGCTGATCTGGGTATTGTACCGGTTGTTGATCCAGAGCGAGTCCACCGTCGTTTTATAACTCAGGAACTGATCCTGGACCACGTTCATGTGCGCAATTTCCAGGTCCCGCCCCTGTGCCGGTACCACATAGGTGAGGTACAGCGAGGCAACTATGGCAATCAATGCAAGGATCAGCACAAAGCCGATCACTTCAGAAATAGCGTCATCTCGCCGGGAAACAACCATGAGATATTTTAACATTCATAGTTCTTCTTAAAAATAGATTCCTATCGTTCCAGCTATTTTCGAAAAAATACACCCCGATCAAACGACAGTTCCGTAGCTCAGGTGCCGGTGGTTCATTTATACAATGTGCATGAATCGGTTCATGAAACTGTACCAACGGGCTGTGGCAGTCACCGGGATAGTAGCCGGGATGGGAAAGCGATCCCTGGAATCAGGCCCTATGAGGAGAAAATAGGGGGATACCCCCTGCCACCTTTTGCAGGTGCGAGCGGGGAGTGCCGGGTCCCGGAATGGCCCTGCTGGAAAAGACGTGGAGACTACTGAAAATCAGGCAGCAAGACAGCAGAAAATTTTCGCGTGGACCAGTTCCCTTATGACGCACCGAAATCCTAAAATTATCGGTACTCATGCACTTCGATCATAAGCGACACTTCAGATACCTGGAACCTGAGTGCCGCACTGGGGAAATTATTCCGCCGGTGACAATGTCCCATGGCGGATAAATATTATAAGTTCCCACCAAAATGTACTACATACCATGAGCGAACAAATCAGAAAGGCCAAGGTTGATGATTC